>ERZ1106923.9-NODE-9-length-104849-cov-17.791620_pt1 | contig 104849 bp, 94 predicted proteins | sample MGYA00403657_ERZ1106923 | MGnify/ENA primary metagenome ERZ1106923 (study PRJEB35170, sample SAMEA104062425) | human gut metagenome | biome: human gut; feature: human-associated habitat; material: faeces | place: Denmark | collected 2012-06-19 ...
CCTTCAGGACGTAACCGTACATGCTTTCCTTTTCTTCCTCGATAGTTGAAGGCATTGTCAGCAGTGCTTTGCGCGAAAGACAACAGAATCTGGAGAACAGAGGAATGCAAAAACGTGGAAATAGGGAAAACAGGCGTTACAACTCCGATTCCTGTCGAGATTGGAGCTGAGAGAGTGAAGTGGTGAGGAAGACATGTCTTCCTGTGGAATGGGCCCGTCAAAACGACGCACAACAACTCATCAACAAACACCCCACTTATTCTTATGAACACCTCTAATCGCTTCAGAATCGAAATTACTTGCGGCTGGCTCTCTTCGCCTTTCTGTTCTTGATCTCACTACGCCTCACTCCCTCCACACTCCACCTACGCAAGAGCGGCCTCCTTCGACTTCTTCGTAATCTCGTCCTTCTGCTCTCTCTTCTTCTGGATATCAGCGATGCTCATACCGGCGATAGCTCTCTGCACCTTGAAGGACTTCTTGCTTCTCTTCTTGCTCTTCTCAGCAGTCTAGACCATTACGCCCCCACCCCAGCGGAACTCACCTCGGTCTTCTTGTTGTTGCGTCTCCAGGCAACAGTCCATCGAATACGAGCGGGCTTCTTCTTCTGCTCGGTGAGGGAGCAAACCTTGCGGCTGATGTAGCGGACGGGCTACGGGCTCACTCTTTCCCCTCACCAACTACCTGAGCATCCTTGCGGATGTACATACCACCGTGTCCGGGGTAAATCTTGTACTCAGAGAACGAGCAGGTCACAGTCCTACAAAAGCGTGAACGCCCCGCTCAAAAACCACTCCACTGTCACGCACACAGATTCCACAATACGTACTTCACAACCATGTCTGATTAGAGTCCTTCTTAAGAATGTCTTGAACGATGAAAGGCAAATCAAGGCATGGACAGTGATTCGTTGATTTGCCTGACCACGGAACGTGCGGAGGGAAAGGAGGAGGGTTGTAGCAGTATTGTTTGTTTGTGGGTGGGGTGGGTCGTGTCTGTGACGTCAGGGAATGGTTAGTTGGGTGTAGAGTTGTTCATTGCGTCTTTCGTGTTGTTGAGTGGGGAAGTGTGTATGGAATAGCGTGTGTTGATGAAATTTGATGGGAGTGTGTTGGGATTGTTGTTCATTGTGAAAGAGGTGTTGGATTGTGTGGATCTTGTTTTCGTTGGTTGTGGAGTATTCATGTATACTGGTTGGTGTGTCTATTACTGTGGATACGAATCGATGCGATGACAACACCCATTCTACTCTCACTGACGATGCATCATTAGCTATATGTGTGTAGAAAAGACATGATAGTGTTGGATGATGCTTTGCTTTGAGTCACTTCACTGATCGCTACCAAAAGGCGTTAACGAATTGCCGTTTCACTTCTACAGTGGTTACAACACCTCCTCACAACACTAAACAATTCGTTCGTTATACTTAACGAATTCGCTATGGTTCGTTAACTCACGTCCCAAGCATATTCTCATAATTTCTTTTATCATGTTGTGCATTGGTTGTATGAAGAAGTCGGGCAATTATGCCTCTCAGCTCTGTTTGTGTGATGTGTGTCAGTGGAACATCTATGGCCACATCAGAGAGCACTCCACTCCTGGACGTCGTCAATACAACTATGACGAGTTGGATTGGATCAAGAAGAACATCGCCGAGGATGCTCGCCACTGTCCGGGAGATGACATTGTCTCGTACCTGGAGAATAACTCTTCAACCTTCAGACGGTTCCGAAACGCGATCAGTGCCTCCGACTGTGGTGGTGATCGCTACCTGGACTGGGCGAGAACGCTGAACAGTTTGGGTATCTCGCTTGACATCTGCTCCACGAGAGATGCCTATTAGGGTGTTTGATTCTTGTGATTACCATCGAAGTGGGTTTGTTTCAGAAGTATCTGGAAATGGTTAAGATCAATACTGTCATCCTGGTAATCGCAAATGCACTGTTGAAAACATGATTAAGGTAAAGTGAAAGAACACCCTCATTCTGTTCTCACTGATCATACTCTATGTAAATACTACAGCAATTGTGTTTGGTGTAGATCAGAAGTGATTCTCCCATTCACTGATTCAACACTACTCATATGTGTATAGAAGGAATACAAAACTGTTGGATTACAATTCAAAGTGTTTCACCTGAGGATCGTTACAACACGGAGTTAGCCACTGTTGTGTCTCTCCTTCAGTAGCTAATACACTTCTCTTGCTTCACAACAAGAATCACTTCGGTTGCAGAAAAAAGTCTTAACAGAATAGTTAGCATACGCTTTCAGATATTCTTCATTTTTACTTTCATCATGCTGTGTATTGGTTGTATGAAGACGGACGGCAATTATGCCTCTCAGCTCTGTTTGTGTGATGTGTGTCAGTGGAACATCTACAACCACATCAGGGAACACTCCACGCCTGGGCATCTCCAATCCAACTATGATCTGTTGGATTGGTTCAAGAAGACCATTGCTGGCGATGCCTGCTCCTGTCCCGGCAAGGACGTTATGTCGTATCTGGCGAATAACTCCTGGGCTTTCATACGGTTCCAAGGCGCGATTTGCTTCTCCTTCCATGATGGTGGTCGATACATGGATTGGGCTAAAACGCTGAGCAACCTCGGTGCTTCTCTGGACATCCGTTCCACGAAGGATGGCTATTCGTAGCCCAATGGGATCGCGTGATCTTCCTCGAAGGAGGTTCGTCAGAAGAATAAATGGATATAAACATAATTAATACCAACATATTGGAAATCACGAGCGCACTGTGGGAAGGAACATAATGCACGAGGGCAATAACCAACGGGAAGTGAGTGGCCTCACGGAAGAGAGCGAATGCGCCCTTCCCTCCAAGGAACACAATTCTCAGTAAGGATTCCACTATTACCAGGGATCCATCATGCAAGACAACCCCTTCAACCCTAATAGGGGAGAGCCTTCTTTTAGTGGTAAAAGGGAAGAGGAACGGAAAACGCAAGCGAGGGGCGGAACCGAGGAATTGCCGTTCAAATGTGCATTTGAAGGATGTGACTACAAAGCCTCCTCGCTCAGCCTGTTGGACGCACACATGTGTATCCACACGGGCGCTATTTCGTTCAAATGCAGTCATCCTGGATGTGCCTACTCGACAGCAAATCGCGCCGACATGAAGAACCATATTATGAGTCACCTGAAGACGAAGTCGTACAAGTGCACATATAAGGGCTGCTCCTTTGTGACCTCGTCTCCCGGTGAGTTGAGAGCGCATATTCGGATTCATTCCGCTGAGAAGCTCCTGAATTGTCCCTACGTTGGTTGTGATTACGTAACAACTACGGTGTCTGCGCTGAAGGTGCACATGTGCACGCACAGCAAAGTGAAGCCTCTCAAGTGCCCTTTCGCGGGGTGTGCCTTTGAAACCACGAGCAAGATTGGGTTGCAGGGTCACTTGCGTGTGCATAAGGAGGATCGATTGCACAGCTGTCCTCGTGCTGGATGCAGTTTTGTCAGCGAAAGCAAGACGGCACTGAAGAGACATCTCGCTACCCACTCGAGGGAATCGCTTCCTCCCGTGTCTGAGCAGTCTCCAATGAGTGTTGTACAAGAGAAAGAGCGATCCAGTCTTCCAATGGAGCCAATCCAGCATAGGAGTTCTTTTGACGGCTGCGACTCCATTTCTACAACGAGCGAGGATGCGGAAGTGCATTCATTCATGCACTCGACAGAGAACTTGCTGAAGTGTCCTTTTAGGGGTTGTTCCTTCGTTGCTACTGACTTCAACAGTCTGAGGGATCATGCGTTCTTCCATGCCGATGAGCGTTTGTAGCTGCTTCTTTCATTTCCCTCGATGCTGTGCGGTGGAGAATGTGTCGTTCCCCTCCTCGTCTGCTTTTCTGAAGTCGCTAGTGCTTGGGATGGGTTCATTGCACGTGGGAGTTGCTTGTACCATATTGCGATTCGATCTGTATTGTTTGATCCACAACCGTGTGTTCTGCAAGGTAGTTTCCGCCAGGACGGAAACACTAATGATTTGAGGCGAGGATGCGAACGAAGAAGGAGAATCAGTCATTCAAGTGCAGTCTTGAAGGATGTGATTTTGTGGCTATGAGTGAGGAAGAGCTGAGGGCGCACGAGTTCTCTCACAACGAAGCGAAACTGTATAAGTGTGGGTTTGGAGACTGCAACTATTCCACCAATTCCGCTACACTGCTGAAGATCCACGCGTTTGATCATCTCGGGCAAATCGAGTATTCCTGCTCCTACGAGGGCTGTAACTATAAAACGATGGACGTGAAGAAGCTGGAGAAGCACGAGCGCGAGCATTCGGAGAACGTAGAGTTCAAGTGTTCCGTTGAAGGATGTGACTTCCAAGGGCACTCGCAACGAGAGCTGCAGAGACATATGAAGATCCACACGGAGGAGCACCCGTATAAGTGTATGTTCGAGGATTGCTCCTTTGAGGCGGCGACGAAGAACGAGCTGAAGGCGCACATGAGGACCCATTCCTATACGCACTCCTTTAAGTGTCCGTTTGAAGGATGTTCCTACTTCACAAAGCGAAGTGGCGATTTTGAGCTGCATCTAATGAGCCATTCGTGCGATAGCACGTATAAGTGTCCGTTTCCGGATTGTGGCTTCGCGACGGATACTCGAAGGGAGTTGAAGGAGCACCTGCAGACGCATACGGGAGACAAGCTTTTCAAGTGTTCCATGCCTGGCTGCGATTTCGAGACGAACGACGAGCGTTACTACAAGATCCACGTGCTCATTCACGACGTCGACACGAAGTACGAGTGTCCCGTGGCACATTGCAACTATACAACGCGTACGAAGCAGCTGTTCCAGGTCCATATGCTTTCTCACACAAATGAGCGTCCATTCAAATGCGATGTCGAGGGATGCACCTTTTCAGCAAAGACGAAAGGCGCACTGAAGGCGCACAAGGTGATTCATTCGCCGGAGCGCCCGTTCAAGTGCCCCGTCAAGGGATGCACATTCGCGACCACGACCGCTTCGCACGTGCGCGTTCACCTGCGCAGCCACTCCGAAGAGCGTCCGTTCAAGTGTACGTACGAGAACTGCTCGTACGCGGCGAAGAACCTGAACACGCTGAAGAGGCATATGATGGTGCACACGGGCGAGAAGCCGTTCAAGTGCACGTACGAGGGGTGTGACTACGCGGCGCGCACGAAGCGAGCGCTGGCGACGCACATCCTGACGCACACGGGCGAGAAGCCGTACAAGTGTACGTTTGAGGGATGCGACTTCGCGTGCAACGACCCGAGCAATTTGAAGATGCACATCTACACGCACACGGGCGAGAAGCACTACAAGTGTACGTACAGTGGGTGTACTTTTGCGACAAAGAGAAAGGACGCCTTGAAGCGCCACATGGAATCGAAGCATTCTTCGCTTGTTTGTTCTCAAGAAACACATCATCTCTTTCCCCTCCCAACCATCTTCGACACCGCCTTCACATAACTCGCCATTCCCTCGTATGTGTAGGGCGTCGGCGGTGGCAGCTCGATCGCTCGCGCCTGGATGTTGCGAACGACCGTCGCGTTCTTCGTCACGGAGTACGGGTTCCGCAGCACCATCTCCACGAACCTCACAAACAGCTCGAACACCGCTACACAGTTCCGGTTCTCCACGACCACCTGATCCGTCGCCTGCTCGCGCACGATCACCAACACCACGTTCATCAGCCGAACGAAGAGCTGGACACCCTCCACTACACCTCACCACACACCTCCTCTCCCACACGACCCAGCCAACGTCGGAAGCATCGTCGGAAGGATCGTCGGCAGCGCACTCACCATCGCCTCGATGTAGCCGCGGCAGTGCACCAGGCTCTGCTTCGACAACCCATCCAGAATCGTCACGATCGGCTCCGGCAGCGCCAGCGTGATCGACAACTCGACAAGTCGCCGCAACAACTACGTGTCAGAAATCGGGCCGATTTCTACGATCTCTCTCCGCAGGAGCACGTCTCTCCTCCTGTAGAACACGTGCGAAATCGCGCCGACGATGGGTGTGACGTCCAGCGCGAGCAGCGAGGGCCCGCGCTTCAGGTAGAACACGAGGGAGCTGAATTCGTCGTTGAGGAACGCCGGCTTCATCGCGGGCACGCGCGCGCTGATCGCCTGGTACAGCTGGCTCTGGAACATGGGAGCAAGGTAGAAGCTCGCGCTGGTGGCGTGCAGGATGGAGCACACGGTGATGGCGTTCTTGAGAATCATCAACTGGATGGAGGCGACGTCCTTGCGGCAGCACTGCGAGCACACGGTGGTGGAGCCGCTGCGCGTCGCCACGTTCATGAGGAGTTCGGAGCCGACGCAGCCGGGGTGGATGCGCACGCCGCAGCAGGCGCAGCAGAAGACGGGCTGGAGCTGCTTCGGGTGGATGGGCTTATGGCAGAAGGCGCACACGGAGGAGGCGACGAAGCTGGAGGTGTTGTAGAGGTACGGGTTGGGGTGCGTGATGAAGACAGTGGCTTCCTTCGCGGCGATGAAGGCACTACACGTCAGTACCGACGCTCACACGCACTTGAGACGTTCCTCGGCGGTCTCGCCCGTGACGAACATCTCGCAGATGAACTGCGCGATGCACAGACGCGTGAAGCACTTGCCCTCCACGTTGCACTGCAGCGTCGCCGTCTTCTCCGCGCTGCCGAGCAGAGCGACGATCCGGTCGATGTCCTCCGGCGTGAACTCCTTCTTCTCCGCGCGGTGCTGGAGGATCTGGAAGAAGGCGGAGAAGAAGAAGAACACCCAGTCCGTCTCGACGATGGCGGAGGAGAGCGTGAGGCGAAGAATGCCCTGCACGCGCGCGTACAGCTCCCGCGTCTGTGGGTGAGTCGTGGAACACGTGCTCACCTCCGGCTGGTCGCCGCAGCATGAGAAGGCGTTGTACAGGGCGACGATGAGCGTGGGCCTGAAGGGGAAGAGAAGAACGTTGTCGTTGTCTACGCGTGACGCCTGCATGCTGTCGCCACCGTCGTTCAGGAGCTGCTTGTTCTTGGTGGTGGAGAGCATGTACTTGCGGAGGTAGAAGCGGTGATAGTGCAGCAGGAAGGAGAAGATGTCGTTGATGTTGAAGGGGAGCGGCGACGCGCCGTCCTTCCGCAGCACACACGACAGCGACGGGTCGATCGAGTACGGGAGGTGGTTCAGGAACTCCACCGCCGGCGTGGTGTTGAGCGAGGTGACGAGAGCCTCCTCCTCCTCGTAGTAGGCCGAGAGGAGGAGCCACTGAATGAAGTACCTCCACGCCACGATCTGCGAGGGGTCGTGGATCAGCGAGCTCGCCAGCCACACGCCCTCCTTGCGGTACTCCCCGCGCGCCGTGGGCGTGAAGGGCGCGTCGTGGTGGTTCTTGCTGACCTTCAGGATGGCTTTGCGCATGTAGATGTAGCCAAGCAACGGGTCGTACAGCGACTTGTGCTCGTCGAAGAAGGCCACGAGATCCGCTTCGGTGACGCGACGTGTCTGAATCTGCAGGAAGGAGTCCACGAGTTGGATGTCGTCGTCGTTGTACACGCCGATCATCATCTTCTCCTTGGACATGAGGCCTTGGGCGCTCCGCCGGTTGAAGACGTCCAGCCAGTCAATCATCATGTCGGTGATGCGTGTTTGGATGGGCTGGGAGATCCCGCTCATGCCGAGAAGGAGGGAGAACGTGGTGATGTCCTTGTACTCGAGCGACGAGAGCGGGCAGAGGTTCCACACGCTGTGGTTCTTCGCCCCGTTGATCTACATGAGAGACGACGCGGACGACTCACCGTGATGCCGAGGAGACACTGCAGACACTGGAACACCTCCACGGTCATGAAGGGCTCGGTGGGTCCCTTGTAGGAGACGAGGAGGCGGAGCTCGTAGAGAAGGAAGGCGCCGTTGTGGTCGCAGCACAGGTTCTTCGAGAGCGAGCCGAGCAGTGCGTGGAGCTGGCAGGCGACAAAGAGCACGTGCTGCATGTTCTGCGCACTGTTCGAGGCGCCGGCGGCCAGGGAGGCGAACACGAAGATCAGGAAGAGGAGGTTGCTGAGCGAAGAGAACTGCCGTGTCACGGTGTGGAAGGAGGGCAGGAGGGCGATCAGCGCCTTGCAGATGCTGTCGAAAACGGAGCAGAGTTGACTGGAGTCGCTGGACGGCGACGGGAGGAAGAAGGAGAAGAAGGACGCCAGGCTCTTGTCGCTCTTCCACCGCTTCATGACCACGCGCAGGCCCTCCGCGATGGCGTTCGTCGTGTCGGCGAGCATCTTCGGAGGGAGTCGGTGGCCGAGGAGCAGCGGCATGGCGCGGTAGACGAGGGAGAGGAAGGCGAAGGGTGTGGCGGAGGTGGCGGTGTAGGAGAGCATGGAGACGAGTGGATCGACCGTGTTCGCCTGGAGGAAGAGGAGCGCCACCTCGACGCACTCGCTCTCCACCGCGGCAGGAAGGGTGTGTGAGGGCTGGTAGAAGGAGAGGAGGGCTCTGAAGAGCGCGTTGAGCAGGGACCAGAGAGCGCCTGGCTGCTCCCGCTCGAAGATCTGGTGAACCACCTCCTTCACGGACAGGAGGAGCGAGGCCTCCTGCTGCGCCTGGCAATACGCGTTCACCAGCGCGGGGACGAGCTCCACGTGCTCACTACAATCAACACAGGGACGCATCCAAACCTCAGGTACAGGAGCCACTCCGGCTTCTCCTTCATCTTCTCGCACGCGTCGACGACCTCGCGCAGCGACGCCTCCTCTTCCTCCTTCTTCTTGCTCAGCGCCTTCAGGCGACCGGCGAGCTGCGCGACAGCGCTCGGACTGACGTCCGTCTTGTTCTGCTCCTCCAGGGAGTCGATGGTGATGAAGGAGGAGGAGCCGTAGAAGGGGAGGATCACGCCCAGAGTGCCCTGGTTGACGCAGATGGGTTGGTTGTCGGTCAGGATCACGTTCTGGCGGCAGGACACCATGTTGTTGATCGCCGCTGTGGGGTGGAGAGCGTCGAGGACGGCGTGGAGCGACTCCAGACACTCGGCACGGTACTGGAGAACGCACTGGCGGTGAACGGCATGGTTGACGGGCGCGCTCTGCTGAAGCGTCTGTTGGTAGAGGAGGTACGCGTAGCGCAGCTGCGTCAGCGGCGCCGCACTCCTGAGGTCCAGCGAGAAGAAGTGGTCCGGTTGGAAGTCTGTTGCAGTGAGAAGGTGATATCACGCGTACCTGCGTCAATCATGGAGTAGAAGGGCTGCGAGCGAAGCCGCGCGCGACTCTTGCGGAACCAGTACTGGAGTTCGCAAAGAAGCAGCACGACCTCGCAGCGCCTCTCGATCAGCTCGGGGAAGGACTTGGCGACGAGCTGGAGGAAGAACAGGAGCTTGATTCGGATTTGCGTCTCGAAGACGATGAGGATGGGCAGCTGGGCCAGGAGGGCACACAGCTCGTTCATGAAGGCGACGATCGGGACGGGCGTGCTGTCGTGGACCATCTGGTGCAGCAGGCGCACGCAGCTAGGGTTGGGGGACAGAGACACGCTTACTTCATCTGACGGATGTGGTCCGCCTGCACCAGCGTCATCTTGGGCACGCTGCGCTGCGCGCTCGGCGTTGGCGTCTGGAGTGGAGCAGGTGCGGAGAAGTCTCTCTCGCTGGAGAAGGAGTACGCGGGCGCCTTCGGGTCCTGCATAGGCGTGTCGTAGAGGAAGCGGAGGTGGTATTGGATGAAGGATCTAGAGGTGAGAGCGTGGGAAAGGATGGACTCGCAGTTGTCGAGAGAGAGCGTGAGAGTCGGGGCATAGGAGGTGGGGTATGGCACGAGTGAGGAGAGAGAGAGTGATGGAGGAGTTGTTGAAGGGTTTATTGGAGGGGTTGTTGAAGGAGTTGTTGCAACTGGATTGGCTTCTTCCTCGATGGGAATGGTCACGGTGTCGGACTGCGAGTTCTGTGAGTTCTGCGACGGCTGCGAGGTGAACGAAGCATAACGAATGGTGTCGCCGACCTCCTGCGTTGATGTGAAGCCCTCCATGAAGTCGAAGCACAGCACGCAGGAGGTGTTCTTGTTGGCGAGACAGTCGATGAGCTTGTCGAAGACGGAGGACCAGCAGCCCACCGAGGAGATGTGCAACACCTCGACCTGGGGCGAGAGCGTGGGCAGAGCGTTGGGGAGGAGGGACTGCGAGGGGAAGAGAGTCAGCAGCGTGGAGGAGGAGAGCGAGAGAGGGAGTGGTGGAGGAAGTGCGTAGTCAAACGGCGAGGAGGGTGTGAAGAGCGACTAGAGGTGAGAGGGTTGCGGAAGAGCCACGGTGAAGTAGTGGAGGAGCGTCTGGAGCTCGGACGAGGGCTGGATGCAGAGAGTCTTCAGGGAGACGAGAGCGCTCTGGATCGCGTCGACGTCTTGGAGTCGCCAACTCAGCTGGAGGAAGAGGAAGACGTAGTGGGACAATTCCTGGGGATCGATGAGGTGAGGGGGCGAGTTGAAGAGGAGGCGCGTGATGTGATGAAGACACTGCTTCTGCAGGAAAAGACTACGACTCACAGCTGTCAGAAGCGATCACATGTGATAGTCAGAAGCGGTTTTATACAGCGTTTCCCACCCCTTCAGGTCGAATGGGTACACGTCAAGCGCCTACGAAAAACAAAGGGCAATGGAACGTACCATGAGCGTATACTCGATAGAGTGGCAGACATCGTTGAGTTCGAGGGAGAGCGAGGCGCACTTGCAATAGCACATGTAAAGGAGTTGATATTCAAAAGACAAGTTCTCGAAAACAGGCTCCTCCACGCGTTCGGTGCAGGGATCCGCTCTCTCCGAGATGGCGATGAGCTCCTTGATCGCGGCCCGTTTCTATGTCGTAACGACGGAGTGGCAAGCGATATACACTCGCCTCCTGCGATAAGTCAGAGTTGGCGATTCGGTAGTAATCATCGCGCAGGGAGCATTGCTATTCCTCATTCCGGACGACCATCCTCCCACGTTCTGTTCGATAATCTCCTCTTCCGTCAACTGAGGAACGGCATTCTCGTCATGAAACCACGAGGCCTACTGCATCACGGATGGGGAGATAGCGCACCATAGATTCCCTTTATGACGATAGAGTGCGAAGAAATAGAACCGTCTTTGCGATTGGGGCGGATTCCAGGAATCGGGGCGATTTTGCGCGTTTCGTTTTTGTTCGATAGTTCCTTCCCTGGTAGGTATTGAGCTGGGATCTGCAGCAATTTCGGATCTACTTGATTTGCGTGAACAGAATTGGCATTGGCATTTGAATTGGCTATGAGTGCGACGACTTCTGCTCCAGCGAATACGATCCCAGTGAAAGTCGTTGTGCGGGTTCGGCCGCTCATTGATCTTGAAGTCCAGGGAGGGGCGAGCGAGTGCGTGACGGTGGATGCAGAGAGCAGCACCATATTCGTGAACGACCGCTCCTTTTCGTTTGACTACGTGTTCGGATCTCGCTGCTCGCAGGAGTTCGTTTACGAAGAGAGCGTTCACGAGCTGCTCCGCTCGTCGTTAAACGGATACAACGCGACGGTGTTTGCCTACGGGCAAACGGGCTCTGGAAAGACGTACACGATGGGGACCGATGTGAAGGAGAAGGGCGAGGAGGAGCACAGGGGCATTCTGCCTCGCATGGTGGGCGATTTGTTTGCCGAGTTGAGCGAGATGAGGGAGGAGGACTGCACATACGAGGTGTTTGTCTCGTAGGTTCCGTAGAATGGGTACTATGTAGTTTTTCGGAGATATACAACGAGAAGGTGTTCGATTTGCTGGGGGAGAAGAGGGACAGTCTCCCTCTCGTGATGAACGGCGACAGCGTGCTTGTGAAGGGACTGTCGGAGAGCCGCGTACGTAGCGAGTCGGTGGGGCTGATGTCTAGGTGCACAACGCGAACGATGTGTATCGGCTGCTGGCGCTGGGCTGCGACAACCGCTCGACGGGTTCTACGGAGATGAACAAGGAGTCGAGTCGGAGCCACGCCATCTTCACCATCACCGTGTGCAAGAAGTGCACGGACGAGGTGACATATCGCGGGAAGCTCAACTTCGTGGACCTGGCGGGCAGCGAGCGCCTGAACAAGACGAAGGCGACGGGGAGTCGCGCGCAGGAGGGCATCTCGATCAACAAGTCGCTGTCGACGCTGAGCAAGGTGATCGAGGCGCTGGTGACGCACCAGCTGCACATTCCCTACCGTGAGAGCAGTCTCACGCGTCTGCTGAAGGACTCGCTGGGGGGCAACGCGCGCACGGTGATGATCGCGTGCGTGTCGCCGGCGGACAGCAACTGCAGCGAGACGCTGAGCACGCTGCGATGGGCGGGGCAGGCGCGGAAGATCCAGAACAAGCCCGTGGTGAACATGGACCCAGCGACGGCGGAGATCCTGAAGCTGAAACAGCGCGTCGCGGAGCTGGAGGAGATGCTGGGCACGTCGGAGCGAGGCAGCAGTCTGGACGGCTCCTCCGTGCACCAGAAGCAGCAGGTGTTGTTGCTGGAGAACGAGGTGACGAGGCTGCGCGGCTCGCTGCTGAAGACGCAGGGCGAGCTGGACGCCGCGAAGAAGGACCTCACGTTCCTGATGACGCAGAAGAAGCATGAGGGCTTCGACGTGCTGCTGAAGGAGAAGAACGAGGAGATCGCGCGTCTGAAGGACCGGCTGGCGCTGCCGGTAGTGTCTGTGCGTGTGGCTGAGTCGTAGGGACTCCTCGCAACAAGCGCGGACGGGTCGGGGATGGAGGCATCGATGGAGGAGGGTATGGAGGAGGACGCGGAGGGCGTGCTCGACGGCACTACGGCGGAAACGGAGGAGGAGAGCCTGCTGAACGCGGACGAGGAGGACAAGGCGAGACTGGAGTCGCTGACGGCGCAGGAGAGCCGCATCACGACGCTCCTCCAGTCGAAGCAGCAGATGCAGTCACTGAAGGAGAAGTACGAGAGCAAGATCCTGCAGATCGCGTCCCAGCTGGAGCTGCTCACCGTGGGCGCGAGCGGCGCGGGTGAGGTGTAGAAGGAGAACGCGCTGTTGCAGCAGCAGCTGAAGGAGGCGGAGAAGAAGTCGAGCGCGTCGTCGAACAGCGCGACGGCGCGCACGCTGCAGGACCTGAGGCGGAAGCTGAAGAAGAACGAGCTGACGGCGCAGCAGCTGCAGAAGTGGCGGAGCGAGTACAACAACATCATCGAGAAGTACAGGCTGAAGGAGGTGGAGGTGCGCGACCTGCAGAGCACGCTGAAGCAGGTGCGGGCGGAGCGCGTTCGGTTCCAGAAGGACATGGCGAAGAAGGCGCGCGAGGCACAGTTGGAGCAGCGGAAGCGCGAGCTGGAGGAGAAGCGGCAGCGCCAGCGCGACCACAAGGAGCAGGAGGCGCTGGAGAAGCAGATACGCCAGCTGGAGGTGCGTCTGTCGCACGAGCGAGGTGGGCGAGGCGCGAGGGAGTGAGCGGTAGAGAAGGCAGAGAAGGAGAAGCGGCAGCGCCGGGTGGAGAGGACGCAGGGCAGAGAGCCGAGGGAGCGGAGCAAGGACGCGGTGACGAAGCAGGTGCTGGGCATCATCAACCACGAGATCAGCGACCAGAGCAAGAGCGATCTGATGGTGAGCGTGGTGCGGCGGCGTGACGAGCAGAACAACACCATCGCCAAGCGCAGCCAGCTGCAGTGCCGCATCGACACGGTGCAGGAGGGTAGGGCGTGGGAGGCGGCTGGAGAGTAGAACTGGCGACGGCGACGGACGCGCAGCGGAGAGAGGTGGCTCGGCAGCACCTCCGCGTGCTGCAGAAGCAGAAGGCGGCGCAGACGGCGCAGATCAACCGGCTGAACAACCAGATCGCGCCGACGTCGCTGCAGCCGGGCGTGAATCGGTGGATCAACTTCGTCTCGCAGGAGCAGCTGCGCTGCGTGTGCGACGTCCTGCTGGAGGAGCTGCTGAAGCGAGAGCGACTGAAGCTGCGCAGCGAGGAGGACGCGAAGAAGGCGCTCTCCGAGAACCGCGACCTTCTCCAGCAGCGTGGGGTCTGGGCGAGGGCGTGAGGCGTAGTGAAGGAGGAGGAAAGCAAGACGGCGTTCCTGATGAGTCGTCTGTCCATCCACCCCAAGAGCGTCCAGGCGAACATGTCTCCCGAGGGCAGCGAGGGCTCGGTGCTGGAGACGAGCCGGTCGTTCACGCACGAGGAGTCGGTGCTGAGTCACTTCCTCCAGAACCAGCTGGAGGTGGGCGTGGCTGCGTGTGTTCATGTGTAGCTGTACCAGGACGAGAACCAGCTCCTGCAGATGCAGCTGGAGGAGGAGAAGATCCTCCACTGCGAGAAGCCACTGCCCGTTGCGAAGCCGCTTCCTGCTGCCAATTCACTTCCCGTTGCGAAGCCACTTCCCGTTGAGAAGCCGTTGCTCACTGCGAAGGCGCCACGCTCGGGAGAGCCCAAGCCACTCAAGCCTGCCGCGTCCACACTGCCAAAGCGAGTGCTGCCGCTCGCGACGGCTCCGAAGCGGAAAGTGAACCCGGTGCGAGCGGAGACGGCGGAGAAGAGACGGCGCACGGACGGCGCGATGCACACGCCTCCGCGACAGCCGAAACGGGAACTCTCGCTGCAGGGCTACGAGGAGTTGGAGAAGAACGGCGTGTTCATGCCGTACAAGGAGAAGGGAGGAGCGCAATCCTTTTCCTCTGCGCCCTCCAGCGCGGATCACTCGTTCATCGCGTGGAAGGACCTGGAGTTGCCGAAGTTGGAGACGAGGGAGAAGGAAAGGAGTAGTGGAAAGAAGAAGGGTGACGGAAGGGAAAAGGGCGATGAACTGGAGAAACATCGGACTAACGAAAGGGAAAAGAAAGGGAGTAACGGACTGGAGAGGCAACAACAATCAAGCACACAGAAGAATGAAGCCGAAACGAGGGAATCGTTGAATCGAACCAAGGAGGCGTTTGCGAGGCAGCAGGAGGACGAGATCGACATGCTGCTGTCCGAATCCAACGGCTGCCATTGCAAAGGAAAGTGTTCGAATCGTAAGTGTCCCTGTCGGAATTTTGGAAAAGAGTGTGGCGCTCAGTGCAGATGTCAGCACGACAAGTGCAGCAACCGGGTATGCCCCTTCAACGAGTGTGTTACGGGTAGACAGCATCGCTTCTCGTGAAAGAGGACGAGACGGTCATCGAGTCGTCGTTCGAGGGCCGGTAGTCGTTCCGACCGGTTTCCCGTGGCTGTACGGTCCTTCTCTGTTTTCATGTTCATTCGTTTTTTGGGCTGGTTTGTTTCACACCGCACCGCGTACGAGCCAATTCTCGCGTCCGAGGCGCAAGGTTCCAGTTCGATAGCGGATCCACGGAATGGAATCAACCGTAATAAACTGGTGCAATGCGTCATAAGGAAATAGCGGAGATTACGGCAACTCGAATTCGTTCGTCCACTCAAATGGCGGTATTGCGGTGCGTCGATGCTGCGTCACTACAAAAGCAGTTCGTAAAGATCGGACGCTCAGAAAAACTTTTGGTAAGCTTTTGACTATGAAGTCTATTGTGTACGTTCTCTTTGCTGTGGCGTTGGCTTCCAGCCTCCGCTTTGAAAACACCTTCTCCGCTTTCGAGGCCAGATATGGTAAGAACTATATCAACGAGGCCGAGAGAGCTTTCCGTGGAAAGGTCTTCGAGTACAACATGAAGTGGGCCAACAAGATCAACGCTGAGGGTCATCCCTACACCGTTGGTGCTACCCCCTTCGCTGATATGACCAACCAGGAGTTCGCTACTTCCAAGATGTGCGGTTGCATGCTGAAGCCCACGATGACCAAGCCCGCTACTCCCATCATGGAGCCCGCTCTTGAGGCTGTCGACTGGAGAGAGAAGGGAGCTGTGACCCCCGTGAAGAACCAGGCTTCTTGCGGTTCTTGCTGGGCTTTCTCTGCTACTGGTTCTCTGGAGGGTGGTAACTTCGTTGCCAACGGCAAGCTGATTTCTCTCTCTGAGCAGCAGCTGGTCGATTGCGATACCAAGTCCAGCGGTTGCGGTGGTGGTCTGATGGACAACGCTTTCCAGTACGTCATGAAGAAGGGTCTTTGCACTGAGGAGGACTATCCTTACCACGCTAAGGACGAGGACTGCAAGGATGACAAGTGCACTGCTGCTATCCAGATCAAGGGTTACGAGGATGTGCCTGAGATGGACGGTGAGGCTCTTAAGGCTGCCGTTTCCAAGGCCCCCGTGTCCGTCGCTGTCGAGGCTGACTCCGCTGTGTTCCAGATGTACACTGGTGGTGTCGTCGATTCCACTGCTTGCGGAACCTCTCTGAACCACGGTGTCCTCGCTGTCGGTTACACTGACGAGTACTGGATTGTGAAGAACTCCTGGGGTGCCAGCTGGGGTGACAAGGGATACATCAAGATCGCTTACAAGGCCACTGGTGCCGGTATTTGCGGTATTAACCAGATGAACTCCTACCCCACTTTCTAAGCGGTAAACTGGTCATTTCATGATCGTCGTGTTTGTTGAACAAGAAAGCAAAGGAATGAAGCTCTTGAGGCGCATGTAGAAGTCCTCGTAATCCATCTCGCTCACTCGAACGGCGAGGCGGTTCCTCTCGTGCGACATGGAGAGATTCAGAAGCGGAATCTTCAGCAAGGAGCTCAAAAACTGCAGCAACAGCGCATTGCTCTTCCCCTCCTCCTCAAACGGATCTATTTGAGTGAAATCGCATCTTCTCGGCGTACACTTCATGTCGATCAGCAAATTGTCGTGAGAATCGCCCGTAATGCGGTTGGTTCCCTTCCCGTACTGCACATCCACGAACAGAAGCGTGCTGCTCGACGGATCCTCCGGGTCGCGCTAGAAATCAGCACAGAAGGAGACGAAAACCTCGACGTAGGGAGGAATGCGCATCTTGTAGTTCTTGACCTCGTGCATCATGATGTCCGGGTCCTTCGTCAGACTCCCGTTCACTATATAGAAGTATCTACCCTGAAGCCCATCCACCACCCTCACTTGCTCGGCTCCGTCGGAACCGACAGACGATAGGCGATGAGCAGCTTGCAGTGCGTGCAGTACAGGCGACACTGCTTCTCTAGCCCTCCCTCTCTACAGGGAACGACGCAATCACGCTCAATACCTTCGAATATACGTGTCACCGCCATACTCTAGTTTGTATTTGAAGTCCGTTCCCTGCTCCTATCCCTCAACACAACGGAAGATGCACACAGTGATCACACGCGACATATCGCGCTTTCGGATCGGAAGCGATTCCAACGGACATGCTAGGAATCCAGTCAAACACGCGTCCCCTACGCAGAATCATCGCGTACTCTCCGCAGTAACGGCAGTAGCACACGCACATGTTGTGGATCTTCACGCTATCCGTCTCGTCGGGGTATTCGCGAAGGATGATCGTCATCCTCTTCCCTGAAGACTTGGCGTGAAGGGGAATGGAAAAGGAGTACATCCATGATTAACGAAAGAAAGAGTGGGTCTGGATGACGCAGAGAGGAATAGTGTGGTGTCAACAAACCGAAGCTACGTAGAGACCCCCTTCTGCTTCTCCAAGTCCTTTGTGTACTGCTTCCAGTTCTTTTCCAACCGTTCGATGAACACGTCCACATCCTCCCTCTCAATGCCGATGGCGGCAGCAGCGGTGAAGTAGGCATGCGGGTAGCCCTCGCAATGACTCCCGTAGTTGGAAAACTCGTACTTCCCCACGCTCTTCTTGTTGTGAAGGGGGACGCAGCGCGCTCCCGACACGCCCCTCGTGTACAGCATCGCGCCAAACTGCGTGATCTGCTTGTCTCCGTACTCGAACGTCGCGCAGTCCGGGAACGGGTTGTCCAGCGTGACGGCGATGGAGATCGGATTGCCAGGCGTGGCGAGCACGCGCTGCTGCTGCCGCTCCGCCAGCGCCACCAGCTGTGTATGGAGGTAGTCATAGCACGCCTCTCTCTCCGCCAGCAGCGTCTCGACGCGCCTCCTTCCCATGTGCAGCAGCGTGATGAACACGTCGAGAATCGGCGACATGCTCGCGCGGCCCGGGTAGTTCTTGCGAATCGCGTCGATCATCGCCGAGGTGGGACTGTACACGAGCGCGCCGCCCACAGGCACCAGCAGGTTCTTGTCCGTCGAACTCACCAGAACGTCCACGCGGCCCACGCGAATGGCGCGGTTGATGGCCTTGCAGATCACACGGCTCTGGAGGCCGTACGCGTTGTTCACAAGCACAGGCACGTCGAACTCCTTCGCCATGCGACTCACGCCCACGACGTCGTCGGGAAGTCGAGGTGCAAACACAGATGTCGTTGGAATGATGCAGAGGATCTCCTCCTTGGGCGTGGACTCCAAGACGGATCGCAGCTTCTCCAAATCCGTTGTCAATTCATCACCAACCAGACGAGGCTCGATGATGATCGGCTCCATTCCCGTGTTCAGAATGCTCTTCAGACACGTCTTCTGGTCGACGCGGAACCAAATCACGTACTTTGCCTTCGGATGCTCCAAATGCAGCGAGAGCAGGGCCATGCTCAACGACATTCCCGTCGCCAGGGGGAGAACGATGCAGTCCTTCGCCTCCGTAATCCCGCAGGTGTGGATGAAGTCGAGCGACAGCTTCCTTGTCAATTCGCAAATGAGAGACGATCCTGCCGCCTTGGGCTATTCGTTAGGACACGAAATCACCGGAACCTGGATCGCTGCCACATCGCCCGCTCGCCCAATTCCGTGGGCCAGACCGTAGTGACGTCGTGCAACCTAGCCATAAGAATGCAAAAGGAAAACGACTAGGGCGCTCTCAATACGACCCTCGCGCTCTCCGACACCGCTATTACCAAGAAAGTTGTTGCTGTCCATCATCGAGAGGTCCTTTAGGAGCAGTCTACGCCTTACAGGGAAAAGGGGAGTTCACTCTATCGTTTCGTCGTCCCATCCTATTTCCGGGAGTTTGCGGTGGGACAGGAGCTCCGTGACCAAGCGCTCTCGCCGCTTGATCGCATCTCTTCCCTGGAACACATACGTGCTCGGGATGAGATTGGCTGCGAGCTCCATATTCTTGTCGTTCATGGTGGAAAAGAAACAAGTCGATAAATGAACTTAGACCTGACCATGGTACTTGTGCTCCTTCTTGTAGTTATCGTACAAGCCGCGCAGGACGTCTCGCTTCGACATCAGCAGCTGCACATTCACCTGCTTCACGCCCTCCTGACTGGCCGTTAAGCAACCGCACACACCACACTGCTAAGGATATCCACACAAGTCGAGCATGTCGTTGAATATGTCAATGAACACCACGCTGTTGATGTTCCCCGTGTCTCGCAGCTTCAACAAAATGATGTTGCTGTTTCGCTCGTTCAGCATGTCGCACAGCAGGTGCGGTAAAGGAATCGTCGGCGCAGCGCCAGTCACAGGATATGTAAATCGAGTAGTACTTGAACAGCAACGGCTTTGCAACCATCTTCGATGTGACCGCTTTGAACTCGTTGATGTACACGCCGAGAACGCCCTGGCCCTGCTCGCCATCATCATCGCTCTTCACCATCTCTCTAAACAGCACCCTGTACAACTCGGTCGCCATCGCCACAATGTTCGCCACACTGTACGTGATCACGTTCTCTCCCAGACTCATAATCATGATCAACAACTCGCAGCACGCCGCGAAAAGCGTGGGATCCCCCTCCGCCTCGAACCACTTCTACAGCTCACGCCACTCTCTCCTGTCCCACAGGGAGCAGCGAGTTCACCTCGAACAGAAGCGACAGCTCGGTTCCCTTCACACGTCCCAAACACCGTCGCACCACTACACCTCACACACACCGCACGACCCGACAGTCCGCCAAGAAGAGCAGCGACGACACGAGGAGCTCCCTCTCGGACGCGTACCGCGACACCACGGTGACTAGAATGAACAGCGCGACCAACACCTACCGTAGTGCGCGATCAGCGTGGGAATGCGGGCATAGAAGAAGTCGTTCTTGTTCTTGACGGCGCACAACACGAACTGCTTCTGGAGTCGCTGCAGCACCAGACGGTCCTTCGCGCTTGCCCCTGTCATGCCCATCACGCCCTTGAACAGCTGTTCAGTGGTCTCTTGATTCTCAAGGAACCGCTGCGTGACAAACGGAATGACCAGCTCCACCGAGTTCAGCAGCGGCAGCGTCAGCACCGACGCGCTCTCCGGCTTCAGCGAGCACTCCTTCACCTTCACCGCGTAGCTCGTCACGCCCTTCACCAACTCCTCCACGCCCACGCCGCTCAGACTCCACTGCAGGAAGAGCAGGTCGCACGTCTTGTCGCCGCGCTCCACCGCCGCGCTCAGCTCCGCGTCCAGCCGCTTCATCGCAGCGTCCCGCGGGAACTGCTTGCTCTCCTGCCACTCCTTGAGGCAGGCGAGCGGCTTCTTGTTCCGGTAGCGCGGCAGCTGCTTGATCGCCTTCTCGTCGAAGGCGCTGGGGTACGCGCAGAAGAAGGAGAAGAGCATGCGCGCGCAGTACGGCGGGAGCGTCTCGGCGACGATCAACGCGTACATGATCTCCACGAGAAGGGAGGGAAGGGCGTAGGGAGTTTCGCTGTGCGAAGAGAGGGAGTCCACGCCGAGGTAGAGCAGCTGCTTCACGAAACAGTGCACGAACCACTGGAGGACCTCGAATACTTGGGGCGTGGGGGGCTGTCGCAGGAAGGAGCGCATGAGGCGCACCACCGTGGTCGTTCGCGAGGACGCTGCAGAGCGCATCGAGGCGGAAGCGAGGGCGGTGGCGAGGAGCGCGTAGAAGTCCAGCGAGGTGATCGCGAGAAGGCGCTCGACGGGCAAGCTGTGACGCAGCACCGCCTCCGCCAGCAGGAACGGGCGATAGCGCGCCTCCTTCGTGAAGAAGAGCGACCAGGCGGGCGAGGGCGTGGTCTGCGTCATGTACCTGACCGTCAAGGCGTTTCGTTTCGTTAGGCAAGGATATGTCTCGTAGGCCAGTTTGCGGTCCTCTTCTCGCCAGTAGCTCGGCGGGAACGCCACGAGCAGAGCCAGCGCGTGCTCCGCGTGCGAGCCCTCCTGGATCTGTGCCAGCAGCACGCGCATGCCTACAGTGAAGCGGACCAGCCTTGCCTACAGCAGTCGCGGATGTACGGGTTCTCGTAGAAGGAGGAGGAGCGCAGCAGGCGCTGGCGGTAGCACGGCGCGTCGGGGTGCTCCAGACACGGGCACGGCGCGAGGAGGAAGCGCGTGATCGTCTCCAGGTGCTTGGCGGGCATGTACGAGAGCACCAGCGACAGGTGCGCGAAGACGATCGCGTAGTCCTCGCCCAGGCACTAGACGTCACGCCTCTCCGACACGCGTACGCCGCCCTCCTCGCTGAACAGTCGCTTGAAGAGCGACTTGCACAGCTTCTCCGCCTCCTTGCGCACCGCCTTGCTCTCGGCGACCTTGTAGAACTTGTCCAGGATGAGGAGACGCTCCACCGTGATGGGCAGCTGCAGCTCCTTGTACTCGCTCAGCGCCTCTGTCACCGCCTCCTCCGTCGTCGCGCCGCCGCTCAGCGTCTCGACGCGCTCGTTGAACAGGCAGGTGCAGAGCGAGGGCACGGAGCCGCCGAAGTAGTACTGCTTCAGGTCCAGGTTGGTCTTCTCGCCCACCTCCGCCGCGGCGCTCTGTCCGTAGTGGATGGGGAGGAAGATCTCGATCTGGCGGTCCACGGCGAAGGCGTCGAGGAGGAGGGAAAGATAGTGCGCCACCAGTCTACGCGTGAGGCGGCGGAGAAGGAGCCACGGGTCGGGGGCGGCGGAAAGACGGCGGAGAACCACAGCACCGACAGACTACACGTGAGCGCAAGCGAGAGAAGCGACCTGGCGGAGCGTACTCACGAAGCCGTGGACGCTCTGCACGTTGGCCTCGGTGAGCTTCATCGACGTCATGAGAGCGTGCAGGTAGGTCATCGCCGTGTGCGCCACGCCGGGACAGCTACACATCAGCGCGGAGCGAGAACGCTACTCGTCCTTCAGCGCGTACTGGCTCAGCAGGCCGAGGATGGACGCCAGCTGCAGGGGCAGGATGAGCGCCGTGAGCGCCGACAGCGCCTTCTCCACCACGCTGCCCGTGTAGAGAAGCGCGAGCGAGGTGACGGAGGTGGCGTCGAGAATCGAGGCGAAGGCCTTGTTGATGTCGCGCATCTCCGTGTACACGGTGAAGATCTTGGCGACGAAGCCGCCCAGCACGTCCTGCGCGGTCGCGTCCCGCTGTCGCAGGTAGCACTCGCTGTGCGTGTTCACGAAGTGGAGCACGAACGGCAAGTGGTGGATCAGCAGCAGCGACGAGATCTCGGAGAGCGCGTTCAGAGAGCGGACCTGTAGCATGAACACGTGCGTGGAGGGAGTGGCCGCCTCGGCGATCACCGTCATCACGTCGCTGAGATACTTGTACTACACCTCACGCCGTCGCCCTCCGCCTACGAACAAGTGGTCCGTCGTGATGCTGGAGTCGTGCATCGTCGCCGTACAGCACAGCACGCGGCTCGCGCACTCGACGTAGAACTCCCGCGCCGCCTCCTCCGCGCTCGCCACTACACCTCACGCCACGCCCCCACGACGACGCATCCGCGAGCAAAAGAGCTGCAGCAGGTCGATGACGATCATCTGGAACTGCGACACCGTCACCACGCGACTCCTCCCCTCCTGCCCCTTCGCTCCCACCACGAAGCTCACCGGCTCGTGGAACACCGTCTTGCACTGCGTGGACGCCACGTCGATCAGGCACCCCAGTAGCTGGCACGCCGCCTCGCTGTTCGTCCCCGCGGCGAACACGAAGGACCGCTGCACCGCCAGGAAGAAGTGGTTGAGCAGCGACTGGCTGTTCACGCTGGCGTTCTCCTTCACCGCCGCGATGCCGTTTTCCTTTGTGATGCCGTTCTCCTTCGTGATGCCGTTCTCCTTCACGCTGGCGCTCTCCTTCGCGTTATCACTCTCCTCCACGCGCGCGCGCTTGCTCCCGTCCTCCTCCTTCTCTACCGCTCACGCCCGCGCCGCACGCCTACCATACACTCGGAGCAGCTGGTTGAAGAAGAGCGTGCTCTGCGACAGCTGGCGCAGCGCGCTGTGCGAGAAGGGCAGGTGGAAGAGGTACGAGCGGAACGCGTCCTCGCACAGCGCGCCGTACACAGAGTACGCCGAGCCCTGCAGAGAGCACCAGTAGTGCATGAAGAGCTCGATGCTCTGACCGATGAATGTCAGGTCCTTCGGGTACAGGGCGAGCAGCGTGCTCGGATTGCTTCCCAAACCGCTGACGAGGAGGGACAGCAGGAGAGCGTTCTCGCTCGATGCCAGAGACGACTTCATGGAGAGAATGCTGGTCACGACGAAGCTGCACGGAATGGGAGACGCGATCCGCGACTGGCTGTTCAGAAAGGACATGTAAAAGGAGGCTTTTGGGTCTACGGGTCAAGAGGGAAGGAAGGAGTCACAAGTGGGCTCGAGAATGGCCTTTATCTTCTCGAGAATGGACTCGTTTGTGGCGAACAAAATGGAGACGGAGAAGAGGATGAACGAGGCAACGCGAGCCATTTGCCGCTTCACCTTCATCTCCTCCACTTGGTTGGCGCGTTTCGCACAAATGGTGTACAGTGGAATTGCAATCTAGACGGAACGGGAAAGAATCGCGAGAATACCTGAATGAGCTCCTTCTGATCCGCGTCCGACAACTCGTTTGAGTACAGCATGGTGAAGAACAGAAACTTCCACACAAAGGCCTGCTCATGAGCACGCAGTTCCTCCTTGGGGAAGATACGCAGAATATTCAGACACCTAATCGATCATTCCCTCCCACGGGATGTGAGTACCACTGCTGAATGGTGCGGTGCACTTCCTCCTCACTCACGCCGGGAAACGAGACGATTGAAAAGGAGCCGCTCCCGTCCTCGCTCTCCGCCACATGGAAAAGAGAGCTCAAACTCGTTTTCAATTTCTATTTCTCAAAAGGACCCCTCATTGCCTGCTTTCAAGTTCACGCTGTCTGGGCACTTCTTGTAATTTGAAGACTTGCGGATATCGACATAGTATTCAAAAAGAGCCGTGCTCATGGCTGGCAACCTCAGATTGAACGACCGATTGAGCGGCAAAAATAGCCCCGATTTCGGCAGTTCGGTGAAACAAGTCTGTCTTCAAGCCAACAAGGAAGAGCATAAATAAACGAACCTGGAAATAACTACACTTTGATCTGCTTGTCCTCCATCTCCTCATCGCCGAACGCGCCGCTGCGCTCCTTCAGCTGTCTCTTCAGCAGCTGCAAGCCCGCCTGATTCATTCCGATGCGGTCCTATCGCTCACCGCGTCCTCGCGCACCTACTCTGTTCTCGTACAGCTTCTCCTTCATCAGCGTCTTCAGCACCAGCAGCACGCTCTGCAGCTGCGAGGAGGCCTCCAGCTGCTTCTACACCGTCACCTCTCACTCCCGTCGCCACCTCGTAGAGCTTGAAGATGAAGAGCAGCGAGCGCACGCACGTCTCGGTCTGCTGGTTCGTCCGCAGCATCTCGCACAGGTACTCCACCAGCTGGCTCACGTTCTCGAACGGCAGCACCAGCAGCGTCGACTCCAGCTCCAGGCGAGGCATGTTGCTACGTCGTCACACTCCGCCCCTCCACTCACCTCACCGTCGACGCTACGTACTCGTACGGACTCATGCCCAGCATGTACACGTCCTTGTCCGGCGGCGGGATCAGCGGCTTCGCGCCGTTCTCCGTGCGCTGGTTGAACTCCTCCTCCGTCAGCAGCGACTTCATGTACTCGCACTCCTCTTCCCACTCCTTCACCTTCTTCCGCTGCGCCTCGGCGCGCTCCAGCGCGGAGATGAGCGCGTCCGCCGCGCGCATGCTCCCGCTGTACACAGATCCCACCTTGTCGCTCCCCTCCTTGCTCTCCACCGTCACCTCACGACCCTCGCCCGTCGCCTGCTTCGCCGCGTCGGGCGCGCTCGTGCCCTCCTCCATGCCCAGCGCGCGGTCGCCCTCCACGTCCATGTTCTGGTCCATCTGGTCCTCCAGCTCCTTCTCGCGCTCCTCCTCCAGGATCACCGGCTCGTTCGACCGCAGGAACACGCGGATCGCGCGGTCGTGGCCCGCCGTGATCACGAAGTCGCCCAGGTGCGACACCGCCAGGCACCACGCCTACACCTCACCCCTCGCACGCACGCAAACCTCGCCGTAGTGCGCCTGCGTCTGCGTGATCATCTCGAAGCGGTCCGCGTCCCAGTACTTCAGCATGCCGTCCTTGCCGCAGGAGAACACGTAGTGCGTGTTGTTCACGAAGCCCACGCTCATCACGCTGTCCGCGTGCGCGAAGAACGACTTGTGGCAGTCGCCGAAGTCCAGGCCCCAGATCTTCATGTTCTTGTCCGCGCTGCCCGTCACGATTAGCTTGTCGTCGCTGGAGATGGCGAGCGAGAGCACGGGCAGCTTGTGGCCGTAGAGCGACAGGAAGAAGCGCAGCGAGTCCTCGTAGAAGACCTTCACCGTGTTGTCCAGCAGCGACACCGCCACGAGCAGCTTCGACGGGTCCGTCGTGTTGCTGTACTTCACGCACAGCACGTCGTGGCTCATCTTCAGCGTGCGCGTCGCCACGATCTGCAGCTGTCGGCGCTTCGTCGCGGGGTTCACCGTGATGTCGAAGTGCGGTGAAGGAACGTCCGCCACTCATTGCAAGGATATCTCCCAGAAGCAGATGTTGTGGTCCGACCCGCCCGACACCATGCCCTTCCCGTCGCGGCGCACGTCCACGCTCCAGATGCTGCCCTTGTGCGCCTGCAGCGACTGTATGATGTCGCCCGAGTTCAGGTCCACCAGCACCAGCTTGCCGTCCTTCGTGCCGATCACCGCGTGCTTGTCGCCCGGCAGGATGCAGCAGCACAGCCCGTTCTCCACCTCGATGCTGCGCACGCACTCCAGCGACCGCACGCTCCACATCTTGCTCTCCTTCTGCCCCACGGACAGCACCATGTCGTCCGTGGTCGTCAGCGCCAGAGCGCGGATGTCCGAGCGGTGGCCCGCCAGCGCGATCGACAGCACCTTCTCGTACGAGCCCGTGTTCTCCACCACCGCGCTGTCCTCCCCCTTCACGCTCTTCTTCCCGTTGCTGCGCCCGAAGCGGTACAGCTGCATGCAGTTGTTGTTCAGCCCGAACAGCACCTCCACCTCGTCGCTCGCCGCCAGCGCACGCCCGAAGTCGAACGACGACACCTTGTGCGTCGTGTTCACCGTCGACACCAGCTCCAGCGCGTCCGTGCACTGCACCGTGCTCGCCGCCTCGCCGCCCTTCTCCTTGCGGCGGTGCACGCGGCGCTTCATCTTCTTCTGGCTGTCGTGCATCGACCGGATGGCGTACAGCAGGAACACCTTGCTCGCGTTGTAGTACCCGATGTGCGTGCCCTGCTGACTCAGCAGCAGCTCCACCGTCCGTCCCGAGTGCGTCAGCGTGATGCACCCGCGGTACTCGATGTGGTGCTTCGCCTGCACCTCCGCCTCCGCATCGTCCTGGAAGGACTGCGGCTCCTTGTACAGGCTGAAGAGGCGCAGACTCTGGTCGCTGCTGCCCGTCAGGATGTTGTACTTCTGCAGAGAGCCCTCCTTCCCCTCCTTATATCCCGGCTGCGTAAACAGCGTCATGCTCCAGATCTCCGTGCGATGACCGATGTAGGTGTCCAGGCAGTACTGGCCGTCGATCGACCACACCTTCAGCAGCGTGTCCTTCGACGCCGAAAGCAGCATGTTGTACTCCTCCACGAAGAGAACCGAAGTGACCATGTCGCGATGCCCCTTCAAACGGCAAACACCCGTTTCGCTGATCAAGTCCCACACGACGATGGTGCAGTCGTTCGATCCGGAGACCAGCAGATTGCCCTCCTTGTTAAAAGACAAGGCGCTGACCGCCTTCTTGTGTCCCTTCAGCTTCACTACACGCTCATTCCAATTCCCTTCCATTACGCTTCATTTCGCGCTTCTCGATGTCCCAGATCCGAATATACCCATCCGTGTAGCCTGCGGCAATGATATTCTGCTTCGGACTGCGGCATATTTTGCTCACCTCCGCGTTTCCGTCCTTCAACCCGCAAACCTATCCATCAGGGAATGCGCCAACGCGAACCTTCGAGCCGAGCTTTATGTTCCAAACGGCCACCTCCTCCAACGCCCCAGAGATTGCCATGGAATTGTCGTGACTAAACACCACGTTCGAATTCGGCGACGAGATTAGACCCATCGTACTATCCAGTATGTACCTCTGATAGCTATGTTGCATCTTATCACGAATTTGATGATGATAGGAAGAATAAACCAGCCAGAGAACGAGGAATGCGCGATAAAGGAGAGGGGGGTCCCCACCGTTTGAGTGACTGTTCAGTGCATAATAGTGAATGCCATCCCACACGCACAAGCAGCGGTACTCCAAGAAACAAAACCATCCAAAAAGAATACAACTAGTGTCTCCTCTCCTCCGTCACCTTCACCTTCAGCACATCAGGGAACACATAATCACGCTGGAAGCCCACCGTTGGTTGGATCTGGTAACGGAACGAAATGGTAACCTCCTTGTCGCTACACCTCACACAAGACAAGAGCGAGTACAGAATGCTACGATCGTCGTTGAAGAGAATGTACCGATTCTCAATGGCTCCGTCAAAAACAGCGTCCTCCTTGCTCATGATGACCTTGTCCCACATAATCATGTCGTGCTGCTCCTACGCGTCACATTCCCCCACAACACACACAGTATCTCCGTCAAAGCTAACGACAATGTAGGCGTATATGCTACGCGTGTTGTAGTCCCAGTCCTTTGAGAGATCTGCAACTCACTCGAACCAACAGGCAATTACCGTAGGCAAGATTGAGAGAGATGGCAGGGAAGATGAAACGCTCGTAACGGTCCGACATGCTACGAAATCACCACCAGTGCAGAGTATTCAACATTCCATTCATCGTCGCGTTGTCAAAACGGATGAGCTCGCCCTTGAACGGCTTCGATACCTTCCTACAGCGCTAAGAGAGAAAAGGAAAGGAGGGTACAGCAGCGCGTAGAACACGCCAACGGCCGCCAGAGAATAGACTGCCGTGAAGAATACAGTGTTTATTCTTGCGTAGTAACTGTGCATGAGGATAATTGTGACATCCGTTGTGAAAGCACGGAGGCGATTGCCCTTCCATTTCTGTGAAGTGTATTCATTGTTTCCTGGGAAAGGGGATGATGGCGTCCGTGAAGTGGAAGAACGGGTCCAAGAATCGTGAACTAGAGCAGTGTGCAGATAAAGTCGCGTCGGATCTGCTTTTCCTCTCAGCCACTTCCGGAAATAGTAGAGATTTCTGTCCCATCCTATCGACAAAATGGGCCCTAAAAGATGGATTCCCGGATTCGGAGGGAGCGCGAGTTTGAAATGGGGACCTCCTTGACTGAAAAGAATGAGGGGTGGTGGAGCACGCATCGATTCCTCTCATTCGCCCAATTCTCACAATTCTCTTGATTTGAATGGAAGTGGAGGAAGCCGTGTCGAAGAGAGAGATATCGAAGCAGGAAGTGAGTTCCTACGGTAAGGGGTTGCGGAGAAGGTCCTGATGGAGTAGTGCGACAGAAACTGAAGGCTTTCACCGCAAATCGGTTAATAAAGTTCGAAAAACGGATCCAAGTACGCAAGGAGGAGTGTATTGATTCAAATAGGACCGGTATCGCCAGTCCGGGAGAGAAGTGCCCCAAAGTATCACAGAAGTAACGGATTCGAGTTGTGGAATCATGGAATAGGGAACCATGGCCGTGTTTCGAGAACTCGATCAGATTTGTGACAAGTATATAAGCATGTTTGAGTTATATTGCAATCGGAACATCCTGGTTCCTCGCGTTCCGGAAACTCGTGTATGGGCTGCGTGTTTGGGATTGATGGACAGGTGACGCCGCCTTCATCGTTTTGCGACGAAGAGAAGGAGCTAGACCGCAAGCTGAACAAAAGGAAACGAGAGTTGCTAGAGGTTGCTCTCCTCCCCCAATGTGATGCGTAGTGTTGCCGGAAGAAGAACATTCTCCAGCTGCAGCAGGCTCTGATAGAGTCCGAGTTCGGAAAGGCACTCTACCGGTTAGGAGCGCTAGCGGATACAGTGTCCATCGCCCAGCTACAAGAAGATGTGGCAACCCTGAAGAAGGGCGAGGTGGTGTGCGACGAAGCACGGGAGTTGGTGATTGCCTTGCAGAACGAAATCGGGTACACTCCGGAGGATGGTGTGGAGTGGAACGACGACGCGAACAATATGAATGTGGAGATGATGGAGGGTCTGATGAGGTGTTTTGATAGTGCTGGTCTTTTCTGGGATTGTTTGTCGAACAAAGACGTCACTTCCTTTGTCTCTTCTTTCGCTTTGATGGAGTTGGTTTCGGGTTCCTCACTTCACCGACAGAGGGGAGACAGCGGATGTCCGCGTCTTGTAGATCGTAGTCCACTTCCCTGTTCCTGAGTTCCTCCCTCAACGCACCTCTCCCTCGTCTCTCCGTGTCGGAGGCTTCCGATGAGCTATCCGAATCACTCACGTCCATCATTGGAGGTTGAGTGATTTGTGTTGCACGTTGACGTAGTTCATTCTCTTGTCTCTTCCTTTCTTCCTCTTGTCTTTTCCTTTCCGCCTCTTCTCTCTTCCTCTTCAACTCCTCCTCTCTCTTCTTCCTTTCCGCCTCTTCTCTCTTCCTCTTTAACTCCTCCTCTCTCTTCCTCTTTAACTCCTCGTCTCGCTTTCCCCACACCACATCATACTGCTGCTGCACAAGTCTCTTCATCTCCATGTACACCTTCAACGAACGCACCCACTCCTTAAACGAGTCATTCCTTCGCTTCATTTCCTCACACTTCTGCGTCGTGTTTGACTGATCCACAAACACCCTCTTCTCCTCGTTCCATATCGCTATCGCCACATCGTTCTCAAACACGGTGGAATACACGCGAATGCCACTTTCGTTTGTGCAGAAAGAGGGGTACTTCTTCGCAATCCGTTTCTCTACTGCCTTTCCCGGCTGCATGAAACCAAGACGTTGCTGAAAGGACACTGAATAGTTTCCCAGTTCTCCCTCCTTCCACTCTCCACTGATAATCGTCTCTCCGCTATCCGTTTTAAGAGTCCCATTCCCCGACGCATAACCGTTTCTGTAGTATCCGGAGAACTGCTTTCCGTCCTCCAACACCTGCATTCCGAAGCCATTCGGCAATCCGTTAGCATACGAGCCCTTGAACACCGTCTCCATATCCCTCGTGATGTTTACCGCCCCGGTCGGACTGCCTTCAGTGTAGGACACGCGGATTTGATAGTCGTTCACATACAGAACCGTCACTCCGTCCATGTACCCATCGGTAAAACGCATGTTGACGAGGACGGTGCCGTTTAAATCCTTCACGAGCGCACGTCCGCTCCTCTTTCCGCTTCTCCACTCCGAATACAGATAGCAATACGCGTCGTCGTTGCAGATGCGCTGCTTTGTGTGATCCGAACACAGAGCGGCCGAGAAAGCGGAGTCCGGCGGATCGAGTTTGAGTTGCTCCATGATCGGCTTATCCGCATTGCACAGCAGAGTGATAAACGCCGTCATGCTGATTGCGCGTTTGGAGAAAACAACAATGAACGCGGTGAAAAAAGGGACGAAAAGTGGCACGCGTCTAAATGACCGCGAGATGCTTCGACAGCGCTTCCTCCGTGTAGTTCCTTCCGAGAATGTGCCGGATGATGTCCCGCTGCGGGATGCCGCCACCCTTTGTGAAGAGCTGTGCATCAGCACGAAACAAATCACTCTACCTCCTTGTACAGCACCTTGCCAAACGCGGGATCGAGCGGCGACTTCATTTGGCGCATGCACTCGTCGTACACATCCGTCGCAATGATGGTGGACAGCGGATAGCTACGTCTGATCACCGACAGCCATCTCTACGTGTAGACGACGCCGGCGTAGTGGATCCAGCTCTCGTCGTGGTGGAGATAGGAGCAGTCCTTGGTCGCTCGCGCGAACCCGAAGGTGTTGTTCACGAATGCAAACACGTCGTCCACAGGCATCTGATTGGCGCCCTCGCCGAACATGTACTGGTCCATGATGGCCGACAATAGACTGCTCTATCTCTCACGCCTCCGCTCCACGCCCACGTAAAACGAGAAGGCGGGCACCGAGGAGCAGAACGTCTGGTAGAAGCGCAGCACCCTGTCGGTCGCCACTTGCGCGTGCCGACTCTTCTCCACGGAGTACTGGTTGATGCGGGCGAGGACGGTTTCGTCGGCACAGCAGCACTCCATGATGGAGGAGGGAATCTCGATGGCATCCGACTAGAGGTGAGTCGAGCGGACTGCGCACACCGCCACGCGCGTGCCCGAGATCATCTGATAGCGCGTGTCCGTGAGGAGCAGCTGCATGGCGTGGCCGAACTCGTGGAAGAGCGTTTTGATCTACGCGTGAGGGCGGAGGAGGGCGACTGCTTGGTTCACGAACACGAAGGACTCGCTGGGACTCTGACAGAAGGGCAGGTCCGTCGAGATGACGCACTACGCGTGAGGCACATCTCCGTGGCAGACGGATGGGTGCTGCACCGTGCCGTCCGCCAGCACGCAGCGTCCCTTGATGGTGTGCATGGCGGAGGAGCAGCGCTTCCCGGGGTAGGCGAAGAGGTCCAGGTACAGGTCTCCCAAGTACCCCTACGGTGAAGAAGGGCATAGAAATGTACCCGCGACTTGTGGTGGACGCGCAGCTTCGTGATCGGTCCCTTCGTACTCCAGCACTCGTCCGCCGCCAGCGGGGCTTCCTCAAACACCACGTCGAACATGCGCTCCAGCAGGGGCTCGATGCCGCCCTTCAGAACCCCCTCGACGCTCATGGTGTTCGACACCTCCTACGCGTCACTGTCTCCTCTGTGGCCCACGGCAGCATGGAGCTGGCGGTGCCGGTTCACCACCTTGCAGATGTAGTACTGCTCGTCCCAGATGGGCAGCGTGGCGGACCCGCCCTGCTTCTCCCTCTCCGCCACCGCCTCCTTCATGTACTCCCGCAGCAGGGGAGAGTAGCACTTCACGCTCCGCTTCAGCAGGTCGTCCACGTCGCGCGCCTGTCCGTACAGACTGTTGTACATGTTGTACTGCGCGTAGTTCTTCGCGCCGCAGCTCATCGCCACCGCGTTCTTCAGGTCCACGTACTCCTGCAGCAGCTGCTTGTTAGCGGGGCAGGCGCGGTTCATGGCCTGCATCACCGCGCGACGCTCCGCCTCCTCCGGAATGTAGCACAGACTGTCGAACATGGAGCGCAGGTTCAGCGGGAGCTGCAGCATTCCTCGCGAGTGCGGTGAAGGAACGGACGAGCTGGAGGGATGGATATTCGCTGCAGCGTGTCCTGGAGAGGGTAGGTGGACAGGAGCGAGGGCTTGATGGGGTACGTGGCTCGGTTCTGGCGAATGTTCTGATCGTCACGCCGCTCTAAAATGAACACGTTCACGAACGAGAATCCGATGTGCTGAAGCCGCTCGTTGACGGCGTTCATGCGTGGGTCCTTCTTCTGCGTAATGCCGTCGTGCTGGTACTCCCGCTAAGCATGAGGATGCCGGAGAACAACGACGATGATGCAGTCCAGCACAGCGTCTTCCTCACGATGGTCTCCTTCCGGAGGGAGCTTCCTCGCGTCGCAGAGACAGTTGTAGATGTCCACATCCGAGTTGAATTGGTTCATGGTCTGGAATAGAATCTGGATATTAGCGTCCGCAGAAGACCCCACCTCATTCGCCGTGTTGGCCGCCTCGACGAATTTGGGGTTCTCGTGGGCTCCCTGGACGAAGAGCAGCATGTTGAGCGTCTACAGGAAAGGGAACGAGGAGGGTCTACGTAATCCAGGGTGTTTGAGATTTGGTCCACATAGAACGCACGCTCTTTCCTAGAGTGAATGAGACGGAATAGACAAAACCGTGTCTTTGAGGACAGGAGACGAGAACGCAGCGACTCGACTTCCTTCTTCTTCTCCTAGGTGTCAGCCACGCACGAAAAACGGACCTGCGCATAGAGGATGCAATCGTAGGGAACGCGAATGGCGGTGAAACCGAGGAGCCCTCCCCCGCCGGAAACGGATGCTCGCGCGCCCCTGGTGGCGGAAGAGCGCAGGAAGTTCAACATTTGCGTTCAAGAAACAGGATCCAAAAAAGGGACTATTTCACATTCTCGAGAAGCATGTCGATGGCGTCTCTGGGACAGCCCTCGTGAGAAATGGCAGTATTCGGACTGAATACCGCCCCGAGTTGGAAGGAGAGGGGGTCACGGGAGGAGAAGACATCTAGGATGAAGACGCCGAGGGAGGGTTACCCGTAATGTACAAAAACCGCATGTTCATCCCAACCTTGTCTCGCAGAATGAGGGTCGCGAGACTGGGAAGGTTCTTCATCGTCATGGAGTTCTGATTCCACATGTCGTCGCCGCGGAACACCTGGTGTCCCAACTCGAGATGCCTCAGCGCGGGGAGATCTACATCACAGACGGCCGACAAGCGTACTGGTCAGCGAGACAACGCGCACCTCGGTGAAGGAGTACGAGCCGATCACGATGGTCTCCAGCGCGGGGAGGTCTACGACTCAGGACAGCGCGCCACACCGCACCCTCGATCGACAGGACGGGGACGCCGAGGAAGTTGAATGAGCCGATGTTGACGTCGTCGTAGGAGCTGACCTCGCCGATGACCAGCGACCGCAGATTGGGGAGGACTAGAGATGAGGCGAGGCGCCGGGCGCGACGGGACAGCGAGAAGCGGGAGAACTTGAGGAAGCTCTGGCGCCCGATCTGGATGCTGTTCAGGTAGTAGTCGTTCCCGGCGTAGAAGGTGCCACCCTCCAGGTCCTTCTTCAGCGCCTTCAGCACGTACTGGTACTCCGAGGCGTTGCGCACGCCGACGGGGGAGAAGCAGTCGTCGCCGACGGTGACCGTTTCGACGTACTGGCAGTTGCGGATGGCGAGCGTGTTCACTTCGGAGCAGCAGTAGTCGTTCAGCGTGATGCTCTTCAGGTGCCGGAACTGGCCCAGCTTCATGTACTTCATGTACTCGTCGTTGAAGCACTCCGTCTCGATGGTCATGTCCGTCACCGTCTTCGGCACGCTCTTCCACTCGTCGCTCGACACCACCGTGATGTACTTGTCCGGCACGCGCAGGGGAGGCGGGCGCACGCACTCGCGCGGCTCGCTGTACAGCTCGACGGGCTGGACCGCGATGTCGTAGGCGATCGGCGCTTGCCGCGGCTTGCTCTTCTTCGGCTGGCGCGCCTCGCCGCCGACCACGGGGAGACACATCACGTCCTCGTCGGAGGAGCGCACCGTGACCTGCTGCTCTCGGATGTGGCGCGTCAGCTCGCCGCGCGGGATCGGGATGACGGAGTCGCTGTGGTAGTCCGAGGTGTCTGAGGCGCCCGAGGAGTTGTAGTTGATTCGCTTCTTGATGGCGAGCGTCGCGCTCTGGGGCGCGGGTCCCAGCTGCAGCTCGAAGGTCTTCACGAAGGGGAGAGCTACAGCGTCACACCACACAGCATAGTCTACAGAAGGACAGTCGCTTCGAGAACACCTCTTCGGTGTAGGCCTCCTCGTCCCGCGTTTGCTGGATGCAGACGACCATCGGCGGCAGCGCGACGGTGGCCTTCGCGTCCTTGCAGGAGCCGCGCTTCCAGCTGTCGGAGAGCACTTCCTCTCCCTCGGGGGAGTGGAAGGTGCCGGTGCCGTCGGCGTAGCCGTAGCGGAACTCGCCCTCGTACATGATGGAGCCATCCGGGTAGTACAGAATGCCGTTTCCGTTGACATCTCCGTGGAAGTAGTCCCCGGAGTAGAGAATCCTCCCGTTTCGGAAGAACTCACAGTCCCCAATATAGTTGCCGTCCACGACACTCATGGAGCAGAAGCGTTTTCCATTGCAGAAGAAGACGGCGCGTCCGTGCGGGGCGAAGTCACGGAACTGAAAGTCGCACACGACCGTTTTGTCCGGTGCCAGAATACTCGCCGGTCCCTCCACAAATCCGCGTTTCCAGGTGAGTCTTAAGGAAAACCCGTCGTTATCCCCCTTGAGCGCATACACGCTCTCTCCCGTGTACTCCGCGTACTTCTTCATGAGGAATTCCTGGTTGTTGGCAATCTCAAGCGTACCCAGCGAAGACAGAAAGAGGCTTCGAATAGCGGGGTCGTCGCAAATGTCGCTCATTGTAGGAATAGTGAGAAAGGCGAGAGTGTGCTTTCAGTGATGCAAAAAACGAGCCGATTTTGCTAGTGCGCTGTTCCTCGTCATCCCGTGTTGCAGCGAAGAGAGTGAGAATGCCAAATACCGCCGATTGCAGTTTCGGTGCTAGTTTTCGTTTCCGAACCCATCGCTTCCGTTCAGGTTCTTTTCCATTCCATTCGACTCCAATTTGTATTTTGAGAAGAGAGAATGTGTTCTTTCCGAATCGAAAGTGCGAATTCGAAGTGCAATTCCTTTCATCGGCAACGCCACCAGAACCCCTATCACTCTCCGTTGGCATGCTTTTCACGACACCCTTCCTCCCGCAAAATGAATAATGCGAGCACAGAAGAGGGTACAAAAAACGACTGTCGGGAATAATAAGTGTCCGCTCGATATGGAGAACTGAGATCATAGCGACCCTTTCGATCGGAAATCGGCGATTTGATTGGAGGAGAGGGCGGCATTTACGGCGACATTTATTTGTGGCTCCGCCTTATCGACCGCGGTGGTCTTTCCTACCGGAAGGGCGTTGCGGGAGTCCAGAATTATCTTTAGACACATAGAGTTCGCTCTATTGATCTATTCTTGTTGTCTTTCGTATTGACATTCGATAGGATTCAATTAGGAATGGATATGTGTGTGAATAAGTGGGTGTTTTCGATGTTGTTCCATAACGGCTGTAGGGTGTGGTGCTTATTGCTGGCTGTCCTAGCCGTAGCAGTGAGTGCTAACGATGAGAATATGTATGACTCTACCGTCTTCGTGAACAAGGACGTGGTAATTGCCGATTCCCAGTTCACTTGGATTCCGGACGAGACGTTGCGTTCGTCGTGGGGTATCCGTGGAGATGAGAATGGAAAGTGGGGCTTTGTTCAGCAGAGTGCTCCTTTTTGTCCAGTTTCTCAGGTCTCCGGATCCGTTTCCAACCTCTTCGACGGTGACGACGCGAGCGGTTTCGTCTGGAAGGCCGTTTCTCTGAACGAGAAGTGCCCCGTGGACAGTACCAATTGTGTTGAGGAGCTTCGCGACGGCGACGTTGTGGCTCTGTGGGGGAGTGGCTTGGCGGTGACGTGTAGGTACAACCAGAAGAAGGGCGGAAAGAAGTGCTTCGCCGAGGGGCAGGCTTGTTCTGAGGGCTGCAGTTTCTGCGACAATCTCAGTGCTTCCGTGGTGTTCGACACCGAGAAGCTGGTGATGGTGCAGAATGTGGAGTTGTCGATTCAGAACGCTGCGAGCGCTCCTCGTGCGTGGACGATTTCCTACTCGTTCGAGGGTCTGGAAGGTCCGTTCCTGGAGTTCGGCAGCTACGAGATGAAGGAGCTGGCGGAGGGCAAGGTGTCGGTTCCCTCGACGGACGGCGGCGTGATCGCGGCTCGCTACTGGAAGATCGAGATCACGTCCAACTGGGGCGCGGACGAGGTGGAGCTGAAGGAGGTGCGCCTGTTCGGTCGCTTCAACAAGGACCTGCACTTCCAGCGCCGCCTGGCGAACACGAAGGAGGTGTCGATGGACGGCGCGGAGTTCGAGGCGACGGACTACATGCTGAAGTACCAGTTCAAGGGCGAGAGCGAGATGACGGTGAAGGGGTACAAGCTCTCGGTGGTTCGCATCCACTCGATCGACTTGGAGGAGGGTTCTACGGGCGACAAGAACACGCTGGTGGTGGGTCAGCCCAAGACGTTCCAGGTGACGGTGAGCAACCACGACAACTTGGAGAACGACCGCGTGAAGTACGTGATCGGGGACGACTGCTCTGCCGAGCCGTTCGGCGAGGAGTTCCCGGTGTCGGCGAACCACACGTTCACGGTGCTCTTCGAGGAGAGCACGAACGAGACGCTGCGCCTGTGCTACCGCCTGCACTACGACGAGTCGTACGAGGCGGAGGAGTACTTCATGATTCCGGGCGCGTTCTCGCTGCACATGCGCGACGTGTACTCGATCACGGCGCTGACGGGAGCCAGCGACTTCGCGGTGAAGGGCGTTCCGAAGGTGTGGCGTGCGGACGTGCTGGGCGCCACGCTGGACGACAAGGTTGGTTTCCAGATCAACGGCGAGTGTGTGATGGTGAGCTTCGTGCCCAGCGGTTTCACATTCGCGTTCAACTACGATTCGGTGGAGGGCGACGAGGTGTTCCCTCTCTGCTATGAGTTCGCTGGGGAGACGGTGAAGGTGTTCGAGGCGATCACGGTGCGTGTGGGTCATCTGGACTCGCTGGTCGCGAACGAGGGTTCCCCCAACGTCTTGATTTCAAACTTTGAAAAGAGCTTCACCGTCGCGGGTCGCTTCGTGTCTGCGAACGACCATCTGTTCCTGACGAGTGAGGCGGATTGCGCCACGGTGCCCGGTGCGACGAGCGCGGTGGCGGAAGACATGACTGCCCTGGTGTCGGGCAGCGCGGCGGGCAGTCTGCATGTGTGCTACCAGTTCGGCGAGGAGGCGTTCTACTTCTCGGCCATCACGGTGGACGTGTACGACGTGAAGATCGAGGCGGTGCGCGGCGCGGCGGACGTGATCGTGCGCGACCAGGCGAAGGATCTCAGCGTGACGATCGACGGTCCCAACGCGCATCTCTTCAGCGGCTTCATCACGCTGGCGTCGGAGTCGTGCTCGGGCGAGGTGGTGAAGACGTACCCGTCGGCGGCGTCGGTGTCGGTGCTGCTGGACTTCTACTCCCCGTCGCTGGTGATGTGCTACACGCTGTCGTACAACAACGTGAACGAGCCGGTGAAGGAGTTCTACCACATCGCGATGAAGCAGCTGGACGCGCTGCGCATCGAGAACTCGGACGTGTCGTTCATCATTGCCGAGAAGGAGACCTCCGTGTTCGTGATCGGCAAGGGCGTGGAGAACGGCGACCGCGTGTTCTTCGTGGACCCCGAGGAGGCCTGCGAGGAGTCGAGCCTGAGCTACAGCGTGAGCAACAGCGTTGCGAGAGTGACGCTGCCCGCGGGCACGACGTCGCCCAAGCGCATGTGCTACGTGTTCGGCATCGAGCCTGCGATTGCTTTGGAGCAGGAGGTGGCGGTGTATTCGGTGCGCTCGGACCTGAACGCGCTATCGTTCAACGGCACCGTGGCGTTCTTCCACTTCACGGTGGAGCCGACGTACGTGAGCTCTGACCTGTTCACCTTCGTTCCGGAGGACATGATGTGTCCCGACGCGCTGAGTGCGTACAGCACGGTGGCGGTCGAGGGCGAGTTCAACCAGTTCCTGTTCGAGTCGAGCGCGATCGCGAGATGGAACCTGTGCTACTACTTCGGCGCCGTGGCGCGCTTCGCGCGCTTCCCCTCGGTGAGCACGCTGGTGATTCCGAAGGTGGACATCGAGACGGACGAGTACGCGAACCTGGCGTTCACGTTTGTGGAGAAGGAGCTGCGCTTCAGCGGCGCGTCGGTGAGCGTGGGCGACCGCGTGAAGTACGTGGTGAGCAGCTGCGACGAGCCGGACTTCAACCAGGACACGACGGGTCTGGAGTACTACACGCTGGACGAGTCGATGGCGGTGAAGCTGCTGTTCACGCGCGTGTCGCCGAAGCTGGTGTTCTGCTACTCCTTCGCGAAGTACGGCGACGCGGCGTTCTACCCGTTCGTGAACGACGAGTACAGCATGCGCGCGGTGGGTATGCAGAGCGTGACGGTGAACCGCGGCGACTCGAACGTGGTGATTTCGGGCGTGCACAAGACGTTCACGCTGACGGGTCTGGAGGTGGGCGTGAAGTCGTTCTACTTCGTGGACGTGAACGAGGCGTGCGGGCAGGAGCGCGCTCTGGAGGACCGCGTGTTCGAGCTGGAGAACAACAGCGCTCTGGTGATCTTCGCCGGGTGCTTCCAGGACATGGTGTACCGCATGTGCGTGGACTTCACGTACAACGAGAAGGCGTATGTGGCGGACATGTACTCGCAGACGCTGGAGATCGTGACCTTCTCGTCGGTGTCTTCGGCGCAGGGCGCGAAGGACATGGTGGTGGGCATGTTCCCGAAGCCGTTCGAGGTGGAGGGCTGCAACCTGCGCAATGACGACGTGTTCACGGTGCTGAACGAGGACTTCGAGACGCTGGAGGACGGCTTCGCGTCGTACGAGAACGGCACGCTGATGATCACGGCGCCCGTGTCGCTGGTGGGTCAGGAGATCCGCATGGCGGTGACGATCCGCAACGAGCCCAGAATCAACCTGGACGCTTCGATCTTCCGCGCGAGCGTGCTCGGCGTGGCGGGTCTGGACCAGTACATGTTCACGATGCGCAAGGCGGGCTCGATCAAGTTCACGACCGCCTTCAACGTCCCCTACACGGTGTTCTTCACTTCGGCGGAGGACGAGACCTGCGCGAACGCGAAGGCGGTTCTGGAGGAGCCGCTGGTGTTCACGGAGCTGAGCAGAGAGGAGCTGACCTACGACCGCACGCTGTACGTGTCGGAGCAGCCGGTGACCTTCGCACGCTCCACGCGCAACGAGGACTACTACGCGTGCGTGAAGTTCGGCGAGGAGGACATGGTGCGCTACGGTCCGAACGTGGACGCGGATCACCGCGTGAAGGTGTACGTGAAGGGCGTGTACGGCTTCGAGTCCCTGGTGGAGGGCGTGACGGCGAACAAGGTGGTTGCCGACAAGCCGAAGGGCTACTCGTTCAAGGTGGGCGCTGGCGACTCGCTGTCGCAGCGCATTGCTTGGATCAAGGAGGGCGAGAGCTGCGAGGCGGCGGCGGAGTCTGCGGTGGCTCCCGAGAAGTGGGAGGACCAGGAGGACACGCTCCGCGTGCTGATCGACCACGCGCACGCCGGCGAGAGAATGACGATGTGCTACTGGTTCGACGCGGACCTGGTGGCGTACCCCGAGTTCTTCGTGGACGTGCTGTACCTGCAGCTGTTCCAGTTCATCGAGGGCAGAGAGCAGCCGATGACGACGTCGTCCTTCGCCGTGAACGGTCACAACAAGTACGCGGTGCCGACGACGATTCCGGACATGTCGGTTCTGTCTCACCAGAACGAGAAGATCAAGTTCGTGGCTGCCGACGAGGACTGCCACGCGGACCGCCCGGTGTTCTCGCTGAACAGCAGCGGCAAGTTCGTGATCAACGACGACGGTTCGATGCCGGTGGAGGGATCGCTGTGCTTCCAGTTCGAGGAGGAGGACTTCTACCGATATGACGAGTACTCGCTGAGCATGTACCGTCTGGTGCAGTTCATTGCGGCGCAGGGCACGAACGACCGCGTGGTGTCGAACCACCCGAAGGTGCTGACGCTGGACTGCACGAACTGCGTGAGCGAGGAGACGATCTACTTCACGGCGACGCGCGGCGCGTGCGAGGGCGTGTTCGACCCGTACTACCAGTTCGCCATGTCGGTGGTGAGCGGCAAGCCGACGTTCACGTTCAACCCGAAGTCTCCCGAGGTGAAGCGTCCCGGCGTGTACGGCACGTGCTACCAGTTCGCGAAGTACTGGGATGTGGACAGCGACTCCAACGTGCTCTTCTTCCCCGAGCTGAAGGTGACGGTGGCGCACATCTACGCCCCGAAGGCGGAGACGGGCTCGTCGACGTCGATCGTGGCGGGCCAGAGCAAGGTGTTCAACTTCGAGTCGTCGGTGGGCTTCGGCGACGAGGACGTGTTCACGTACGTGCCGATGGACGTGCCGTGCGCGCTGAACTGCACGGAGAACTGCTTCGTGCTGGAGGAGGGCAAGGCGACGGTGCTGTTCCCCGAGCACTCGAACGACCAGAACTGGAAGATGTGCTACTACTTCCTGGGCGAGGAGGAGGGCTACGAGTACCCGTACTACATGCTGGTGCAGGACGTGACGGACCTGTTCTCGATTCCGTCCGCGCAGCGCGCCTTCCTGAACGACAAGAAGGTGGTGGAGATTGAGGGTTCGGGCGTGCGCGTGAACGACCAGGTGAAGTACATGAAGGGCCACAGCGACTGCGCGTCGGAGGCGGAGTCGGACATCGTGGCGGCGGCGTCGGTGTACTTCGACGGCGCGATGCGCTTCACGGTGACGTTCACGGAGCTGACGTCGGAGACGAACCCGGCGTACATCTTCTGCTACAAGTTCGGCAACGAGCCGTGGAAGCGCTACGACGAGTACACGCTGGAGGTGCTGGCGGTGTCATTCGACGACTACTCGGAGCTGTACTCGGCGGCGAAGGCGATCGTAGGCGAGGAGAAGCAGCTGCGCGTGTCGTACCTGAGCAACTGGAAGAACTCGTACATCAAGTTCGTGCCGGAGATGAAGCAGTGCAACGCGCAGGGCGTGCTGCTGAAGGTGTTCACGGAGGAGGGCGAGGTGTACGAGGCGACGCAGGCGCCGGTGATGAAGGCGAACGAGACGTACATCGACATCGCGTTCACGACGAACTCCGCGCCGACGATGTTCAAGGCGTGCGTCATCTACGGCAACGACGAGCAGTCGACGTTCGAGGTGAGCAACTACCTGATCCACGTGGTGGACAGGCCGGTGATGGAGGCGAACCACGTGGTGTCTGGCGACGAGAAGTTCGTGCCGGTGCCGGGCTTCGGTCGTCACCGCTACGACACGGTGTTCATCTCGACGGGTGACTGCATGGCGATGGACGACGCGGAGGGCATGAACGCGACGACGACGACGGGCTTCCCCGTGCTGAAGGAGTACGACGAGAGCGAGGGCGCGATCAACGTGTACAACGTGTGCTACCAGGTGTCGCGCGAGCGTCGCGTGTACATGGGCACGCTGGCGGTGGTGAAGATGACCGGCGCGGTGAACACCCGCTTCGAGGGCGCGAACGACGACCTCATTCGCGGCATGTACCCCGAGACGATCGAGTTCACGATTCTGGGCTACGAGCCGATGCAGGGTCCGGGTCGCGTGATGTTCGTGGACGTGGCTGCGACGGAGTGCGCCGAGGAGTCCGCGTTCAAGATGTTCTCGCTGGAGGGCCCCGTGTCCTCCAAGGTGGTGGAGGCGAACACGCCGGTGCGCGTGGAGGTGAAGGCGGTGGAGGGCTTCGCGTCGCACGCGTACAAGGTGTGCTACAAGCACGGCGAGGACGACGCGTACCACATGTACGAGTTCGCCTTCAACCTGCTGGTGGTGAACGAGGTGAAGCCGTCCCACGGCAGCAGCTCGCTGTTCGTGGTGGGCCAGCCGAAGACGATCGAGTTCTCGGGCTACGGCGTGAACAGCACGGACATCGTGTACTTCAGCCGCTCGGAGTGCGCTGCGGTGGACACGTCGGTGTTCTCTGACGTGTACGGTTCCTTCCCGCGCGAGCTGTCGTTCTCGGAGGAGCAGCTGAGCCAGGGTCTGTACGGCTGCCTGTACTCCTCCTTCTACGACCTGCACGTGAGCATCTTCCCTTCGGTGGACGCGTGGAGAATCAACATCGCGAAGAAGCCCGAGGTGTCGCTGGTGCACGACCTGAACGGCCGCATCATGTACAACGTGCCGACGGAGTTCCGCGCGAGAGGCGAGCAGGTGCGCGACGGCGATGCGGCGAAGCTGATTCCCGAGTGGGGCGACTGCAGCAACAGCCCCGTGGGCGAGATCGCGTACGTGCAGGACCACCTGTTCACGCTGACGTTCAACGACCCTTCAGAGGCGCTGAAGTCGGGCGTGCGCGTGTGCTACAAGTACGGCGAGGAGTTGTGGATGAGCTACGACTTCGTGCTGGTGCCGATCCGCATCGACGTGACGACGAGCACGGAGAACCTGAACGCGGTTCTGGGCGTGGAGAAGACGTACTTCTTCCACAGCGACTTCGCGAAGGACACGGACAAGTACAAGTGGGTGAAGAAGAGCAACGGCGGCTGCGCGCTGGACGACAGCGACGCTGAGGGCACGGGCATCCGCTCGCTGACGGCGGTGGGCGCGGGCGAGTTCAAGGACGACGTGATCTTCACGAAGTCGGCGAAGGGCGAGGAGCTGGCGCTGTGCTGGCAGTTCACGACGGGTCCGTTCTTCTTCATCAGCTACATCAACATGTACGTGCTCTCCGTGGACTCGTTCCACGCGGAGTTCGGCAACGACAACTTCGTGATGGTGAACTCCCCGAAGACGTACCTGATCGAGGCGTACGGCCAGAAGAGAGGCGATCGCGTGCTGCTGGGCATGAAGAGCGACCCGACCTGCCAGAACCCGGTGGCGTCGTACATGCTGTCGAAGGACATGCGTTCGGTGAGCATCCTGGTATCGGCGAAGAACGCCGAGGGCTACATGGTGTGCTACCAGTTCGCGAACGAGGGCGTGCAGAGCCTGCAGCTGCACCTGACGACGCTGGCGGTGTCGCTGACGTACAACGAGCACATCTTCCTGAACAAGGACTACGTGGTGCGCGCGTCGGGCGACGTGAGCGACAACGACTCGATCGTGCTGATCAAGGAGCTGTACCAGGCGTACGAGAACGAGACGATCCACTACAGCATCGTGGGCGGCGAGACGACGGTGAACCTGGTGGACGTTCCGATGGAGGGCGAGGGCGACTACTTCATCGGCTACTGCTTCGGCGAGGACTGCTACCTGACTTCCCGCATGCTGCACGTGTACCACGTGTACGACATCGCCTCCTCGGAGGGCGCTGAGCACGCGCTGGTGTACGGACTGAACAAGGTGTTCAGCGTCCGCGGCGTGAACGTGAAGGACGACGACAAGGTGATCTTCATGTGCGAGCAGGCGACGATGGCGTTCCCCGTGAAGGACGCGGCCATCGAGGCGGCGCTCAGCAAGGAGTTCGCTGCCGCGTGCGGCGTGGCGACGGTGCGCTACGCGTTCGGCGAGCTGATGGCGGACTTCCCTCAGCTGGTCTTCGACGTGAAGATGGTGTCTGCAGTTGCCGACGAGCCGCTGTTCGCCGGCAGAAGCACGAAGGTGGGCGTGACGGGCCGTCTGCTGGCGGCTGGCGACAAGGTGAAGCTGGTGAAGGAGTCGTGCGAGGAGGAGGCGACGGTGTTCGACGTTGCCGTGGAGAGCGAGTCCTTCTTCTTCAACGCGCTGCTGGAGGAGGTGGAGGCGTCGCGCTACCAGGTGTGCTATCTGTTCCAGACGGAGGACCGCTACGTGGCGACGGAGTTCGCGCTGCGCGCCTTCGCGGTGGTGGTGAGCCACTTCGAGAACGACGCGGTGATCGCGAAGGACACGAACAGCGTGAGCGCGTGGGGCTACGGTCTGTCGGAGGACGACCGCCTCATCGTGTCGAAGACGGAACAGTGCGACAGCGACTGGGTGTTCCGCCCGACGGTGGTGGACGCGCAGACGGTGAGCTACGAGGTGACGATCGAGGAGCCGGCGGCGGCGCTGTTCATGTGCTACAAGTTCAGCACGGGCGACGTGCTGGCTCTGGAGTACGCGTTCCGCGTGGCGACCATCGAGGGCAGCGACCTGGACCGCGTGATCAACCGTGTGCCGACGACGGCGTCCTTCCTGGGCCCGAAGGCTGGCGACCGCATTGCGATCGTGGCGAGCGGCGAGGCGTGCGACTCGACGGAGTACCAGTTCACGCTGACGGAGTCGCTGCAGATCAGCGCGACGATCGTGTTCCCCGGGCTGCTTCCTTCGTACGTGGACGTGTGCTACGCGGTGAACTCGAAGTGGCTGTCGATGTTCACGGTGCCGCTGATCGGTCTGAGCAACATCGTGCCCGAGTCGGTGGTGGCGAACTACGAGTACAGCTTCTACGTGAACGCGACGCACATCAGCGGCGAGTGCGACTCGGTGAAGGTGCCCTTCGCGGAGTCGTGGATCCACAGCGGGTGCGAGTACGTGAACAACCTGTACACGGGCGCCGTGGAGAACATCTTCAACGACGCGGCGGAGGTGTCGCCGGTGCGTCTGGGCGGTCTGGGCTCGAACGAGTGCTCGAACCAGCTGGGTCCGAACGGCAACTACATCGTGCTGGACCTGGGCAGCTGCTACGACATCACGACGCTGTCGATCACGACGGAGGACAGCAACAGCGACGTGGACACGATGCGCGTGCTGGCGGCGGCGGACAGCGAGATGCTGTTCAGCGAGGTGCACTTCAGCGACGACAACAACCAGATGAGCGTGGGCGTGAATGAGAAGGCGCTGGAGTTCTCGGGCCGTCTGATGAAGCTGGAGTTCACGAGCAACCGCGGCCATCCGCTGTACACGACGGTGCGCAAGATCGCGCTGTACGGCCACGCCTGCTCGGCGTCGTCGGACTTCGCGGTGAAGTACGTGTCGCCGAGCGCGTCGTGCATGGCTCCCGGCGAGGAGATCCAGGTGTCGACGTGCTCGCAGCGCTTCCTGAAGGCGTTCGACGTGTCGTACGACGAGAAGAAGGTGTGCTTCAAGCACCCGTCGTATCCGCAGTACGTGGAGTACCCCGAGATCACGATGCAGCTGAAGTACGTGTCGGGTCTGGACGGCAGCAACAAGCTGGCGCTGGGCACGACGCGCTACACGCACATTCTGGGTAAGGGCGTGGAGAGCGGCGACGAGCTGAAGTTCGTGCCGGAGGGCGAGTCCTGCCTGTACAACGCGCCGATCCTGACGGTGGTGGGCAGCAACTCGGTGCTGCTGCGCGACTTCAGCGCGACGGGCACGTACACGCTGTGCTACCGCTTCGTGAACTCGATCGACACGTTCATGGCGTACCCGGCGGTGACGCTGGTGGTGGAGGACGCGTCGATCTTCAGCGTGGAGCCGACGTACGCGTTCGTGAACCAGCCGGAGGAGCTGACGTTCTCGGGCAAGGGCATCAGCGAGGCGGACACGTTCAAGGTGATTCCGACGAACCTGAACTGCAACGACGCGGCGACGTACCCGTACTACAGCGTGGACAAGGAGGGCAAGGCGACGGTGACGTTCACGCAGCCGATCACGGGCAAGGTGTGCTACAAGTGGGGCCTGTCGGAGTCGTTCGTGGACACGGGTCTGCTGTTCGAGGTGTACAAGATCTCGAGCATCCAGCCGGAGCAGTTCGTGAGCGAGGTGGAGGAGACGGTGACGTTCTCGGGCGTGGGCATCACGGTGAACGACGAGTTCGCGTTCGTGCCGCAGGGCGAGCCGTGCGAGGAGGCGACGCTGGTGTTCGACATGCGCGACGCCGCGGTGGACATCGTGGCCGAGGAGGTGACGCTGACGAAGTCGGTGGTGCTGACGGCGGCGACGGAGACGGTGATGGACGTGTGCTACAAGCTGAAGGCGACGGGCACGTTCCACGTGCTTCCGTTCCAGGTGACGGTGGTCCAGAACACGATCGAGATGCACAACGCGGAGATCGGTCAGGACCTGTTCTACGTGAACAACCGCATGAGCGCGTACATCGTGCACGGTCCGGCGGTGGGTCGCACGGAGGAGAAGATGCGCGTGCTGAAGGGCGATGCGACGAGCTGCGACGACGTGGACGCGATTCTGGCGGAGGTGTCCGCGGTGCGCCAGGCGGAGAAGTACACGAAGGTGACGTTCCAGGTGAACAGCGAGCTGAGCAGCCTGAAGGTGTGCTACAAGTTCAGCACGGTGGGCTACCGCATGACGTCGGTGGTGATTCCGGTGCTGAAGGTGAACCAGGTGTACAACGGCGACGCGGTGCTGAGCTCGGTGTACAAGGACAGCACGAACGTGTTCTCGGTGGACGGCTTCAACGTGGTGAGCGGCGACAAGATGAAGTTCGTGGACCGCATGGGCCAGGCGGAGTACTCGTGCTCGAGCACGGGCGACGCGCTGCACGGCCAGCCGGCGGTGACGCTGACGCTGAACGCGGAGGGCCGCACGGAGGGCGCGTTCCGCTTCACGGTGCCGGGTCTGAACCTGGCGATGTGCTACTACTTCGCGGCGCACAACGTGTACGTGCTGTACCCGTCGATCCAGGTGGACGTGCTGGAGGTGAAGTACGACAGCGAGCCGGTGGCGATTCTGGGCATTCCCTACGAGATGGAGTTCTCGGGCGCGGGCCAGAGCGTGGGCGACCGCGTGATGTGGATGCGCGCGGAGGCGGTGGCGTGCGACCCCACTTCGAGCGACGTGGCGTCCTCCATCGAGATTCTGAACGAGTACAAGAAGGTGACGTTCACGTTCTCGAACGTGTACAGAAACCTGAAGCTGTGCGTGAAGACGGTGGAGCAGCCGTGGACGCTGCTGACGCAGTACACGCTGGACGTGCTGGGCGTGACGTCGATGACGGTGCCCGCCTTCGAGGCGTGGAGTGACCGCATCGTGGCGAACCTGGACACGGCCGTGTTCTTCAACGACCACGACGCGGGCGACCAGGTGAAGTTCGTGAGCAGCGAGAGAGACTGCGCGACGGACCTGGGCGTGTGCGGTCTGCGCGCGGTGGGCGATGAGCACTACGCGGTGGTGAGCTGCCAGCCGGCGGAGGCGGTGTCGCTGTGCTACTACTTCGCTCGCGCCCAGACGTGGATGCACTATCCTCAGTTCGAGCTGCGCGTGAGCGGTCCGACGGCGATGAGTCTGGACAAGGAGGTGATCGGCGACGACATCGTGGCGCACGTGACGCTGTCGGGCGTGGACGTGGCTTCGATGTGCGACCACATCGAGGTGACGAAGGACGAGGCGTTCGTGCGCTCGGTGGAGGTGTCTTCGAACGACCCCGCGCTGTCTTCTGCGGACATCAAGGCCGCTCTGGGCAACACGCAGTACGGCATTTCCTCGGAGATCGGTCATCCTCTGGAGCTGACGTTCACGACGCCCGAGGCGATTTCGATCGCGTCGGTGTGGCTGCACGCCTCGCGCTCGGGCATTTCGCCCCGCAGAGTGGAGGTGTACCGCAAGGAGAGTGCCGGCTTCGTGCTGGCGTTCGCCTACACGGCGTCGTACGTGAACAACCAGGCGGAGAAGTCTCCCGAGAGCGACCTGAACGGCGTGTCGACGTCGTGGAAGATCGTGATCGTGGACACGCTGATGGCGGAGGACGCGAACGCGGAGGAGAGCCTGGCTTCGGTCACGTACTTCTCCGGACTGGACATCTTCACGTCGTCGGGCAGCGAGCGCGCGGACGTGGCGGTGAAGTTCGTGGAGGAGAGCGCGAGCTGCGACGGCGCGTCGGCGATGCGCAGCCACGTCAGCGGCGAGGTGCTGGAGTCGGTGCGCTTCGACGCGTGCTCGGGCGTGCTGGCGCCGTTCACGGTGGCTGACTACACGAAGACGTACAAGGTGTGCTACGCGCAGACGTCCGCCCCCGCGGAGTTTGCGGGCTTCGTGGAGTACTCGGCGCTGACGCTGGCGTTCCGCTACACGAGCGTGGCGTCTGCGGGCGTGGCGACGTACGCGATGGCTGGCGTGGAGAAGGAGCTGACGCTGACGGCGTCGACGGAGGACGCGATCACGAAGATCCTGTTCGTGCCTTCGATGGGCGCGTGCGAGGTGTCTGCGGGCTCGAGCGGTCCGTACATGGTGAGCAACGGCGTGGCGCGCGTGACGTTCACGAAGGAGCAGGACGCGATGCGCCTGTGCGTGATGTACGGCGACGAGGAGGTGTACGAGCCGCAGCGCTTCATCATGAGCGTGGCGTACATCAACGTGGTGTCGTACGCGGCGGACTGGACGGTGTACGAGCCGTACGTGCTGACGGTGGAGGGCCGTTACCTGAACGCGGCGAACACGATCGTGGACAGCGAGGGCAAGATCGCTCCGGCGGCGCTGGTGGAGGGCGTGGCGACGCTGCAGTTCGCTTCGGGCGTGCTGGGCGACGCGCTGCTGTACACGGTGTCCGAGCTGGAGGAGACGATCGCGCTGAAGTCGGGTTCGAGAGCGGTGGTGGTGAACGTGTTCTCGTTCGGCCACATCGCGCGCTCGCACTTCCTGGTGGGCATGACGTACAACGCGGTGGAGATCAAGGAGTCGGTGGGCGTGACGCCGTCGGTGGCGTACCTGTGCAGCGGCGAGGAGTGCGTGGCGAAGAGCATCTTCGCGGACGCGTCGAAGCTGTACCTGAACCTGGGCGAGCTGACGGAGGCGGCGGTGTACGCGGTGCACTACATCTTCCCGACGGTGAAGAGCACGATGATCAACACGCTGGAGACGGTGACGGTGGAGCTGCCGGGCGCGATCCGCCTGGTGCCGGCGAACGCGTTCGTGGTGGGCAACGACATCGTGGTGGAGGGCCCTGGCATCGACGCGGGCGACAAGATTCTGATGAACGACTGGGCCTCGACGGTGGAGGCGCTGGAGGCTGTGATCATGGACAGAGAGGGCGTGAAGTACATCAGCACTCAGGACCTGCCGTTCGCGGCGGAGGTGATGTACTTCTACTGCCAGTACTACACGGACGGTGCGGCGGCGACGCCGGTGTACATCGGCACGATGAGCGTGCTGAAGGCGTCGGTGGAGCTGGCTTCGACGACGCTGGTGACGGAGTACCCGTACATGCTGACGGTGACGGGCCTGAACCTGCGCGCGGAGAACGCGTTGTACATTGCGCCGATGTGCAGTGAGAGCAACGCGATCCAGAGCTTCTCGGGCGAGGAGAACGTGTTCCGCGTGGCGATCGCGAGCGCGTCGAGCGACAGCCTGCTGCTGTGCTACCACTTCAGCGAGTTCGACATGGACGCGCAGCTGGCGGTGATCCGCGTGAACGAGGTGGTGGTGAGCACGGACAAGTCGGAGTACTTCGCGATCCGCAGCGAGGACCTGTCGATCACGATGGAGGGCAACTATCCTCGCGTGGCGAACAACGAGATGCGTGTGTTCCTGTCGTCGACGGCGACGTGCGCGCAGGAGACGGTGGCGGCGGCGTTCCGCAACGTGGACCTGTTCATCTTCCGCATCACGGACTTCAGCTTCTCGGAGCTGTACGTGTGTCTGGCGTGGGACGCGCAGAGCACGCCTCGCGTGATTCCGAACACGTCGGTGGTGATGAAGGACGTGCACGCGATCGGCATGTCGGTGGGCATCGTGGGCCAGAAGCAGAGCGTGTCGGTGCGCGGCGTGGGTCTGAACAGCGGCGACAAGGTGCTGTTCGCGCAGGACTTCTGCACGTCGGCGGTGCACAACGGTCCGTTCACGGTGAAGGCGTCGGAGAGCGGTCTGTTCTTCGAGGCGGAGTGGAGCATGGCGTCGGACCACAAGATGGTGATGTGCTACATGTTCCTGGGCAGCAACAAGTACTACGCGATGGCGGGCTTCGAGCGCTACATCATCGCGATTGAGCCGGTGACGCCGTCGGTGGTGCGCGTGAACGAGGAGGAGACGGTGCGCATCGCGACGAACAAGGTGCCTCAGGGCAGCAAGGTGGTGATCGCGTCCGCGTGCGACGCCGAGGAGAAGACGGCGGTGGAGCTGAAGGCGAGCACGACGGCGTTCGAGTTCGACTACGAGGAGAGCGCGGTGGGCGCGCACGCCATCTGCCTGACGACGGACGACGAGCACTACGTGGAGCTGGGCAGCGTCGCGGCGGTGGTGCTGGAGAGCGTGTCGGTGGACCGCTGGGTGACGGGTCTTCCGATTTCGGCGTCTCTGGTGGGCGCGATTTCGGTGAACGGCACGTTCGTGGCGAACAGCGCGGTGAAGTTCGTGCGCGCGAGCTGCGACGAGGAGGTGGCGGCGATTCCGATCGACGAGAACTCGCTGCTGAGCGTGGAGGTTCCGTTCACGGAGAGCGGCGTGTTCAAGACGTGTCTGGTGGCGCCTGGCGCGTCGCACGCGTTCCTGTTCGAGGCGATCACGGTGAGCGTGGTGGACATGGAGATTTCCTCGGGTCCTGCTGAGGTGCACCAGTTCATCAACACGAACCACGTGGTGGAGGTGTCGGTGCGCATGACGGCGGAGAGCATGACGAACGTGCTGGTGTTCGTGTCTGCGTCCGCGGACTGTTCGAGCGAGGACGTGCCGGCGGTGGTGATCACGGAGAACGAGAACGTGCAGTTCTCGTTCGATCACGGCTACGACGCGGCGCTGTTCGTGTGCGCGCGCTATGCGAGCGTGCCGGCGGCGCTGACGGGCACGACGCTGAACCTGTACTCGGTGTACTTCGACCCTTCGATCTGGACGCCGTTCTACGACATCGCGTACGAGGTGCACGGCGTGTCGATCAAGACGCCGTACGAGAGCGACGTGTCGATCAGCTGGATTCCTGTGGAGGAGTCGTGCGACGAGGTGACGACGGGCGAGAACCTGAAGACGATGAAGAGCACGGTGTTCCGCCAGAACGGCGTGCTGAAGGGCTGCGTGGCGTTCCGTCCCGAGGGCGCGTACGAGGCGATTCCTCAGAACCAGCACTTGGTGCGTATGTACGACCGCGTGGTGCTGACGACGTCTCCTTCGCGCGTGGTGGCGGAGCAGCGGTTCGTGCTGCACATCGAGTCGAACACGCGCGACCTGATCGAGAAGGTGTGGTGGATGCACGAGGACGGCACGGAGTCGGAGAAGATGGATCTGTTCGACGGCAGCGCGCCGTTCACGCTGAGCAAGGCGGGCAGATGGTGGCTGGTGGTGAAGTACGTGGGTATGGAGCCTGCCGACTACCGCAAGACGGAGGAGCTGAACCGCAACGTGTCGTCGGTGGAGGCGATCGACGTGCTGTACTGGGTGAAGGGCCGCACGATCCCTGCGGAGGACACGAAGAAGAAGGACTTCCTGCGCGTGACGGGCACGAACCTGGAGAACGACGACGTGGTGGCGATCAACCCGGGCTGCGCGCTGGAGTGCAGCGCGACGACGATGCAGTACGCGGTGCTGAGCACGGAGTACGGCGCGATCACGAAGGAGGCGATTCCGACGGCGGACCTGCCGGTGGAGAGCTGCATCTGCTTCCGCTTCGGCGCTGAGAACTGGAAGCAGTACGACCTGAAGCTGAACGTCCCCGAGACGTACATGGTGGGCTCTGCGGCGCCGAGCGCGTACCTGATTCCGACGGCGAGTCTGTACCGCCGTCTGGACGGCGCGACGGAGGTGCGCACGGACGTGGTGCTGTACGGTCACGTGGGCATTCTGGAGAACAGCTACCCGTTCGTGCTGCGCAAGACGGAGGACTGCGAGCAGAACAAGCCGGCGATGGAGAGCGTGGTGTTCAGCGAGTCGTTCTCGGGCGTGTACGGCGTGAGCTCGGTGAGCGTGAGCTACCTGCTGGAGGGCGCGTACGACGAGGAGTACAAGCTGTGCTACGCGATCGGCAACGAGGCGGTGGTGGAGGTGCCGGTGACGCTGTACTACAAGAGCATCGTTCCCCAGCACATCAACACGGCGATGGGCGAGAGCTTCACGCTGACGCTGTCGGAGGACAACATGGGCTTCGCGGACGGCGACAGCGCGTTCTGGTCTTCCGGCGAGGACTGCTACCACGCGGTGAGCGAGGTGGCGACGCTGGTGAGCGGCGAGTTCGCGTGGTCGGGCATCACGACGTTCCTGGCGGAGGACGCGCACCTGTGCGTGAGCTTCGTGAACATGGGCGTGGTGGCTCCGATCAAGACGGTGACGCTGACGGTGTTCGGCATCGCGGAGGCGTCGTTCGACCTGTTCAACGACGTGTCGTGCGAGCGCAGCGAGGAGCTGGAGGTGCGCGGCACGATTCGCTCGGCGTCTCTGTATGACATGGACACGAAGGAGGCGATCGCGGGAAGCGCAGTGTCCGTGGAGGGTTCTGTGTTCACGTTCGCGCCGAGCACGGCGTTCGAGGGTCACCTGCGCCTGGGCGTGGTGGCTTCGTTCGTGGACTACGAGCGCAGCGTGATGCTGCCGACGGTGACGATCACGATCCGCCACACGCCTTCGGTGCTGACGCCGAAGATGTACGCGGGCTACGAGCACATCATGGAGATCGGTTACAGCGAGGCGCCGCGCACGACGGAGACGGTGTCGCTGCTGTTCGAGGGCGAGGCGGTGTACTCGGAGCTGGGTCTGGACTTCTTGTACGAGAACAAGGGCCGCGCGACGGTGCAGCTGGAGAACGCGGGCGTGTACGACGTGATCTACAACTACGCGGAGCAGTACTGCAGCGCGCTGAAGAACGCGCACATCGGCACGATCAACGCGGTGAAGATCGTGGACGTGACGCCGAAGATCGTGTCGGACTACCAGGAGACGGAGTTCGTGCTGAAGAGCACGGTGCGCATTCCGATGGTGGAGAGCGACCGCGTGGTGCTGTGCGACAACAACTGCGTGTGCGAGCACGTGTACGCGACGGGCGAGATCCACCAGCGCAACGTGGCGGGTTCTCTGATTCCGGAGTACTACACGTCGCTGAAGCTGTCGATGGCGTCGGCGTACACGAAGCTGAACGTGTGCTACAAGATGCCGACGGCGACGGTGAACACGGGCATCCTGCTGGACGTGCTGAAGGTGCTGTCGTTCGAGCTGTCGGTGGTGCCCGAGGGCGTGACGATCTCGAAGATTCCGCTGGTGGGTTCGGGCATGACGGTGGGCGACAAGGTGCGCCTGGTGCCTGACGACGCGGTGTGCGCGGGCATGGAGCCGGTGGAACTGAGCGTGATCTACACGCGCCAGTACGTGCTGGACTCGTTCACGGCGCCGATGCTGCCGGGCGAGTGCACGATGGCGAAGATGAGCGTGCTGTACATCCCGTCGAGCACGAACGAGGCGGTGGACCTGGGCCAGTCGTTCACGGTGGCGAAGACGTCGATGACGGCGACGATTGACTCGCCGTACAACATGTTCGGCAAGAAGGAGATGACGTTCCTGGTGGAGGGTTCGACGACGATCCAGCAGATGGTGTTCTTCTTCAAGTACGCTTCGGGCGGCGACAGCACGAAGTACTACTGCGCGACGCGTCCGGAGAAGACGGAGGGCAGCATTCCGATCAAGTGTTCGTTCGTGAACGTGCCGCGCACGGGCGTGATGTGCATGAAGTACATGTACCAGAGCAGCAGCATGACGGAGTCGGTGTGGAGCGACATTGAGCGCTCGGTGGACAGCGGCTGCTACTACGTGGCGGACTACGCGCCGGCGTCTCGCACGGGCGTGCAGTTCGAGGTGATCAGCCCGATGTTCAGCGAGGAGCTGTCGGGCGTGGACATCGAGTACTACAGACAGGACGGCGAGAGCAACGACGTGCTGGTGGCGAAGTACTACAGCTCGGTGGACGAGCTGGACTTCCTGATGCCTGCGGAGGAGACGGAGGTGACGGCGATCGCGCACTTCGGCGAGTTCGCGGGACCGGTGGACGGCGTGACGGTGCGCGTGCGCGGTCTGAAGGCGATGACGACGTCTGCGCCGAGCATCCTGACGACGGTGATGACGCCGTTCACGCTGGCGCTGGTGGACGCTCCGGAGGGCAGCCAGGTGGGCTTCTCGGCGTCGACGGACTGCAAGTCGGTGATGTACATCAACGCGATGGAGCCGGCGATCGAGGTGACGTTCGAGAAGGCGTACAGCAACCTGTACGTGTGCGTGAACTACGGCAACGGGTTCCGCTTCTCGGGCCTGCCGTTCCTGACGGTGTTGGAGTTCCGCAACACGCTGACGGTGGTGGCGAGAGAGGAGACGCGCGTGAACTACCAGTACCTGACGCCGACGCCGTCGTCGAGCTGCGCGCTGGAGGAGCTGCACAACATGAGAGTGGAGAACGGTTGCGAGTGGGTGAGCTCGATCTTCGTGGGCGAGACGGGTCTGGTGATCGACGGCAAGGTGTCGACGTCGCTGGTGTTCGGCGCGAACATCGCGGAGAACCCGACGTGCCAGCGCCCGATCGACGGCAAGAACCAGTGGATGGTGTTCGACTTCGGTTCGTGCTTCCACGTGCGCGGCATGGAGGTGTACCTGCTGGGCATCGAGACGGACCCGCGGTTCATCCGCCTGGAGAGCAGCGACGTGCTGACGACGGACGACTCGCTGTGGTCGACGGAGGCGGTGATTGAGATCGTGAACACGAAGGCTGGCTGGTACAACCTGGGCTCGAACCTGGCTGTGTCGGGCAGATACCTGCGCATGCGCATTGTGGACAGCACGTCGATGTTCATCATCCTGAGCGAGGTGCGCTTCATCGGCACGCAGTGCGACGACGCGTCGAGCGACGTGCACGTGAAGTGGGTGAAGCGCGACGCGGAGCTGGACTGCGCGGCGGCGGGCTACGAGTACACGATCAAGGAGTGCACGCGCACGGGTCTGGTGAACATTCCGGAGGTGGGCGTGTACGGTCTGTGCCGCTACGACGACGCGTGGACGCCGGTGTACAACTTCAACATGAACGTGGTGGGCATCGAGGCCGTGAACAACGTGAACAACCTGTTCGCGGGCGCTCGCCGCGTGGTGACGGTGGAGGGCAACGGCATGAAGAACGGCGACAAGATCGCCTTCGTGGCGGAGGACGCGGACTGCAAGGCGGTGCGCGCGACGGACGCGAACGTGTTCCCGGTGACGGGCGGCGAGGCGGAGATGGTGTTCGACGCGGCGGTGGGCAGCTACAAGTTCTGCTACAAGTTCGGCGAGATGGCGTTCCGCGAGACGATGGCGCCGGCGTTCACGCTGGTGGCTGCGGGCAACGTGGCGATTTCGACGACGGAGTTCGTGAACCACTACCCGAACGTGGTGACGGTGACGGGCAACGGCGTGTCGCAGAACGACAGAATCGCGTTCACTGCGGGCGACTGCAACAGCGCGACGTACATGCCGATCGCGCAGATCCACAACGAGTACGGCGTGGAGACGGAGACGTTCGCCGAGACGGGTCTGAACCTGCGCGTGTGCTACGAGTTCTCGGGCCTGGAGCCGATGATGCTGACGACGGTGGTGAACGTGCGCGAGGTGCTTCCGACGACGGTGACGAAGCTGCCGCTGGACCTGGTGGCGAAGTTCCCGCTGAACGGCGTGGGTCTGACGGCGAGCGACAAGCTGTGCCTGATTCCGGAGGGCTTCGGCTGCGGCATGTGCGAGCAGAGCTCGAACGTAATCTTCGACGTGCAGAGCGAGGAGAGCGCGTTCGCGATGGTGCGCCTGGTGTCGCTGCTGCCGGTGCAGATGTGCTACAAGTACAGCTCGATGGCGTCGTTCATCGCGATCGGCGAGGAGTCGATCGAGGTGGTGGCGCCGGGTCTGCAGTACGTGTACCCTGCGCGCATCGTGGGCAACGTGGAGAACACGGTGACCTTCAGCGGCGAGTTCATGGGCGGCGAGGTGCTGAACGGCGACGTGGAGGTGGTGTTCACGGAGTCGAGCGTGGACTGCACGACGGGCCGCGTGGCGCTGGCGGACGGCACGGTGATCTTCCCGCTGACGCAGGTGGGCGAGGACTTCGGCGCGGTGCTGCGCTTCCCGATTGCCCCGATTCCGGAGCTGCACATCTGCGTGCGCTACCCGAGTCGCGAGGCGTTCGAGATGCAGGCGGCGACGCTGTCGGTGGTGGTCGTGAACACGGTGCAGCCGTCGTACGTGCAGCTGAACACGTTCAGCCGCGTGGTGATTTCGGCGTTCGGCTCGAACCCGAAGGACGTGGTGAAGTTCGTGCCTAGCGCGGCGGACTGCGCGTCTGCGGCGTACCCCGAGTACCTGATGGGCAACCAGCAGGTGGCGAACGTGGTGTTTACGGACGCGTCGGTGTCGACGTACTTCCTGTGCTACAAGCCGGTGCAGGAGACGTTCTACTTCCTGGAGCAGTTCAGCATCGCGGTGCGCGACGACCGCAACATCATCGACTTCGCCTCGACGAAGAGCCACTTCAGCGTGGTGGGCGAGACGGAGGAGTACGAGATCCTGGAGGACAACGTGGCGGACGGCGACCGCGTGATGTGGTCGAAGGACGGCTGCCAGACGTCGGTGGCGGACACGACGGAGATGGCGCTGGTGGGCGGCAAGTTCACGATGACGTTCGGCGAGGTGTTCGCGGACGCGAGTCTGTGCATGAAGTTCGTGGGCACGCGCAACTGGGTGGAGTACGCGAACCAGAAGCTGTCGGTGCTGTCGGTGTTCGACGTGCAGCCGCGCGTGTACACGCGCGACGTGGAGAAGGTGCCGACGGTGTCTGCCTTCGGCGCGGACGCGGACACGCGTCTGTACCTGGGCGTGGCGTGCGACGGCAGCGAGGAGGACATGTACTCGGAGCTGAGCACGGTGGCGATGCCGATTAAGGGCGTGAAGACGGGCGTGGACCTGGTGCTGTGCGCGTCGTTCCGCTCGTACGCGCACTTCTACGCGTTCCGCAACATCACGTTCATGATGCGCGGCGTGGAGAGCCTGGATCTGCTGAGCGTGGACCTGGAGGCGGGCGCTGTGGAGTTCCACGTGTCGGGCGTGGGTCTGGGCTACGAGACGTGCGGTTTCGCGACGGATCTGACGGCGACGTCGTTCGTGAGCGAGGCGGTGGAGTCGATGGCGCTGTCGACGACGTACCCTGCGGGCGCGTCCGCGGACGTGCTGTTCGACGGCAGCACGCGCACGGCGCTGAGCTTCGCGACGGCGACGAACGGCGTGCTGGACATCGTGCTGAAGGCGCCGTACGTGTTCACGCAGATCGGCGTGTTCGCGGCGGCGGGTCCGGCTTCGCCGAAGAACATGAAGGTGTACGCGGTGGATGCGTCGGGCGCGGAGCTGCTGGCGTCGTGGACGAAGAGCTACGAGTACGGCTGGAGCACGTCTCCGGCGTTCTCGAAGCAGGCGAGCCACTTCCGCATCGTGTTCGAGGACAACTACGACGCGACGTTCAACTACATCCGCGTGGTGATGGTGCAGATCTTCGGCTTCGCGCCGGAGATGAACGGCGTGCTGTCGGTGGTGCGCGACGAGGACTGCAGCAAGGTGGTGGCGTCGTCGACGCTGTCGCTGTGCGAGCCGACGGTGACGGTGGCGCCGGGCTACGGTCTGGACTACAGCGTGTGCTTCGACTTCGGCGAGGACGCGCCGCGTCTGGTGGCGAACAGCCACTTCAACCTGTACAAGGCGACGGGCATCGAGTTCACGTCGGGCGACGCGCAGTCGATCGTGGCGTCGACGGTGAAGAGCCTGCGCCTGACGGGCGCGATCGCGGAGGACACGGAGGTGCGCTTCGTGGTGGCTGCGGAGGAGGACTCGCTGGAGACGATCAGAGCGAAGTGCAACGAGGAGTCGCGCGCGACGGTGACGGCGGTGGACGGCGTGGTGGCGAACGTGACGTTCGCGGAGGGCGCGAGCGCGGTGTACGTGTGCTACAAGTTCCCCGCGGTGGTGCTGAACCGCCGTCTGGATGAGGGCGCGTTCGCGGTGATCGACATGCCGTTCATGGTGAAGAGCGTGGACACGGTGAGCCCCGCGTTCCTGGTGGCTGGCGTGGAGACGACGGTGTCGTTCACGGGCGTGGGTCTGGCTGGCGCGAAGGTGGGTCTGAGCGCGAGCGAGTGCAGCGCGCTGGGCGAGGAGTCGCTGGTGGCGCTGGTGGACGCGCAGGCGACGCTGACGCCGGCGGCGGGCGTGACGGGCGAGCTGAGCCTGTGCGTGCAGTTCCCGAACGAGACGCCAGTGGCGCAGAAGACGGTGAGCATTGCGTCGGTGGACGCGCAGGTGTTCACGAACATCATCAACGTGCCTCATCGCGTGTACTTCAGCGGCGCGTTCGTGGCTGCTGGCGACCGCGTGAGCGTGATGATCGACGGCGTGTGCGACCAGAACCTGGGCGGCGTGCTGGACGAGGCGCTGTCGACGCTGATCACGATGGACGCGATCGGCACGTTCCAGCTGTGCTACAGATTCGCTGGCTTCGCGCAGGCGGTGCCGGTTGACGTGACAATGCACGTGGTGATGGAGTCGCTGCACTACGAGCCGGGCTTCGTGGTGAGCGGCGCGAGCAACACGCTGAAGGCGGTGATTCCGGCGTTCAACGCGGAGGATACGGTGACGCTGAACGGCGTGAGCGGCGTGTGCAGCGTGGTGGACGGCGAGAAGGTGGTGTCGTTCAGCACGGTGGACTTCGAGGCGGACACGGTGACGGTGGTGTACAAGCACGCGTACGCGGGCGAGATCGTGATGACGCTGCCGGTGTACCGCGTGTCGCTGGACAAGCCGGGCACGTACTACAACCTGGACACGGAGGTGGCGGTGTTCGGCGCGGGCTTCGAGGAGATCACGACGATCGGCTTCGCGGTGAGCGAGTGCACGTCGAGCGTGGAGCTGTTCGTGGTGGACAACGGCACGATGACGGTGAAGGTGCCGACGGAGAACCTGGACTACCACCTGTGCGTGACGTACAAGGACGTGCCTGCCTTCTACTTCGTGACGTCGGTGACGTTCAAGGTGGTGGCGGTGAAGACGGTGAACATTCCCGAGTGGATCGCGACGCTGCCGATTCCGACGGACATCCACAAGGACGCGGTGGAGAAGCTGATGTTCTCGGGCCTGGGCATGTCGGAGGAGGACAAGGTGGTGCTGACGACGACGAGCTGCGACGCGGGCGTGGAGCTGAGCGAGCTGACGTACGAGTCGGTGGGCATTGAGCGCGTGACGGTGGAGAAGGAGCTGGTGTTCCCCGAGACGGAGTCGGTGCAGAGCTACACGGTGTGCTACTACTTCAAGTCGCTGGACGCGGTGTTCGCGACGGAGCACGCGATGACGATCTACCCCGCCGTGTTCCCCACGACGATGACGCCGGCGAACCCGGTGGTGCTGGGCGACGCGGAGACGACGACGGTGGAGATTTCGCTGCGTCCCGAGGTGGTGGTGACGAGCGACAACCGCGTGTTCATCTCGCAGAAGGGCTGCGCGTACGACGGCGAGTCGACGGTGGCGCTGACGGGCGCGATGACGGTGGAGGAGTCGGTGCGCGCGGTGTCGGGCGAGCAGTCGGTGTGCGTGATGTACGGCAACAAGGCGCAGTACGCGAAGGAGCTGCTGCGCTTCGTGGTGAACAAGTACAACGGTCTGTCGCAGAAGCGCTTCGCGGTGGGCGTGGTGAGCGAGGTGGCGATCGACATGATGAACGGCATGAGCGGCGACGTGGTGCGCTTCCAGTCGGGCGAGGCGGTGCACGACTTCCTGGTGACGGTGAACGAGACGGCGACGATCGAGGTGGACATGGTGCAGAGCGGCTCCTTCGAGGTGCTGTACAAGTACGTGTTCAGCGCGGACTTCATCCGCACGGGCGAGACGGTGACGGTGTCCGAGGTGACGTCGGTGTACCCGACGGTGCTGGTGACGGGCGAGTCGCGCGCGCTGGCGATCGAGGGCTTCGGTCTGGAGGCTGCGGACCGCATCCTGGTGTCTGCCGAGGGCTGCGAGGAGACGGCGACGAAGGGCGTGGCCGTGGACGCGGTGGTGGAGTTCCCCGCGGCGGGCAACTTCTCGCTGTGCTACTACTACGCGACGGTGGGCGCCGTGGCGGTGGAGGAGCTGGTGGTGAGAGACATCACGTACCAGGGTCCGACGGCGTTCGTGAACGGCGTGGCGGAGCACGTGGAGGTGCTGGGCCTGACGAGCATGGACGTGGTGCGCTTCGTGAAGGGAGCGGACTGCACGCGCAACGTGCTGGCGGAGACGAGCTACGCGGAGGCGGGCGTGGAGGTGGTGCTGCGCGCCAGCTACCCGGTGGTGTCGGTGTGCTACAAGGTGTATCCTCGCTACGACTTCTACAGAGACACGGTGGCGATCAAGGCGATGGGCGTGGACTTCATCTCGTCGTCGGCGTGGCTGACGAGCGTGACGACGCTGGCGGACACGTTCCTGCTGGACCCGACGTTCGTGGCGGTGGGTGACGTGGTGAAGTTCGTGAGCGAGGCGGCGACGGTGTCGACGACGGTGACGAGCGTGGCGACGGACGGCGCGGCGATCGCTCCGGTGGTGTTCACGGAGACGGGCATGTACCACGTGGAGGTGACGTTCGGCGCGGTGAGCAAGACGTTCGTGTCCGCGTTCGAGGTGGAGATCGTGGAGGGCGACGTGAGCTCGTACGGCTTCAAGAGCGTGTACGCGTTCAAGACGACGGCGTCGATTCCGATGACGTTCGCGGCGAGCCTGCAGTTCGTGCCGATCCAGGTGAAGTACGTGGCGAGCGACTGCGCGGAGGAGGCGGTGGGCAACACGCTGACGACGCTGGTGCAGAGCCCGCAGGACGCGATGTTCACGTTCCCGGCGGCGGCGGAGTACGTGTTCTGCCAGAAGTCGGGCGACGAGGCGTGGAGAGCGGTGGAGAGCATGACGCTGACGTTCCTGACGCTGGAGCCGGCGACGGCCGTGGTGAACGTGGAGGAGGAGACGGTGTTCGAGCTGCAGGGCAAGGGCATTCGCGACGGCGACATGATCCGCTGGACGGCGACGACGGAGGGCAACGCGTGCAGTCACGCGCGCGTGGTGTCGACGGTGAGCAACGCGACGGCGGTGGTGTTCGTGCCGGAGACGGTGGTGGACGACGTGCTGTACGCGTGCTACAGAATCCGCGACGACGCGGAGTTCATCCTGCACATGGACAACACGCTGGTGATCCGCGGCGGCTTCGTGATCACGCCGTCGGTGGCGTTCACGGGCCTGACGACGTACCTGAGCGTGGACGCGCGCAGCATCTCGATGGAGGACCGCGTGAAGTTCGTGCCGGTGGCGGAGAGCTGCGAGGCGGCGGCGGCGGAGTACACGTACATGGAGGGTCGTGAGTACACGATCGAGGTGACGTTCGCGGAGGCGGCGGAGTACAAGGTGTGCTACAAGTACGCGGACCAGGCGGCGTTCGACGAGGTGCCGAGCTTCGTGATGCACGTGCACTCGACGTCGGAGGCGATGGTGCTGCCGGTGCTGGGCGGCGTGAGCGAGGGCGTGACGATCCCGGTGCTGAACACGCAGAGCACGCCCGAGGCGGAGGTGTACCTGGCTGCGGAGCGAATGACGGTGCGCCGCGAGCTGTCGTCGACGGCGGTGTACGGCGACGTGAGCTCGATCGCGGACGAGAAGGACTTCACGTACGCGCGCTTCGCGGGCGCGTCGGACATCGTGCTGGTGTACGCGCTGCAGGAGCCGGTGGTGCTGAGCAGCGTGGCGCTGAAGTCGGCGGCGGGCTCGCGCTCGGTGATGAAGGCGACGGTGTACATTTCGGTGAACTCGGCGGAGGGCCCGTGGAAGAAGTGGCTGGTGGTGGAGGAGCTGTCGGCCCCGACGGAGGCGAAGAAGTACCTGGGCGCGTACGAGGTGGCGTCGTTCGTGAAGATCGTGGTGAACGCGAACTTCGGCGCGACGAGCACGGAGATCGCGGACGTGAAGCTGTACTACGTGAAGGACGGCAGCGACGTGACGGTGCGCTTCGTGCCGGCGACGCTGGTGAGCAGCATGCAGTGCGAGTCGGTGGAGACGGCGCTGGCGAAGTACTACGAGTACGCCAACGAGGTGGTGGTGAACACGACCGGTCTGGACGGCTACGTGCTGTGCGCGAAGATGGGCGGCAACTGGATCCTGTTCCCGTCGGTGAAGCTGGAGGTGCACGCGGTGACGGACTTCTCGCCGAAGGTGTTCATCGCGGGCAGCGAGTACCCGATCACGTTCGAGGGCGCGGCGATCGCGGAGTCGGACGCGGTGTTCTTCACGAGCAAGGACTGCGAGGCGACGGAGGTGGTGAGCGCGACGGTGGAGAGCGCGACGACGCGTCGCGTGTCCTTCAGCGCGGCCCACTCGACGCTGTTCGTGTGCTACGGAGTGGAGAGCGTGATGAAGCTGGCGACGCCCGTGAGCATCGTGGAGACGTCGGTGGAGGCGGCGTCTTCGCTGGACGTGTTCCCCGTGTCGAAGGTGGTGTTCCGCGGTCCCGCCGTGAGCGTGGGTGATGCGGTGAGAATCGTGGAGAAGGACGCGGAGTGCGGCAGCGCGGCGGTGGCGACGTACGCGATCCAGAAGGAGGAGGAGTCGTTCATCCGTCTGGCTCTGCCCGCGGAGCAGAAGGAGTACAAGATGTGCTACCTGTTCAACGGCGAGATCCTGAGCCAGGACGAGTTCGTCCTGTCGGTGCACACGCTGTCGGTGACGCCTGCGAAGGTGTTCACGGGCGTGGAGACGGTGCTGACGGTGGAGAGCGACATGGACCTGAGCGAGGGTTCGCTGCGCGTCTGCGACGCGGCGGCGCACTGCACGACGGTGGCGCTGGCGGCCGAGGAGGCGATCGCGGTGTTCGCGGCGACGAAGAGCGCGAGGTACAGCGCGGTGTTCACGGCGACGGAGGCGATGGTGTCTCCGCTGACGATCGCGCTGGTGAAGGGCGAGGAGCTGGACACGGGCGTGGAGCTGGCGGTGGCGACTCCTTCGGTGGCGTCGGTGACGCCTACTGTTGCGTTCCTCAACGTGGAGACGGTGTTCACGTTCGAGAGCGAGGCGCTGGCGGCGACGAGCGCGGCGCAGGTGAGCTTCACGAAGTCGACGTGCGAGGAGGCGTTCCTGACGGTGCCCGTGGAGAACCAGCGCGTGAGCGCGGTGTTCACGAGCGCGGCGGAGGAGGTGCGCATGTGCGTGTCGTTCGGCAGCGGTGCGTTCTCGATGATCGAGTCTGCGGTGAGCGTGTTCGGCGTGGAGCTGGTGGCGCCTTCGGAGGTGACGGTGGGTGAGGTGACGTCGCTGGTGCTGGAGGGCGTGGGTCTGAGCGACGACGACTCGGTGCAGGTGGTGGCTGCGGGCGACGACTGCAGCAGCACGGCGCTGGGCGTGGGCGTGGTGTCGAACGGCACGTGCGCGCTGCTGCTGATGAGCGGCGCGGTGGACCGCGTGGACCTGTGCTACTCGTTCAACCAGTACGCGTTCGGCATGACGAAGCAGCCGGTGACGCTGTCCGTGGTGGAGAAGGAGGAGGCCGCGGAGGTGTCGATGGCGGCGACGGAGCTGGTGTCGTTCGTGAACGTGGAGAAGAAGCTGCGCTTCGCGGAGCTGGAGATGGACGATAAGATCTCGTGGACGGAGAGCGAGGACTGCTCGGAGCTGGTGATGGAGCCGGTGCGCGTGAACGAGAACAAGGAGGTGACGGTGGAGTTCAGCAAGGGCGCGGACGAGCTGCGCCTGTGCGTGTGCACGAACGGCATCGACTTCATGATGCAGCCGAACGTGACGATGGCTGTGGTGGACGTGACGGGCGTGAGCATGGAGAGCATGGTGCTGGGTCTGGAGGAGCCGGTGGCGGTGTCGGGCACGGGTCTGGCGTACGCGGTGGATATGTTCTTCGTGCGCGTGAGCGGTCGTCGTCTGGCGGACGCGGCGGTGTGCAACAGCGCGGAGCGTGTGTCGACGGTGGCGAGCGTGATGAACGGCGTGGCGGTGGTGAAGATGACGACGCCCGTGGACAGAGCGCAGCTGTGCGTGTCGTTCCCCGGCTACCTGGCGAGAGCGTTCGCGGCGTCGGTGAGCATGGTGTACATGGACGCCGTGGAGAAGGTGGTGGTGCCGCTGGGCAACGAGAAGACGGTGATCCTGCCGGTGCACAACGCGGAGGCGCCCGCGGAGGCGATTTTGCTGAACACGGCGACGGAGGTGCGCAGCGCGACGGTGATCGAGTCGTCGGCGGAGACGGAGGAGGAGCTGAGCGACATCTTCACGATGGACAGCATGAACCTGATGTCGATGGTGGTGGACGAGAGCCAGAAGGTGGTGCTGACGGTGACGTTGCCGGCGGTGTACGAGATGCAGCGCGTGTCGCTGGTGGCGCCGACGAACTCGACGAGCCCGAGAGCGCTGAAGGTGCTGATCAAGAGCCCTGCGGACGAGCTGGTGGAGATGGGCTCGGCGGTGCTGGAGGACCTCGACGAGGAGTACGCGTCGTACGAGCTGGTGGTGGCGGGCAGCTTCACGGCACAGACGGTGGTGCTGGAGCTGACGGGCTTCGAGGGCGAGACGACGCTGGTGTTCAACTACGTGACGATGACGATGCGCGCGGTGGACGTGCAGACGGTGGTGTTCGTGAACAGCGCGGAGCGCCGTCTGGAGGAGGTGGAGAGCATCTGCGCGATGAAGAGCCAGTACGTGGCGGTGCCGATGTACCTCAGCGGCGACAACGCCTTCACGGTGATGCCGACGGAGGCGACGGAGGGCGCTGTGATGTGCTACAAGTACGGAGAGAAGAGCTGGCTGCTCATGCCCGAGGTCACGATGACCGCGGGTCGCGTGGCGGCGGTGACGGTGAAGTCGGGCGTGGCCGTGGTGAGCCAGGAGCTGGAGGTGGAGGTGAGCGGTGTGGGCATTGCCAACGGCGACGCGGTGCTCTTCGTGGCGGCGAGCGCGACGACGAGCGAGGACTGCCTGAACGAGGCGCTGGCGACGAGCAACGTGGTGTCCGTGGTGGACGGCGCGGCGCGCGCGCTGGTGTTCTCGACGAGCGGCGTGAGCAAGATGTGCTACAGCTTTGGTTCGTATGGCTACGTGCTGACGGAGGTGCAGGTGGAGGTGAAGGAGTTCACTTCGCTGGTGGCTTCTTCGTTCGTGACGGCGTCGGAGACGTTCACGGCGAGGGTGTCTGGCGTGGGTCTGTCTGCCGAGGACCGCGTGCGCTTCGTGACGGATGCGGACTGCGCTTCGGGCTATGAGTTCGCGGTGTCGTCGGAGATGACGGTGACGGGCGCGATTCCCGCGGGCGGCGACTACCACGTGTGCTACGGCTTCCAGGGCACGTCCTGGTACCTGTTCGACGCGGAGCTGGCGGTGGCGTCGGTGGACGGCGTGGACGCGTCATTCCTGTACGCGGGCGAGACGAACACGCTGCACTTCAGCGGCTTCCACTTCACGGAGGCGGACGCGATGAAGTTGACGAAGGACGCGGAGTGCGCGGAGATGGTGTACAGCGCGGACGTGGTGAGCGGCGAGGCTGTGGTGGCGCCGTTCATGACGGACGCGACGGCGGTGTTCGTGTGCTTCCGCTTCGGACCGAAGGAGGCGTTCTTCAACACCAACATCCGTCTGGAGCTGGTGATGCCGACGATCGAGTCCTTCAGTCCGGCGGCGGTGTTCGCTGGCGACGAGGTGCACTTCGCGATCGCGGTGTCGGCGGCGTCGGCGGCGGACATGATTTCGGGCGGCGTGGACTGCCTGGTGGCGGAGAAGGTGCCGGTGGACGCGGCGCTGACGTTCGCTGCTGGCGTGAACACGGTGTGCTACTGGTTCAACGGCGTGGTTGCGCGCTCGTTCTCTGTGAACGCGGTGTCCGTGGAGGCGATCGAGGCGTCGCAGACGATGCTGAAGGGCACTGCGAACGCGGTGCGTCTCAGCGGCGTGCTGATCAGCGACGAGGGCATGGTGAAGCTGACGTACGTGGAGGGCGACCAGCTGTTCTTCCCGGTGGAGAGCAGCGTGGCGACGGTGGTGCCGGCGTTCGGCGGCGCCTTCTCGCTGGCGTACTGCCTGGATGCCTCGTGCGCGGTGTCGAAGGCGTTCGCGTCGGGCGTGAGCATGGAGATCGAGTCGATCGAGGGCTCGTACCTGTGGGCGGGCTCTCCGGCGACGGTGATCATCACGGGCTACGGTCTGTCTGCGGCGGACGCGGTGGAGCTACGCGCGGAGGAGGAGGACAGCGCGGAGTGCTGGAGCGGCGCGGTGGTGCTGGAGCTGGTGGACAGCAACACGGTGCGCGTGAGCGTGCCATCCGTGAAGGGCTCTTGCGTGGGCAAGGTGTTCGACCTGTTCTACAAGTTCGCGTCGATCGCGGAGCCTGTGGACGTGAGCCACAAGCTGACGGTGCTTCGCGCGTCGGTGGAGATGGCGGAGACGGTGTTCGCGGTGCCTCGCAGCGGTCTGACGCGCAAGGTGCAGATCGGCGGCTACTACGACCGCGACGCGGAGATGGTGGTGAAGTTCCAGAGGGTGGGCTACGGTTGCAACGACGAGTCTGAGCTGGTGTTCCCGGTGACGGAGGGCGAGATCACGCTGTCGCTGGCGACGGGCTACGACGGCATGTTCAGCGTGTGCTACAGCTTCAACAACTACAACTTCTACCAGATTCCGAACGTGTACGTGGCGTTCAAGCAGATCAAGGCGGGCGTGGCCGGTCTGGCGATTCCGCACCAGGAGGTGGCGCTGGCGCTGGAGGCCTACGAGGGCTCGATGAGCGAGGAGGACGAGTTCAAGTGGGTGATGGGCTCGTGCGACTCGGTGGTGTCGTACGCGGGCCGCGTGGAGAACGGCGTGAGAAAGACGACGCTGGACGCGTACGAGGACTCGCTGATGCTGTGCTACCGCTTCAAGGACACGGCGGAGTTCATCCTGTACTCGGACGTGGTGCTGAAGGTGGCGGACTTCGCGTCGCGCACGCCGGACCGCGTGGTGGTGGGCGTGCCGACGGAGATGAGCTTCACGGGCAAGGGTCTGAACGATCTGGAGCTGTACTTCGTGTCGGCGACGGCGGCGGACTGCAGCGAGCCGTGGAGCCAGACGGCGGTGGTGACGGGCAACACGGGCGTGGTGGAGATGACGAAGGCGGGCACGTGCAAGATGTGCGTGCGCGTGCACGGCTCCGAGGGTCCGTTCGTGCTGCTGGAGAAGAGTTCGTTCTTCGTGCTGAGCACGCGCCTGCAGGACGTGTCGAGCTTCTACCACGGCAGCAACATGCCGTACGTGGCGTTCGACGCGATTCCGCTGGTGTTCACGACGACGCTGGACGCGCTGAACGCGCGCCGCGAGTACACGGGAAGAAAGAGCGCGTGGATGTCGAGCGAGTGCGGCAGAGCGTCGCACCCGAGCCTGGCGGTGGATGCGCTGTTCACGTCGATGCTGGAGATTCCCGCGACGGAGGGCTGCGACGAGGCTGAGGGCAGATGGGTGGTGCTGGACCTGGGCGAGAGCACGAGAGTGGAGGCGCTGTACTTCAGCATGCTGGCGAACGTGAAGGCGGTGCGCGTGGCGTTCATGCACTCGCCGAGCAGCTACACGTTCTTCACGCACGAGGTGTCCTCGCTGGAGGCGGAGGCCTCGGGCCTGGTGAAGGTGGACGCGGAGTTCGTGGGTCGCTACATGAAGGTGGTGTTCGTGCCCGAGGACGCGAGCCAGAGCGTGTTCGTGACGATGAGCTCGATCGCGTACTCGCCGTCGGCGGCGCCGTTCGGCACGATCCCGGTGGAGTCGGTGCACGTGGAGAAGTACGACCCGATGGCGCAGGCGCCGGAGACGGGCGTGGCGCTGACGCAGCTGGACCACTCGGTGGAGTTCGACTTTACGGAGGGCGGCGTGTACCAGATCTGGTACCAGTTCTTCGGCAAGACGTGGAAGCGCTACTACGCGTACGAGGTGTCGGGCTTCGAGCTGGTGGACGACCTGAAGGAGGTGGAGTCGAACACGGCGATCGTGGACATCCCGAAGACGATCGTGTACAGCGCGCTGTACGACGTGGTGGCTCCGGGCCTGGACGAGGTGTTCTACGTGCCGGCGACGGAGGACGCGAAGTGCTCGCGCGCGCTGGCGGCGACGGCGGTGAAGGTGAACGTGGAGCCGTTCGTGTTCAACGCGACGGGCGAGTACTACACGTGCTACTACTTCAGCAAGTACGCGATGATCGAGGAGTTCGTGCTGTACAAGCGCGCGGCGCTGAAGGTGACGGTGTACGACGCGGTGGACCTGGCTTCGAGCCCGCTGATGATGATCGCGAACGTGGAGTCGCGCCTGGACATCACGGGTCACGGCGTGTCTTCGCGCGACTCGGCGGTGCTGGCGGTGTCGTGTCCTCCTGCGGACGGCGCGGTGCAGATTCCGCTGACGCTGGTGGCGGGCGAGGAGAAGGACCTGGTGTACGCGAACGTGATCGTGAACTACCTGGAGCCGGTGCTGCGCGTGTGCTACAAGTTCGAGCACACGGAGGAGTACGTGCCGGTGTCGACGACGCTGACGATCGCGCTGCTGACGAACATCTACCCACGCGAGGTGGTGGTGGAGCGCAACAACACGCTGACGCTGAGCGGCTTGTCTCTGCGCACGGGCGACTCGCTGAAGCTGGTGGAGGCGGGTCAGACGTGCGAGGACGAGGGTCTGGAGGCGCTGGTGGACGACTCGCGCGTGGTGATGTACTTCGGCGAGGTGGGCATGATGTACCACGCGTGCTACAAGTACCACATGATCAGTGAGCGCTGGATCGAGTACCCTGCCATCCAGGTGGTGCCGACGTATCTGGTGATTTCGGGCATCACGCCTGCGTTCGTGGACGTGAAGCACGAGACGACGCTGACGCTGTCGGGCTCGGGTCTGGTGACGGGCTGCGTGAAGTTCGTGCCGTTCGGCGCGTCGTGCGAGGCGGAGGGCGAGCTGATGATGGACGGCAAGAGCGTGTTGGAGGTGGACGACGAGAACGGCCTGGTGGTGAACTTCGTGTCGACGGGTCGCAAGCAGATGTGCTTCAGCTTCGAGTGCGGCGCGGTGTTCGAGCCGACGTCGGTGGACATTGACGTGGTGGGTCTGACGTCGGTCTCGCCGGTGTTCATGGACACGTACGAGCTGACGACGCTGACGCTGGAGGGCTACGGCATGAAGGAGGGCGACGCGGTGAAGATGGTGGACATGGACGAGTCGTGCGACTCGCCGAGCCTGGACTCGCCGATCACGATCTCGCCTGCGATGACGGTGAACGTGTACCCTGTGGTGGGCGGCTACAAGAAGCTGTGCGTGGCCGTGGAGGTGAGAGGCGTGTCGTACTGGCACTCTGCGGACTACATCCAGATCACGGTGCGCGACATTCTGCCGGGTGAGCACGTGGCGGTGAAGGACGTGGAGCGCGTGTTCAACCTGGTGGGCACTGTGGGCACGGTGCTGCACGAGGGCGACCTGGTGCTGTTCACGACGGCGGACGCGACGCAGGACAGCGACTGCATGAGCATGGCTGTGAGCGAGCGCGCGGTGCCGGTGAACGCGGACGGCAGCTTCAACATGACCTTCTCGGTGGCGGGCCTGGGCTTCCGCATGTGCGTGAAGTACAGCGACAACGACAAGTACCTGCTGATCCGCAACGTGACGGTGGACGTGATGCACCTGGCGGCGATCGGCGAGACCCGCATCGTGGCGGGCACGCCGAACGTGCTGGACCTGGAGGGCGTGGGTCTGCGCGCGGGCGACAAGATCGCGGTGGTGACGGAGGACGCGTTCTGTCCTTCGCTGGGTTCGTCGTACTTCGACGTGTACGAGGAGAACGGCTTCCACGCCGCCGTGGTGGTGGCGGTGGGCACGAACTCGACGTACAAGGCGTGCTACAAGTACGCGGAGTACCCTGCGGTGATCGAGTATCCTTACGGCCTGACGGTGATCGATGTGACCTCGGTGTCTTCGGAGTCGTCCATCGTGCGCAGCGTGCCCGTGTCCGTGATCTACTCCGGTCCGGGCTTCGCGAGCGAGGTGGGCGCCTTCGAGCAGAGCGGCTGGTACGTGGAGTCGGCGGGCGTGCGCGACGAGGTGCTGACGAAGACGGTGACGTCGACGAAGGCGACGCGCGTGAGCATGCCGCTGACGTTCACGGTGGTGTCCGACGAGGTGATGCACTTCCACGGCCTGTCGCTGAAGGTGGTGTCGAGCCTGGCCGGCGAGACGCTGCCGCGTCCGACGGTGCGCGTGCAGTACGAGTTCCACGGCTACACGGTGGCGGTGCCGTTCGAGCTGGCTGACGACGGCGCGGTGCTGACGCTGGCGTTCACGAAGACGGCGGCGACGAACCGCCTGACGGTGGTGCTGACGTCGGAGAGCGCTGCGCAGTACGCGCTGTCGCTGGTGCGCGCGACGGGCTCGAAGGCGGCGGAGAACGCGTTCATCTACTACATTCCTGCGGAGAGCGGCGCGGACTGCACGCAGACGCCGGTGGAGGCGTACCCGGTGAACCTGGCGACGGGCGAGGCGGTGCTGTACTTCACGGAGTACGGCATGATGAAGGCGTGCTTCCGCTTCGGCGGCAGCCAGTACGTGGCGCGCTCGCTGATCGACCTGGACGTGAAGTTCGCGTACGTGAAGAACACGCTGGTGCACTCGGTGGTGGTGGGCGACACGGAGTCGAAGAACGTGTTCCTGTCGGGCGCGGGCATCAGCGAGCAGGACCAGTTCAAGGTGGTGTACGAGTCGTGCGACGAGGAGCCGGTGAGCGGCATGATCGCGAACGTGGAGTTGTTCGAGAGCAAGTTCACGGCGCGCGTGAAGCTGTCGGCGTCGGCGAAGGACGCGGTGCGCGTGTGCTACATGTTCCCGAACAGCGTGTGGTACCTGATGCCGGAGGTGGACGACGCGGAGGAGCCGTACGTGCTGGCGGTGAAGGACATCCACACGATGACGGGCGCGGAGGGCTACGGCACGTCTGCGCTGGTGGCGATGGAGAAGGTGTACCACTTCACGGGCTTCGGCATCAGCGACGCGGATGAGCTGTACTTCCGCAAGGACAGCTGCGCGAACACGGAGGCGTCGTGGCGAGTGACGGACCGCTCGGTGGCGGTGACGTTCAACGAGGTGGGTCACTTCTTCCTGTGCTACGAGTTCGCGGAGGAGAACATCGTGGCGTTCCCTGCGTTCACGGTGCGCGTGGCGCAGGTGTCGAGCATCACGCCGCGCTACGTGGTGATGGAGGAGGAGAACGAGATCACGATGAAGGGCCACGTGCTGCTGGAGGGCGACGCGTTCGGCTTCGTGAGAGGCTCGCAGTGCGTGCTGGTGCCCTCGGTGCTGGTGGACAACGAGACGGCGGTGCTGACGACGACGTTCAACAACCTGGGCAGCTACGTGCTGTGCGTGAAGCTGGAGGACGACACGAAGACGTACGCGATCACGCACCTGGTGGAGACGGTGGTGGGCGACCACATCATGGAGTCGGTGGAGAACCGCGTGTTCCCCGTGACGACGATCGTGGAGCGCGACACGCACGTGATGAAGTTCGTGGGCAAGACAGTGACGCTGGGCGACAAGGTAAAGTTCGTGGAGGGCGCGAGCTGCGCGGCGGAGGCGACGGAGTACGAGATGACGACGTTCGACGACGCGACGGAGAAGATCTACGTGTCGGCGAGCGTGGTGTTCGACAAGAAGGTGCCGACGCTGCACATCTGCTACAAGTTCGGCGACCACGCGTACATGCTGCTGGACGAGACGGTGTCGCTGCTGTACGTGTCGAGCGTGGAGCCTGACTACATCATCGCGGAGACGGACTCGATCCTGCACCTGACGGGCGCGGGCGTGAGCATGGGCTACCTGCAGCTGTCGGACAGCGATCGCTGCGACACGCGCTACGACCAGAACGCGGTGTCTGTGGACGCGTTCGGCCGCTTCTACGTGGAGGTGAACGTGTCGGAGTACGTGCCGCTGCTGTACGTGTGCTTCCGCTACGCGGCGTACAACGAGGTGTACTACTACACGGGCGAGACGGTGGAGATGTACGGTCTGGACCGCGTGAGCGTGAACAAGTGGCTGGTGAACCTGTCGCTGCCGAACGCGGAGTCGGTGAACGAGGAGGGCCTGCTGCTGTACGGCCACGGCCTGATGAGCGCGACGGTGAAGCTGGTGAAGGCGAAGCGCAACTGCATGTCGCTGGGCACGGTGCTGAAGCTGAACGAGACGGCTGAGGTGGACACGTTCGTGGCGGAGGAGTTCACGATGACGGAGGTGGGCAGCTACAAGTTCTGCGTGCAGTTCGGCGACACGAAGTTCCTGTCGTACGACAACGTGGAGTTCGTGGTGGAGGAGTACGCGGTGACCATCAAGGGCTACAACAACGTGGTGTCGGTGGTGAAGGGCGACGACGTGACGACGAAGAGCCTGGAGTTCGAGGGCGGCGTGCGCTACTTCAAGACGATGGACATGAAGCTGGTGAAGAACGGCGACTGCGCGTCCGAGCCGATCTCGGAGGTGGCGGTGTCGATCACGGACTACGTGGCGACGCTGGCGGTGTCGAGCGGCGTGGCGGTGCCGATCCAGTTCTGCGTGAAGAAGGGCGAGGAGTACACGAAGCTGCCGATCGAGCTGAACCTGAAGGAGCTGACGGTGGTGCGCTCGGGCGACATGGAGAACCAGCTGAAGATGGAGATGGGCACGTACACGGTGAGCGTGGACGGTCCGTACGTGAGCGCTGGCGACATGCTGCGCTTCGTGAGCGCGGGCAGCAGCTGCAGCGAGCCTTCGCCGCTGACGTTCGCTGTGCAGAACGACAAGACGACGACGGTGACGATCGACGCGTCGGTGACGGAGAGCGCGTTCGAGGCCTGCTACAAGTTCGCCGGCGAGACGGAGTACGTGAAGTACGCCTCGAAGACGCTGCAGCTGTTCGTGGTGTCCGGCGTGACGCCGTCCAAGTTCGTGGCGAACGTGCCGACGACGACGGTCTTCCAGGGCGTTGGCTTCGCGGTGGGCGACAAGGTGTGGTTCACGCGCGAGTCGTGCGACGCGGCGCCTGCGGACGCGGTGACGATCACGGACCTGACGTCGGTGGTGCTGACGGTGACGGACGCGGCGGTGACGCGCATGTGCTACGAGTTCGTGAACTACAAGGTGGTGATGGTGCCGACGCCGATCGTGGTGTACACGGTGACGTCGGTGTCGCACGCCAAGTGGCTGACGACGATCCCGATTCCGACCAGTGGCTTCGCGGTGGAGGGCAAGCCGGACACGACGCCGATGACGATCGTGGGCAGCAACTTCTCTCCGGAGACGCGCGTGAAGTTCGTGCAGAACAGCGAGGAGTGCACGGGCGTGTCGACGAACCCGATCCAGGTGCTGATGGTGACGAACGCGGGCACGGAGGCGCAGCTGATGCCGGTGGTGTTCACGGTGCCGGGCACGTACTACCTGTGCATCGTGCACGACCCGATGGCGAGCGTGTACACGCACTACCCGATCACGGTGACGGTGGAGGCGACGGCGATCGAGGGCGAGGTGAACGACGCGAAGATGTTCGTGCTGTCGGAGGAGCCGATCAGCGACACGGAGACGGTGACGGCGGAGTTCCTGGACTTCGTGACGGGCGAGGTGTCGGCGGTGTGGACGGAGACGGTGTGCGACAACTACGTGCTGGAGGCGTCGCTGACGACGGGCGCGGACAAGACGGTGCGCACGGTGAGCTCGCAGTTCACGCGCGCGTACAGCAGTCTGCACCTGTGCCTGCGTCTGCCTGGCGACTACTACGTGGCCTCGCGCATCCGCAAGGTGTTCAAGGTGTTCACGGTGCTGGAGAGCCCGACGCCGTTCGTGTCGTCGACGGTGCACGCGATCCCGTTCACGCTGCAGGGCCAGAACCTGAAGGTGGACGACAAGGTTGCCTTCGTGCAGTCGCCGTCGTGCGCGGGCGTGAGCAGCGGCATCACGGTGAACAGCGGCAGCGTGAGCGTGGACCTGGTGGAGGGCGTCTACGACTTCTACGTGTGCTACCAGTTCTCGGAGTTCGGCGCGTCCTCGGCGTACCACATCATTCCCGCGGGCAGTGAGTACTTCAAGGTGACGGTGTACCGCCTGAAGGCCATGTCCTTCACGACGCTGGTGCAGGCGCAGCAGCAGACGGTGACGGTCGAGCTGGAGGGCGGCAAGACGCTGCCCGACGGCGTGACGGTGCGCGTGATCTCGGCTGCGGGCAGCTGCACGTCGCTGGCGGCGGGCGTGGACGCGGTGTCGGCGAACAGCCAGATCGAGGTGACGCCGTCGAACGACGTGGTGTTCGACGCGGAGAACCAGGTGTGCATGCGCATGACGGAGAACAGCCCGTTCTTCGGCTTCAAGCAGGACGTGGTGATGCGCTTCGCGCGCATCATTCCGCTGGAGGACCCGCTGTTCCTGCTGACGGGCGTGGGCGCGCTGCACACCTTCTCGCTGCAGGCGTCGGCGGAGGACCAGTTCGCGTTCGTGGCGCCGGAGGCGTCGTGCACGGGCGCGCTGTCGACGGTGAGCTTCTCGCTGGTGGAGAGCGCGGCGAACTTCACGATCAGCAGCGGCTTCCTGGGCCGCAAGCTGTGCTACAACTTCGTGGACTCGGCGGGCTTCTTCGCGTTCGAGGACTTCAAGACGTTCGTGCTGCCGGAGAGCGGCGACAAGTTCGTGGCGAGCGAGGTGAGAACGGTGTACGCGGAGCTGAGCTCGACGGCGCGCATCGCGACGTACCTGCTGGACGCGGTGGCGAGAGAGAAGACGGAGAAGGACACGATCCTGGACGCGTCGTCGGCGCTGGTGCAGGAGGACGTGTCATACTCGGCGAAGGTGATGGCGGTGCTGTACGGCATGAACTACGACATCGACGGCTTCGCGAAGAAGGTGGTGAAGGAGATGAACGCGACGATGGTGCCGGCGTTCGTGGGCAGCTACGCCTCGCAGGTGAGCGTGGCGTACAGCAGCGGCAACAGCGAGAACCCGCAGAAGCTGCTGCTGCAGCTGCTGGCGGAGGTGAACGGCGACCCGGAGAAGATGGAGAAGGTGCTGGAGGGCTGGAGAAGCACTGCCGACAAGGGCGAGGCGGACGTGGACGGCAGCAGCTCTGTGGACATCTCCTTCTCGGACGGCTCGTCGGTGTCGTTCGAGACGTCGTCGTCGCGTCGTCTGGCGGACAGCGCGACGAAGAAGGTGACGGTGAACAAGTACCAGTGCTACATGGTGGACGTGGACATCACGGAGGGCTTCTGCTACGAAGTGCTGATCGACGGCTCGACGGCGAACAAACTGGACAAGGAGGTGCGGTTCAAGTACGACAAGCGCGACAAGGACGACACGCACTGCGCGTCGAAGGCGGACATCATGGCTGTTGGTTGGAACGAGCGCGAGGCGGACAACAACAACGACTGTTCGTTCGAGAGCGGCAGAGCGGTGCTGACGGGCTCGACGTTCGGCGTCGTGACCACGCACCAGCCGTCTGGCGCGCAGCCGACGAAGATCAACCCGAAGGCGCTGTCGGTGATCCTGATCATGTCGATCGTGATCTTCGTGCTGCTCTTCATCGGCCTGGGCTACACGCTGTGGGTGTACGTGCATCCGATGGAGCCTGAGGAGGTGAACAGCATGTGGGACAGCTTCGAGGAGGACCGCAGAAAGAACCTCGAGCAGAGACGCGCGGAGCGCGCTGAGCGCAAGAAGAAGCTGATCGAGATGGAGGAGCAGGCTGCGCTGAGCGACGACGACGACTACAGCGACTCCAGCTACAGCGACTCGGACAGCGGTTCGGACAACGGCGGCAACGGCGATCTGGCGAACAGCATGTACGACGACCTGATGGCTCGTCCCGAGGAGACGGATGACGACGGCGACTACAACACGGCGATTCGCTCTGCCAACGATTCCAGCATGTTCGCGCAGCAGGCGGCTGAGAACACGGACATTGTGCCCGACACGAACATGGAGAGAGACGCGGACATGGGTGAAGTCAGAAGAGAGTAGTCTCTGTTGTGATTGGGCTGTTTGTTTTAATCGGGTTGTGAGTTGCTTGAGTTGTTGTGAGATGCTTGAGTGGTGTGTTGAGCTTCAGTCAAGAGTGATACACTCAAGGGTGTTGATCTCTATTGAGTTCAAGTCAGGAAAGAACAACGAATGGAACCACAAACACACCACGCAATAGACGTACTGTCCACACTGCGCACAATCGCCGTGAGGTCCTCGTTGAACGCCTCCAGCATCGCGTTGCACTGCGCCTCCGAGAAGAGGTTCGCGTCCACCGTGATGGTCACCGTCACGCGGTCGTTGTAGCTCAGCAGCGTGCAGAAGGCGTGCAGGTCGATGGTCGGCGGCACGGAGAAGGCGATCTGGTTGATCGGGTTGCCGTTCATCACCAGCGCCTGCTTGGGGCCCGGGAGCGTCGACAGGGAGATGGAGGCGGATTTGCTAGGCGTGAACGACCCACTCCACCCCTACGTGAAGCCGATGTAGATGGGGTCGGCGATGCACCTGGGAAGGGAACCCATGAAGTTCATTAGCCGGTTCATCACGAAGAACTCCGCCGTGGCGAAGTGCTTGTGGATCTCCGCGCCCACCACCTTCAGCCGCTCCACCGGGTCCTCGATGTTCATCGCCATCTTCATGATACACAGCGTCAGGTCTACGCGTCACCGCAGCGCCCAGCGCCCACTCTTGTTGCCGATCACCTTCTCTCCCGGCTGAATCGGCTTGAACGCGTCCGTGATGGGGGTCATCGTGCCCCACAGGAACCCGTGCACCGTGCGCGTCACCGGCTCCGTGTAGTCCTTCGTCGCGAAGCGTCCGAAGGCTCCGGCGAGGCAGGAAATCAACACGTCGTTCACGGAGAAGCCCTGCGCCTTCAGCTTCTTCACGTCCTCCACGGAGGCGTCCATGGTGCGGAACATGATGTGGCGCGGCGTCGTGGCGTCCAGCGACGGTGCCGCCACCAGCGGGTTGCCCTTGTCGTGGGGCGAGAGGACGGTTTTGACCGTCCACTTGATGCAGCTGCCCGCGAAGACGAAGGGATTCATGTGCGCCGCCTTCGCCTTCCGCGGCTTGATCTCCGCGGCGTTGTAGCCCGTCGATTGGAGGAGAATGCGCATGATGTTGACGCCGTCGAGCAGCGAGTGGTGGTAGCGGAGCAGCAGCGCCGACTTGCAGTCTGCCTCGTCGACGACGTTGGTAAACAGATGGATCTCCCACATGGCGTGGCGGATGTCCAGCTCGATCTGGGCGGTTAAGCGGGTTGAAATGCACCTACGTTGATCCGCTTCTCGGAGAACACGCGGAAGGCGTCGAGCGTGATGGGCTCTTCGTGGACAACGATGTGGTCGTCCAATTGGAAGTCCGGGTCCTTCTCGCTATGCATGATAGAGAAAACGAGGCAAAACAAGTAACTCCACAGGAACCGACGAATCACAAAGCGGTTGGTGAACGCGGGCTGCTGAAGGAACCTAGGAGATGAGAATCGGAAATGGAGACGACGTGTTCGTAAACCACTCCTTGAAGGTGACTGGGTTCATGGGATCCTTGAAGTGGAGGAGACAGTACACGACAGCCGTGGGGCGGAAGCGCGGAGAAGTGATGTAGTTGATGCTGCTTCCGTCCACCCAATCCACGCCCTATCCGTGAGGGCGCTGAGACGCTCGTACTCTGCTGCGAACCGCGATGATCACGATTACGAGGACGAGGAAAACCGCAATAGCTATCCAAACAATCGCCGCCGTGGAGAGCATCCGTTCGGAATCCTTTTTCTGGGCGCACCAGATTGTGTTTGTCGCTATTGTGTGCGGAAAGTGTGGGAAGAGAATGGGTGGTGCGAACCTGAGGATAGCAAGGCGTTCTAGGGAAGAGGGGTTGGATTTGGTGTGGGTTTGTGATTTGTCTTCGGTGAGTCGCATCGAGACCGTCTATGTGCTGTAAATAGGGTGCTCCGCGTTATTGGGGTGGAGTCGTCGTTCCCAATCATCTGAGCACATCCTAGGGATTTGAAGGGTGCAGGATCGTTCTCCTTATTCTGTGCTTCCTCTGATGCTCTTCGCGTGTGGAACAAATAGGAGAGTTGAAACGTCTGCGAAAAGCGCCAATGTCTATGTGTGAAGGAGGGATAGAGTGCGCACTTCCATGGATGATGACGTCTTTCTTGCAGCTGAACGCATTTGGAAGATACACGTCGGTGAGATTGGGCATGTCTAATCATCATTTCAAGTGGATGGGAATCACTTTCGAGAATGATGTAACGAACATAACGGAATGTCTTAGTCCAATACCCTTCGGCAGTGAGTGATGTGAGTCTCGGCAAGTCTAGCCAGTCAGTCCGTATTCACTGCATCACTTCGCATTCTTAGCGTGCTATTACAGTCCATCTCGTTGAACATGAATGCAGTAATACCCATCGCAATGGAAGTCAATCTAGGCAAGTCTAGTCAATCACGCACAAGAGAAGAAATCACCCTCAAACACAGCACGAGAACAATTCTCGAATGCCCCTGCGCCAAACACGAGTGTTTCGAGAGAAGGCATATCTACTCCTGACTCCCTTGGAGTGTGTGTACTCACCAACTCCAATGAAGCATGCATGAAGTTCCCACCTCCCATTCCAATCACTCTCAAACCACGCACTCTTTCGATCTCACACACATCGAAGTCAGAGAAGGCGTACAGATCCACACTCAACACTTGCAGTTTTGGACAGTCTTTCAAATAGAAACGACCTCCTCTCCTTTTCTGGGAGCAGCCCCACGAAAACGACTCATCACTCTCTGTTGTAAAGCTGTTTCGTTCGACGTATATCCTTTCCAACGCTCTCAACTCACAGATGCTCACTCTATCCACATGCTTGAAACACCTCTTTCCAACCTTCAGTTCCCTCAGATTCACAAACCCGCACAAATCCAACTCCCTCACATCCTCTCCACCACAATAGTTATTCACAACTAGTTCTTCAATTCGGTTGTGAACTGCCACATCACCCGATACACTCCCTATCCTCTCAGTCGCCCGCACATCATTCACCCACTCTCCGTCATACACCACATCGCCGTTTCGGTCGTACTGCACGCCACGTCCCCATCGCATTCCGTCACACCACTCGCCCTCATACGCAATCACTCCAATGTGAGAGTAGAACTCACGACCGTAACACACATTCAAACGATCAATTCGGAAGCCAACATAGGCGATGCTGCTGTTTCTGTCGTACAGCACGCCCAAACCCCAGGGCTTGCCGTCCAACACATCGCCCTCCCAGCGATCGCCATCCGCATTCAAATCCACAATCTCGTCGTGCTTCACTCGGCTCAAATCCACATCATTCACTTTCAACAGCCTCTTCTCATTCACGTCCACAACCACCGCCATCCCCTCTCTGTCATACTCAACCACCACAGAATCGTTCACTCTCGACGTGCCTCTGAGTATGTGCAGCCCGCTTCCTTTCTTGTCAACGCCGTACACGAAGTGTCTGCGCCTATAGCTGGTAGGATTGCCGAACTTCAAAAAGAGTGACTTCCACTTGAGCTGCTCGATGGTGGGCAGTGTGCGCTCTCTCTGGAGTCTCTCCACAGTGTCCACCACGAAGGGGTGCTACTCATAACACAACAGAGACAGAACAACCCTCAACAACTCCTTCACGGACGCTCTTCCGACTATGTCCTTCACCAAACACCTGCTCACAAAGCCCCTTAGGTCTCGAGACCAACACAACGACGTGAGACAAGGCGGTTCATCTTCGCACACCCTCTTCACCACCTGAGCTGATGCGAGGTCAGCAAACGGATGTCTGCCTTGTACCATCTCAATCACACTCATTCCCAACGACCACACATCGCTCTTCAATACGGCGCCGCTCTTGAATGCTTCAGGAGCCGTGTACAACCAAGCACAACTCTTCCTTCGCTTTGAAGAGGGATTCTCCATGAGCGTAGCCAATCCGGTATTACCCACCTTCACCACACCACTCTCCGAGAGGAAGAAGTTGTACGGTTCGACGTCCTACCCGTCACCCTCCACTCCCACTCCCACTCCGTGCAACATGTTTTGATCGTGCAGACACCGTAACCCCAACAAACAACAACTCACAATCTCCTTGATCTCTTCTTCGTTTAATCGATTGCAATATCTCAAATACGCTCCAAGAGACCCACAATGGCAGTACTCCGTCACCATCTACACAATCAGGTGGACAACCGATACGAACCCATAACTCGTCTTCGTGCTGTAGCAAATCGTGGCACTTCACAACGAAAGGCGACTGGCACTCCTTTAGCCGTTTTGATCCACTCTCGATATCGCCTTCACTCAGCAGCATCTTCATCTTTTTGATCACCACGAGATCATTTGATGACCTGTCCAGCGCCAGGAAGTCACTATACCTGATTACACTGACTTCAAGCTCACTCTGCTCCCAACTTGCATTTGAACTCATACACATCCTCAGCACCCATTCAGGTGGAAAGAGTATGGACAAGGAGTCAATTAAAGAAAGATTGTTCCTACCGATTTGTTATCTGCTTCCATTCGTTATTCGCTTCTCCCTGCTCCATCCTTCCGTTCGTCATCGATTACTCAGTGACTGAGGCCGTTGCAGCACCGTTCCTTTCCCATGCACACTCCTGGATCTCAGATTTCACCAATACACGGATAACAAATGACATAACAAACGAATGCCAAAAGAATGCATGTTTCAGCGACTCCAAATCCCGCCGAAAAGTGGAATTCGCCTCATAATCTCACCCGACCCGAAGAAGACAGTCCTTTCTGCGCAGTGCTCCGTACAGAAAGGCAAACTCGTAATGAAATCGGTAGTCTCTGTGATCCTCCGTGTGGCCATCGTGCTCGTCTTTTTCTTTTTGATTATCGGCTACTAGTACTCTACAGTCTCCCAATTTGAATTCGTAGCGAGTACATTTCTATTATTTCCGCACATCACACCACGGCGGTGATTCAACAGAAGAACTTGCGCCAGGATGTCGTGCTTCCACGCTCCGATAACGTGTAGGATGTGGAAAGGCGATTAGTTGTGTCTTCCTCGATTACGCTGGCGACAGTGGGCGAGTAGGTCCTCTCCCCGTCTTCTCACTTCCAGCTTAGCGCGCTACGGATTCCTGCATAATCAGGTGGTTACGTGGCCGGGGTGAGCATTCCGGACACGCTTGACGACTAGTCCCATTTCTGCGGCCATTTGTGTGAAGAAGGAGGAGAAGGAACTTTTTCAAACCATTACGGAGTCTTCCTTCTTCCCTTCGCGAGTGAGGGTTGCGATGTTCGTGCCCGAGCGGACGAACTTTCCTATCAACAAGCTCCGCAATCTAGCGTATACAAACAGTGATTCCACACATGTTTTAGTGATCGATATTGATGTGATTCCATCTCGTCCCCTCTTCGCCCCTCTCTCATGTCTAGCTTCCTTGCACTCTACTTTCCTATCTCTCCCGAACGACGTGCTGGATGACCCCCATCTCGCGCTCGTTCTCCCCCTATTCGAAATGGCCCATTACACGATGAACTGTCCCCATTGGTTCGATTGCCACTCCGAGTCGTCCCTATTCTTCCCGTTCACCCTAGAATGAACAGCTTTTTCTCGTTGACCAAGTACGATCTCCGCATGTGCACCGTGACCCAGTCCTGCAGCGATTTGGGCAATAAGGGCGTGAATGTCCCGATTGTTGCACCCCGTCACCTCTAGCAGTACTCGCTGGCCAACTGGTTCTCGCTCCCCGCCGACGAGCCGCTGACTCCCTACACCTGCTGGGCGAACACGCAGCAGCAGCCGTGGGCTTGTCGTCGCTCGCTCACGCCTAGGTTCCTGATCGTCAAGAAGACGGGCGAGGTGCCGCTGTTCTACACGTACCTGCAGGACTTCGGCAAGAACCGTCTGGAGTGGATCAACCACCTGCGGTTCAAGGGCTTCCACTTCAGCCTGCTGGGGCAGTCGTGGCTGGTCCACCTGCGGCACCGGCAGTCGAGCCTCGCCGACCACTACGACCAGAAGAAGGACATCAACGGGAAGATCATGCGGATCCGCGAGGCGGAGCTGGACGGCATGTACAAGGGAGCGTGGAGACTTCCTTTGTGCGAGACACAGGAGGCGCCGTATACGAACCCGTTCGGGTTCTCGGTGCAGCAGCTGCTGGAGAGAGAGGAGAGGGAGTACCAGAAGAGCCAGTCTCCGTCGTACAAGCGTGACAAGGAGATTATGGAGAAGTTCGCGAAGAGGAGAAAGATGAAGAAGAAGGGGGGTGCGTGATGCGCGTGGCTTGTTGCACAAACAGCGAAATAGAAATAACATACCACAGCATACAAGCAAACATCCTTAACAATCGCACTTCTTCTTGTCATTCTGCTGAGGAGCAGCAATAACGAACGAGTCCGCCTTCTCCGCAGCGGGAGCGCCCTTAGGAAGTCTGTGACCAATCGCCTCGAAGATCTCGCGCACGTTCAGCGCCATCTTCGCGGAGGTTTCCATAAACAGCAGGTTGTTCTCAGCGGCGTACTCCTCCGCCTCGTCGCGAGGAATCTGGCGGTTCTCCTCCAAATCGCACTTGTTGCCAGCCAGCGCGATCACGACGTTGGGATCTCCTCTTCTCTGGAGCTCCTTCACCCAAGACTTGGCGCCGTTGAAGGATTCCTACCATTCAGGATTCAAACACGCCATTACGCGGCTCGTGATATCGTACACGACGACGGCAGCCGCAGCACCTCTGTAGTACATGGGAGCCAAGCTTCTGTAACGCTCTACCGATGAAACGCACTCTCCAGTGTTTACCCTGACCAGCGGTATCCCAAATCTCGAATTTGATAGTAACATTATCGACGTTCACGTTCTGAGTCAAGAACGCAGCTACGTGGTCAGGAAAACACACATGAACACGTACCACCAATAGTGGGCTCCTGGAAGGGGAAGAACTCGTCTCTGACAAATCGAACAACCAGACATGACTTTCCGACAGCCGTATCTCCCAGAAGAACAAGCTTGTAGTGAAGGACTGAATCAGCCATTCTTTGCAATATCTAGTGGCGATTAGCATCATCGAACGGCAGGAAACAAAACAACACTCCTCTTACATGTATACACTATCAATCTGTATCGATTCGTGCATTCATGATGGTACGACAGAGAGGGTTGCATAGCATTCCACGATAGTTCCGCTGTAATCCATACTATAGGACTGATTCCACTGGATTCCGACGTGCATTGATTTGGCGATCCTCTCTCTTGAATCCATCCAAAAATGAGAGGCAATGATACCGTTTTGGATTGCTGGGCGGGTGAAGGGAGTTGAGTCGACATGCGATCTCGAAGTGAGAAAAGGGGGAACTGAGTAACGGAGTATCGTATGAAGCAGTGGCTAGGATCGCTTCGTCCTTGGTGTGAGGCGGGCGCGATTCGGGAATGAGGGGTGGAAGTGGAATGGAAGTGACGAAGACAGGCGAAGCTGGACTGTTTCGATCCATGGCAGGGGGTAGAGTGGGATCATTCGCCGTGCTTATGATGTGTTCGGTGGGTGTCAAATGGAGAGTGACGAAGAACGTTATTCGCGAAGAGAGGGTGAGAATTGTTGACTATGGGAGATCGAATGCTCTAGAAAAGTGGTTGATTGGAATCGGTCAATGCTTCGGCGTTGGCAAAAGTTCTCTATAGGGTGGAAAGAGAAGAATGAGAGAAGCTTATAATGCGTGTCTACAGGCCTGACGATAGTAGAATTCGTGCGTTCTCCAAAAACGAAGAAGTCTTGGCAGAAATGGAGGGTGTTTTCGCAGATGACAAGGAGTTTCGCTCATTTGCTCCTTTGACCTGGACGAGATTTCATAATTTCTTTCATTTTGAGTTTGATTTGTTTTGAGAATGAGTTGTTCCGGTTGTTCTATGAAGTGTGAGTGCGCGAAGGAGTGTCAGTGTGGTGATCATTGCGAATGCGTGAAGGAGTGCAAGTGCTGTGAGAACTGCAAGTGTGGTGATCATTGCGAATGCACGAAGGATCACAAGTGCTGTGAGGACTGCAAGTGTGGTGATCATTGCGAATGTTCTAAGGATCACAAGTGCTGTGAGGACTGCAAGTGTGGTGATCATTGCGAATGTTCTAAGGAATGCAAGTGCTGTGAGAACTGCACCTGCGGCGAGAACTGCAAGTGTGGCGACAACTGCAAGTGCTGTGAGGAATGCAAGTGTGGTGATCATTGTGAATGTCCTAAGGAATGCAAGTGCTGCGAGGACTGCAAGTGTGGTGAGAACTGCCAATGCTCTAAGGATCACAAGTGCTGTGAGGAATGCAAGTGTGGAGACAACTGCAAGTGTGGTGATCACTGCGAGTGTTCTAAGGAATGCAAGTGCTGTGAGAACTGCAAGTGTGGTGATCATTGCGAATGTGGCGACAAGTGCGAGTGTTCTAAGGAATGCAAGTGCGGAGATAACTGCCAATGCACGAAGGATCACAAGTGCTGTGAGGAGTGTACCTGTGGTGACAAGTGCGAGTGCGTAAAGGATTGCCAGTGCTGTGAGAACTGCAAGTGCGGAGATAACTGCCAATGCACGAAGGATCACAAGTGCTGCGAGGAGTGCAAGTGTGGAGACAACTGCAAGTGTGGCGATCATTGTGAATGCGTGAAGGAGTGCAAGTGTGGTGATAACTGCCAATGCACGAAGGATCACAAGTGCTGCGAGAAATGCAAGTGTGGTGATCATTGCGAATGTTCTAAGGAGTGCAAGTGCTGCGAGAACTGCAAGTGTGGCGACAACTGCAAGTGCTGCGAGGAGTGCAAGTGTGGTGATAACTGCCAATGCACGAAGGATCACAAGTGCTGCGAGAAATGCACCTGCGGCAACAACTGCAAGTGCTCCAAGAACTGCCAGTGTTAAATTACCCGTACTATCATCTTTTTGTTCCAAATCCCCTCCCCTTCCCTCATTCTTATCATTACACAGTTTGAAGATAACAATGAGTGGAAGTACTACTACTCGTACTCTCATCACAGACAGAGTTGACAGAAAAGAGACTCATGGGAGAGCGAAAACAGTGGAGAAAGGATCATCCGGTTGGGTTCTCCGTGGATTTCTCGTCACTCCCTCTAACAATCAGGCACACCCCATTGATTTGCCCGATGGCTCAACTGATTTGAAAACATGGAAGTGCGTCATCCCGGGAAAGAAAGGAGTATGGATTCTGTCTTTTATTGACTCCCTAGACAATATGGGAGGACGGCAAGTACCAATGCATGCTGTACTTCCCAGACAACTACCCTGCGCTGCCACCAAAATGTGTCTACACCACTCCCATCTCACACGTAGGCGTTTTTAAACCTGTTCTCTTTCATCCCAATGTGTATCCCTCTGGCACCGTTTGCTTGAGCATTCTGAACCCGAACAAGAAGGAGTTTGGATGGAGACCCTCGATTTCCGTAAAGGAGATCCTTCTCGGGATTCAACATCTCCTCGAATCACCCAATTGGGACGATCCGGCTCAGGCAGAACCGGTGATGGTGCTTTGTGTATCGTCTCGCTCCCACTTAGGTGTACAGGGACTCGCCAAAGAAGTACGAAGACAGAGTACGGGCGTTCGTCGCGGAGTATAACAGAACCTCGGGCGGAAAGACGTGATTGTGTCGTATTGCAGTAGTGTTTTCTCTCATTTCGCCACATTACTCCCGATGACCGGCGCTCCACACAGAATCAAACACTCTAAGGGAAAGAAGTCAAAGAACGCATTAGCGAGTCATGGATTCGTTTACGCCTCAAAGAATACTAGCATAACGGTCTATCCCACACAATCATAATCCTTTGCATCCGTGTTTTTTAGACATTCCTTCTTGAATTGGACATACATACAATGGACAGCGTCGTCAGTAGTTCTGTTAACGGCTTCTTCAGCAAGATGTGCGATGACGTGACTCTTTCGTGTATGGACTGATGGGTAGCTCAAGTCATTCAGACTCGGGGTTTGGGCGAAGTACCTGGGTATGCTCGCTGCACTTTTGATGTTCTTCGGCAGCTTTAGCTTCCGTGCTGGTTTTTTGCTTGGTCTCCTGAATATCCTTATCGCTCTTTTCCTTTGCGTGCTGGAATTTGTTTCTTGCTTTAAGTGCTTCGCCCAGGCCAAGACGATTGATGAGAAGCTCACTCCTCTGAAGACTCCTCTCTACAAGGGCATCATCTACCTCGTTGCCGGTATCATTTACTGGAAGGGTGGCTGGCTGCCTGCTATTATTGCTCTCATTTGTGGTGTCTTCTACATCCTGGGCAACTTCCTCGATAAGAAGTCTAACGAGTCCAAGGCTCCTATGGTATAAATATTCCTGCTCAGGCTTTGTTCAACAAACGCCAGACTCGGAAAACTCTGACAACGCCTTGATCACCACTTGCACCATATCGAAGAAGGTAGAGACGCCTAGCCTCAGCGTCTTTTCGTCCACAGCACGGAAATGACTAGGCGTGATTCCTCATGACTCTTCCGCCCACACAATGAACCGATTCGCCGCCGTTTCAAATGACTTCTCGATCTTGTCCTCCATAAGCTCCGGATCCACCTCTAGTGCCTTCTTCGCGATTTCCGCATACTCCGCCTTGGGAAGTGTAATCGTGATATCACTACAACTCAGCAGAGGACACAACGCACAACCACGTCGAAGGGAAGGACATTCAACCCAATTCTGTCCCAACAAACACAGGCAAAGTGCTATTTTATACCATATCTTGCTTGTCTCTTTCCTCTTTCATCTTCATCAACTCAATTCCGTGCTTGTCCTCCTCCTTCAGCTTCTTGATCGTCTTCTTCATATTCCTCTCCTTGTCGCTCCTTCTACACGACTACTCGTCACTCCCTCCCATCACTCTCACGTAGTAGAACGCCGAGAACACGATGAACGCCAGCATGATCCACAAAAACACGTTGTTCTTGAACACCCACGACACGTACCGCAAGTACTCGATCTGCACGCCGAAAATGCGTTTCGTTAAGACACCGTCGAACACCACGCAAGGATATCGATCACCTCGGAGCGCGCCGCGTAGTCGCCAAAGGCCTTCGAGCAGAACTGAAGGAGCGGCAGCACCACCATCAGAATCAGCCTACGCCTCAGCACACGTCAGCACACTCACCCTCCGTTGAACACCAGAGAGGTGATCAGCGTGTCGTGCGGCTCCATCTCGTGGACGTTCATCATGAAGATGCGCAGACCGAAGCTGAAGGCGCCGTTGATGGTGCAGAACATGAAGTACAGCGCGAACACGAGGAGCTATGAGTGAACTCCACCCCGCGCGGCTACGAGGATGGACGCCAGCATGGGCAGGTAGTCGTTGAGGCTGATGAACATGGAGTTCAGGAAGGGCGTGATGGCTCTTCCCGTGAACTGGATGGGGAACACGTAGAGCGCCAGCTGCACCAGCCACAGCAGCGACGCGATGATGCTCAGGATGCCCAGAATCAGCTTCGCCACGGGCAGGAGGGGGTTGTTCTCCTTGTAGTTCATGTGCTCCGCGCGCAGCTTCAAGTAGTCCTCGTCCAGCTCCTTGCACGCGGCGCGGTATTCCGCCGTGGCCGCCTTGGCTTCCTTCTTCAGGCGACGCTTCTCCTTCCAGCCGTAGTTGCCGTTCTTCGCGCTCTACGCCGTCAGGAGAAGGAGAAAGGCTCACGTCCATCATCTGGGTGATGGATTCGCCCTGCGCAATCAATGCCTGGATGCGGGTGCCGATCTTCTGCTTCTCCTCGTTGAAGCGCTCCTTCGGCATGTACGTCGGACGGTTGATGAATCCGCTACGCGTGAGGGACGAACGGCACTGCCAACTAGATGAGCTTGTAGGGAAGACCGATCACGCCAACGCCGGCAAACACGACGAAGAACAACCACCCCAGGACGCAGAACAGGGCAATCAGACGAACCATGACGGACACATCAAGCGAAAGCACGTCGGACTGGCCTTGAATGCTGTCCGCTACGGTCATTTCGTCCACAGACAACTCGGAGCGATTATAGAGGGCGAAAGGCTCTTCAACTAGGAATGAGGGCGGAGTGCGTGGTGTACCGATGAAAGTGGGCATGTCTCCGTCCCCGATCACAAACGTGTTGTCGGGCGTGATGGTGTAGGACACGATGTCGACATCGGCCTTGCGAATGAGGAAGCAGAAGATGAAGGAGAGGGCGGCAACGACGATCACCGTTCCGAACGTGTAGGAGCAGGCACTCTGCATTCTCTTCTCCAGAGGAGGCTGCTCAATATCCACCGTCTCGTAGAAGAACACGGTGAAGGGCAGCACGATACAGAGCAGAACGACAATCAGAACGAAGATCGTGTACCAAATCGTCGTGAAGGGAATTCTGCTGCAGGACTCCACACCAACGCCACAGCTGGCAGACCCTCCGGCGTTCGCAACATCCAGCGGGAAGAAACAGATCGCAGTAATCGCCACTGTGATGCAGGCCATCTATACGGTCAATCCAGTAGAACGAAAAGGCAACGAATGCAATCTTTCCCATGTAGTACCCCTTAGAGAAGTCATCGGACAGGTAGTACGCTATTAACCTCCATCCGATGATGATTATGAAAATGGGAAAGAGAATTAATAGAATCAGCAATGTAATATCCATAGCTTCTTTTGTATGCCAAGATCGGCTTGAATTGACACGAAATAGAGTGTGGCCGAAAACGGCTATGGATTCGGAAGTACTCTTTTCGCATTGATCCCTCATTGTTGCTGTTGCACTCCCTTCTGAATGGGCTGATGGAGTGCAAGAGGTGGGTGCAGTGGTGGGTGCAATCGACCTGCATCCAGTGATGAGAGTCGTCTGACTTCTCCACGGTCATTTCAACGTGTTTAATGCTTCCTCCTCGCAAATGCAACAGAATGGAACAGTCATCCCCTCCTCCCCCCAATTCTGAATCCACGGTTTCAAATGCTTGTGTCCCGTTCAGGCATATGCTTTGTCTCCGGTCATCGTTTCGAGGCCCTCTCTTCTATTCCACCCTTCAGAGATGTACCCGAACGATTCTGCTTGCTTATTCCCGTAGTTGAACCCGCCTTTCGCCGTTGTAGCCTTTTGGAGAAGCGAAACATGTCAAACGAAAAGAAAATGAAAATGGATGAACAGAACCGTAGAAGTGGAATTGTGTCGTCATGAGTAGCGGTTACCGAAGAGGAATTGCACAGCCAGCAGTTTATTCGCAACAAGGCCTTTTTCGGGGAAGAAGGACAGAAGCGAATTGAAGATGCAAACATCACCGTCGTGGGCTTGGGAGGTGTGGGTAGTCACGCGGCGCATATGCTTGCCCGCGCGGGTGTGGGCCACTTTACCTTTGTCGACTTCGACATGGTCACGGTGTCCTCTCTGAATCGTCACTCCGTCGCCACGCGGAAGGATATTGGACGTCCCAAGGTGGAGGTGATGAAGGAGCACATTCTGGACTTCAATCCCACGGTGGACATCCGCGCGTTCAACACCATGATGTCGAAGGAGAATCTCCCCCAGCTCTTGGACAACCATCCTGACTTCGTTGTGGACTGCATCGACGACTACAGCACCAAGACCGACCTCCTCGAGTACTGCATTCGCAACAACCTCGAGGTGATCTCCAGCATGGGCAGCGGCTGTCGCTCGAACACCACCTCTCTCCTCATCACCAACATCACAGACGTGAAGTGTACGCAACGACGGCGCGTCTAAGCAGTAGACGATCCCTTGGCCGCGAAGATCCGCTATCACCTGAAGAAGCGCGGAATTGACTTCGACGCCGCCTCGTGCGTCAACCCCGTCACGAACGCCGACCCCATGAAGAAGATGGTGGCGAACACGAGCACGGGGGTGTTCATCCCGTGCGTGTCCTCGTACGAGCGTCCCGTCGTGAAGATCATGTCGTACGACGAGAGCGCCTCGGCGAAGGTGGTGGTATGATTTGACCTTTACGCGTAGTCCTCGGAAGACAGCGTGATGCGCAGCGCCTCGTCCGCGAGCTCGGAGTCCACGGACAGCGGCAGCAGCAACATGCGCTATCGCTGCATCCCCGTCTACGGTGAGCGCTGAGGGTGAGGGTGACTCGCAGGCTGCGTCCCGGCGGCGTACGGCAACACGATCTGCTCGTACATCCTGCACTCGCGGGCGAAGAAGACCTTCCGTCCCAGCACGACGGTGCCGCTGAACCAGGACATCATCGTGAAGATGTTCAACCGTCTGGTGACGAAGGAGAAGCTGGTCTTCAAGAACGCCGAGTGAGGGGCTGGGAGTGGCATCGACTGTAGTGTCCCGATCGACCGATTCGACCTCTACTACTTGCTGCAGAGCATCTTCAAGCAGAAGAGCATCTTCAGTGGCTGCGCGCTGGCGGGCAACAAGCTGGAGTTCACGCGATGGGACACCAACATGCCTCCGACGCTGGACAACCTGATTCTGGGAACGGTGGAGGAGTGCGCTCAGCATGAGAAGGAGGGATTGGAGGGAATGCAGGAGAGCGAGCGGAGCCGCATCCAGGAATTCTTGGACTCGCAGATGATCGTCGAGGGAAGGAATGGCGTGTATTACTGAGGAGCATTTCAGTGTTTTGTTGGAACAAACAAGCGCATCCGTATCTGCTTCTGCATGCATCAACGAAGGACAGGGAAACGGGCTTGAAGCGGGAGGAACGCTGCTTCATCCGTTCATTGTATTTGGGGATTCGCTCTTCCAAATCCAGCATATCTTTGCAGAGAAACCGTTTTGTGTGCATTGGATAGATCGGAATCCTCTTCTTGCGAGACCAGGAGAGAATGGCACCGACCTTCTCTCGGCTGCAGGCACTTCGGGTTCCCAACGCTTTGCCGCGGTAGTTGCAGTCAAGCCAACGTCGATCCACCTGGATGCCTCTCTTCATCAGCTCTTCCATGACGATGTGGTGAAAAGCCACAAGCCTCTCCATCGAGAAGTGGAATACGTAGTTCACTTCGCTGTGCTTCTTCATCCACCCCTTCCCGCGAAGAGCAGCGATTTCGCGATGCTGCGCTAACAGCCATTGCAGCGGCAAGTGGGGAATGATGGATTGGTGCCAAATGCGCATTGTTTGAGATGATCCCCTCATGTGTATCCTATTGAAATTCGCTGGAAATTCGATAGGAATTTTGCAAAACAAACACACCACTTTTCGTCAAAGTCGTATTCCTTCAACAGAGCAATGACTTCCCCCTGATTGGAGTTCTCAATCTTACTCGCTTGAAACAGGAGTCGCTTGCTCTCCACGATATCCCCCAACTCATGGTAGCACTGCGCCATATCCACGTACACTGCCACCTCCAGATCGCACTTCGCTTTCACCTTCTCGTAGAAGCGAATCGCCTCCTTGTATTTCTTTTGTGATTTATACAACTTCGCTTGAAGCAGCAGCAACTAGAACTTAGAACAAACGATTTCACTCACACTGGGATGCTCCCCATCGATGGACAGCCCCTTTGACAGGAGTCGCTGCGCCGTTCCCTTGTCTCCCAGCTGGATCCACGCTTGCACAAGACGACTGTATGCATTCGTACAGTGAGGGAAGAGGGTGATTGCGTTCATGTAGTGCGCGACTGCGGTTTTGTAGTCCTTTTGGAAAACGTAGCAATCGCCCAATCCCAGCCACACGCGGTAGTCGCCATCATCACTGCGTAGCGCACTTCGGAAGGATTCAAAGGCTGTTTTCACATCGCCTCTTTGTAGGTACTCCTCGCCGCGCAGATACTGTCCGTACACGTACTCGGGATGATCATTGCACAATTCCGTCAGAATCTGAAGCGCAGCCTCCTTCTGCTTCAGCACGAGACGGTTGCACTCCACCACTCTCGTCTATACATCATTTGGGGATAGGAAAGCCACTTCACGACAATGCGGTTCGTTCTGCTTCGTTTTCGCCACCAACGACTCCAGATCCGCCTCCTTCTTCAGCACAAACAAGACACTGCTAAACCGGTCGATTCCGTCCTGCCACCACGGAAGGAGGTACTGCAATGCAGAGTAATCTGTGTACGCTTTGATGTATTGTGAGGTGTCGTGGTGGTACAAGAACTGGTAGTAGAACGAGAGAGGAGAGGGAAACGAAGAAGGAGCGTTATGGCGCTGGACGGCAGAATCGGCGACTCCAAGGGTGTGAACGGAGGATAGCATACCGGATTGCTTGTCTACTGCTTCCGACTCCTCCACATCTACGTGTCAAGGAAACACACAGTATCTACACACTCCCAAGCGATGCAACATGACTCGAACAGAGAGGAGAGTGGGGTCCTTCTCATAACTCTCCAGGTACACTCGTTTTGCCATGTCCTTTTGGCGGAGCTTCATATACACATCTCCCAAGAACTTCAAAAAGGGAGCGGTTCTACACGCTTCATCCTACTCTTCATGAATGGATCCAGCAGTACATCAATGTGTTCAATGGAAGTCAACGCTTCCTGGTACTTTCCCAAGTGTGTGAAACAGCGCGCCTTCAAAACCCTAATCCTGAGATAGAAACAGTATAGTATTACAGTGCTTCTGTAGAGGAGCATTCCTCCAGACAGAGACAGCATCGGTAATACAACTGCTTCTTGTATAGCGCCTTTGCAATCCACAATAGCCACTTTTCATCGTGGTCGTTGTTATAGTTCTCTTCGGCGAGGATCAGGACTAGGAGTGACGGAACGGGGGAACGCACACCATCATCGTACAATTCATACTCGAGTAAATCCAAAAACTGCGTTTCCATTCCTCGCGAAAGACAGTAATGCACCCCATTGCGTTTGAATCTTGTCAAGAGGAATACAGGAACATCATCCGCTCTTTTCCTGAAGAGTATGTGAATTGCTACGTCCTGGGATCTCGTGGTTCGTTCGCTTCTCCTTTCTCATCGTAGAGCCGATATGTATTGTAGAATCGGTCAAGAACGAGGTCGATGCGATTTCCAAGAAGATCCAGATCGTTCATGAAGGGGATTCGCGTTCTTCTCCCGAAGATGATATCTGCTTGAAGCGCATCGAGTTCTATGGAGCGATAGTGTCTGTTTCTCCTTCGGGAAAGTACTGCCTGTTTTTGAGCCGAAGTGATTGTGGAAGCCAACGGATGGCCGTTGTGGATTGTGACTCGATGGTACAATTGAGCGAGTTCATATTTTCAAGCGATTATCCCGTGTTCAATGTGGGGAACCCCTTTTCCTTCTTTTCTTGGGACGAAACGACATGCTCCATTCTGTAGATACCAAAGGTGGTGGATAAGCAGTAGATACAGCGCCTTTGACGTGGATAAGACCGATTTGGGCTACTATACGCAACAGTACACGTGGACTTCTGGAAAGCGTCAGTTTCACTCCCACATCTACAAGTATGACTATCGTAGCAACGATGTGCTCCGAATTCCGAATTGCCTTCCCGGATACTCCTTTGGACAAGCGGTGTGGAACGACTCTTTCTCTTTCTACTGTATCGGGTGGAAAGAGGAACCCTATCACGATCCCTTCAATGCGTGCTCCACTCTTCCTTCTTCCCTCTTTCTCTTCTCCTTTGACACGTCTTCCATGCTCCAGATCGACACCACTGTTTCCGCACCGGCGAATCATCATTCCTAGTTCAATCCCCAATTCATTCGCAAGAACCCCTTTCAGGACCAGCTCGTCTTGCTGGGTCCGCGTCGGGACATCCTCACGCACAACTCCTCCATGCAGATATGGTCGCTCGCAACGCGCACTCAACACCTCCAACTCCTCGTCGACCACCAGAGGCAGCCCATTGGGACCTATACGGGCGTATTTGTCGCGAACGTACCCGCAAACCCCTTCCTGGACGAAGGAACATATCCTTGCGAAGGGAACAAAGTGCGCTTAACGCCAGTTTCGTGGTGAACTGCTTCGCGGGCAGCAGACGCGTGTGCTACGTCGTTTCTCTCCACGTGCCCGCTCTTCCTTCTCCCCGCACACCCTCACTTCCTTCTCCCCGCACACCCTCACTTCCTTCTCTCCGCACACCCTCACTTCCTTCTCTCCGCACACCCTCACTTCCTTCTCTTCTCTGCGACATCGACTACCCCTTCGTTGACTACATCACCTCTTTCCACACTCATCTCATCTTGCGGGTGAACGGACCCGACTGTCCGTCCTTCCTCTGCTCCTACGACCCCGCGCTGAAGCAGGCCTCTCTCCTCGCCGGCGCCTCCGCCTCCGCTCTTCACATACCACCATGCGCTTCGTTGCTCTCCTACCGCGTCTTCGCCTCCAAACCGCAGGACGGTTGCGAGTGCGTGTTCTACTACCCCACAACCACGCCCTCTCAGAAGCTTCCTCTGATTGTCAAGCTGCACGGGGGACCCCACAATGTCTTCAATGCCACGTACAACCTCGAAACCTTGTGCTGCATCCAACGCGGGTGAGGGCTGTGGCGTTTGGTCATTTCTAGCTACGCGGTACTGGTGCCGAACTACCACGGCTCCTTCGGCTATGGGGATGCGTTCCTCCACAGTCTCTGCGGTCACATCGGAACTATTGAGGTGTATGATGTCATCGATGCGATTCACACGCTTGTGAGGGAGGAGCCTTGCATCGACTCCACACGCATCTATATCATGGGCAGCAGCTACGGGGGTTTCATTGGCCTTCATTTGCTGGAGAAAGCGCCCACTCTGTTTGCTGTGAGTGGAAGGGAATGAAGTGAGGATTAGGGCGCCATCCTGCGCAATCCCGTGGCCAACACGGTCACCATGATGACGAGTTCGGATATGGCATATTGGATGGCCGTTCTGGCGGGCATCGTTGAATCAGAACATGCGCCCTCAACCACCCGGAAGCAGGTGGTAGACGGATTATTTATGTACTCGGACAAGGATCTTTGCATCGTGAATCAAACCAACCCACACCGATTCTTGGATCAGGTGCGATTGGAGATGGGGCGTAAACAGTAGATTTCGACGCCGATCCGTTTCATTCTCGGTTTACAGGATTGCAGGGTGATAAACCAGCAGACACTGGAGGCCGCTCGCTTCCTTAGGGCCAATCATCAGGATGTGGAGTGGGTCTCCATGGGATTTGTCACCGAATAGAGTTTACTTCAGTCCGAAGGACGACCATTACCTCCGCTCCGCGTTCTCCAACGAATTGACCTGGGCGGTCCAAAGGTCCTTTTGCGTGTGACTATCTGTGTGTTTACGAAACAGCTTAAAAGGACAAACTAATACATCGTATCCCACTTCAATCCAGTATGGGTACCGCGCGGCTTCACGATCTTGTCGTAGTTCTTCATAATCTTATCGTACAAGGCAGCATACGTGTTGCGAATATCGATCACATTCTGCGAAATCAGCAGCAGCCTAGCGTTCAGCACACCCGTCTCTCCTACTCTTTGTTGTCGAAGGAATTCACGCCACTGATGAAATCCGCCACATGCGGGTTGTTCAGACTCTATTCCTCAACAGCAACGACAACCGCTACGCTGACGATGTACGACGCTCTCGTGGCGAAGTACTGAATCATATCGGACAGGATCTGGCGAGCCGATTCCAAGGAGTCGCTCAGATCACTCACAATCTCGTTTTGCACCTCCACGCCGAACGTGTTGCCGTCCTCCTTGCGAGGCTGGTTCAGCATGATGAAGAATCTGACCATCAACCCCTTCGCGATCGCCCACTTTATCGTGATAATGTAATTGATCATGTCCCACAGTTCTTGCTTGATCTGTTCTAGTAGTTTGCAGATCCTCTACGAATTAGGCGTTTGACGGCTAGACGCACTTCATTTGACACAATTGTTGTGGATTCCATATTTACGTCGATGCTTATATCGGAAATGCTAGTGAGAATCTCCTACACGCGTCAGACGACGAAACACCGCGCCTTACCTTTGACAGTTCGTTTAGATGCACCAGCTTCTTCGGCATTTCAACTTGCATAATGTTTTCTGCGTCCACTCTCGTCTTTTCCACCAAGTCGTCGAATTCCTACTCTCACACGCTTCTCCCACTTCCCACTTTTCTAACCTTCTGGTCCATCTGGTCCATTGCGAATGATGACAGGAGCGAACAAACACACGAATAATAGTCACGATTATACCCGTCTTCCTCCTTGTCGCGGCTGTACATCCGCTGAATGGCCTCCAGACGCTTCTTGTTCTCCGCCTCCTTCTTCTTCCGCTCCTCCTCCGCCTTCGCCTTCGCCAGCGAATCCTCCACCTCGATCGTCTTCACGATCACCGGCTTCTCCGGAACGTAGTCCTCCTTCCGCGCAGTGAACCGGTCCATCTTCAGCATCAGACTCTGCTTGACGTGTCCGACGTTGCTCGCGTGTCCGTCGCTCACCGCCGCCTGACGCTCCTTCTCGCGAGCCAGCTCCGCCAGACGCTTCTCGTCGAACAGTCCGCTCGTGCCGCGCTCGCTGTCGTCGCGGCGTGGACTGCGGTGGTGGCGTCGGTGCGAGTGGCTGCGAGAGCGACTTCGCGAGCGACTTCGGTGATGATGATGCGATCGACGACTTCGCGAGGAGCTGCGCGAACGACGCGACGAATCGCTCGCATCCGAGTCGCTCTCCTTCTTGGCCTTGGCGACGATGGACATGGGGTCTTCGCCATTCATGAGAATGTGTCCTCGCGTCCGCACCTCCTTGTTGTTGTACGTGTCGTAGATAATGTAGTACGAGTTCGGAGACAGGACGCGCAGCACCTTCGCTGGGTACCACATCAAATCCACGCCGTAGAAGCCCATCACGCTGTCGCCCACGTGGATCTCGCCGGGCATCACCTCGCGGTTGTCCAGCGTCTCGAGCTTGAGGACGTTCACGTCCCACTCGCGCTTCACCACGACGGGGATCGGGGGAAGCATCATCGATTGGTATCGCTTGTTCTGGATGAGGCCGAGAACGAACTTGCCGATCGCCCTAGGCGTGATAGTGCAGAACAGAACGAACATGGACGCTTTGTCGGCAAACGGAACGAAGCGAGCATCGTCGTCAAAGTAGGGAGCATAGAATTTCCACAGTTCGCGAGGTGAAATGGCAAAGCGGATGTAGAGGAAGCCGATTCCGCGAATGTACAGCGAGTCCTATGGGTGATGGGAAGGGAAGACACGTACACTATTATGGATCATGGAATTGAGCTCCTGGTACGTAAGACGCATTCTGGAGAGCTTGTACAGGATGCAAAAGGCGGATGAAGGATGGCGAGAAGAGCCGATGACCAACGGCTCCAGATCGTGCACCTCCCTCTTTATTTCCTCCATCAGAGCATCAAAGTCCATAATGTCCCTAGGGCGTCAAGAGAGGGAACAGAGCGTTCCTACAGGATCTTGAAGAAGTACCTCGACTCCATGAGGTTTGCAATCATGATATCTCCAAAGTTGAACTGCTCCGCGTTGCCATTACTACCCGTGACCCGAATGCCTCAAGTACGTACATAGGCACTTCCCCCTCTCTCTGCACATGCTGTGCCGCCAGTTTTGCATTCAACTGATTACGATATTCGATAATCGCATTCTGACGATAGATCTCTGCAGTATTAGGCATGGTTCACTACTAAAACGGATACTACACTAGGGGAGAGCGATTATCACAAGAGGAAGAGAATCACTGGCTTCCCACACGAGTAGCAAATGATGTGTTTTCTGCATTTCGCGTTTCGAGAGAGGGTGCTCGTGGATGGTTCTCTCACACTCTGTTTGAATCGATCCGGACTTTCGATATTGTCGCTTCACTATGTCCCAAGAGAAGGACACTTCTCAGAACGAGTCTTCTGAGAGTCCTCCGAAGAGACAATTGCTGGATCAAGGGGAGAGGGCAACTGTTGTTCAGATCAATTCAGGAAGCAGTGCGTGTGAAAAGGAGTTCGATTTTACGATCAACGGAGCTGCGGCTGGCAAGATATGCCTCAGCCCCTCTTGTTTTAGCATTCAAGAGAATCTAAACGCGGTACTGTACGATGTGCTACCGAATTTTCAACTCAGCAAGGGAGTTATCGTCGTAAACGCGAACATCGTGATTCACTACCATTTTCGAGATAACAAAGAGCCGGAGTTCTATGTGGTTGATATTCAATCCAGGAGAATGATCCATTCCTCAACCTGTGCTCTTACCAACCAACTCTACCACAGCGTTATTCCGAATGGACCTGACGGAGGGAATTGGGAGGGTGACTCCGTGTCAGGGAAGCCGTGCGGTTGGGGTTGCAGCTATAGCAAGGAGCATGAGTTGATGTACGAGGGATTTCGCGTGGACGAAACGAACATTGGTTATGGAACGTTGTATCGTGCGGATGGGAGGGTGAAGTATAAGGGATTGTTGTGTGAGGGTGAGCCGTATGGCGAGGGCGTTTTCTTCAATGGGAGTGGCGAGAGGCGTTCCATGCATGACTTTGTGTTGGATTCGTTTGTGGAGAGTTCTCTTGTTGTTCCTGTGTCTAAGGATGAGTCTTCTGTGTTTAGGGATGAGTCTTCTGTCTCTAAGAGTGAGTCTTCTGTATCCAAGGATGCTTCTCCCATATCCAAGAACGACGCTCACACCACCAACAAACCCATCTCCGACTTCGATCTCGAAACGAACCTCATCAAAACCCCTCTCATCCACAGCCGGGTGCGCTCCCTCCTTCTCGACAGCAACGTGGGCAACGACATTTGTGCCCCCATCTGCTTTTCCTGCTTCAGAGAACTCACCACACTGACGATCGGCGCCTCGTCCTTCCGCCAAGCGACGGGTTTCCTCTGCCAGTGGGTACCCGCGCTCACCACCATCACGATAGGCGAGAAGTGCTTCACCATGTGGGAGAAGTGGACGCGACCTCCCAGCGAGAGCCGAGCCACCGTGTTCGCGCTGGACCACTGCGACAGCCTGACATCCCTCGCCGTCGGACGGTATTCTTTCTCAGACTTCAGCTCCTGCCACATGCACGACCTGCCAGCGCTGCAGACGCTCTCGTTCGGCGAGATGGGTCTGGGCGCGCGCTGCTTCTCCTTCGCGCCGTTATCGCTCACGCGTCGTTTTAACCCTTTCTTATGATATCCAGACCTGCCTTCTCTCGAGCGCCTGGTGCTGGGCAAGTTCTGCTTCCAGTTCTCAAAACAGAGCGTTCTCTCGGGTTCGTTCCCTCGCCTCCCGTGAGCAATAGACATGCCGAAGCTGAAGGTGCTCAAACTGGGAGAGGGGGTATGCGAGGGAGTTCCATCCCGCAGCGTGGAGGACTCCGCCTTCACTCTTTCGGGTAGGAAACGATGAAGCCAGTGAAGCGTCAGACATGCCGTCGCTCACCTCGCTCTTCTGCCGGGGCATCTGTCGGTTTGTGAACACCATCAACATGTCCAGTGGTATTGATGTGAGCCCCTCACCCTCAGACCTCCCCAGCCTGAAGCTCTTCTCCGTGAACGAAACCTCCTTCGAGAACGCCCGTCGGTTCGTCGTCGCCAACGCGCCCGCGCTCGACGACTTCAGCAAGCGCTTCAACTGCAACCCGCTCTCCAACGTGAGCAGCGGCACGCTCGCCGCCTTGCCTCCAACCACCACGTCGATCGTCGTGGACCACGGCTACGGCGGGATGGTGCCCGCGCCGTGGATTCTCGACACGCCGTTCCCGTGTCTGGAGAGCCTCGTGGTCGGGAACAATTGCTTTCTCTCCAACACCGTGATCACCATCGCCAACCACGCCCACCTGCGTCGCGTGGAGATTGGCGAGAAGTCGTTCACGCTGAACCGCGACTGGAAGAAGAGGACGATGGGACGCGAGGGCACGCGGCTGGAGCTCAGAGACTGTCCCGCGCTCCAGCGTCTCGAAGTGGGCTCCTGGTCCTTCTACGACTTCGTTGCCTTCTCCGCCACGAGTAGCGAAACGCCTCCTTGTTGTCCCTAGACCTGCCCCAACTGCAAGCAATCCAAATAGGCGCAGTGGGCGTGAACTCGTACTGTTTCTACAACTCGCGTCAGTTCCTTCTCCAGAGTACGTGTCGTTCTTCCTCTTCACGACAGACTTGCCCTCGCTCCAGTCGGTCACGCTCGGCGACTACTGCTTCAACTTCGCCTCTGTCGTCGTTTTCGAGGGTATTTCTGTCATCCCTCTCCGAGGTAGATCTCCCCGTGCTGGAGACGATTCAGCTGGGCCAGTCCGTGTTCAGCTGCCACTTCAAAGCCAACGTGAAGGTGCGACTGCGGAGTGCGACTCCTTTGAGGAACTGACGCATAGACCTGACGTCGCTGCTCTCCTTCCTCTGTGGACAGAACTGTCTCGAGCACACGCCTGACCTGGTTCTGGACAGTCGGGTCTTGTAGGGACCGTCACGGTTAGATATCCCCCAACTCGCCCAGCTGGTTCTTCCGGACAACTCCTTCGTGATCGACCCCAACTGCTTCGTGCTGCGAAGTACTCCACCCTCTCTCTCTTTCCTCTAGACGCGGGGGCGTTTCACCAATGGAAGACTTTCCCGCGGCAGTTGGAGAACGTGAACGTGAGCAAGGTGGAGGACCTGAAGACGCTGTCGTGGAAGCTGGAGAGTTTGGTGGTGGGCGTGGGGTGTTGCAACGGCTTCAACAACTCGGTGAGCTTCGAGCGCTTCTCGCTGCTGAAGAGTTTGGTGATCGGCGACAACTGCTTCACGAAGGCGACGATGCTGCTGGTTCAGGACATGGAGTGTTTGGAGCGTGTGGCGATTGGCGACTACTCCTTCACGGAGTACGAGGGCGTGTTCTACGCGGTTGCGTGCCCCTGCCTGACCGAGCTGACCATCGGCGCGTCCTCCTTCGTGCACTACCAGCAGTGCGTGATCGAGAGTACGCGGAGAGGAGGGTGTGAAGAATAGACGACGACGCGCTGAAGACGCTGAAGATCGGCGTGGCCAACCGCGAGTCGAAGGACTTCATCAAGGCGCAGTTCGTGATCACAGGTGGGCGGATGCGGCGTGCTGTGAGCGTAGACTTGCTCTCGCTGGAGACCATTGAGCTGGGCGACAACTGTTTCGGCGGCTCCGCCTCCACGGTCGTTGAGAGTGTGTGAGAAGGCTGTCTGTCAGAGTAGATCTCCCGGAGCTGCGCGAGATCCACCTGGGCAACTACGCGCTCCACGGCTCGCGCTTCTTCCAGGGATTCACCGTCACCCTGCGCGACTTGCCCAAGCTGGAGAGACTCGTGTCGGAGGGGTGGTCGTTCCAGTGGGTGGAGAGTGCGATTCTGGAGGGTGTGTGAGGCGTGGATGTGTGAGTCGTAGACATTCCCAGCCTGAAGCAGCTCTCGCTTCCGTACGCCTTCTTGGCGCTGGAGGACGTGCATGTGCACAGTGAGCAACACAAGTGGGTGTGAGACATAGACGCGTCGCTTCTGGAGAAGCTGAAGCCGTTGAAGGACCACGTCGATTCACTTGTTTGTCACAAACACACGATAAGTCCTTCGCATTCTCCTTTTTCAATCGCTGAAGCGTCTTCTCCAAAAACTCCATACGCTGAAGAAGCATGCCGATCTCCTCCTCCACCTCGTCGACCGTCAGATCGCCCTGCTTCGGCACGTAACCGCCCACGGGCGCAGCCGGCGCAGAGACAGCCGGCGCAGACTGCGAGGGAGCGTGCACAGGCTGCGCCGCCGTACTCGACGCCATCGGCGGCTTTCCGCTCTTGTCCTGGTGGTACTCGGGAATGTCGATGGGAGTGAACTCGTGCTTGGAGGTGGCGTTCACGCCGGGCTCCAGCGACTACGCCTCACGCGCCACACACACACCTACCATCAGAACGGGATTGCTGTTCTCGCCGCAGCGCCACTGCTCGTTGTCCAGCGCCGGGATGCCCGCGTAGGTGGGTGGATACACATCCGGCTGGTAGCCCTCGAACTTGCGCGGGATGATGAAGGGCAGCGGCTCCACGTCGCCCTTGCTGGTCAGCTTCATGATGCGCGCCACCTCGCACTTGTTCACGTCGCATGCCTTCTTCGGCAGCATGCACAGACCCTAACCAGTGAAACGCCCGCCCAATGCATACACGTGCCGACACGGTGGAGGAGTACTGCGACAGCGGGTACAGCGTGGAGTCCATCACCTCGTAGTAGCGGATGTTACCATCGCCCTTGCCCGCCAGGTACAGCATGTTGGTGTCCACGTCGAAGAAGGGCAGGATCACGCCGCTCGCCTGGTCCAGGGAGTCCGCGGCGATGGGTTTGCGGAGGTTGCGGAGATCCCACATTCTCCACTCACGCTGCGATGCGCGATTGAAACCCGTGGTGACGATACGCGGCGTTTCGCCCAGCCACGTCATCTTCGTCGCCTTCGTGCCGTCGTGGGGACTCCACTCGCAGATTACGCGATTCTCGCGCGGATCGAAGATGCGGTTCATCTTGTCCTTCGTCGAGACGCAGAACAGGGAGCCGCTGTAGTTCCAGTGCAGATCCTGGGGAAGCGCCTTGCAATCGCAGCTCACGACCTCGTCACCCAGCTTGCAGTCCCACACCTTGGCCGTGCCGTCGCTACTCCTAATCCAGACACAACGGACACTACGCAGAGGCAGACACGGCGATGAGATTCGCCACGGGATTGAACTCGACAAAGGCCACCTTTCTGTGGTGTCCCTCGAGCTTCAGGATGGGCTGCGTAATCGTCTCCGTCAGACCTCCCTCGGGGAACTGCCAGAGCTACGGGTGACGGAGAGCGGAGGATCCGACCATCACAGTCAAGTCGGCGGAAGAGCTGATGATCTGCTCGTCGTTGAAGGGGTTGAAATCGAAATCGCAGACATCGCCCCTGCGAATCACGACGCGAAACGATACCGTACTTGTGTCCGGCCAGCACGGGCAGCTGTGAAGGCATCCTCCCAGGATTGTGGTGCTTTTGGATGCAAATCGGACCACCGCCGCCTCCAGCAGGGAACGCGAAGTACTTTGAGTTGCCTTTTATATAGTTCTGGTCTCCGGTCGTGGTGGCGACGCGGAATCCCTGATATATCTCTTCTGCTACAAATCAAAACATGGCTTGTCAAAGCACGTTTCAATCCAGGACAGTACACGTGTCTATATTTCGAAACGGGCTGGTAATCCATCGCTATCGTTAGATCTGCACTGATGCGTTTTGTTCCAGTCCCAACACCGTGTTGTGGAAAACGGGGGACCCCACATCCTCCGAACAGGCGAAGGATGAGGCGATGGTTTCATTTGCGATAAAAAATGAAAGTGACAACAAACAAGAAAGCGTATAGTACAAGCAACCGAACAACCATTACTGATGACTCCACTTGACGATGCCGAACTGCGAGCGACAACAAACAGGGAGCATATAGTACAAGCAACCGAACAACCATTACTGATGACTCCATTTGACGATGCCGAACAGCTCGAAGCCGCTGATGTACAGCGCGTGGGACCGTCCGTTCGGGTGGGTGTGCAGCGACTGGAGTCGGAAAAAGGAATAGAACTCTTTGCGCGGCTGGTTGGAGTCGATCGCCCAGCAGTGGGGTCTACGTGTGACTCCGCCTTCCATTGCGCACAAAAACGAGTTCTCCTTGTTCTGTCCGTCGGTCACGTCGTAGAAGAAGGTGTCGTCTTCGGGGTGGTCGCTGATCACCGTCCAGGGACCGTCGATGGACTTCGCCGCCTCCAGGGACCACTTCCTCACGACAGACCCGCGCCCACCGCCATTTCGGAAGGTGTACCCCGTGGGATGGATGACATGGTTGGGAAAATAGAAAATGATGCATCCAGGGTCGAAGTAGCAGTCCTTGTCGCTCAGTGGCGGGTACTCCAGAACGCGACTCACGGAGGCTTCGTTGCGGGAGTAGTTCACGTGGTACTCATTGCTCGTGAGGATACGCACGAGGCCTTGTGTGATGGGGTTCAGGTAGGTGTGGGTCTCGTTCAAACAGCCAATCCAGTAGATGATCCCCTTTTCGTTGGGATCCCCTGTGTAGGGAAGGATCTTCCAGTCTAGCAATGACTCCAGGGTCAGAAGAATACTCTTTGCGTACTCTGCAACGCGGTACAGCTCGTCGTAGTTCATACGGAAGAAGACGTGCATGTCCTTGCTCGATGGCTGGTAGAAGCCGGAGATGAAGGTGTGCAGCGGGGATTCTACTCATGAAGACAACTATTCATAAATACCTTGCTCTTCCGCAACGAGTTTGATGTAATGATTGGTGTTGTACAGAAGTTCGGAGTCTGAAGGATGCACATAGATTTCAGTAGTCGGTGACACATCGAAAGAAGCCTTTTCACCCATTTCCATAGAGTGATTCTGGCCCATCGATGCTTTTTTATCACAAATATACGAATCCTTCATGCCCAGGATAGAATAATAATATGGATTAACGTATATCCGGAGCGAAGAACTTGACAAGAATGACAGGCTGTCAAACGATCTGCGTCTGTGTATGCACTCTCACGATGATTATCTCTGCAGCTTCGCTTTCTCTGGGGACAATTCATCCCCATCCTCCTTCCCCTCTCCTTACTTCACAAACATCCTGCTCTTCTCTCTTCTCTCAAATGGACAAGGCATTGAACACTAAATTGTGAGAAAAGCGGTTCGATTCTTGCGCGTAGGGGTGATTCATCTCGAGTATGACCGAATTGCCCCATGGGTCTCACCCAGGGGTTCTGAATTGTGAATGGGCAAAGAAGTATTATTCTAACCTAATAATGCCTGTGTAAGTGTTTTGACCTGTCGGTAATGCGTGCACCGTGCGTTTGAATGGTTTGGTTCTGACTTTGGTGCAATCGCTGTGGAAGACTCGACTCTCACGTCCCTTTAGTCCCCAGTCTGTTGTTTTGAAGCAGCGTCGTGACGCTGA
>ERZ1106923.12-NODE-12-length-87154-cov-462.205215_pt1 | contig 87154 bp, 17 predicted proteins | sample MGYA00403657_ERZ1106923 | MGnify/ENA primary metagenome ERZ1106923 (study PRJEB35170, sample SAMEA104062425) | human gut metagenome | biome: human gut; feature: human-associated habitat; material: faeces | place: Denmark | collected 2012-06-19 ...
TTAATTTGTCACTATACTTACGCATAGCATAGAAGGCCATTCTTTCATTTAAATACTTATGATACAAGTTTTGCATCTCAAGATTAACATTAATTTCCTCTTTTTTATGAAGCGTAACATTAGCCACAACATCATAAATAATCTTTTTACCTAAAGGCAAAACTGATTCAGTATTATCATAGGTAATATCTTCAGGATTAACCTTAGTCTTCCATAGAAGGGAAAGAAAACCTGCAAGCATCTTGTTATTTAAAAAGAATGCTTTAAAATAAACATCGTATCTTAAATCATAAAACACATCTTCATCAAATTCTTGATTCAATATAGATCCCTCCTTAAATATGAATTTTAATGAAATAAATTTACTAAATTAATTATGTCATAGATCCTCCTTATATTTCTTACTTAAAATTACCCTCCCTTATAATAAAGAGGCGAAAATGCGATTTTTTTTAATTTTTCTTTCATTTTGTTATATGAAAACGTTTTTGGTGAGTAAAAACTATTTAAAAACGATGAATTATGAGCAACATACATTATTATATTTTTCAAACAATAAAAATTCTTTTTTTAACTTGAAAAATGGTGTATAATAAAAACGCATTATTTTAGGAGGTACCTATGGAGAAAAAGTTTTATTTAACAACAGCGATTGCGTATACATCATCTACTCCGCATATTGGAAATGTATATGAGGCAATTTTAGCTGATGCTATATGCCGTTATAAACGTAAAGATGGCTATGATGTTAGATTCCAAACAGGAACTGATGAGCATGGTCAAAAAATTCAAGAGAAAGCTTTAAAAGCGGGTGTTTCACCTAAGGAACATGTTGATCATGTTGCGGGTGAGTTAAAAGCTATTTATGACATGATGAATGTCTCATATGATCGCTTTATTCGTACAACTGATGAAGATCATGAACGTACAGTTCAAGATATTTTTACCAAGCTTTATGAAAAAGGTGACATTTATAAGGGACACTACGAGGGACATTATTGTGTTGCTTGTGAATCATATTTTACGGAAAAGGATTTAGTAAATGGATGTTGTCCAGATTGTGGTGGGCCTGTTAAGCTTACGAAAGAAGAATGCTATTTTCTAAAGCTTAAGCCATATCAAGAAAGACTTATTGAGCATATTAAGACACATCCAGAGTTTATTCAACCTGAATCTCGTAAGAATGAAATGCTTAATAATTTCTTGAAAAATGATTTGCCAGATTTATGTGTTTCAAGAACATCATTTACTTGGGGTGTTCAGGTTCCTTTTGATCCTAAGCATGTTGTATATGTTTGGATTGATGCACTTGCTAATTATATTACCGGCTTAGGATATAGTGTAAATGGTGAATCTTCTCCATTATTTAAGAAGTATTGGCCAGCAGATATCCATTTAATTGGTAAGGATATTTTAAGATTCCATACTATATATTGGCCAATTATGCTTATGGCTTTAGATTTGCCACTTCCTCGTCAAGTTTTTGGACATCCATGGGTTTTAACAGGAACAGATAAAATGTCTAAGTCAAAGGGTAATGTTATTTATGCAGGAGACCTTGTTGAACTTTATGGGGTTGATGCGGTAAGATATTACGTTTTACATGAAATTCCTTTTGCGCAGGATGGTTCTATTACCTATGAACTTGTAACAGAAAGATACAATTCCGATTTAGCTAATATTTTGGGTAATTTAGTTTCACGTACAATGGCTATGGCTAAGAAGTATTTTTCGTCTAAGGTTTCTTATAAGGGTTCATTCTTTAAGGAAGAAGCTGAGCTTAAGAATGCTTTAGAACTAATGAAGGAAAATGTTAGAAAGCATATGGATAGCCTTCATGTTGGCGATGCAATTGAAGATATTATTATAGCACTTAGAAGAGCTAATAAATATATTGACGAAACAGCACCTTGGGCTCTTGCTAAGGATGAAAGCAAGATTGATGCTTTAGAGTCTGTCATTTACGCTTTGCTTGAGGCAATTAGAGAGTCTGCTATTTTATTAGAGCCATTTATTCCAAAGACAGCTGAGTCAATTTATAACCAATTAAATGTAACTAAAACAGGCTTTGATGATTTAGCCTTTGGAACAGTTCAAACGTATGAACTTGGTGAGGCTCAAATGCTATTTAAGCGTATTGATCATAAGGATATTGTTGCTAAGCTTGAAAAAATGAAGCCTCAAGTTGAGATAAAAGATGCTAAGCCATCAAAACCATTAATTACGATTGATGATTTTGATAAATTAGAATTATGTGTTGGTAAAATACTAGAGGCTAAGAAGCATCCTAAGGCTGATAAGCTATTAGTATTTAAGGTTGATGTTGGTACTGATGTACGTCAAATTGTATCAGGTATTTCTAAGTGGTATGATCCTTCAGATTTAGTTGGTAAGAAGGTTGTAGTTGTGAAAAATTTACAACCAGTTAAGCTAAGAGGCGAGGAGTCATGTGGAATGCTTCTTTGTGCTGCTGATGCTGCTGATGAAGAATTGGAACTTTTAAATGTTTCAAAGCTTAACCCTGGAGACGAAGTAAGATAGTTATGAGGTATACAAAAAAACAAGCCTTAGATGATTTATTTAGACTTGGTATAGTAATTATTTCAAATGCTATTTTAGCTATTGCAACGGTATGGTTTTTAGAACCTGCAAGATTATATTCTTCTGGTGCTACAGGTCTTGCACAGTTCATTGTGCGTTTGATTGAAAAATGTGGTGGACATTTTAATTTAGGTTTAATGATCTTTACTGTAAATGCTCCGATTGTAGTTGTAGGCTGGAGGTATGTTTCACATAGATTTGCTATCTTTTCAGCCGTTGCAATTGTTGTAAATTCTTTGTTTACAGCCTTTTTAAAAGGAAGTCCCTTTAGTTCATTAAGTGAAGATATAATAACTACAACGGGGGCTATTCCTAACTATGGTGGTATTCTTACTCTTGCCATTTTTGGAGGTTTGCTTGCAGGCTTTGCATCAGGACTTGCTTTAAAGTTTGGAACATCTACAGGTGGTATTGATATTATTGCTCAAGCATTTGCATTACATAAAGGTATTTCCATTGGCATTTTTACATTAGCCTTTAATGTTATTATCGCTGTTGTTGGTGGTGGAATATTACAGGGAAGCTTTATTGTAACGTTATTTACATGTGTTAGACTTATTTTAAATAGTCTTGTTATGGACAAAGTTCATACAGCTTATACCTATACAGCTTTAAATATTTTTACTACTAGTGGTGAAAATATTTCTAAAGAAATTTTAGATACCTTAAATCGTGGTTGTACAATATTTAAAGGAACTGGTGCGTATACGCATCAGGAACATACTGAGCTTTATTGTGTATTATCAACTTATGAGGTTGATAAAGCTATTAGTATAATAAAAAAATATGATGATCATGCGTTTGTTGTAATTGCACCAATTAAAAAAGTATCGGGTAATTTTATAAAGAAAACGATTGTTTAATATTAAGTTAAAATGAGAAAAGCGCAGTGCTACCTAACACTGCTCTTTTTGTTTACTATATAGTAAACTGTGACTTTTCTGGTTCTGTCACTAGTAGTATATGCTATTTTATGAAAATATCAATAGTAGAAAAAAGCAAAAAAATTTTAATTGAAAAGTAGATTTTTGAGAAAAAGTTATTAAAAATCATGTTTTATTTGCCTCAAATTGATGTATTGTATATAAAAAATAAAGTTTACAAAAGCCGTTGTAAACAAAGCGTAATTTTGATATACTATAGATGTCCCAGTAATGGGAATAAATTTTATACAGGAGCAAAGACAAAATGAATTTTTTTAGTTCTAAGGAGACAAAGAACTAGAAAGGAGGTACTCTTTGGAGTATCTTATTGTCTTAGTGATAATATTGTATATATTATCAAAAGACGATAATGATGGCAATAATTCTTCTAAAAAGAAGAAATAGCCATCATCTAGCCTTTGTTTCCTTGTAAAATGAGAAAAGAGCAAAGGTCGCACCCTTTGCTCTTTTTGTTTACTATATAGTAAACGTGACATTATCTAGCCTTTGTCCACTAATAGTATATGCTATTTTATTTAAAATATCAATAGTTACTAAAAAAAATAATTTTTGTGTTAATTGAAAAAGTAAATTCCGCTATGAATGGTAGAAACAAAAAATTAAATGTTCTAGTTAATAAATTCTAAATTATTAAACCAATAAGGAGTGTAAATAGTGGAAGAGTGATAATTGAAAATATAGTGGTAATCACTACACTAGATGCTGCAAGATCTTCATTATAATTAAACTTAATCGCAAAGATTGTGGTTATTGCAGCACAAGGACATGCTTCTAATATAAATACAATTTTAAGTAGGTTTGAATCAATATTAAGCTTTGACATTAAAAGTATTATAAAAAGGCAGATAGAAGGTATTATGATAAGTCTTGTAATAACCGTTAACCATAAATATTTATTTTTTAAAACAGGTTTGATTTTACTGCTTGCAATTATCATTCCGGTTATTATCATACTAAGAGGAGTATTCATATTGCCAATTAGGCTTAATGGAGATGATATTAGACTTGGAATTTTTATTTGAAAGAAGAATATAAAAAGTCCAAAAATAAGAGCATATAAAACCGGTGTTTTAGCTATGCTTTTCATAGCTAGCTTTATATTAAAGCTTCTACTTACAATCATATAGCCAATCGTCCATAAAAGAATATTAAACATGCTTACGAAGCTAGATGCATATATTAGACCGTCATTACCAAACATTGCTTCTATAAGTGGAAATCCCATATAAGCAGCATTTGAAAATATTAAGGCAAATCTTAAGATATTCTTATCATCAATTTTCCAAAAATGAGTAATTATAAAGGTGATTATTAATCCTATAAAAAGAAGAAGAATACTTGCTAGAAAGCTCCATAGAATATTAATTAAAATAGAACTATCATAGGTTGTATTATAGGAATTAATAATCATACAAGGAACTACTAAATAAACTAATAAGTTAGAAAATGATTTTTTTGCTGATAAATCAATTAACTTTAATTTAACTAAAATAAAGCCAAGTAGAATCATAATAAACATAATTCCAACTTGCTTTAATGATAAAAGTGCTAAATCCATTTTAATAACCTTCTACAGTATTTTCTAAATGATTTTTCATCATCTCTCGGGCGAGATTACTATCGCCTTTTATAATTGCATCTAAAATGCTAATATGCTCATTTATAGAAGCAATATATCTTTGTTCATTTTGCTTATTTGATAAAAACCTTATTCTTTGCGATAAATCCATTAAATGGGCAATATCTTTATTAATCAAATTATTATTTAATGATTGGGAAATGCTTAAATGAAATAATTTATCTATATCATCATCACTATCATTAACGGGTGGCTTTGATTTTTTATTAAGCAATAAATTATTAAAATAATCTTTCCATTTGATACAAAGATTTTTATCCATAATAGGCGCAGCCTTAGAGCATATTTCTGGTTCTAACATTAATCTATATTCATATACTTGACTTACGTCACTAAATGATATATTAGAAATAATTGTTCCTTTTCTTGGTATAATAGTTAAATATCCTTCGCTTGCTAATTTTAAAACTGCCTCTCTAACGGGTGTTCTACTAACTTTAAGCTTTGATATAATATCTGCTTCATTAAAGATACTTCCTGGTAATAAGTTGCCCGTAATTATCTCTTTTTTTATATAACTGTAAGCATCCATTTACATACCTTCTGTGATATATCACTAGTATATCACTAATTACATTTAATGTCAAAAGTTTAGAAAATCTTTTTAAATTTTATTTGATAAAATTTTACAAAAAAGAGAAAATAAATATAATGCTTTTATATAAAAAAGATTACAAAAACAATAAAAATAAGCCTAGAGTTTGCTTTGCTTTTTAAGGAAAAATATGTTGATAAAATTTATTTTATAGTTAGTCATAATTACAAAAAACGACAAAAAAGTTAAATTTTCGTTATTTTAAAACCTTTTCATCAAGTGCTTTTATTGCTTTACGCGTACGCGTGTAGTATAATATCAATGTAGTAGTGGTATTTATTTCCATTTTAAAGTTAGAAGAAAATTAAGCCTTTAGGAGGTTTTAGTATGAAAAAAAATATATTTGCTAAAATGAAAAAAAAGAAAGGATTTTTAAGCACAATTTTATTGTGCTCTTTAGTGTCATTTTTGGCGATAGGAAATGCTAAAAATAATGAATCTGAATTAAATGATAATTCGGATGTTTTAGCATCAAATGAAAATGAAACTAAAGTTGTACGAAATGCATCAACAGTTCCTGCATGGAATAATCCTGATAATCCTGAGGGATACCCAAGTAGTCAATATGGCGTATACTATAACGATCATTCTTATTGGTCATATGGTGGTGTTGATGACTATTGGAGTAATATTTCAAATTCAATGAGTATAGCTTTTAAATGCCGTGATTGTTGGAGGTATGAAGACTTTTCTATTTTTGCCATTAATGATGGTGTTACATCCTCTTCGAGCGATATAACTGTAAATAGTGATGGATCACATACTTTAACTATTCAGAATGCTTACCGTTGCTATCATCAATGGGTAGAAAATTTTGTATATTTAGGAAATGGCTCCCCAATTACTTTTTACGATTCAAATAAAGACGGAAAGTATATTTCTAGGATAAATTTTGTTCAAAATTCAAAATTACAGGTTGTTTCAAAATATGCATTCTATAATAACCAATATCTTGAAGAAATTGATCTTTCTAATTGTAAGAATTTAACAACGATTGAAACTGGTGCCTTTGAAAATTGTGTTAATTTAAAAAAGGTAATTTTACCTGATAGTGTTGTTTCTATCGGTAAGAATGCATTTAGAGGTTGTACAAAACTTGAAAGTTCAAATAACACACAAATTTTAAATTTTAAGAATGTTACTTATATTGGACCAAATGCCTTTTATGGTTGTAGTGGTACTGAATTTAAAACAATTAATTTACCTTCAACATTAGTTACATTAGGTACACAATCTTTTTATAATTGTGAAAATCTAGAAGCTATTACAATTCCTGAAAACGTTACACAGGTTGGTGATGCTGCATTTTATGGTTGTCTACATTTGACACAAGCTAGGATTTATAATAAAACTCTTTCTATTGAGGAATTTTCTCAATGTACATCGCTTGCAAGTGTAACATTAAATAACGAAATTACGGTTATACCAGAAAAGTGCTTTAAAAATTCGACCTGTACTAACTTGTACCGTACAATTGGAACAGATGAAGAAAATCCTGATGGTAATGATACTGCTCAAGGATTCCCACTAAATCTTGCTGTAATTAAAGAAGAAGCATTCTATGGATCTTCCATTTTAAAGGTTAATCTTCCGGATGCAACAAAGACGGTTGGTAATAGTGCATTTGAAGCTTGTAAAGCAATTACAACTGTAGATTTAAATAAAATTACATCGCTTGGTGAGCGTTCATTTGCTAATTGTGCAAGTACATCTTTAACTCAAATTACTATTCCTGAAACACTTGTAGATTCAACCGAAGAAAATGGAAATATAGTCTTTGCAATTGGCTCACATGCGTTTGCGGGATCAGTTTATATAACTAGTGCTACAATTAATAATCATCAATTTGGCGAATATATGTTCGAAGGCTGTTCAAGTCTTTCTAATATTACATTTAACCAGCTATCTCAAATAACAGAAGTAGCAGATGGTACATTTAAGGATTGTACAAAATTTAACGATTTAGAATTGTTTAAATCTAGTGCTTTAACTAAAATTGGTTCTTATGCATTTAGTAATACTGCTTACACTAATTTAACTGTTTTAAATACAGTTAATGAAACAGGTGAATATGTTTTAGCTTATTCTAAAAAACTAACATCTTTAACTGTCAATGCTAAGCAAATTGGTGCTTATTTTGCATATCAATGTCCTTTACTTGATACAGTAACTATTGGTTCAAATGCTAATATAACTGAAGCTAGTACTTCTCCAATTGGACGAGATGCTTTTGCAGGTAATGAAAAGCTAGTTAATATCACTCTTGATAATACAACTTACCTAGGTAGAAGAATGTTTGCAGATTGTGAAAAACTTAAATCTGTAACAATCCCTGCAACTGTTCAAGTAATTGAACCAGGTGTATTTAGTCGTGATGTATTACTTGAACGTGTTGTATTTGAAAATACATTTGCTGGTCAAGATATGTTTGAATATTGTCAAAGCCTAAAGGCTATTGAAATTCCTAATTTTACTAAGCTTGATGATTATGCATTTAGAAACAGCTATCTTGAATCAATTGTTCTTCCAAATTCATTAGAGACAGTAGGTACTGGAGTATTTAGTAATTCTTACCATTTAACTTCAATTACATTTGGAAATGGTATTATTGGTAAAGAAATGTTTAAGGATTGTACAGCCTTAGAATCAGTTACAATTCCAGCGGGAATTACAGAGGTAAGAGCAAATGCCTTTGATGGCTGTACAAAACTTACAAATATCACTTTTGAAAACGATAAGATTGGTGATTACATGTTTGCCAATTGTACAGGCTTATATGCAATTACAATTCCAACAAATATCACATCAATTGGTGAGCACGCCTTTGATGGCTGTATAGCATTAGGTACAGTTGTAAATGGTGTTAAAGGTACCATCAATAACGAGTCTAAGATTTGGTCAAATTATATGTTTGCCAATTGTACAGGCTTAACAACAATTACAATTGAAAATGCAAATAACGATAAGCTTGGTGGCTATGTTTTCTATAAAGATTCATCTTTAACTGAAATTTATTATTTATCAGATGTAATTAGTGAGCATATGTTTGATAGCTGTATATCTTTACAAAACGTATACTTTAAAGTGAATGATTCTGAACCATTAGTTAAAACAATAAAAAACAATGCTTTTGAAAATTGTCAAAGCTTGGCATCTATTACTATTCCATCATCAACAACTACCATTGAAGATGAGGCATTTAAGGATTGCTTAAAGCTTGCAACGGTTGAAATTGCAAAGGAAATACAATCCTTAGGTCAGGGAATTTTACATGGATGTAAAAATCTTGTTTCTCTAACAATACCATTTATTGGTGCAAGCCGTGCTACAAAACTTAATTATGACACAAATGAGCATACACTTGGTTATCTTTTTGGAAGTGGTTGGGATGGAACTAATATTACACAAAACTACAGCAAGGATAATTCAATTGAATATACAATTCCAAATACATTACATACACTTGTAATTTTGGATGAGGAATATTATTCATATGGAGCATTATCTAATTTTAAATCAGTTCAAGCAATTACTCTTTCTTCTAATTCTCATTATCTTTCTGATTATGTATTTGCAGGATGTGAATCTTTATTAACTCTACAAATTCCTGTTGTTACAACAGAATTAGGATCACATTTATTTGAAAATTGTACATCTTTAACAAAGGTAGCATATGAAACTGATACTACAAATAAGACGGCTATAACTGTTATTCCTGCATATATGTTTGCAGGCTGTACAAGCCTTGTTGACTTTGTTCCTTCAAATTCAACATTTGCTTCTGGTGCTATTTTACTTGAAAACATTAATACAATTGAAGAATATGCTTTCTTTAATTGCTCATCACTTGCTAAGGTTGGTTTAAATCATTCAATTACAGTAATACCAGAGCATTGCTTTGATGGTTGTGCTATGCTTACAAGATTTGCTGATATTAAATCAACAACAGAAGAAGAAGCTGATGGATTCTATCCAAATGTAGAAATTACAACAATTATGAATTATGCTTTTGCAAATTGCGATTCTTTCACAACTGTAACTATTCCTGCTACAGTTACAACTCTTGGTGAATTTGTATTTTCAAGCTGCGCTAAACTTATATCTGCTAACTTAGAAAATAATACCTTAAGTGATGGATTATTTGCAGAATGTGAAGCCTTTACTTCATGTTATATTAATCCTGAAATTACAGCAATTGGAGCGTATGCCTTCTATAATGATGATAATTTAATTCATTTTGGATTTATCGGTGAAGAGGAAGATGCAAATGGATTACAATTAACTCATAAGCTTACAACAATTGGAGCGTATGCCTTCTATAATTGTAACAAGATTGGTGAAGTTGAATCAGAATATCCTCTAATTATTGGCGGAAAAATTACAGTAATTGGAGCGTATGCCTTCTATGGTATGACTAAAATTGCTACATTTGTTATTCCTGATAATATAACATCAATGGGTGAAGGTGTAATGAGTGGTTGGACACATCTTGAAAATATTACGCTTCCATTTATAGGAGAATCTACAAGCGCAACTGGAATTAATGGTGTATTTGGTTATATGTTTGGAAAAGCGGTTGTCGACGGAATTGAAGCTACTAATCAACCATATCAGTATAATGGAAGCTATAGCTGGACAAAATATCAAAATTTCTATATTCCTAAAACAATTAAGACAGTTACAATGTCAAATAAGTTAACAAGAATACCTGAGTTTGCATTTGCATCATGTTCATTTATTACAACTTATAATTTTCCAACTAAGACTAATTTTATAATTGAAACATATGCCTTAGCTAAAAATACACAATTAATTACGCTTGTTATTCCTAACAACTGTGTTAGAACTGATTATGGAATGCTATTTGGTGATTACAATTTAGTTGAACTTACTATGCCTCATGTTGGTCAAAATATAAATTCAACAGGTAATGCTGGTAAGATGGGATATATTTTCTCTGATATCAAATATGATAACTCTTATGAAATATCAGGTGACTACGGATATGGATATGCTCCAACATCATTAATTAAGCTTCATGTTACAAATGAATCAACTATTATTTCATATGGAATTGGCTACTGGTATAGACTTCAAGAACTAGAAATTAGTGATTCTGTACAGGTAATTAATTACTATGCATTTTATAGGCTATATGATTTGAAAAAACTAACAATTCCATTTGTTGGATATTCAAGAACATCTACAGGACGTGATGGTACATTAGCTTATATTTTAAATGGATATGATAGTAGTTCTGGTCAATATGCTGTTACACAATATTATAACAATAATGGTAAAATTCAAACTTATGGTACATATTATTTGCCAAAGAATTTCGCAGAATTAAATGTAACAGATGCAACCCAAATTGCTGTTGGTGCATTATCCAATATTACTTCTTTAAAGAAGGTTACTTTAAATGAAAATAACGCTAAAAATAAAGGTATTTTATCAGTAGGAGCATATGCATTCTACAATTTGAATCAGCTTGAGGAATTAACAATTCCAACCAGTGTAAAGAATATTGGTGAACATGTATTTGAAAAGTGTACAGGACTTCAAAAGCTTACTGTTCCATATATTGGTCTTGATAAGGATAATTATGATGATGCTTCTTCAAATGAATTTGGTTTATGGTTTGGTACTGAAGCAAATGCTGCATCAAATGCTGTAAAACAATATACATATAAGGATTCATCATCTACAAGCTACTATATTCCTGCTTCTTTAACAGAAATTGTAATAACTAATGTCAAAAATTTAGCAAGTTATGCTTTCTATGGTATGACTCAACTTACAAATGTAAAAATTGAGAGGAATGAATATTCAACAATTGATTGCGCTTCATTTGGAAGCTATGTGTTCTATGGTTGTACAGGTCTTACAACATTTGCAATACCTGAAAAACTAGAAACTCTCGGTGTTTCTATATTTGAAAATTGTACAGGTTTACAATCTGTATCATCAGGTAATAATTTCACTACAATTGGCCAAAGAATGTTTGCTGGTTGTACAGGCCTATATAATTTTGATTTTAAGGATCATATTGAAATTATTGATGATGAAGCATTCTATGGTTGCGTTAACCTTGGTGCTAAAACTTTAAACGAACTATTCCCTGATAAATATCAAACTACAACGGAATCTACATCAAGAGTTAATTCAATTGAATTAAATAAGGTTACGACAATTGGATACGCAGCATTTTATGGATGTACATCTTTAGTTAATTTAACATTCAATGAAACATTAACAAAAATTGGTGATAATACGATTCACCAAGATACAACTAAATCTCAAGAGAAGGAAATCCAAGGTGTATTTGAGGATTGTATTAATCTTGAATCAGTTATTATGAATAATATCATTTTAAGCGAAAGAATTTTTGCAAATGATGCTAGGTTAAATAATTTTGTTGTTAAAGAAGGAACAAAGATTATTCCTGCTCAAGCATTTATTAATTGTATAGGATTAACAAATATTACACTATCATCAACTCTTGAAGAAATTCAAAAGGAAGCATTTAAAAATTGTGAAAATCTTGAAAGCGTCAACTTACCTGAAGGACTTATCACAATTGGTGATAATGCCTTTGAAAACAGTGGTTTAAAGTATGTTATCCTACCATCGACTTTAGGTACAAATACTGAAACTGTAAATGGTTCTATTGGCGAATATATTTTCTTAAATAATACTAAGCTTAAGAAGGCGGTTTTAAGAAATGCTTTAGTTGGTGTTGGTATGTTTAAGAATTGTACAAATCTTAAAAATGTATTCTTGAATTACGGTATTGTAACAATTGAACAAGAAGCGTTTATGAATACAACTAACCTAACACTTGTTGCACCAATCCTTGCATATCAAGCAATCGCTGAAAGCTTAGACGATACAACATCATCTGATATTAAGGTTGAATTCCCATTGGCTGGTGAGAATAATAGTGTTGTAACTGTTAAAACAATTAAAAAATCAGCATTTGAAGGTGCTGAATCCATTAACAATTTAAATTTAAATTATATTGAATTAGTTGAAGATAGAGCTTTCTATAGCTGTAAAGCAATTACATCATTGAGCCTACCTGCTATGTTTAATGCCTCTGGTGCAAAATATGTTTTTGCAGAAAATATTAATTTAAGAGATTTAACAATATTAACACCAAATCTTGGTAAGTTTATGTTCTTTAATGACGTATCACTTGATAATGTTACTTTGATTGAGGATACTATTACAGCTCCTGAAAGTGCATTTGATGGCTGTACAAGTCTTACTACTTTGCAGCTTCCATTTAGCTTACTTAATATTGAAAAGAGAGCATTTGCTCAAACCGCAATTCCTACAATTGAAATTCGTGAGATGATTAATAGATTAGGTGATGAAGCATTTAAGGATGCAACATCATTAGTTTCTGCCTATATTTATGCATCATTTACTGAGGATTCACAATATTTCGGTACAGGTGTATTTGAAGGCTGTACATCTTTAGAAACGGCATGGTTCTATTACGCTCTAACAAGAATTCCTGATAATACGTTTAATGGGGATTCTAGGCTTACAAATGTATCACTCATGACAAAAAAACCAAGTTATGTAATTAATGATAGTGATAAACCTTATTTGAATGAATCAACCTGGACATATTGGGTATTAAATCCAAAGAAGGTTGCTCAAGATACTAAGATTTCTGCATTAACTGATTTAGGACAAACATTGTCAATTGGTGATAATGGAAATTGGTATGTTAACGATGAAGATACAGGCTATAAAGCATATACTTCAACAGGAGACATTAATATTCAAAATTACTATTATTATATAGGTAATACAAAAGCTATGTATAATGGCAAAGGAATATTATCTATTACAGGTACAAATGCTGATTATAGAATTTCCTTAAACCGTACATGGGAAATTATGGACGAAAACGGAAATTGGCAGGATACTAACATTAAAGCTTATACGCAAAGAGAAATAAGTATTACAAATGGTGACGCATCTAAGGGTGATTTTAACTATTATGTTAATGGCGAAAAGTCATCTAATGAATATGTTACATTTAATAGTAATCGCTTAACTAAGAATAATAGAATTTGGTATATTGATGGAATTTCAACTGATATTTTAGCAGAAACTATTACTATTCCATCTTCTAAGTCATATTATGTTCTTAATGGTGTTGTAACAGAATATGTTGATGAAGGACGCTCAGGCGATTTTAGTCAAGTTGATGGTTATTATACAAAGATTACAACTAAAGCATCAAATGCTGAGGATTCAACAGAGATTGATACATATTATTATAATTATAACGGACAAAAAACAAATTATATATTTAGAACTGTTACAAGAAAAGGCGATACAATTCAATCTGATGTTTTAACAAATACAAATGTTCAAAAGGTTGGCTACTACTTATTTAATAATGTAAGAAGCTCTTATGTGGTAGGTAAAAATGATATTTGGACGGATGTGGATGGTAAATATGCTTTAAATGATGTGGTTACTGATTACGATGTATCATACACTGAGATAAATAAGCCTTATTTTGATAATACTTTAATGGTTTGGTATCATGCTGATGGTACTGAGCTTCAAAAAGGTTATACTTTAAAGGAAGGCGTTCAGTCATTTACTTATGATGACTATAATTTAAAGATTGATGGTGACTATATTTTAGTTAATGGGCAAAAGGTTGATGCTTATGAGACATCTAGTATAAAGCCATCTTATAAGACTATTGTTACAGGAGACAATGTAACTAATAACGATTTATATTGGTATGTTGGAACTGAAAGAACAAATGTAAAGGCTTATAAGAATAATAACCTTCAATCTGAAATCATAAATGAAAATGGTAAATATTATTGGTATATTGATTCTAAAAAGGTATTAGAGATTGCAACTCCTTATAAGAATTTTGCCGATAGAAAATGGCATCTTAATGATAATGAAGAAAATGATCTAACAATTGAAATTTACCACAATTCAGTTAATAGAACGCCTGAAACAAGTGTAGGAAAGAATAATTATTGCTGGTATATAAACGGTATTAATTCAAACATTTCATCAATTAAGGAATTTATTCCCGTTAGTGAAATTACATTTATTTGGAATCAAAAATTCAGTAAATCAGGTGATTTACCTAGCAATTTTATTGAGGTTGGTGCATATTCTTTTGCTGGAACTACAAGCCTTAATTATGTTAATTTAAATGGAATTCAAACTGTTGGTGAACATGCATTTGATGGCTCAGGATTACTAGATGTAACTATTCCTAATTCATTTGAAGAAGGACAAATAGGTGGTTATACATTTGCTAATAATAAGTCTTTAGCTTCAATTACATTTGAAACTACTGTACTTGCTCCTTATATGCTATCTGGATGTTCAAGTCTTATGGAAACAATTATTTTGGAGGGGGTTACTGAAACGCCTGAGGGATTATTCAAGGATTGTGAAAGCTTGAATAAGGTTGTTCTTCCATCAACATTAGCAAAGATTGGTGATTATACATTCTATAATTGTAAATCACTTACAAATGATGATTGGACATCTATTATTATGCCTGGTCAATCTAATACAAAAGGAACAGGAAAAGAGCCTGGTGCTTTAGTTGAAATTGGCGCATATGCCTTTGCATATTCAGGTATTAAACGAATTAAGATTCCTACAAGTACTACTATAATAGGAAAGGATGCCTTTGCATATTGCTTGGATCTTGCGGAAATTATTTTCGAAAATGAAACTCTAGGTGAGGAAATGCTTCTTGGTTGTACAGGCCTTGAGCATTTAACACTTCCAGAAGGTATTACATCAATTGATGCGGGTGCTTTTGCAGATTGTGTTAAGTTAATATCTGTTAAATTGCCTACAACTCTAACATCAATTGGTAAGGGTGCATTTAGTGGTTGTATGAGTATTGAAATAATGGAATTACCATTTATTGGTCAAGCTAAGGGTACTTCAGTTGGCGAAGAGGCTCTTCTTGGATGGATTTTCTCAACAACAACTAATACAGATGCTATTAATGGTGTAAATGGCAAAAAGCCAATGGTTAATGTTTCACAAATATATTCTCTAAATGGTGAAAAATCAACGGTCGATTATTATATTCCAGCTGGTTTAACATCACTTCGTATTTATGGTGAAAGTGTAATTGGTTATGGTGCTTTTAGTGATATTACAAGTCTTACTAATTTAGTAATTAATGATAATGATATTACTGCAATTGGCGATTATGCTTTCTATAACTGTAGCCATTTAACGAATTTAGTTTATACTAATGATGACTATGAAATTGTAAATCATGTTATGACTATAAAGTCTAAGGATTATAACATTAATCTTATGTCTGGTATTATAACAATTGGTAATTATGCTTTCTATGGATGTAGTAATATTGAATCTGTTAGAATGGAAGGCAATGTTACAACAATTGGCGATTACGCATTTGCCAAATGTACAGCACTTGCAAGAATTAATAATACATTAGATTCAGCTAGAGCTACTATTTTAGCTGATAAGACATATACCTATAAGAGTGTTGAGTATCAAGGTAACGAGGATATTATCTATGATTTAAATATTTTAGATGGTGTAACATCTATTGGTACTTACGCTTTTGATAGTAACTTATATCAATATGTTAGAATTCCAAATTCAGTTACTTACATGGGTCAAGCCTTATTTGCGAATATGCCTAATATTATTGTTCTTTCAATTCCATTTGTTGGAAGGGAAAATCCAAAAGCTGATAGAAGTGATGAGCTTACTCAAAGTCAAATTTATACAATTGCGTATATGTTTGGTCGTGAGGCATATGATGGTGGATATAAAGTAGATCAAATTAAGGATGGAGCAGATTATTCTAACAGGGCAAATTTTGCCGGTAATATATCTTATCTTCCTACATCACTTACAACCTTGTTAATTACAAATGCAAATGGTATTAAACGTAATGCGTTGAGAAATTTAAAAACTATTGTTAATTTGGAAATTAATGATTCTATTAGTTATATTTATCAAGCTGCTTTGTATAATATGGGTGCCTTGAAATATATTAAAATTCCATTCTTAGGCTATACATTAATTGAAAACGAATCTAATCCATGGGTAAGCTTCCCGTCTCAAAATCAAACAGATGGTTTCTATTGTAACAATGGTAATACATATAATTATCTTGTTAATGGAGGAATTCAATATTATAAAGCGTTTAGTTTTATATTTGGAGAATCAGCCTTTACATCAGGCAGTTATTATCAATCATATAGAAATTATCAATGGGGTGCGTATGGTAGCTATGGTAGTGCTTCATATGGATGGCACAATCAATATGCTCCAGCAGTTGAAAGAGTTGTTTTAACAAAAGAAAAGAGAATTTACACTCAAGGCTTTGCAAATATTCAAAGCTTGAAATCTATTGATATGAAGAATGTAGTAAATCTATCAGCAGATACACAAAATAATGGCGATTATATTGGATATCTAAGGGCCAATTCTAATGGGACAAATGAGTATCAATCTGATGGTGGATACAATAACGAAAACATTCGAACAAATTACGATTATGCATTTTATACAGGTTGGAATTGGTATGGAAGTATATCACTAGCATTTTATAATTGTACAAGCTTAGACGATGTAGAATTTTCAAATGATTTAAAGTCAATTCAAACATTTGCATTCTATGGATGTAAGTCATTAACGCATATTACAATCCCTGAAAATGTAACAACTATTGGTATATCTTCCTTTGCATATTGTACGTCACTAGAGACTGCGAGAATTGAAAATAAGATTATTGGCGTCTTTATGTTTAGAGGTTGTACATCATTAACAACCGTAAGTACAGCTTATCGTTTTGATTCAATCGCTGAACAAGCATTTACAGCTTGTACAGCCCTTAAGAATTTCTTATATGATGGATGTGGTGAAACTGAAGGATTCCATTTATCACCTAATGTTCAAATTGGCTTCCAAGCATTTAATGGCTGTACAGCTATTACGAATGTTCATATTGTAATGGAAGAAAAGACTACGGAAAATGGACTTGAAAATGCTGCACCATATGTTGGTACAAGAGCCTTTATAGGATGTACTGGTATTGAAAGTCTAATTGTTGATGGTGGTGAAATTGGTTATAACGCCTTTGTTAACTGTACATCACTTGAAACAGTTGAAATTAAGTCAGGTATTGTTGGATATGGGGCCTTTAGTTATTTCTATTATCGAAATGGTTATTCTTTACATGATACTAGAACATCTTATAATAAGTTAACTAAATTAGTATCAGTTACATTAGATGAAGGTGTTACGAAGATTTATCAGGACGCATTTATTGGAACAGGTATTACAAGTATTGTTATTCCTGCGAGTGTTGAAGAAATCGGTAAATATGCATTTGGAGATTGCGATTCTTTAACTACTGTAACTGTAAAGAATAAGATAATTGCACCTTACCAATTTGCAGAATGTGATAATCTTGAAAGTGTTTATTATGATGCTAATAATCTAGAATCAGTAGGTTCTCACGCATTTGGCCATGACCCTTTAATGAAAATTTTTAGACCATATAACTTAAATGATATAAAAGGCTATAATGAATCTGATTATAAGGTTACTATCGATGGGGTTGAAGACTTCTTTGATGTAATTATTTTGAGTAATATTACAACTGGTAATGGACTATTTACAGGATATTCAACTGAAGGATATGCTGATGATGAAACAAATTATTCTAATAACGGAATCTTTAATCATGAAACACAAAATACTGGAGTTGTATCAGCTAAGATTTTAAATGATAAGATTGGAAATCATTATTTCTATAATGCTAAGTCATTAAGAGTAGTAGAGGTATTACCTTCTGGTGTTGCGATTGGAGCAAGTGCATTCTATGAAAATACTGCTCTTGAACGTATATATTATGCAAGCGTTCTTGATGATAATTCAACTTTCGATGGAATTAAGCTTCCAAATAATACTACAATTGGTAATTCTGCTTTCTATGATTGTAAGAGCGTAAATAATCTTGTTACAAGAAATGTTTCAATTGGAGATTTTGCCTTCCAATTATGTACAAGCTTAAAGTCTGTTAATATATTTAGTGGTAGTATTGGAAATTATGCATTCGGTCCAACTACGTATCATGATTATGAATCTTCAGCAGGCGATAATGCGTTGACAAACATTACTGAGCTAGTTTTAGGTGAAGGTGTATATTCAATAGGTGATTATGCATTTGCTGGAATTAGAATTTCAAATTTAGTTTTACCTAAATCATTAGGTACGACTATTGGTGATACTAAAGGTGTTGTTGGTTCATTTGCTTTTGCAAATATTACAACCCTAAAAACGTTAGATATTAAAGGTCAAATTATAGGGCATTATATGTTCTATCGTAATACTGCTTTAGCAACTGTAACCTATGATTCATCTAATTCTTTGGATTACATTGGATATTATGCATTCTATAAAGATATAGCATTAACAACATTTACCTATAGCGTAGAAGAAAAGAACTATTTTGTCATTCCTGAATCAATAACTACCTTTGGTTTAGATGGTTATAGTAACTCAGGTGCATTTAGAAATACAGGAGTTGTTACGCTTGAACTTTTAACAACTGCAACAGGACCTTACCTATTTGAAGGATGCTCTAATTTGGCAACTGTATATTTAAATGATGAAATTAAGACTATCTCTGCATATCAGTTCTATAATGATCAAAAGGTTCATTTGCTAATTAGCAATAAATATAAGGATACCATTACTGCCGGATTTAATTTAAGTGAAAGTATTGTAAGAATTGGAAGTTATGCATTCTTTAACTTCTATGATGAGGCGATGAACTCAATTGATATGGAGCATAATATTAATCTTGAAATAGTTGAATATGCTTCATTTGGTGGTTGGAGAAATTTAAGAAGTGTTGTAATGCCATTTGTTGGATATCAATATGGAGTGTACAGTGGTGTTGAAAATGGAGCTAATAGATTTGACCATACTTTCTCATCAGGAGATAGTGATTCAAATTATTATGTGTTTGCTACATATTGGATGCCAAAAATAGAATATGTTAGAATTACAGCTGATACTGCATTAGGCTATTATGCATTCTATCGTAATTCAACAATCGAGACTTTGATTTTGCCAAATACACTTAATAGTATTGGTCTTGATTTACTTCGTGGTACAACTAATCTACAAAATCTTACAATTCCATTTGTTGGTAATACACGTGGAATTACAAATAAGGTAGAAGCTACTTTTGGTTATTTCTATTATAATTCCGGATCTTCAAATGAAACTATTATGCAATACTATGTAGCTCCTAATACTTTACCAGTAAATGGAGAAGGTGTATTGCTTTCAAATTTAAAGGCTTCAAGTAGCCTTGATGAATCAGATATTGACTTTAGTTATGCTAGTGATGTTTTAGCCTCAAGTTCTGATGCTAAAAAGGCTGTAACTACAACTGACAGTGATGGTAGTAAGCATTATGTTCCTGTTGGTACATATCATAGTGAGGTAACTGCAGGTTATGGATATATCCCATCAAGAAATCTTAAGATTGTATCTATTACAGATGAAACAGTAATTGGTACGGGTGCATTTATGAATTTCTCACATATTGAGCAAATTAAACTAAATGATAAGATTACATTGATTGATAAATATGCCTTCTTTAATTGTACTTCACTTGGTTGTGTTGATATTGGAGATAGTGTGAATAATCATAACCACGAAATTGGTCAAATGTGTAATGAATTTAATGTTCCTACAAGCATTGTAGAAATCAGCGATTATGCTTTTTATAATTGTAGTTCATTTACAAGTATTAATTTACCTAGTCATATTATAACTCTTGGTAATTTCTCATTTGCTTCATGTAATGGAATTACAACCTTAACTGTTCCTGAAACGTTAAAAACAGTAGGAAGCCATTCATTTGCTAATTGTAAGAGGCTAACTGGTTCTATTGATTTTAAGGGTCAAGCCTTTGGTGAATATATGTTTGCAGGATGTGATGGAATCGAAAGCCTTACTATTCAAGATAGTATTACAGAAATTCCTGATGGTGCCTTCTATAATTGTAATAAGCTTGCAGATGTTACATTCCAAGGCTCATTTAGAAAGATTGGATCATATGCTTTCTATAGCTGTTCAGCCTTAAAGAGTATTGAATTTAAGAGTACGGAATCAATTGGTGATTATTCCTTCTATAAGTGTACTACATTATCAGAAGTAGTATTACCAGCGTCATTAACATCAGTTGGTACGCATTCATTTGCAGAATGTTCAACATTACGTAAGGTAACCTTGAATAACACGGTATTAGGAAAGTATATGTTCTACAAGTGCGTTACACTTGGTGGATATGATAAGTCAGAAAATAAGGCTTTAAATCCAATTATATTTGCTGAAGATACAACCGTTATTCCGGGATGGTGTTTTGCATATTGTCATGAACTTTCCGAGGTTAAATACCCTTCTTCCTTACAATTTATTGAAGATTATGCTTTCTATGAGTGTAATATGTATCTTAAAGAAGTAAAGCTTCCAGATGGATGTGAGGTTTTAGGTGAGCATGCCTTCCAGCAATGTACAAGTCTAACAACTATTTATCTTTCTGCTAGTATGGAAACTATTAAGTCCTATGCCTTCTATGGATGTATAAATATTCAGGAAATTGTTGTTCCTCAAGGAGTAAAGATTGTCAGTGATTATGCATTTGCAGAATGCTACGAATTAACTACAATTAAAATTCCATCTTCAGTTACATATATTGGTCGTGGAGCATTATATGGTTGCGTTAAGCTTGAATCAATTTTCTTACCATTTGTAGGTGCATATAAGGGTGGCTCTCGTGATGATGCATCATTATTTGGTTATATATTTGGTGGCTTAAATGATACATATATAGCTGCCGATGGTTCAATTAATAATATGACATATGTTCAATCAAATGCTAGTTCCTTCTGGCAATTTGAGCAAAGATATTATAATGTAAGAAGCTTTGATAGTAATTTTGCACCTATTGCAATTACTAAAGAAGATGAAAGTAAGGAATTACATTCGACATTATATTATGTACCAAAGACATTAAAGACAGTTAACGTTACAAATGAAACTGTATTTGGTTATGGTGCATTTATGAATTGTGATTGGCTCCAAAATTTCTACTATCATTATGTTGATTATTCTGGTTATAATTTTGCAGGAAATTATAGTGCAATTCCTGATGAACAAGTTACAACCATTACAAAGATTGATGATTATGCATTCTTTAATATGGGTGGATTATTAGGATCTTCATTCCAAAGAAATGGCAACAAACCAACATCAGCTATTGATTTATATGATGAGGTATCAACAAATAATACATATGGATTCTTTGGTACTGAGGAATATATTGGTGATTACGCATTCGCATTAATTGACAATGTAAACTTTATTAACTTGGTTTTACCAGCTTCTTTAACATATATTGGTAAATATTCATTCTCTAATTGTGCAAATCTTGAAAGCGTAAGTGTTAAATCAAATATTTTAGGTACTTATACATTTGGTTATTCACCTAAGCTTAAGAATGTAACATTTAATTCAGATATTGAAACCTTAGATAAAGGAGTATTCTTTGAGTGTAAGCAGCTATTTAATATAGAATTAACAGATAAGATTAAGTATATAAATGATTATGCATTCTATAATTGTGATAGCCTTGGTACTTTAAATAGTACTGGCACAATTGATTTAAAGAGTGTTGAGCATTTAGGTAGTTATGCATTCTCTGATTGTGATTCGCTAATTAATATTACGATTCCAGAATCTGTAATTGAGATTTTATCTCATACATTTGAACACTGTATTGCTTTAGAGAAGATTACACTTCAAAATGCTTCTATAGGATCATATATGTTCGCATTTAATGATTCACTTGAAACGGTAAGCATTCCTTCAAATATTGTCAAAATTGATGATCACGCATTTACATATTGTGCTAATTTAAAGAATGTAGAATATGCATCTAAGATAATTGGCGATTATATGTTCTATGGTGTTGGTCGTGGAAGTGCAGGATTTACATTCAACTTTAATACTGAGGACCTACCTGATTTAAATGTGACTAATTATGTTTATATTACTTCAGATATTACTAGGATTGGTGAATTTGCCTTTGCTTTAATTAGTGAAGTAGAAACAATTAAGTTTGAAAATGTAAATGATAAAGCTGCAAATCAAGGTGATGCTTCTGAAAATAATTATTTAGGAGACTTTGCCTTTGCCTTCACATCTATTACAGAAATTGAACTTCCAAATTCAGTTACATATATTGGTGAGGGATTAGTTGCTGGTTGTCAATTGCTTGATACTATAACACTTCCATTTGTAGGAAGTAGACTTGGTAATGAAGGAGTTAAGCAGTCATTATTTGGATGGATATTTGGACAAAATTCAGATATTAATAATGCAAGATTTGTAGCTAAGTCTGTCTTTAGTGAAATATCACTTGCAAACGAAAAGGATGCTCAAATTTATGCACCTGAAGAAAACAATAAGGATTATGAACCAGAATATCATTATGGTAATTCAATTGAATCTTCAACAACATATAGTTTTATTAAAGAATTTGATGCTTTAGCTGAATTCAAGAAGCTAGGCCAAAAGACAACGTTACAAAAGGCTTCAGATGTATTACAATATGAATTCTTTATTCCTGATAATTTAAGAAATATAACAATTATAAGAGAAACAATCATTGGCTATGGTGCATTTTATAATATGCATAATGTTAAGGTTATTAATTTGCCAACTGACGAAAGAAATACTTTAACACAAATTGCTATGTATGCCTTCTATTATGATTATAATTTGACAAACATGTTTGTACCTAATTCAGTTACAAATATCTCTATCAGTTCGTTTGAGGGATGTGTAAGACTTCAAAGTATGACATTACCATTTGTTGGTGGCTCTCGAGGAAACACTTTATCTTCAGCATCTGTATTTGGATATATATTTGGTCAACATTCATATAGGTCAAATGCTGATGTAGAGCAAGAAATTCAGCTTGTTCAATATGATGAATCTGGAAGAGAATTAAAGCTTCAAGCTACGGAACAGGTATTTACTAATGTGCCAAGAAATCCTGGTGAAAGTACATCTGTAATATATTATATTCCAGCAGCTTTAAATACTGTTACCATTCGTAATGAATCCCATATTGGATATGGTGCCTTCATGAACTGCTCAATGCTTGAGCATATTAACCTATATTCGGATAAAGATTTTGATTCTAATGGAAATATCGTTATGACTGTTCAAGAGGTTGGTCATTATGCCTTCTATGGTTGTATGGGACTTCGTGAAATGTATATTCCAAGAAATGTAACAAATCTTGAAAGTTATACATTTGGAAATTGTCATAACATTGAGCAAATATCTCTTCCGATAGGTCTTACTAAAGTAGGCGAAAAAGCCTTTATGAACTGCGTTAGCTTGAGAAATTTAGTTATTCCTAAAACGGTAACTGATATTGGTGCTTCAATTGATGGTGAATATAATGGTGCTATTTTTGAAGGCTGTATGTCTCTTGAAAATTTATCAATTCCATTTGTAGGTCAAAAGGCAATCAAATTAACAGATGAGGATCCATCTGCATATTCAGGTCTTGGCTGGTTATTTGGTTCGACAAAACCTGCTTATGATTTATATTCTAAGAGAATGCTTCTAAATAGGTTTAAATATGCTGAGGTAAGAGCATATGTTACGCAAACTCTTAAAGAAACATATGACGAAAAGTATGAAAAGCTTCTTGCTCGTTATGTTGAGAACTATAACAAGACCGTTGATGCTTCAAATGTAATTACTAGAGAAAATGTTAGCGATTCTATTAAGTCAGCATTAAAAGAAGATGCATATGATGAAATCTTTGAATCTATTTTAGATAGTAGTGATGAAACAATCAAAGGTTTATATGATGATGCTCGTGAATCATTCATAAAGGTTAATTTCTACGAAGTTTTACAGCGTGATTCCGCTTTAGCAACACAAGAGACTAAGTTCTATGTTTCAGAATCTATCTTAAATATTACTTTAACAAATACATATGTAATTGTTTGGGATTCATTTAAGGATTGTAAAACATTACAGGCTGTAGATGTTACAGCTTGTGAGGACATTCTATCTTTTATTGGTGAGTATGCTTTCTATGAATGTGTTAATTTAAAGGCCTTTATTCAAGGCGCTGATGAGACAATTTATGAAGGAAGAAACCTAAGAAAAGGTATTGCAACACATGCAAATACAAATTATATGGGAGATGCAGTTTATACTCCAAATCCTACTGATGTTAAATTTATTGGTCAATATGCCTTCTATGATTGTAAGTTATTAAGTCATTTTGAAATGCCATCTAAGATTGAAACAATTGGACAGTATGCCTTCGCAAATTGCAAATCATTAAGAAAGATTGTAATTCCAAAAACAGCTGGAAATATAGGTAAGTCATATATTGGTGATCATACTTTTGATTCTGCCGGATTAACTGATATTGATATTCAAAATACTATAATTTCTAATTATATGTTCTTTAATAATGATTCTCTTGAAAAAATTATAGTACCAGAATTAGATAATGTAGGTACATATGCATTCGCAGATTGTGATGCATTAAAGAACATTTATTTCTATGATGACACAATGTCTGATGGAATGTTTAGAGACTGTGATAGCCTTGAAACGGTTTATGTTCCAATGTGGGTTACAAATGTTGGCGATTATGTATTCGCAGATTGTGATAATTTAATATATGTAATTCAGGATAACGGAAGAACAACTGAGGATGGCTCAAGTAATACTGGTAATATTGGACAGTATATGTATATGAATGATACTAAGCTTCAACATGTATATTACACAAAGCCAGATGTAGCTTCAAATTTAACAAAGGATAATTATTATACTGAGCAAGAAAATAATGGAAACGCGCTTTGGGTACTTGGATTCAATGACAATATTTCTGTTATTGGTCAATCAGCCTTTGAAAATTGTAGTAGTCTTAAAGAAATATTATTTACGCATAATGCTAAGTATTCACGCATTATGAATCGTACATTCTATGGCTGTTCAAGTGTTACTGAGCTTAATTTCACATCTAATATTGAAATTGTTGGTAACCAAGCATTCGCAAATTGTACAGGACTTTTAAATATTAATTTCTATTATGAAACAGAAGAAGGAAATACGCTTTCAAGTCTTAAGACAATTGAAGGATATGCTTTCCAAAATTGTCGAAATGTTATTAATCTTGTTGTACCAAATACTGTAACAGAAATTGACGAGGGTGCCTTCAATAATATGGTATCTCTTGAAACAATTACTCTACCATTTGTTGGTAAGACATTTGAAATAACTGATTCAATTGATAGCTTATTTGGCTATATCTTTGGTATTGAAAAAATTGATGAGGATTTAACGACAAATCTTATATATCGAGCTGATCAAAAGATATCATCAAATGGTGGTTATTCTTGTTATCTTCCTACAAGCCTAAAGCATGTAATTATTAATGGTCAGGATCAAACTAAGGTTAGATATGGTTCCTTTAGTGAATGTGCTAAGCTTGAAACAATTGTTATAACTGATTCAGTTGATACAATTTATGATCAAGCCTTTGCGGGATGCTCTAGTCTTAAGGAATTTAACATTCCAAATAGTGTTAAATCTATTGGTGCATATGATTTTGACCGTTGTGTAAGCATAACTAATATTTCAATTGGCACTGGTGTTAAGACAATTGGTGAATACGCATTCAAGGATTGTATTTCACTTCCAAGCTTAGTTATTCCAAACAATGTTGAATCAATTGGCAGAAATATCCTTTCAGGTACTAAGAAGCTTGAATCATTATTCATTCCATTTATCGGTAGCGAAAGAGGAAATAATAATTCTAAGGAATCTGTATTTGCTTATTTCTTCGATTTTGATGCTCCTCAAGCACCATATACTTATAATGATTTAAAGATTATTACAAATGAACCTGATACGACTAATTTCTATAAGACTGTACAATACTATCAATCAGAATATAGTGATGGATATTCAACTATGGGAACTTGGGGTTATATTCCAAGAAAACTCAAGATGATTAACATTACTGATGAGACAATTGTTGGTGTTGGTGCATTTATGCAAATGCAGGACGCAGTAACGATTAATCTTAATGAAGGAATTACCTTAATTGATGATTATGCCTTCTATAAGACTCAATCATTTAGAATAATGAATCCTGATAGTGATTATTCTGAGGAGAATATTAATACGTTTGGTATTAATATCCCAGTTAGTGTTACAACAATTGGTGACTATGCATTCGCCGATATGAATGCTCTTACAAGATTAAGAACGCCATCTCAAGATATGGAATTTGAAACATATGTCTTTGCATATAATCATAATTTAGTTAACCTAAAGCTTACTAATAAGCTAATTGGTGAACATATGTTTGATTCTTGTGATAATAAGAACTTTACTACCCTTGTAATTCCTAAGATTACACACAAGGTTTTGGCTAATATTTCTAATAATTCACCTCTTATTGCTATTGATGAAATTAATGGTGATATTAGACCATACGCATTTGCAAATTGTACAGGATTAACTACTATTTCATTTGAGATAGGAGATAATGATACTAATGGTGCTAACTATCTTGGTAAGTACATGTTTGCAAACTGTACTGGAATTGAAGAATTATATGTAACAGATAACATTAAATATATTGATGAAGCTGCATTATATATGACAACTAGCCTTCATACCTTAGTATTACCATTTGTTGGTGCTGAGGTTGGTATTGAGGGAACTGAAGAATCATTATTTGGTTGGATTTTCGGTTATAATGCGAGTGCAAGTTCTGATTTAGTAGAGCAGGTTACACAAATTAGAAATATTGATGACCATACACTTGATGTAATGACATCTATTCCTAAGGGTCTTGTTAATTTAACGGTAACTGATGAAACCGTAGTTGCATATGGTGCATTTAGTAATATTAAGACAATTACAAATTATGTATTTGATAATATTGATGTTTCTAATATTAACCAAATTAATAATCAAATTCTTGAAATTATTGGTGCATATGCCTTCTATAATAGTGGAATCACATATTTAAATGCTAAGTCTACTGGCGATACTATATCAGTATATAATATTAATATTCCTTCTAATGTAAAAGAAATTAGAACTCATGCGTTTGCGGATTGTCAAAATATTATTTCACTTCGTACAACTAGCACAATGACTGAGGACGTTATTGAAGATTATATATTTACAAACTGTGATTCACTTGTTAATATTCTTTTTGAAAATAGTTATATTGGTGTTCATATGTTTGATGATTGTGATGCACTTATCAATTTAACAATTTCTGAGTGTGTTACAAATGTTGGCGATTATGCCTTTGCAAACTGTGATTTACTTGCTAATCTAACATTTGAAAACGAATATGTTGGTAAATATATGTTTTCTAATTGTCCAAGCCTTGTAAATGTTGAGGTGGCAAATTGTGTTAAGACAATTGATTTTGCAGCATTTGATCAATGCTACAATATTGAAAATTTAACAATTCCATTCGTTGGTCGTACAAGAGATATTGAATATAGTGAGCAAGCATTATTTACTTGGATTTTCGGTCAATATGATTCATATGCAACAGAGGATTTTGTTGATGACATTGATGATGTTTTTGAAACAAATACGATGATTGTAGCAGTTCATGTATCAAAGGATGATTCGGCAGCTGAAATGAAAGAAGTAATTGGTGTTTATCCAGAGGCCTTAAAGAATCTAACAATAACAGATGAAACGCTAGTTGGTTATGGAGCATTTAGCGACGTTAATGTTGCAAATATTAAATTTACTAATACTAATGATTCAGAAACTAGATTTATAAAGACATTTAGTGATTATTCATTCTACCAATCTGGAGTAGTTAATCTTAATAATGATAGTAACTATAATATTGTTATTCCTACAAGTGTAGATTTAATTAAGTCACATGCCTTTGATTCATGCTACAACATTGAATCCTTAAAGCTTGGTGAAAAGCTACATTATGATTCTTCAGTAGAAAACGCTATTGAGCCTATTGGTGAATATGCCTTTGCTAATGAGGCTAAGCTAGTAAGTATTCTATTTGAAAACAACTTTACTAGTCAGCATATGTTTGATAGTGATACTGCCCTTAAGGATGTTACTATTTCGGATACAATTGAGGTAATGCGCTATGCAATGCTAAGTAATTGCTCAAGTATTGAAAGAATTACAATACCATTTATTGGTGAGGTAAGGGATAATAATGAAACTAATAATGCTACATTAGGTTGGTTATTTGGTGATTCAATCCTTGAAACTACAAAGACAATGTATCAAGTAACCCAGGAATACACAAAAGCTGAAACAATTACAGCGTATATTCCTTCAAGTCTATACAGTGTAACAATCACACTTGGAAATAGAACGATTGATAATGGAAATTCAAATGTATTTGTTCCATTTGGTACATTCGATAATGTAAGTACTCTTCGTGAGGTTTATCTTCCAACTGATAGATATCTTGAAAATAATAATATTACAGTCAATACATATAAGATTAATGAATATGCATTTAGGAATACTGGTCTTGTTGATATAACAATTCCTAGTAAGGTCGATGAAATTAAACTTGGAGCATTTAAGAATTCAGCTAGACTTGAATATGTTTATTTTGAAAACGAAAGTATGTTAACAGCTCTTGGTGATGAAGCATTTAGTGGTTGTACATCACTTGTTCTTGAATCATTACCTTATGGTGTTACATCAATTGGCTCTGAGGCCTTCTACAAGAACACTAGTATGGTTCGCTTTAGTGTGCCAAATAGTGTAAAGACAATTGGTCTAGGTGCTTTTGGCCTTACAACATCACTAGAAGAAATTAGTATTCCATTTGTTGGTAGACATGCTTACTCAACTGACTTTAAGTCTCTTGAGGATATTAAAACAAGATATAGTCATGACTCTAAGGAAACATTATTTGGTTGGATTTTCGGTGAAAAGTCAGAAGGCTCTAATTTAGTTGCAAGAACTCGTCAATCTTATAATGATGGCCAATTTGATGCGATAAAGCGTAATCAAGCATCATCTGTAATTGATGGAGTTACATATACACCTGAGACATTCTATATTCCTGAAAGCTTAAGAAGAATTAATCTAACTGAATCAATTGGAATCGGTTATGGTTCATTTATGAATCTACATCATGTAAAAACAATAATTCTTCCAATTGAGCTAAAATTTATTGGCTCATATGCCTTCTATGGTGATTGGTCACTTGTTGGTATTGATATACCTAAAGGCGTAGAAATTGTTGGTGAAGGAGCGTTCTTTAATTCTGGTCTTGAGTATGTTGAGGTTTGGAATAAGATTGTTTCTAATAATGAATTTGCCAACTGTAAGAAGCTTCATACGGTAATTCTTCATGATACTGTTGAAACCATTGGTTTTGGTGCATTTACAGGCTGCTCTTTACTTGAAAATTTAACAATACCATTTGTTGGTGAGACAAATTATAATAATGATCGTCAAGCATCTGCTAGTACATCATTTATGTGGATTTTCGGTGATGATGTTCATTCAAATCAAAATTCATTTGAGCATACATGCCCAAACGATAATGAAACATATACAATTCCTGTAACATCATTAGCTGAGGAACAAACAAGATTTACACTTGTTAAGCAATGCTATGGTGATGATTACATTGGTGGAATGTTACCAAATTCATTAACTAACCTAACAATTACCAGTCAAAAGGTATTTGCATATGGGTCAATGTCTTCTATTTCTCATAAGCAAAATAATGAAAAGTATCATCCTGTACTTGAAACTACTTACACAAATGAGAATCGTGAGAAAATTTCTAGAATAAATCTATATTTGACAACTAATGTATTAACTGAATTTGGTGCCTATGCGTTTGCGGAGTCTAATTCATTTGAAAATATTGTAATGCCAAATAGTGTTGAGAAGATTTCTGAGTATGCCTTCTCTAATATGGATGGTCTTGATAGCGTAACCATTTCTACTAATAGTAATTTAAATACGATTAGTGCTTATGCGTTTGCGGATTGTGATAAGATAAGAAGCATTACATTACCTGATAATATTAATGTATTAGGTGAACATTCATTCTATCACCTAGATAGTCTTGAATCATTTGACTTTAATAAGGTAATTGAAATTGGCGATTATGCCTTTGCAGATTGTGCAAGCTTAAAGACAATTAATTTAAGAAATGTATCATCAATTGGTGCATATGCTTTCGCTCATAATGATGCTTTATATGAGAATTGTGAGGATGTTCTTACTATTCCAGAAAGTGTAGAAGAAATTGGTGCTTATGCCTTTGCATATTCTGATGGATTAAGTAACTTTAAGTTATTAAATGCTAAGATTGGAACTTATATGTTCTATAATTGCTTAGGCTTTGAAGCTGTAACTATTCCTTCAAATATTACTGAGATTGGTGCTTATGCGTTTGCGGCTTGTACAAATATTCGTGGTAAGGAAAATAGTGATGCTATCTTTGATGCTAAGCTTGCGATTACATTTGAAAATAATGTAATTGGCTCTCATATGTTTGATGGGTGTACAGGTATTACAAGCTTAGTAATATCTCAAACCATTGAATATATTTATGATTATGCGTTTGCAAATTGTACAAATTTAAGTGAAATCGAATTTAATAATGCTTTAATTGGTGAATATATGTTCTATAATGATATTTCTCTTAAGAATGTTGTTGTACCAGAAAATATTAAGACAATTAGAATCGGAGCATTTGAAAATTGTATAAATCTAGCGAATTTAACATTACCATTCGTTGGTAAGGAAAGATCAAATAACAATTCTAATGAAGCATTATTTGGATACATCTTTGGAAGTAGACGTGAAGAAGCTGACAATGCTGTTAGTCAATTCTATGCTAAGACTGATGATCCTTATTATAGTGATATCGAACAAAGAAATACAAATGATGAGGCTTCATATGAATTTGAAGCTAAGATTCCTTCAAGTCTTGCGAATGTTACAATTACCGATGAGACAATTGTTGGCTATGGCGCATTTAGTAATGCATCTAGTATTCAATCAATTACATTTGTAAATAATGATAAGAATGAATCAACTTTAATTAAGATTGATAATTATGCGTTCTATAATTGTAGCAGTCTTGATACAATAACTATTCCTAATTCTGTAGTAACAATTGGTTATGCTGCCTTTATGGGTTGTGATAATCTTGGAAGTATTAGTCTTCCATTTGTAGGACAAATGCGTAACAACGCATCTACAGCTGATATTACAAGAAATAATGAAACAGTTAAGACAGGAGAACGTGCCTTCTTTGGTTGGATTTTTGGACGTAAGATAACAAGTGCTTCCTTAAGAAGCCTTAGCTCATCAGCATTATCATATAATGTTCCTGAGAGTCTAAAGACAATTCAAATTACTGACGAGCTTGTTATTTCTAATCAAGCATTTAGGGATATTACAACGATTGATGAAGTAATTCTAAATGAAGGAATTATCACTATTGGTGAGGAAGCCTTTATGAATACAGGAATCAAGCAAATTACAATTCCTGCAAGCGTTGGTCTTGAATCTGAAAAGGCTGTTTTAACTGAAACTAGAGATAGTAAGCAATATGGATATATTGGTGCTAGAGCCTTTATGAATGCTTCAAGCCTTAATACTGTAAGCTTTACTCCTGAATCTCATGTTTATGAAATTAAGGATAGTGTATTTGAAAATGCTATTTCCCTTGTAATGACTAGTCTTCCTAATAGCGTTAAGCTTATTGATTCTCGTTCATTCTATAATACAATCAGTATTACTGAATTTACGATTAGTAATAATGTTCTAGCTATTGGCTCATATGCCTTCGCAAATGATGAAGATAATAGAACTAAGACTAAGCTTCAAAAATTTAGCTTTGAGGATAAGTGTAAGATTGAAACTTTAAGTGAGGGTACATTTAAGAATGCAACTAAGCTTCAAATGACAACTCTTCCTGATTCATTCACAAGAGTAGAAAAATATGCCTTTGAAAACTGCTCATCAATTACAAAGTTCACATTATCTAATAATGTTACATATATTGGTGAGGCTGTATTTAGAGGTGCAACAAAGCTTGAAACATTAACAATTCCATTTGTTGGTGAAACCTTAGGTGAAAGTGTAGATGATGTAGCTAAGGAGACAATGCTTGGTTGGATCTTTGGCTATAATGCTGGTGATATTAATGATAATGCATCTTATAGTATTGTGGAGTCATTACATAATGTTCATATTACAAATGATAAGAATATTAGCTCATATGCCTTCTATAATTTACCAAATGTTGATTATGTATCACTTGGTGAAACAATTGAAGTAATTGGTGAATATGCATTTGCAGAAAATAAGACACTTAGTGTTGTGAGATTTGCGGATGGATATAGGATGACAACTGTTTCAAATAATTTATTCCAAAATGCAACAGCTCTTCAAGGCTTCAATTTAGGTGGAAATGTATCAGATACAAAGGATACAACAGCCATCGTAAGAAGACTTCCTGATTGTGTAACTACAATTGGTGCTTACGCGTTTGACGGATGTAACAATGTAGGATTTACTGATTTTGCAGTATCTAGCAATGTTACAGCAATTGGTGAGTATGCATTTAGTAATACTTCTAATATGGTAACCTTTACTTTTGATGATGTTTGTCAAATTACCACTCTAAGTGAGGGTACATTTAAGAATGCAATTAAGCTTCAAATGACAACTCTTCCTGATTCATTCACAAGAGTAGAAAAATATGCCTTTGAAAATTGCTCATCAATTACTGAATTTACATTATCTAATAATGTTACATATATAGATGAGGCAGTATTTAGAGGTGCAACATCACTTGAAACATTAACAATTCCATTTGTTGGAGAAAACTTAGGTGAAAGTGAAGGAGCTACAGCTAAGAAAACAATGTTTGGTTGGATTTTTGGTTATAATAATGGTGATATAAAGGATAATGCATCTTATAGTATTGTAAACTCATTACAAAATGTTCATATTACAAACGATAAGAACATTAGCCCATATGCCTTCTATAATTTACCAAATGTTGATTATGTATCACTTGGTGAAACAATTGAAGTAATTGGTGAATATGCATTTGCAGAAAATAAGACACTTAGTGTTGTGAGATTTGCGGATGGATATAGGATGACAACTGTTTCAAATAATTTATTCCAAAATGCAACAGCTCTTCAAGGCTTCAATTTAGGTGGAAATGTATCAGATACAAAGGATACAACAGCCATCGTAAGAAGACTTCCTGATTGTGTAACTACAATTGGTGCTTACGCGTTTGACGGATGTAGCGATGTACACTTTATTGATTTTGCCGTATCTAATAATGTTACTACAATTGGAAAGTATGCATTTAGTAGAACTTCATCAATGGTATCATTCTCATTTGATGAGACTTGTCAAATTAAGACCTTAAGTGAAGGTACATTTAAGGATGCAATTAAGCTTCAAATGACAACTCTTCCTGATTCATTCACAAGAGTAGAAAAATATGCCTTTGAAAACTGTCAATTTATTACTGAATTTACACTTGGCAATAATATTGAGTATGTAGGTGAGGCAGTATTTAGAGGCGCTACAAGACTTACGACTTTAACTATTCCATTTGTTGGTTCTTCACAAGGTCTAGCTACAATCGATAAGTCATATGAAACAATGTTTGGTTGGATTTTCGGTATCATAAATGAAAATGAATCATTAATTGATAATAATAACTTTAGTATTGTAAATTCTTTGCGTAATGTAATTGTTAAGAATGATACAAATATTAGTGAATATGCATTCCATAATGTAGATTTAATAACATATGTATCACTTCCACGTACGCTTATGGAATTAGGTGCTCATGCATTTGAAGGATGTACAGCCCTTCAAAGTATTCGTCTTGAAGAAGGTATTCAAATTGAAATAATCAATGAATCCACATTTAAGGATAATACTAATCTTCAAGGCTTTAAGCTTGAGGATGATTCAGAAGATATTTCAAGAACTCTTCCTGCAGTTGTTACAAGAGTTGAAGCTAATGCCTTTGAAAATGATGTAGCACTTGAAACATTTACTCTTGGAAATACAGTTAACTATATTGGTAGTGAGGTATTTAGAGGATGTACAAGCCTTAAGTCATTAACATTACCATTTGTAGGTTCTCAAAGAGGTAATACTAATGCTGAATCAGTATTTGGTTGGATTTTCGGATTAAAGAATCGAACAGCCTTAAGAAGACTACAAACTAATTTAAATTCTTATGCTGTGCCTAATAGTTTAACTACGGTTGAAATTACGGATGAAACTATAATTGCGGCTAACGCCTTCTTAAATTGTGATAATGTTACAACAATTACAATTAATGAAGGAGTGACTACAATTGGAAGCTCAGCATTTGAAAATACTGGTATTACAAACTTTAATGTTCCATCAACTGTTAGTACAATTGGAGCATCAGCTTATAAGGATTCTTCAAATATGGTAAGTATTACATTTAATGCAAATATTATTACTAGAATTGAAGCATATACTTATCAAAATTGCGAATCATTAGCAAGTTTTGAAATTCAATCAGAAATAAGCTTTATTGGTTCATATGCTTTCCAAAATACAGGATTAAGTACAATTACTGTTCCTGAAACTGTAACATCTATTGAAACTCATGTATTCGCAAATTCTCATAGTATGACAACAGCTATTGTAGATACATCAATTCTTGGTAACTATATGTTTGCTGAAAGCGAAAATCTTCAAACTGTTTCCTTAACTAATAGTGAATTAACTACTATTTCTACTGGTGCATTTATGAACTGTACTACATTAGTTGTAGAAGAAATTCCTGATAATATTTCAACAATTGAAGACTATGCATATTATGGCTTACATAATCAAAAGGCATGGAATTACAAGAGTGCTTTAACTAACATTGATAAATTTGCATTTGCAGATAACACAGCAATTACATCATTAACTCTTCCAGCAACAATAACATCTATTGGTTATGGTGCATTTAATGGTATGATTTCGTTAACAGAAATTACAATTGCATATGTTGGTGGAGGAAATGCAACTCATAGCGATGATACTGGTTCTACATTTGGATTTATCTTTGGATATATGTCAAAGACTAAATCAAGCTATGAATATGAAGCAACTCAAAATGGTAACACATATCAAATTCCTTCAACACTAAAGGTAATTAATATGTCTACTGATGCTAAGGAAATTCCTGCTTATGCTTTCCAAAATATTACTTCAGTTGATACAGTTAATCTTTCAGTTGGATTGAAGAGGATTGGTACTCATTCATTTGAACATATGTATTCTTTAAATTATGTAGAGATTCCTATTACAGCAACAATAATTGAGTATCAAGCATTTATCAACATGGAACGTGAGGGAGATCCAGTTAAATTCTTCTTAATTGCCTTCTATTATCCTGAAAGATATCCAGCAAAGCATGATGATGCGATTGATGAATCAATTGAACGTCCATCTGGATGGGCAATTTATCAAGAAGATCATAATGAACGATATACAAGAGATGCTGCTGGTCAAGAATTGTTAAATACTGAATATAATGGTGCCGTTGAAACAAGATGGCATACTAAATATTCTGTAAGAGTTGAATCTAAGGAAATATTTATCTATGAATATATACCAAATTGGAAGCTTGTAAATGGTGAATATCAATCTGCGTTTAGAATTATCGGTTATACATCATTATTTAGAGGTGGACAAATTGTTGTACCTGCAACATATGCCGCTCGTCCAGTTGTAGAAATTACTGATGGTGCAATTGCAAATTATTATAATACGGCAAATGCTTCAAGTACTGATGATTATATTGATATTAAAACGTTTGAAATTGGAATCAATGTTGAAAAGATTGGTAAAAGTGCTCTTCCTGGTGGAATGGATATGACAGTATATGTGAATAAGACATATAATGATGCTTTACAATATGCTAGTCGTGAAAGTGATTGGATTGGATATAATGATACTGTTAATCCACAAAGCGGTAATGCTTTAGTATATTATGGATTCTTAGATACAAAGACAGTTGACTCAAGTTCTGAACAGTTGAAAGATCCAACATATACTGAAAACTTTACTTGGACAAAGGGCAATGCAATTCTAAGTCCATATCAAATATTGGCTTCGGGTTTAACATTAAAACTAGACCAAGATGATGATACTCCAAATCATTCTAAGCTTGAAAAGAAATATGAGGGTGTAGAAATCACACCAGCACCAATTGTTTCTGATAGAGCTATTTGTGTAAATCATGATCCAATTAAGTACAATCTAGATCAACAATATAACGTAGAATATTCTGATAACTTAAATATTACTCGTGGTGATTACGTTGCGACTGTGACCATTCGTGGTAATGACCATACAACAGTTGGTACGCAAAATATTACATTCACGATTATTAAAACTGATTTAACGGTTACAATTAATACTTCTAAAGTATTTGCTGAAGAAGAGCGTTGGACATTTGATAGCTTCAGTGAAGAAGTTACAGGATATAAGACTTCAAATGAACAAATTTATGGTTCTTTATACACAACTAACAGTACTGATATTGATGCTACATTAGATGGTGAAAAGATTAACCGCAATGATGGAGCTAATGTTGGTATATATAATAGTGCGGATGAGCTTGATACAATTAAATGGAAGTATCAATCATTTGAAAGATTATTGAGTGGATTTAGCTTTACTGATGGTAATGATGATTACTTCAAGATTATAAAAAATGGTAATGAAGATGTTACTCAAAACTATAACGTTATTTTAAATGTTATTGTTAAAATTGAACAACAAGATTTAGATGTGTTCTGGTCTAATTTAACTTATGAATATAATAAGGATGCAACGGGCGAAAATGTAGATAAGCCTGAGGCAAAAACATTATTACCTACTTGGCTTGTACCATTAAAGGTTAGTGTTAAGGATTATAATGATGGTGCTGCTTTAGGAATAGGTACACATTTTGCATATGCAGAAATTGATGTTGATAAGTTAACGCCAAATAGTAGAGGTCTTGTATATCGAAATTATAGATTAGTTCCAAATACAATGCCATACACAATTACAAAGATTGTCGTTCCAATTCCAATTGTATCTCGTGGTTATAATTATAATGCTGAAGAACAAGTAATTTCTATTTCAAGGAACAATGATTTATTTAATCTTTATTATAAGGATGAAGAGGGTAATTACTATTATTATCTTGCAGGCGATGATACTAAGTATTATCGTGGAGATGTAAATGATACGCAATATCATGAGTTTAAGTATGAAGATATCGGCCAGTTTTTAATTTATGCAATTTTAAATAAACCTGATGAATATATGTGGGATAATCCTATAGACCCACTATATCGTGAAGATATCATTAGTCTTGTAGCTTCAATTGAACCTGCCAAGGCAATGATTAATGTACCAGGTACAAAGATTGTTACCTATGGTAATGAAAGATTAACATTTAATATTAATAGTGAAGATAACAGTGAGTTTAATGTTACTGGCCTTCTTCCAGGACATAGACTTGTTGGTACAATTTCCTTTATGCCAAATATGGTTGGACTTGTAAAACCTAATTTGATTGATATTGAATTTGAAATCTTTGATAGTAATGGTAATAAAGTAACTGAATTATATGATTGTGGTGTAAGTGGAGGCTTTAAGGTTGAGTATCCTAAGGCTAAATATGAAGCATCATATTATGAAGGAGATTATACGCCTGGTCAAAGACATGAATTTGTAATTACTCCTAAGGATTGTAAGGATGCAACAGTCTGGTATAGCTTAGATGGTAAGAATTATTTTACATCAAAAATTAGCTATAGTAATGCTGGAACTTATACAGTTTATTTTAGAATCGAAGATTCAATGCATTCAACAACCGAGGATAAGATTACATTTACAGTCACTCAGCTTAAGACACAAATTAGTGTTAATGAGAAAGATTATATTTATAATGGTGAGGCTGTAGATTTAGATCTTCAAATTTATGGATCAACTGTAACACCTCAAATAACTTATTATATGGGACTTAACACTGTTGATAAATTTGATAAAGCAATAGAGGTCGGATATTGGAAGGCTGTAATTGTGGTTCCAGCTGATTCAAGTGGAAATTTTGCATATTCTGAATTTGAATATAGATTTGAAATAAAGAAACGCGATATTACCATTTCATATCAAGATGAAAAGAACTACGACGGAAAGATTTATGATATGGGTCGTAGATTAACGGGAATTTATGGCCTCGTAAATGGACAATATATTAATTTGACAATTAAATCAACAAGTGCAAATGCAGGTATTTATACAGGTTCAAAACTTGATACTGCAATTCGAATTTATGCTAAGAATGGTATACGTGATGTTGATGTTACTAGTAACTATAATATTACATATAGTGATATTGCAATTACAATTCATAAGAATGTAGCTATTGTAACAGCTTCTAATTTAGTTCAAACATATAATGGTGAAGAAATTACACTTCCAACGATTACAACAACTGCAAGTAAATATACTTGGTCATTTGTTGGATTTGAAGAAGGTAAGTTGCCAGTAAATGCTGGAAAGTACGAATTAGTTGTTGTAGTAGAAAGCGATGACAATGTTTATGGTGACACATTCAAATTGGAAGTTACTGTTAATAGATTGATTCTTGAGCCAATGGTTGCAAGTAGCACATTAACGTATAATGGTAAGTCTCAAATTCAAGATGTAAACTTTGTAGTTAATCCTGAAAATATAAAGCCAGTTGTAACTGTATTATCATCTGACAAGACTGCTACGAACGTTGGTGTTGTAGTTTTAGGTATTTCACTTGATGAATTTAGTAATAATTACCAATTTAAGACAAATCGTGTTGAATACGAAATTATAAAACGCAATGTAACATTCCAGTATCATAAGGATTACGTCGAGTGGGTTTCAGATGATACTTGTTTTGATGGTGAGATTACAAGCGATAACTTCCAAAATATTGCGGATGTTGATACTGTAACAGGTAATATTAGGACAAAATTTGGTAAGGTTAATATTTATGAGAATGATGATGTAATTTATAATTATGATATCGTTCGTGATGGAATTTCTGTAATCGACAACTATAATATTAGAGTTGATATTAGAATTGCGATTAGATATGAATTATTAGATGTTGAAGTAAGTGTTAATGGAAATATTGCCACAAAGAACGATAATGGTGAGTATGATTTAACAATTGATTACGTAGGAGTTAATCAAGAAGTAATTGTTAGTGCATCTAACTGTGAAAACTTACTTGTTAGATTCTACGGTAATAATGATTATACAAAGCTATCAGCTGCATATTTACATGCTGGAACTTATTCAGTTGATTTTAAGGCATATCAAACTAATTTTGAAACATATTATGGTAAGTTAAATCTTACAATTAATAAGATTACATTATCTGTTGATGTAGTTGATCCTTCAAAACCATTTGATGGCTCAAGGATTATACCTGAATATACAATTTATCCAGAATTTGTTCAAAATGTTACACCAACATTCAAATATGGTTATGCAGATACTACAAAAGAAGTTGATCTACTTGCACCATCATCTATTGGAAGTTACATAATGTATATGATTGTTGCGGATACAGATGATTATTATGGATTTACTAAGGAAATTGCCTTTACAATTTCGAAAGGTGATTATCAATTAGTAATTGATCCAGGTTATAGAGAACATGAATATGATAGTAAGCCAGTAAGTGACCCTGCTGTTCGATCATTTGCAGATAATGGTGAATATGTATTTGAGTATTATATGCAAACTGAGTCTGATTGGACTATTATGAATGAAAGACCAGTAAACGCTGGAAGCTATAAGGTTGTAGTAACTTTAGTTGGAACTGACCTATATGAAACAACAACAGCTTCAATGAAATTTGTGATTAAACCAAGAGATGTTTTAGTCACATTTGATAAGAGTGAGTTAGTTTATAATGGTTTAGTTCAGGTTCCAAATGCTAAGGCCTTAGATATTAATGGTAAGGAACTTAGATTAGCATATACTTGTGATAATTCAATCAATGTTGGTAATTATCTTCTTACAGTTACAAATGATGATTCTAACTATAATCTAATTGAAAATAGTATTGAATTTAGTATTGTTCCACGTAGTTTAGTAATTAATGTGTATAATGATAATTTTGTTCAATTAACAGATGATAACTGGTATCATGATTTTACAAATGATGATGTTAGTTTATGTGCTGATGATGTAATTAGTGGTAGATTATCACTAATTAGAGATGAAATTGGTTTATTCACAAATATTGATGACTTTAAGTGGGAAAATCTACAAATTGTAAATAGTAATGGTGAAAATATTATTAATAACTATGAATTTAGTTACCAATTGTACATATATGTTCGTGAAAAGCCAATTGAGTTTATTCTTGATGACACTACTCAAGAATTTACAGGTGAGAAGCTAGCACCAACATTTGAGGTAACTACAAAAGATGTTATTACAACATTTGCTTATGATGGTATTGAATATCAAGAAATGCCTAAATTTAGAAATGCTGGTATATATCATATTAGTATTACGCTTGAAAGAGAAGGCTATGAAACAAATCATGTTGAGTTTGACTTTATAATTAATAAAATTAATTCTATGTTGACTGTTGAAGCAGATGACAAGGTATATGATGGTGAATATATTACTAAATATATTGAATCTGATAGTGTTATAACTGGAAATGATATAATTACAAGAATTGATGGTAAGGCAGCTAATATTTTCTATAATGCAATTGCATTAGATGATAATATTGAATATGTTGTACGTTATATTAACCGATTAACAGGTGAAGAATTAGCATCTGCTCCAGTTAATGTTGGTTCTTATCGAGTAATTGTAACAACTATTGAATCTGATAACTATTTAGCTACAGAATCATATGCTGATTATGAAATTACAAAAGCAGCTGCTGATTTCGTTCTTGACGAAATTACTACTAACGGTCAAGTAAGCTATCAAAAGCATATTCATGGATTAAATCAAATTTATAGCAATGTTGTTTATAATTCACTTGAAATATTAGTTTATACAACAAGTAAGGTTAAGGTTGAATATTATAGCGCTGATGGCACTATTAAGTATGCAACTAAGCCGATGAATGTTGGTTCTTATATTGCAAGAGTATCAACAGAAGAAACTGATAATTATACCGCAATGTCTGTTGATTTCACATTTGAAATTCAAAGAAGACAAATAATCATTAAGGGTAATTATTCTCACATATTTGATTCAAATATTGTAAATGTTGCTCTTAAGGATCTTGAAAACTTTAGTATTTTAGATGTTCAAACAGGCGAAATAATTTCAAGTCTAAATGTATTAGGATATATTAAGACTAATGCTGGACTTGAAGGAACATACAATGAAGCAAGTATGTATGAAATTTATGATTTAGCGTTAATGAATGGTAGCGAAAATGAAATTGATAATTATGATATAGTTTATGAAATTTCAATTGTAATCGGAAAAGCAATCGCTGACTTTACTGTTAGTGATGTAAATGTTAATTATGATGGTATGTCTCACGGCCTTGATTTTGATATGTCAAAGGTTGTTGGAAACTATATTATTAATTACTCATTGACACCAAACTTTGAAAATTATTCTTCTCAATACACATTCATAAATGCTGGCGTTTATACTGTATATTACTATGTTGTGTTCGATAATTATGAAATTGCAACAGGAATGAGAACAATTACAATTAATCGTATAGTTCCTGATGTTAAATTAAAGAATAATAGCATTCAATATACTGGTAGCGAAATTGATCATCCAGAGTTAATTACTAAATCTGATGGTGCTGCAACATATATATTTAAAGATGTAAATGGTAAAGTTATTGACACTCTATCTGCTATTGGTAAATATACAATTGTAGTTACATTAGAAGAAGGTACTAATTATCTTGCTGGTGAATTTGAATTTGATTACGAAATTACTAAGAGAATTGTAACTATAAGCTGGCCTAGTGTAACATCATTTACATACATTGGTCGTCAAATAATGCCTAATGGTGTAATAAATGACTTTGTTACTGAGGATTTAGGTTTACGTTTAGGCTTCATAAACGGAAATGGTATCAAGGTTGGTACGCATACTGCTCGTGCTTATATTACAAATGATAATTATGTAATTGATGAAGCTACTGAAACATTTACATTTGAAATTACACCAAGAGCAATTGATTATGTTCCTGTAATCGATGTAGTGTATTCTAAGGCGGGACTTAACTTAAATGAAGGTGAAAATTACGGAATTGAGTATGTTGGAGCATATGAAAATAACGTAGGAACATATCATATTCAAGTTAAGCTTCTAAATGATTCTGATTATTGTTGGTCTGATGGAAATAAGAATATTACACGTGAATTTACATTAAATGTGTTAACTTGTGATATTACTTCATCTAATATTAGATTTGATAATATTCCAGATCAGCTTTACACTGGAAAAGCTATAACTCCAGAAGTAGCTGTATATCAAGGAACTATTCTATTAGTTCGTGGTATAGACTACGAATTAACTTATTCTGATAATATTAATTTGACTGATAATGCTCATGTGATAATTAAGGGTATTAATAATTATGAGGGAATCCTAGAAGGAACCTTCACAATTAAGAGTAATGTTTTAAATTTAAACGAAAATTCTAAGTATGAGTTCTATACTTGTACAACGACAACTAAGTTTGAAAAGACAGAGCATACAATTAAGTCATCTAAGAGAACACTTATCACAAATGTATCATCAAAAACAACCATTACTGAATTCTTAAGTAATTTTGTTGCTAAGCAAGCAGATTATATTAAGATTTATAAGGGTACTAAGTTAATAAATAAGAATACATATGATACAACTTATATTGGAACTGGATTCAAAGTAATTCTTACTGATGATTCAACAGCTGCAGTAGATCTTGTATATGTATCAGTTCTTGGAGATGTTGATGGAGATGGTCAAATTACTTCGACAGATGCAGCAACTATTAAATCTACTTTAAAGAATGAATATTTCTTTGCAGCAGATATCGATAAGGATGGAATGGTTTCATCAATGGATAATTCACTTATCATTAGTCACGTATTTGGTGAAATTGATATTGATAATCTTTATTAAAAATCTCAAAATTAATTAAATAGTAGTCTCTAAGGAGCTCCTTAAGGAGCTTTCTTAGAGAACTATTTTATAAAAATAAAATTTTTTTTGATAAAAAATTGTCGAAAAACAGTAATAAATAGCTTAAAAAATTGTTTTTTAGAGCTATTAGTAGTAAAATAAAAATGGATTAGTGTCAAATAAATTTGTTGATTAGGAGTTGATTGTTATGAAAAATCGAACTAACTATAAAAGTCTAAATAACACAAAAGTGAGAAAATCAAAGAGGAAGTTGGCCTTTTTTGGTATTTTTGGTCTTGCTATTATTTTTGTAGGAGTGGTTATTGCCCTTAATATATTCAAAGCTAAACCACATGATTCTACAGATCATAACAATTATACTGAATTATCAAATACTGATTTGGCACAAAATAAATTTAGTTATGTAATAAAGGATGATGCCAAATATTCTTCGTCAGAGATTGATTCTAATGCTAGCAGTTATGCAGTTATTACAGGTGTAAAGCCTGAAGCATTACCTGCGGGATTCGATGGATTTAATGTTAAGTTTCCAGAAGTAATAGTAGATAATGGAAAATCATATCCGGTAAAGGAAATTGATTGTACAATTGATACTAATGGTACAGCATTACCACTTTATGGTGAAAGTTATAAAATTTCATCATTTGATTATACAAGAATTATTGATGGAAATGCCACTTTCGTCAATTCCATTAGAAGAATTGAGGTTCCTGAATGTGTTGAATATATCGAAGTTGGTTCATTCCATGGTGTGGAAGAATTAAGAGAAATTAAATTGCCATTTATTGGCGTTAAAAGAGGAAATAAAAGTACTACTCTTGATGATACTTCAACTGATGGCTATAAATCAGCTTTCCTTGCAATATTTGGTACAGGCGAACGTGTAAATGGTCGCCAAAACACAGGTATGTTTTATCAAAATGATAATTATAGGCCAGCATATTATACTGATTCAAAATCAATTAATGAAAATCCAACGTTAACTGATGGTGGTTCTGGAACTGTTTCTTGGTATGATGCTGATTTAACGATTTTAACTGATTTGTATTTACCATATTATCTTGAAAATATTGAAATTACGGATGAAGTTTATGTTGCAACGCATGCTTTCTTTAATGTAGCAAGAGCTAAGGAAATTAAAATAACCTTCTCAACTGCTTCATGGGTAAAAAAATTTACGACGAATAAATCAATTGGTAATTATGCGTTTGCAAGATGTATTAAGTTAATTACTGCTGAATTACCTTCAACTGCTACAACTATAGGTACGGGGGCTTTTTCACAATGCTATTATTTAGGAAAACAAGATCCGGATAATAATATTAATGGCTATGTTAAACTTCCAAATGTATTAGCTGAAATTCCTGAGGCGTGTTTTAATTTCTGTACCAACTTAGCTGAAATTACGTTGCCTTATAAAGTTAGTAAAATTGGCAAGCAAGCTTTCTTTGATTGCGAAAGTTTAAAAAAAATTAACAGTGCCTATGATGAATCTGGAAGTGTTAATAAGCAAACCTCTAATACTATTACTTTGCCTGAAACTATTACTATAATTGGTGAAGAGGCTTTTAGATACTGCCAAAGATTTGAAATTGTTGTTATTCCAAACAATGTTCAGGAAATTGGTAACAGTGCACTTAATGGTTGTAAGAATTTAAAAGATTTAACGTTACCATTTATTGGAAGTAAAAAAGGAAATTCTGGTACAGCTGATTCTTTATTTGGTTTTATTTTTGGTGATTTTAATGATTCAAGCCCAGATGAGGCAAGTTCAGATCCAACAGTTTTCCAAACTGATAATGGCGATCCAAATGAAACTTCAACCGATAAGCGTCATGCATTTTATATTCCAGAAAGCCTTGTTAATGTGTCAATTTTAAATGAAAGTGTTGTAACACCAGGTGCATTTATGAATTGTTCACATATCCAATCACTTAATATTCAATCAAGTGCTGCTGAGGGTACTCAAGATACTACAATGACTATTGGCCAAGGTGCATTATATGGCTGTACATCATTAAATAATTTAACTATTCCATTTACTGGAAAGAGCGATTCAATTGGTGGAGAAGAAGGTAATTTTGGCTGGATTTTCGGATCTAATAGTTATGGTAATAATGAAACAAGTGCTGTTGAAAAATCAAGTCATACTGGATATTGGTATATTCCTAATAGCCTTAAGACGGTTAAGTTACAGCATCAAACTACATTAAAATCATGGTCTTTTTATAAGACAACTATGATTCAAAATTTAGTTATTAGTAAGGCTCTTCAGCAAACAGAAAGAAATGTATTCTATGATTGTGTATCACTTGAAACATTGGAAATGCCATTTGTTGGTGCTCATCGCGGTGCAGAGTTATATGAAGACTGGTGGTGGAGTTATGATGCAAGTATTCGAAATTCAATGATTTGGTTATTTGCGTTCATGGGTAGAGATGTTACCGGTCACTATGAAAATGCGTGGGTAACGGATTGGCAAGGATCTAGATGGGATTCTTCAATTCCAGAGGCATTAACTTCAATAACAATTACAGATGATACTTACATTGCAGGATATGCCTTTAGAGGATTTAATGGGCTTAAGAAAATTACAATTTTAAGTAATGATGGAACTTTATCATATATAGAAGAAGGTGTATTTGCTGGTTGTGAGTCTCTTGAAACATTAGAAATTCCATTTATTGGAAGTGATGCAAATACAAATCGTCATGATAAATATAATTACACAATTGGATTCTTATTTGGTAGAAGTGCATATGGAACATCATATCGTGTAACGCAATCTGGATATTCTTTCTATATACCTAAGCAGTTGTCTAGTATTAAGATAAATTCTGCGGTAAATTACGTACCTGCATGGTCATTTGCTAATATGTCTTCACTAAATTCAGTTGAAATTGTAGGAAAAATTGATACAATTGGTGCTGCATGTTTCTATAATGATATCCATTTGAAGGATTTAACCATGAAAGATGCCTGCTATATAAATGTTGCTAATTATGCATTTGCAAATTGTGCAACTTTAGGCGAAATGGAAAGATTTATTCCTGGAACTGTGAAAACTATTGGTAATTATGCGTTTATGGGAACATCAATTTCAAAGATTTCAGACAATATTGTAGGCTTACTAACTTCAATTGGTAATTATGCATTTTCAAATTGCAATCAGCTACAATCGTTTGATTTTAATGATATTACGAGTGTTACATCATTTGGTGAAGGTGTATTTTCTGGATGCAAGAGATTAGTTTCAGTTACAAATATAAAATTCTTGACACCATATATGTTTAAGGATTGTTCATCGCTTGATGGTGTAAATCTTGATTATTATTTCAATTTAATTGATAATACGCAAAGTACACAAAATGTTACAAAAGTTGATTATATACCTGAAGGATTATTTGCTGGTTGTGTAAGCTTAAAGAGCCCAGGAGTTCCTGGCGGACTTGAACTTGATAATGCAAGTCATACTATCACTACAATAGGTGCATATGCATTTAAAAATTGTGAATCTTTAACAACCCTAATATTACCTGAATCTTTAACTGAAATTCAAACTGGAGCATTCCAAAACTGTAATAAACTTGAAAAAATGCGTATAGTAAGAAGCTGCTATATAATTCCAGCGGGAACAGATAAAGCACACAATACTGATTTGACTGATTTAGGTGTTTTCTATGGTTGTAATGAAGATTTCTATTTAGAGGTTTACAACCCAGAAGCACTATGGCCAACAACATGGGGCTATAACTGGAATTGTTACTTCCCTGTATATGTAATTGGTGATAATACAAGTAATATCTTTACATATGAATACTCAGATGATGTAAAGGGATATTTAATTACAGGATTTAATACTGATGATAATGATTTTTACGTACAACTTAATTCAACTTATGATCAATATTTATTAGAGGATACTGTGATATTCCCTTCATCATATAATGGTCTTCCTGTTAAGGGTATCGTTGAAGGAGCATTTAATCATTTTGGTCCGGATGGTAATGAGATTGACCCTGGTATTGATTATTTTGCTAAGGTTAATACTTTTGTTTTAGGCGAGAATTTTACCGAAATTGGTGATGGTCTATTCTCCTATGAAGATAGGACGGTTTACATTTATTCTCAAAAGACTATTGCACAAGCTCAAAAAATAACTGCTCCACAAAGTTCCACTTTTGTTCCGTCTACAATTGGTGGAAAATCTTATAATACACTTTATCAAAAATATAGGGGAATAAGTTATGGAATAGAAGCAAATTATGCCTCTCGTGCAATGATATTCTATAAAGATTCATGGCGCTTTGTTGGTACAAAACCTACAATCTTGATGGATGCAATTGATTTTATTCTTGAGGATGATTCATTTGTATATAACTTTGGACGAAAGATTGAACCAGCAATAAAGAGTCTTGAACCAAAAGATGGTGTAATTGTTTATACTAATATGGAATCTATCCGAGAAAATGGCGAGGATTTAATCTATAATATATTCTATACTTATGATAAAAATTCATATGGGTATGATACTGAAACAATAACTGGCTTAGATAATGTTTATATAAAATATTCTAATAATGTAAATGTAGGAACAGGACGTATTACATTTACATCTAATACAAGTATGTTATATGGTACACAAATAAAGACATTTGATATTTTGAAGTATGAACTTCAATTATTCCATTCATCTTCTGATAATGCCGAAGGTGCAACATATGTAAATTATGCAAACGATTTCGTTAGATATTATAAAGATAAAGTTACTTATAGTCGCTTTACTACAAATGGTGCAAATGGTAAATATAGTACTGTTATTCAAAAAATGTATGGTTCGCCTTGGACAGTAAGTAACTGGACTCAAGGTGGTTCGGTTTTAAATTTACCTACAGGATATTCGATAATTGGAACGTTGACAACATCTAGTAGTAATGCGGGAGATTATATTGCTTGTAAACAAGATATCTCAGGCAAAGTTGATGGAGCTGGAACGTTTAAATGGATTGGAAGTCCTATTGTTACAGATTCACTTGGAAATAATGTAACAAGTAACTTTAGTTTAGTGATCACAGCTTATGTAGAAATTCTTCCTTATAAGATTGACTCTAGTTCAACTGGAAATTTAAAGTGGGATGGAACACTAAAGGATGATGGACTCTACCATTATAAATATACAGGACAAGCTATTGTACCTTCTGCCTATGTATATGATGATAAACTAGGAAATCTTGATGCGGCTTTTGTTATAACAACAAATGAAGAAGCAATCGAACCAAACACATTACCAGGTTATAATAAGATATATACAGCAACAATTAAAAGCTGTAGCCCTAACTTTAAATTTGATGGTAATCAAAATCCACAAATTCAATTTGTAATTGACAAAGGCGAGATTACGATTGAAATGAATGTAAACTACACGTTAAAAGATGATGATGACTATTATCGCTATTCAGGTGGCTTTAGTTCATGGAAAAATTCAGATGAATTCAATATGACGGTAAAAGGTTGCGGGACTAATTCAGTAATTTATGGTGATTTAATCACTAGTGATTGTATTAAAGGTACATATTCATCAGCCTATGATTCTGCTAATCCAGGTAATTTTAAAGGAAGCTTTGGTTGGGATAGCTCAAAACCATTAAAGATTGTATCAACTACAAGACATAATGGTGCCGATACTGATCCGTTCCTTGTTGAGTATGATAGTGCTAATACTAATCCAAATGATAATAGATATGATGTAATCTTAAATATTCAATGTACAATTTCATATATTAATTTTGATTATGCATTGACGGTTAATGAATATATTCCAGAAAAAGATGTAACAACAGGTACAACTTCTTGGAATGAAAAAGTCCTACATTTGGATGATTCATTGCAAGTATTAATGAGAAACTTTACTGATTCTACCATGAATTCAGTAGATAAGTTAACTTTAACTTATGGTGTTGATGGCTATGAACATTCACTAGGAGTTGATTTTAGAAATGTATTCGCTAATAATACAACAGCCGATGTTAAGTTTGAGGTTGTTGGAGGTACGATTACTAACTTAGTTTATAAATTTAAAGAAATTCCAACTCCAATTCCAACAGTTAGTTTAAATTTAACGATAACTAAGAAAAACTATGAACCAGTTTATAAGCAAATTGAATTAACTTTAGGAAAAGGTAATTTTAACTTTAGCAATCCTCTTGATAAGGAATATGATAGAAAGCCTGTAAATGGATTAGACGCATTATTAAGAAGACCATCAGATTTGGATTCTTGTAATGTTACATTCTTATGGTTTGATGGTTATACAAACGAACAATTATCTACTGCACCAAGTGCAATTGGTTACTATAAGGTAAATATTATTGCAACTGGTAGTCAATATTTTAATGATTTCACAACTAATAATGAATTCTATTTCACAATTTCACGCCGTAGGATTATTATTAAGGCAGTAGATACAGAAGATCCATATGATTCTAAGTTGTATGATGGAAAGCCTTGGACATATAATCCAGTTAATGCAACAGTTGGAATTAATGGTGAATCATTAAATCTTCTTGAAGGTGATAAGTTAACGGGTTCATTTACATCAAGATCTGAAGCAGTAGGTTTATATCGCTCAAAAGATGAAAGTGGAAATGCAACAAAAGATTTCTTTGAAAAAATGAGGACGACTGTAAATAATGATACTCTAGGTGAACAATCTAATAATTACGTTGTTGTATTTGAAGGTAATTATGAAATTAAACCTCGTCAGTTTAAATATGAAATTAATGTTGATAATTCATATGCAAATCAAGATTCAAATGGTGTATATACATTTACTTATAATGGAAATTATCATCGTGCAACAGTAACTGTTTCGGAACCTACATCAAATTATCAAATATATTATAGTCTTCAAAATCCAATGGCTGGTGCAGTTGAGGTTGAGTGGTCAATTTATCCATTCTACTTTAATCAACCTAGTGATGGTACAAATGTATATACAACTTATGTAAAACTTGTAGCTGATACATATGAAACGGTTTATGATCAAGTAGCAATTAAAATAGATGGTCTTACAGTTGATGTTGTCCCAAATCAATTGGATTTTACATATGATGGCTTTAGTCATTCAATAATCCTTAATACAAATCCATCTTGGGCGACATTGTATTATTATGATTTTACGGGCTTTGATTATAATAAATTAGACCCTGATTCTTTTGAATGGTCGACCATCCCGCCTACTCATACAGAAATTGGTTCTTATAATATCGCAGTTAGAGCAATAGCAAATAATTATAATACTTTTGATAATTTCTTCAAAATGAATATTATCGATAGTGGACCTACAATTAATTTGAGTGTAGTCGGTGATAATGTTAATTATGATAGAGAACAACATGGTATAACAATTAAGGATATAGCATCACCTTTAAAATTAAGTGATTTAGTTATAAAGGTTGCATTAAAGGATAGTAATTATTTAAATGATCCACAATGGATTAATGTACAATTCAATGAAACAGCACCGGCATCAGGAATTTATAAAGCTAATTTCTTGTCTGATGCTGGAACATATCCATTATATATTGAAATATATAGTAAGGGATATAAGCCTTTAAAACTTGGTTCATCACCTGATGATACAGTCACTGTAAACATTAATAAACTTGAATTTGAATTTGCAAAGTTTGATTTTTACAATGGAATATTTGATGGTAATTATCATACTGGTTTGTTGAAACTTGAACAAAATTCATCAGATAGGTTAATTGTTACAGGATCTGTTAATGATAACAATATATCCTATAAATATGCGAAAGTTGTAGATAATATTGAAGAAATCTTTGATTTAACGGTATATTATGGAACACTTGTTAATGGACAACCTGTATATACAACGGAAATTCAAAGATTTAAGAATGTAACTAATACGCCGTTATATATAAAGGTTACAGCAAATAATTTTAGTGATTGTGAACAATCGGGGTCAATTATTATAAGCAAAGGCGATATTAATATTCAATATTCAAATCCTCAAGAAATACAGTATTTGGCAAGGCCAGTTCAAGATGGAGACTTTGATATTATAACTTGTCATGATGGTGCTAGAGTTTACAAATTTAAAGAATATGTAACGAATTCTACAGGTGCTTTGGAATTAAGTAATTATTATATTACAAATCCAACAAATTTAGGAAAATATTATGCTTATGTTTCGTTTGCTGATACACAAAATTGTAATGCAGCTGAGATTAAATTTGACTTTGAAATTAAATCACGTATTTTAACTGTTGAATATGATCATGAACTTGAATATACGGGCGGACCACAAATGCCACATCCAAACATTACAACAGGAACAACAGATACTGTATACTATGATGCTGTAATGCATGATATCAATAATCCTAGTGTTATTCCGGATATGCCAACATTACCTGGCACATATTATTTTAAATTAAATGAAATTTATCATAATGAAAATTATGAGCTTAGTGCTGAATACGAAGGTGTGCTTGAATTTAAGATTATAAATCGTAAGGTATATATATCATATGATGGAAAGTTAGATTATACTGGTCAAAAACAGTCTATCTATGCTAATTATATTAGTTCAAATGCTCAAGAAGATTCAGACTCTAATTTCCATTTGAAAAATATATTAAGTGTTGATTCTTTATCAATGAAGTTAACAACATTAAGTCATAAACGTGGTGAGTATCATTTAAATGCAATTTATTCATATGATGCAAATCAAGATAAATATGTTTTAAAGGATAATTCAACATCACCTTTCTCCTTTTCATTTGATGTTGATAGTCTTAAGGTATATAAGACATCAAGCGGTGAATCAAATGGTGCTACAGCTCCTTATTATGATATAATCGTTGATATTAAACTAAAGATTGTTGCTCCTCAACTTGAAGTTACCTACGATTCAACACAAACTGTAATATTTGATGGAAAACGTCATCATATTGATTTTAATATTACAAGTCCTACAACAGGAACCGAAATATATGAATATTGGTATGGTCAAACTGATAATCCAAATCCTGAAGATATAAGTGATCAAAACTTCTTAATTCGTAATGTTGGTCATTATATTATTAATTTTAGAATTACATCACTTAACTATGAAACATTTGTTGGTAGAGTTGACTTTACAATATTACAAGGTAATTTACAATGTGCAATTGATGATTATAGTGGTGTTTATGATGGCACAACTCAACAAACAACTTATCAAGTGTTAAATATGGATGTTGCAGATTTAATTAACGATAAGCCAACATTGTATTATTTTAAAAAGAGTATTTTAGCTTCTCATAGTCCAAAGGAAATTACATTAGAGGATATTGAAAAATTCTTTATGAAAAATGCACCAGCAAATGATGAAATCTATCAATTTATTGCTAACGGCAATGGATTATCAATGCTTGATGCAGGTGAGTATTATGTAGTTTTATATTATCCGTATTCTCCTACGAATAATATTGGTAGAGTGTATGAGGTAAAAGAAATAACGATTGAACAAAGAACTCTATGGTTTAATTATAATGGTAGTGATCCATTTATTAAATCGAAGAATTATGATGGACAAAAGTATTCTGGAATTAAATTTGTTAATGAACCAAATTGGACTTGTGAATATGATACAACTCCAACTTCAAATAACGTGTTGGTTAATGCTGGTTTAGTAAATGGACATCAAATCGATTTTACTCAGTTTAGTTCATATACATTTAGGACGGTTTCTGCTAATGCAAGAGGCAACGCTGATGGTGAAAACAATGGTGATCCATATCAAGCTGAAGGAGATTTTGAGTTTGAACATTTCATAATTTCATTAGCAGGAGTGCAATATCAAGACAATTATCGTCCGGCATTTAATAAGGTTACAGATGTAAATGGAGATAAAATATATCCATTCCAAATTACAATTAAACGTATTGATTTGAATAAATTTGATGTATTTGATACTACATTAGAATATAGTGGTAATCAAATATTTCCAAAAGTAAAAACATCATCTGATGGTGAATTAGAGGCCTTCTATTATAAGACTGATTCTAATTTTAATATACTAACTAATGATAGTGGAAGATATTATCAACAAACGGATGTTGGATATTATTTAGTGTACGTTCACATTAAGATGGGAACAAATTACTATGAATGGAAATATCCACAAAATCCGGATCCTAATTATGATTTCTTAGATTCTGATGGTAAAGCATATCGTATTGCTCATGTTCAGGTGACTCCTAAAAAGATTAAAGTAGATTGGGGAACTACAACGATTACCTATGATGGTGATGGTCATGAAGCCACTCCATCAATTAAAGATGTGTATGGTAATAAAGTGTTAATTTCATATTCTATATATGATAATACATATACAGAGGTTCCTCATGAAACGGTAATGACAAATGCAGGTTACTATTATTTACATGCGGATCTATCTGCAACATCAATTTCTAATGCAAACAACTATGATGTCCAAAATTCAATTGAAGTATTCACAATTGAAAAACGTGAATATACAATTAGTTATCAAACTAATGAACCTTGGTTAAAGGATTATTGGTATAAAGATTATACAGAAAATGATTTTGATGATTTCATAGATGGATTTAAATTAGATTTAAAAATAAGAACAATCTCTCAGGAAGCTGGCATATATCAATATGCTAATCAATTCGTTATTGATGCGACTGTAACCGATAGGGATGGATATACATATTATGATCACGGAATTAATGTCTTTGAAAATAAGCCTATTTATGTTAAGGATAATTTCCAGTTTAATTTAAATTTTTATGTAGTGCTAGATAGCAAGACAATAAAGGTTAGAACAAATGATATTGATCGTGAATATAATAATCAAGATGTTTATCCACAAATTGATGTTATTAGTCACACAAGTGGTTATTCAATATTATATTATGGCATAAAGCTTAATGATGATGGTAGTTTACCTAATGGTTTTGATGAAAATAGTATTGCATACGCAGCAACAATCCCATATTATCGAAATGTTGGTAAATATAAGATTTATTATAAAGTGAATGCTAATGGTGATGAAGGTGTAGAAAATACTGCATTTGGTTCGACAACTATTACGATTAGACAGGCAACGGCGTATATCAATGTTGGTAATATTGACAAGACATATGATGGTAGTGCAATCGCGTCAATTCCAGTATCGGGTGGATTTAATGGTGATTATAGTTCATCAGGAACTTTAATTCAAACTAATAATCGAAATAAATTGTTGAATTTTGAATTTAAACGTGATGGTGAATCCGACGCAAGTTATAATTCTGATTTCCATCCTATTAATGCCGGTACTTACTGGGTACGAATAACATCAAAGGCTGATAATAATAGCTCATATATGCAAAATTATACTGCTTTAGATACAATTGAAAACACATTTAAGTTTACCATTAAACCTGCAACATTAATATTTACAGTTGCTGATGATAATGAAATTACAAACGAAAGTAATATTAGCTATAATACAAATGAACAAATCATTAGGAATAATTCCACTATTACTGCCAATTCACATTTTGGAATAAGTGGATTACTTGCAAGTGATTATTTTACATATAAGATTTATAGTAATGTTGGTACAACTTTAAGAAGAACGACATATTTGTATACAGATGCTATAGCACGTGGTGATACACTATACACATTCTATGGTACAAATAATGATTACTTTAGTATTGAGTGGAAGACAACATCAAATGGAACAACAAGTGTAGATAATTATCAAAATTATAATCTTAAATTGGTATTTAGTTTATGTATTCATTTCCCTCGTATGACGGTTGATGAGGTTCAAGATGTAACTGTTGCTTATGATGGCTCAGCTAAATCATTTGCAACCGAATCAAATATTTTGAATTATATTCATAATCCAAATTCTGGATACAATATTAAATATTCTACTACATTGAGTTCTAATCCGAATGACTATAATCTAGATGATATTTCAAGGACTACTCCTGGAACAACTACTGTATTCTTCATGATTTCCTGTGCAAACTTTGAAGATTATTTCGGTCAAGCCAAATTCACCATTACTTATAAGAATAGAAATATAAAAGTACCTGATGGTGCCTTAGATAAGTATTATGACGCAGTTGCATATGATTCTAATTCATGGCAGAATTTACTTAATTTAGTTACATCAACTGATATAGATGAAGCATTGCCTACTGTTGGATGGAAGATAACATATTTCTTAGCTGAAAAGGATAAAACTGATGATTCTGAATGGAAGATTGCATCTGATGAATTAACAAGTGTTGTTAATGCCCGTGATTATATCTTTAGATTAACGATTCCTGCATCGGTATTATATGGTGAGACGGTAATTCAAAAACACTTCCAAATTAAACGAATTACTTATACAGTTTCAGCATCTCAAGCTGTTGAAACAACTTATACTGGTTCAAGATGGATCTATAATTTAGGTGAAGCATTATTGAACAATAACTCTATTTTCACAGTTACAGGTTTGTTAAATCAAGATGGAAATGGCAATCCTGTAGGACATCATATTACAAGTGCTATGCTTGTAAATGATAATATCTATTCAGGAAAATATGTTCAGAATAATAATGATCCAAATAATAGTGGTTCAATCGATATAAGTGATCAATATTCTTATACAATTGTTGATCAAGATGGTGTAGATGTAAGAATTAATTATGAATATAATCTTGACTTTGCCTTAATTGTCAAGAAGGGTAGTATTACATTTACGTCTAATATTCCTGCTAGTGGTATATTTGCATATGATAAGGATGGTATATCACCGATTGTTTCTGCAATACCAGCTGGGTATAAAGTAGAGTATTCTGAAACTCAAAATGGTGATTATAGTGAAATTCCATTTACAAAGTATAATGTTGGCACTTATTCATTCTGGGCAAGATGCATTAATGTTCCAAATTATGAGGATGCTTATCAAGAATTTACATATACAATTGAAAAACAACCTAATACTTTAATAATAGATCCTCTTGATAAAGTTTATGATGGAAGTCAAGTGAATCCGGTAATTACGACTAACGATTATCATGGTACTGCTTCAGCAGCCTCAGGACAAGGATTTAATGTGATTGTTAAGTATTATGACGAAAATGAACAAAATGAAACTTCAAATGCACCAAAGAATGTTGGTACATATTGGGTTTCAGTAATATTTGGCTCTACTACAAATTATACTGGTCTTGAAGTAAAACAAAAGTTTACTATTAGTCCTCGTGAATTAACGGTAAATGTTGATAAGAATATCTTAACGTATAATGCAAAGGAACAAGAACCTAACTATACTATTACATCAAATATTGTAGTTAATTTAAATCTTGGTATAGATTATACAATTAAGTATTATTCTCAAAGTGATTTACAAACGGCTATAACTAAGCCTAAGAATATTGGTTCATATTCAATGTTAATCAGTTTAACTGGTACTGGTGAAAATTCAACATTTAATAATTTCCAATTTGATAATGGTCAAAAAGAAATAAGAATCAACTATGAGATTACTAAAGCTAAGGTTACATTTACAGTATCTGAAGCACATTTCCCATATACTAATTCACCAATAACTATTAGTTTAAGCTATATTACAACTTCGGGCTTACCACAAGGTGTAACACTTGATTCTTACATTATTTCTCTTACTGGAAATAGTGGAACATATAATATTAATTGTCCATATACTTCATCTGATTTTACAAATTATTTCAAGTGGAGTAGTACGGATAATAAACCAATCTTAACTTATAATCAACAAACAGAATCACTTGATAATTATGATATTACAATGGTAATGACAATTATTGTGGCTGTTGGTGATCTTCCATATGCTGTAACCGAATATGTTGGACAATATGATGGTCAAGCACATACAATCAATTTCCAAATTTCACAATTATCTAACGATATGACTGTTCAGTATTCAAAAGATAATTCTCAATGGTTTGATTCATTACCTACAGAAACTAATGTAACAAATGGTGCGGTTCATATTTATGTAAAGGTGACATCAAGTCTTTACAATAATGGACAACCTGTAACCCTTGGCTTACCTGGTAGTACAGATTATAATAAGTTTACAATTACTATTACCAAGGCTGATTTAACTATTGAACAACCAAATGTTGATTTAAATAAGGTATATGATGGTAATGTAACAACACCACCAACTGCTACGGAAATTCATACAAGTGCATTTGGAACAGATTTGTTAAATCCTAAGTATCATTTTTGGGCACTTGATAAAACCGATGTTTCGGGTAATAATTATCATGAGGTTCCAGTTATTGAAACATCAGAGGTTGGTAAGTATTATTTGATTATTGAGTATAAAGATAATAAAAATTATACCGATGCTCAAACACAACCGATTTATTATGAAATAACACCAAGACAAATCTTAGTGACTATGGATGATAAATCTAAAACATATGATAGTCTTCCATGGGAAGGTACTATCTCAAATGATCCATCAGCTATTGGAGCGTTAGTAGATGGAAGAATTACAACCGTTCCTGGAATCGTTGAGTCCGGTCTAGTTAGTGGACATTATTTCAATGCAACTATAAAGACAAAATCGGCTAATTCCGGAACATACACTCTAGAAAATGATTTCATTTATAAGAGTTCATATAGAATCTATGATTATGTTAATAATAAAGAAATTAATATTGAAAACTATAAAGTCGTTCTTAAGTTAAATGTATTAATTTCTAATGCGAATTTCTGGCTTGATGAAAATAACTTCATCATCAAGTTTACTGATGGTCATGGAATCTATGATGGAGTTACCGAGTATTTTGTTAGTCATTCATGGACTAATTTAAATGGTGATACAACATATCCATTAATTACAATACCAGATGGAACTTCTGTAAGTGACTTATTAAAAATTTATGATTCTTTAATTTCTTATAATGAAATTGGCTTTAACGTTTCTGATAGTGAGTGGTTACCAACTCCTATTGGAAAGAAGTTTGGTACAACAACTATTTATATTAAAGTTGCCGCACCAAATTATAATACATATTATACACAAGCTCAGATCATCGTTGATGCCATCCCTTCAGGAATTATTATCGATGACAGAGGTATCTTAGCAAGTGATAAGGTGTATAATGGTTTGCCTTATGAATATAACACTATTGTTGTAAGATCTGACAAACCAAATGATACGCGAGTACCATATTTTAAATTTTATTATCGTAATGCAGATGGAACAAAGGGTAATGAAGTATTAGATATTAATGGTCAGAATGTGGCACCAACAAATGCTGGAAATTATATTTTACGAGTATATCTTGATGCTGATCAAAATAATGGTTATGCAGATTATGAATCAGACAATATACCATTTAATGTATTAAAGGCTAAGGTTCCTGTTTATTGGGGTGCCGACCATATTGTAACTTCTACAGTTAATGGAAATGTCACATATAAATATGAAATGTATTATACAGGCTCAGAAAGAATCCCACTTGCTAGAGCATATGGTATTATAGACATTTCTACTAATCCAAGTGTACATCAGTATGAGTTAATACCTCTTACTGTTACTGCGGATAGAACTGCAATTAGTATTGGTTCATATATTGCAACAGCAACTATTTCAAGTGCTGATTATAAGCAAAATTATGAATTGCTAAACCCTACAACTGGATATGAAATTGTGAAATCAGTTTTACTTGATCCAAACAATCCAATTACTAATCCGGTATTCCCTAATGATCCTTCGGATCCATCTTTACCAGATAGTCCGAATAACAAAAATCATCCAAATAGTCCGAATAATCCAAATAATAATTCGACATTGGAAGGAATTGAATTCTTAGCTAATCAATATAATCCTAAAGCACAAACAGCAAGTACACCATTTACATATGGAGAGCAGATTATATTAGAAGTTAAATTCATTTACTCGGATCGTAATCCTGTTGTTTATTACTATTATGTTAATAAGTCAACGAATGCACGTACAAATAACAGTTCTGTTTGGACCATAACAAGTATTTATGATAGTAACTTTAGTCTTATTTCAACTAATCCGAACTGCGAATTTGAATTTGAATTCCCTGCAAATTTAACAACTCCTACATTTGATGTAACTGCTAAATTAAAGGATAAAAATAATTATGCATGGAATACAGATGGTGATATTGCAGATAGGAATATTATTGTTCACATGGATCCTTTGGATTTAAATCCAAATAATCCTGACGACCCAACTAATCCTGATATTTGGGTTGAAAAACCAACAAAGAGTACATTACTATATGACGGAACTCCTCTTGAGTTTGACCAAACTGATAGTCTAGAAAAGATTAATGTTTGGTATAATATTAACCATACTCCTAATACATCAGATGACGTATTAATATCACCTGATAATTACGCAATATATTATGGAAATAATATTAACCCAACGAGTGATGATAATAATCCATATAATAATGCTTATGTAATTATTGTGAGCAATAGTGGTTATGTTTTAAGCTTCAAATTTGGCGATTATGATGCATATAATACAGAAAAACAAACACATGCAAATGATCCACTATATGTGAACAAAAACATAAATGAGACAATCGCTCAAACAGCAGCATTTACTTTTGAAATTGTTTCTCCAGAACCTAAGTATATTACGCTTACTGAGGATTCTGTGATGAAGTTTGTAAGCTATGAACAAGATTTTGATCCAAATAATCAATATGCATTGACATATACTTATGGAATTTCAAGTGAGGATAGAAATACTGCATTAGAGCAGATAGTTGGTAGTGAGACTAATGAAAGTGTAATAATTGAAAAGAAGAAATATTCAATGTTTAAGTTAAGTCATATTGCTCAAAGACATAATTTAAAGTATATTTTGACACAAATAAAGAATGACTTAACGCGTATAGCTGTTTATAAAGAAGATGGTACATCATTATGGGATGGTGCTTTAGATACAACTTTATCTGATTCAAATGAGATGTCAGACTGGATTGGTTCGGGTACATACATTGTTCTATATGATGGTTCTGATATTTCTACAAGAAAAGCAGTCGATGCTGTAGAAATTGTTATTGTTGGAGATGTAAATGGCGATGGTATGGTAAATGCATCGGATTCAGCAGATATTCTTCAATATGTATTTGCAGGATATGACTCATCTAATCAAATTGAATTCCAAAAGGCAAAATATGTTGCTGGACTAGTTCAAACAACAAGTCGTAGTATTCAATCTGCTAGTGATTCAGCTGAAGTTTTAGCGTATACATTTACTTATACTGATACATATGATTATTTTGAAGATAATTTCTATTCATATTACATTAATCAAAATAATTCAGGTTCATAAAATCCAATGGTGCCGATTTTACGGCACTATTGGTTCTGATTTTTAAATTCATATTAAGGAGGGAAATATATGAAAAGAATTATAAAAAAGTTATTTATACCAATACTTTTTATAGGATTATTATTTTTTGCCATAACGGACTTTAGTTTAAATGGTAAAAATAAAGTAGAAGCAGCAAGTTCAGATGTAACAATTCCTGGTTCAAATACATCAATTAGAATTGTTTATACTACTGATTTGTTTGTTTCCGAGAATTATACTAATGAAATAGATGGTATTCCAACGTCTAAAGAATTCTATGTTACAATTTTTGTTAATACTACAAATGGTATAAATGCACTAAATGCTAAATGGAATTTTAATACTAGTGAAATTGATACAATAACTGCTATTAGTTCAACTAATGGTGATGAAAAATCAAATATTGACTCTATTTTAGGATTGAGTGGAAGAAATACAGTTGGTACGGATTATAGAGATTCAAGTGCAGACGGTGCCTGCTATATAGGTAATGTTTATGGACATACAGGTACAAAATATCTTGAGGGAAATGCAAAACAACTTATAAAAGATGGTGGTTTATCTGGACAAGGAGCAATTAGTGCTTCTGGTGGAGCAAATTTTGCACTTTCTGGAATAAAAGTTTCAATAAATACTGCAACTAATACATCTTATGTTTTAGCTAAATTTAAAGTTAAACTAAAATCATCTGCATCATCATTCACATTAAAAATGGATACTACAAATGGTATTGCTATGGGTGGAAATGATAAAACTGGGGCAGGTGCAATTACAGGACCTGGTGTTTCAATTTTTGATTCAAGCATAGGTGCTGGTTCTTTAAGTGACAAAGTAGATACAGTTGTTACTGCATATAAGTCAAATCAAACCACAAAAATCGGTACAGCTAATTTAGGCAATACAGTTACTACTGGTTCAATTGAAGTTCCTGCTGGTACAACGTCAGCTGATTTAGGAATTTCCGTAGATGGCGGTAAAGGTTCGATTGCAAGTGTTACAGGTGCAACCCTTTCAGGTTCAAAATATGTAGTAACAAATATTCCAACCTATTCATCAAGTACTCCAGTTAGTGTTATAATTAATGTTACATCAGAAGACGGTAATAATTCTAAGCAGTATACTTTAACTTTTAAGCAAGCAGCTTCATCTACTAAAACGCTTAATAGTTTAACAATATCTAAAAATGTAGGTCAAAATGATCCTATTATTACTACTAGTTCATCTGAACCTACATCATCCACAAGTTCAGTAACATCATTTACTCCTAATACTCAGTATTATGTGTGGATTTCTGCTCAAGAAACTGGTGTAAAGGTAGTTGCTAACTATACGGCACAAAGTGCTACACTAGCAGGAAATAGTTATTCAAGTGGTGCAACTCAAACTGTTTTATCAGCAACTAATGCGTCTTTCTCATTAGTATTAAAGGCTGAAAATAATGATACTGCTTCATACAATTTCACATTTAAGACTATTACAGACGGTGCAAAGGTTTCAGGTGCTACTGTAAGTAGTGGTAGTACTCAATTAGGAACTGGTACACCAAATACAAGTGATGTAATTGATATTGAAATTGATTATGCTGATGCAAGTGGTAATGTATATACAAATCCAACATTACAATTTACTTTACCTACAAATCATACAAAGTTAACATGCAATGGGCAAGCATTATCAACTTCTGGTTTGACAGCTACATATACTGGTCTTACACTTTCAACATCAACTGATCCTAGTTATAGTGCAATTGGTACAATTTCAATTGTAGCAACGGATACTTTGACAAATGAAACTAAGACATATACAGTTAATGTTAAACGTTATAAGGATACAAGAAGTGATAATGCTAATCTAAATGATATTACTGTTTCTTATAATGGTACAAATGTAGCTTATACACCTACATTAAATGGTCCTCAAACGTATACATTAACTAATCATATTCCTTATACAGTGAATGCCTTAGATGTTAAGACTGTATTAGCTGATACTACAGCTACATTTACATTATTAAGTAGTTTATCAGGACAAAGTGCAATTAATGGTACAAATAATAGTCCAACGTCTATTACGATTGGAAATTCTAGTACATTAACATCATATACATTCACAATTACTATTACAGTAACCCCTCAAAATCAAAATCAAAGTGATGTAAAGGTTTATGTTATTAGTGGTACAAGAGACGCTGCAGAAGCAACTAATACCATTGATACTAGTTTAATAGCTGTAACTGATACTACAAATAATGGAAGTTCTACACTTAATGGTAATTGGGATTCAACAGGTACATATTATGATTTAGGCACTCTTTCATATTCGGTTAAATCTTTAGGAATTAGTGCTTATATGACTGGTAGCTTCTCTTCAATGACTATTAATGGTTCTAATGCTACAAATGGTCAGGTTATGCCTTATAATATGCCTACAACTACAAGTGCAATTCCTCAAACTAATATTCCAATTGTTGTTAAATCACAGTCAAATCAAACTAAGACATATTATGTTAGATATTCAAGGAATGCTCCTGATACTCAAAATGAGGTTACAAGCTTTAATGTTACAGCTGATGATCAAACGGTTTATTCATTAGCAAATGGTAATATAACCTCAGGAAGTGTTACTTCAACTATAAAGAAATTTACAATGACTATTCCATACACTGTAAATGATGTTGAACTAAGAATTTATGGAGTTCCAACTCTTGCAAAGGCTTATTACGATGGTTCAGAGTGGACAGATTGGTCAACAGGATATAAATCAATTACAATTGGTACAGCGAGTGATATTTCACAACTTACTAAGGTGATTAAATTCACAATCACATCCGAAGCAAATACTTCAATGGTATACGAAATTACTGTTACTCGTGATCCAGCTAATACTGATACGGGAGTTACTTTCACTGTTACTGGTGATACAACAAGATTACCAATTAACCCTTCAGCACCAATTTCAGGAACTGCACAAGCTGGTCATACATATTATTATGTAAAGCAAAGTCAAGAATCTGGTGTAATTATCTCAGCTAATCTTGTAAATACAGGTAGTGGCACTAAAATTATGTATTCTACAGATAATGGTGCAACTTATACACAAGAATATACAAATGCAACTGCACAATCAATAAAAGCATTAGGTTCTACATATTATTTTAGAGCATTACCTCAAGCAGGTGTTGCTGCTGCCAAAGATTATGCATTACATATTGAAATTGCGGATGAAAGAGATGATAATACAACTCTTAAAACATTCCAATTAAAAGATGATCAAGGAAATATCATAACTCCAACAACTACATCTCCTACATTTACTTCAGGATGTGCTCCATTAACATTAACTTACGAAGTTCCATTTGCTCAAGGTAATGTTACAATGGAAGTAGTAGCTACTAAAGATCCTAAAGCTAAGGTTTATAAGGATGTTCATGATGCAGGTGCTATATTCTCATGCGACACATCTACAATAACTGCTGGACAAAGTAAGACATTCCAATATTATGTAAAAGCTGAAAATGAAACTTATTCACCATCTCCTTATCAAATTACAATTAAACGTTTACAAGGAAATAGTAAAGTAGGTCTTCAAACTTTAACTATTAATGGACAAGTTCCATATGAAAAGGGAACAACAACTCCATTCTCTAGTCAATTATATACGGTTGGTACTATAAAAGAATATGAAATTAATCTTGGTACATCATATAATGGTGTTGCTGCTAATGTTGTTGCTAATTTAATTTCAAATATTGGTAATGCAACAATTACAACAAATATTCAAGGTACATTAGCTTCAACGAAGAAGGATAGTGCAATAATAACTGCTACTTCCGAAGATGGAAAGGTAGTTGTTACTTATAAGGTAACAATCTATACAGCAGATGATGATAACACATTACGAAGCTTTGATCTACTAGATGCAGAATCATCTGATATTAAAACAACTACTAATAATACTCAGTATGCTAATAATCCTCATGATTTGATGGATTCAAGTGGAAATCAAGTATTTAATTTCGGTGCTGGAGATTCAGGTGCGACTGCAACTATAAATTATGCTAACCGTAAGGTATTCTATGATGTATTATGTAAGAATACTCAAAAGTTATATGTTAAGACAGGTAATACATGGACTCTTGCATCCACACAAATTAATAATATTGTTACACTTAACGTTGGTCAAAACAAATTTGTGTTTGGTGTTGTAAGTGAACTAGATGCACTAAAGGATGCAAATCCAACCCCTACAAACATTTATACATTTGTATTAACTGTTAATCAAGCTGATGTTGAAAATAAATTAGCTACATTTGATGCTAAAATTGGTGGTATTCCAATTGCATCATCTGATATAATTTTTAATCCAAATTCAAATAATATTATTGTTAATAATGTGGGTAACTATAGTTCAAACTTTAATTTTGATATTGTTGTAACAAAGGTGTCAGATAAGTCAAATGTATATATGCCAAATGATTCTGTTAATGAACATTTAACTTATTCAACAAATTTAAGTTTTGCAACAGGAACTAATTCAGATACCTTCTCAATTAAGGTTGTTCCTGAATCAGGAGTAAATGATGCAAAAACATATACTGTTACAGTATTTAAGAATTCTGCTACCCTAGATTCGGATACAACATTGGGTAAATTGACTATTACTGGAGTAAAGAATGGTGTATATTATGATTATATTCCAGATTCAAATGCAACATCTGAAACTACTCCAGATTCAAATTCACCTACATTAATCGTTGGAGATGTAAATTTAACATTTAGTGTTGGCTTACCTACTGGCTCAAAGGCTTCAAGAAATTTAAGTATTAAGGCTCCAGATGATGCTAGTTATACAGCTCTTACATTGAGTCAAACAACTAATAGTGTTCAATATACTGTTCAAACTAGTACAACACAAGATTTAATATATTATCTTGAAGTATATGCTACTGCAGAAGATACAACTGTTGGTACAAAGTATTATATTAAGATTGTTGTACCAAAGACTTCTGATGATACTTCAAGTAGTGTAACTTCACCAGATCCAAGCAATACAATTACTGATATTCCAGGGACAAATGATAAATTAATTGAAACTAAACCAGGAACAACAGATGTTCCAATTAGTGTAACACCATCAGATCCAGATGCAACTGTGGCAATTACAACTCCAAACGGATCAAATTTGACATTTACTCCATCCGGAAATAATCCAGGTCAAGGTACTATTGGTGGCTTAAAGCCAGGTAATAATAAAGTTACAGTCAAGGTAACTGCTCCTAATGGTGATGATACAACATATGATACATATATTTGGGTTGACGAAACTCCAGAACTTGAAAATTTGGAGGTTTGGGATGCTGTTGATACGACCAAACAATACCAGTTAAGTCCTCTATATCAACAAACAACCTTTAATTATACTGTAGATATTCCATATTCTGTAAATTCAACAATTTTAAAATATGCTTTCCCTACTCAAATTGATTCTTCAAAACTAAATGTTAAGTATTATATTGGTTCATCTTCAATTGCAAATTCATTTAGTTCAGCGTTAGAAGCTACAATCAATACAGCTAATTCTGTAACCATTAGAGTTGTTGTATCACAAAACTATACTGCAGGATACACTCCTACATCTCCAATTTCTGCGGGTACAAGAACTTATGAAATTGAATTTAAGAAGGCAAGCCCAAGTACGGATTGTGAATTGTTAACAATTGATGCAGATGGTACACCTGTTCCAAATGGTGGTACATATGTTGCTGGCACTGAATATGTTCTTGACTACGGACGTAATACAGTCTTCACTAATTTAACTAATATTACTTATAAGGGTAGTTCAATTACCGTTACAAGTTCAGACACAACAGTTACACCACTTGGAAACAATAATGATGCATATCGTGTTACATTAGTAGCTGGTAAGGCTGTTACCGTGACTATGATGGTAAATCCAGAAGATCCTGCAGCTCAACCAGCAGTATATAAGTTTGTATTAGTAGCTGCTAATAAGGATAAGGATGTTACTAATCTTAATTTATTAGAAAAAAATCAAACTTATGTGGATGTTAATGGTGATTCATTACAATTTAATCCTCAAACAACAACTCCATATTCATTCCTTGCTAAGAATTCTACTAATGTATTAACATTAAGAATTACAAAGCCACAATATACAACAGTATCAATTGATGGTGTAGCTAAGAGTGACTCTTATGGACAAACTACATATGATTATACAATTAATCTAACTAATTATGTTGATCCTAATGATTATGAAATGAGTGTTCAATTATTAAGTGAATATTATGTAGCTTATGGACAAAATATTGCAAATGCAAGTGATGAATATAAGATAATAATTAAACGTCAAGCATTAGATAATGATGCAACATTATCAAAGCTTGTTGTAACTATTGATGGTGTAGCTCAAACTATTTTTGCAACGAGAACACCTGAAGGAACATTTAATATTCCAAATGTTGGAAATGCTACTTCAATTAATGTAGAAGCAACTCCAACAAAGAGTACAACTAAGATTAATGGCTCATCTTCTAATCCATATACTAATTCATTTACTTTAGGTGGAAATACATCAAATGGATATAATTATCAAATTGTTCTAAGTTGTGTTGCCGAAGATGGTACACCTCAAAATTATGTATTAGAAATTTCACGTGGTCCTATTAATGCATCTGACGATAATGGAATTATTTTAATTGAGGTATTAGATTCAAATAATGTATATTATATTGCACAGCAAGGAAATGCAGCAAATAATGTTCAACAATTTGATCAAGCACAATTACCTTATACAATTACAATGCCATATGGTGCTAAATCATATACGATTAATGCACAAATTCTACAAGGCTCATATGCAAAGCTTTATATTACTGATGGTACTGGAAGCAATGATGTCCAAACTGCATCTCGTCAGTTCCAAATTGCATCAACTATGTATGGTACAACTATTACTCATAAGGTTTATGCTATAAGTGATAGTGGTATTAAAGGATTGGAATATACAATCACTATTAAGTTTGAAGAACCAAATGTTGATAATTCTTTAAAGAGTTTAACAGTTGATGGCGATGAGCAAATTACATCTACTACACCAAACAATCCGACATTTACGATTAGCAGACCTAATAGTGTTACAATTGTTGATATTGCTGCAATTGTAAGTGATCCAACTGCAACAATTGCATCTAATAGTCATTTAGGTCGTCTATCATTAGTAGAAGGTCAAAATGTATTTAATGTAACTGTAATTGCACAAAATGGAGATCAACAAACCTATACTATTATTGTAAATCGTGACTATGCAAATCCAACATTAATGGATTTAGGTGTAACTGGTGAGGCATTATTAGATTATGATACAAAGAAAGTAACTACATTTGAACCAAATACAACAAAGTATTTTGTAAGAGTTCCATATACAAAAGAGACTGCTGATATATATGCATATTCATCAAGTGTTAGCGATGTAATTTTAGGTACAGGAACAAAGAATCTTCTTGTAGGAGATAATAAGTTTACAGTTAAGATTACAAGTGTGCATGGTACTACAACCGAATATGAGCTTCATATTTATCGTCTTCCAGAAGAAACTATGAATGCTTCTCTTGATTGGCTAAAAGTATTCCAAGTTGGTGCTGATAAGAGCAATCTTATGGATGGTTCTGATCGACTTGAATTAAAGGATGAAAATGCTAAAAAGATTTCAGACGTATTTAATTCTGATAAGATTTACTATGGAGTTTATAATGTAAATGGTAAAGTTGGCTTATTAGATGTTAAGTATGACACTGTAGTTCATGGTAATGAATTTTATGATTCTCCAGTTGTTACTGTATTAGGTGCAGATAATCTTCATATCGGTAAGAATCAAGTAGTAATTCTTGTTACTGCACCAGATGGAATTCATCAAAAGGCATATGTTATTGAAGTAGAACGTGATGACATTGCTTATAATGTTCTTGAAGATCAAATTGAATTTGATGGATATACTCTTGAAAAAGTAGTAGACAAGCTTGAATATAATATTAACATTGGTAAGAAGAAGACATCTGAAGTTGATTTCTTATCATATATTGAAGCTTTAAATGCTATAGGCGATAATGCTGAACAAGAACTAGAAATTACTTATAAAACAAACATTGAAAATAATCCTGATGATGTAATTATTGAAATTGCAACTAAAGATGGAATTACAAAACAAGTTATTTTCCATGTTGAATCTACAAGTAATCATAATAATGCAGACTTCTGGACATTCTTCCCATTTATTATCTTATTAATTATTGTCTTAATTATTTTGATTATGATTTTAATTTCTGTTAATAAAGATAAGTATGGAAAGATTACTAGAAAGGCTGACAAGAAGTCAGATAAGAAAGAAAAAGCAGCGAATAAATAAGTTAAAGGAGGATTACTATAATGTTAGATAAAGTGTTGTTTCAGATAGGAAGCTTCGAAGTAACAGTTTTAGTGGTCGTCCTTGTAGCCTTATTAATAGTCTTACTTGTTGCTGCAATGGCTTTTAGACAAAACTATATCATACAAGTAAGATTATCAAGGCTAATGGATGCTGAAAGTGCTAAGCATAACCACGAAGGTTTTGTTACATTATTGCGCAAACGCAAGAAAAAAATACTAAAGAACTCTCGTCAAGTTTCCCCAGCTATTGTTATCTTTTCGCTAGATAACCTTGGTGGGGTCTACGTGGGCTATAAAAATCAAAGACTTTTAATGCGTACAATTTCTGATGTATTTACAGAAGGTCTAAAAAAACAAGAATTTGTAACTCGTATTGACTTTTCTAAATTTGGTTTAATTGTAACTGATAGAAATCGCGAAGAGGTAAAGGAATTCATTTTAAAATGTATTGAACGTTTAAATGAAATAGAATTTCCTAATTATGGCTATTATACCTTTGATGTAACATGTGCTGTATATGAAGCGGTTCCTCTTGAAAATCCTAAGGATGAGGTTGCTCTTGCAATTCAAACACTTAAATATGCAGTTGTTAAGGATGGTAATATTTATTACTATTCGCAAGACGTTCTTGATAAGGTAAATAAGTTAGAAGAAATTAATGCTTCTAAAGAAAGTGCGATGGAAGAAGGATGTATTATTCCTTATGTTCAACCTAAGGTTGATTTTAAAACTGGTAAAGTTGTTGGTGGAGAAGTATTAGTTCGTTGGATTAATGATGATGGTTCAATCAAATATTTCCCGGATGAATTTGTTCCTTTGTTTGAATCAAATGGATATATTCGTCAAATTGATTTAAAAATGTTTGAAGCAACATGTATAATTCTTCAAAATGCAAAAAACACCGGTCATGACATTGTCGTATCAACTAATTTCTCAAAACTCACATTAAATAGTTTAAGAAAAATAGATCAACTTCTTGAAATCACCACAAAGTATGGTGTTAATCCTTCAAGTATTGAAATTGAAATTACGGAAAGTGAATTTGTATCAACAAATCAAGCATTTACAGCTTCAATTTTAAGATTACGTCAAGCTGGCTTTAGAATTGCTATGGATGATTTTGGAAAAGATTATTCTTCATTATCATTACTTACAGAAAATCGTTTTGATACTATTAAGGTTGATAAATTCTTCTTTGAAAATAGCTTAGCTACAGACAAGGAGAAAAATGTTGCCAAAAATATTATTAATCTATTATCATCAGTTGGTTGTAAGATTTGTCTTGAAGGAATTGAAACTTTAACATGTCTTGATTATCTTGCAACTGTTAATCGTCAGGTTTTATTACAAGGCTATTATTTCTCAAAGCCTATTCCTGAAGTTAAGTTCGAACAATTCCTTGATACTATCTTCCCATTCAATTATCCAGTTGATAGTGATAAAATAAAGCCACAGGTTATTGTGCAAACGGTTGAAGTAGAAAAGAAGGGTGTAGATGCTACTGATACAGATACTAATAATCATACAACAATCAATGTCACTACAAATGCTCAAAATGAAGCTCTAGATTCATTGAAAGCTCAAATGTCTGAAATGCAAAGGAAGTTTGAACAACAACTACAAGAACAGCGTGAGTTGACTCATAAACGAGATATAGAGCTTATGCAACAGCAGCTTGAATTTATTAAAAAGACACAAGAAATGCAAGCTAAGAATAAGCCTGTCGAGCTTGAAACTCAATTGATTGATAATCGTGAGGATGATAGAGTTAAACGACTTAAGGAACAACTTGATGAACTTGAGCGTGAACGCGAACGAGATCGTCGCGAAAGAGAACGTGAAAGAGATAGAGAGCGTGATTCTTATCGCGATAGAAGAGATTATGACGATTTACAACAACAAATACGTGATTTAAAAAATCAACAAAATAATAATGGTCCTATGGGATATCCATACCCATATCCTCCATATGCACCATATCCTTATCCATACCCATATCCTCAGCAGCAACAACCTCAACAAAATATAGATGTTGATGCTTTAATTGAGAAATTATCAAAGAAGCAAAAGGAACAGGTTGATAGTGCTATGGATGAAATGAAGGCTCAAAATCAATCACTTCAGGATCGTCTTGATGCTGAACGTAAAGAGCGTGAGGAACTTGAGGCTATGCTAAGAGATATCCAAACTAAGGGTGAAGAAGAGGAAGCTGATGAGGCTGAACAAGAGCGTGAGCAAGAAGAGGCTGATAAGGCTTTAACACTTGATGTTGATGCCCTTCCTGTTGATGATGATAACGATACAGATGAGGATGCTGATAACGATGCAGATGATGATACAAATTCTGAAAATGAAGAGCCAGTAGAAAAGTCTGAATTAACTCTTGAGCAAATCGAAGCCTTAGTTAAAAATTATCAGGATAGATTCCAAGAAGATTGGATGAGTCATGCTAAGGAAGAACTTCAAGGTGGATTTGATGAGCTTGTCAAAGGTTTAAGGTTCTATAAGCTTCAAAATGCTGAAAGAAAAACTTTTGTTGATAAGGTTAAAAAGCTTTCGCCTGAGGTTAAGCAAATATATAACATCGTAAAGAATGAATTTATGAAATATAATGGTGTAACTAATAAGCTTACAAATTCTTGTGATGTTTTATATAAGGGTCGAAATCAAATTGCAAAGATTAATTTTACTAAATCAAAGGTAAGATTATATCTTGGACTTGATCCTAATAATGCGGAATATGCCAAAATTCCACATAAGGATTTATCAAACAAGCGTGCTCATGCTAGAACGCCATTCTATATGCTACTTAAATCACCACTTTCAGTTAAACGAGCTAAAAAGCTTATTGCTGATTTAATGGTAATGCATAATTGTGAGGAAAATTTAAATTATAAACCTATAGATTATGCGACTAAGTATAAATTCTTTAAAAAGGATCAAAAAAAGTAATTTAAAATATGGTTGTGAAAACTGCTTTTAAAGTGGAATTTCACAACCTTTTTATTTTTTTAGATTGTGTTTCTCATATTATAATTTTTTAATACTTCCTTTTTTCGTATATTTGATACTTCAGTATATATTTCAGTTGTAGTAATAGAAGAGTGCCCTAATATTTCTTGAACGGATCTTAAATCTGCACCATTAATTAATAGATTTGTTGCAAAAGTATGTCTAATAAAATGGGGAGTAGAATTAAGGTTGATATTTAATAATTTTTTATATTTATTAAATAAATTATCAATTGAATGAATATTAATTTTATTTCCATAACGATTTAAAAATAGAAAATTATTTTTGTTTTTAAAGACTTTATTTCTAATGTACAGCCATTTATTAATGTTTCTCCATGTTTCATCACATGTAATATAAATAAAACGTTGTTTTTTCCCTTTTCCATGAATTAAGATGCTTTGCTCAATAAAATTTATATCATTTATTTGTATACTTGTTAATTCTCCAATTCTTATTCCACTTGCAATTAATAAATCAAGTATTGCTAAATCACGTCTATTTATTAAAAGCGAAAATGAACTCTTTGCTTGTTCACAAAGAGATTTTAGACAAACAAGTAAATTTCTAATTTCATCTTTTGTTAGGGTTTTTGGAAGTTTCTTTTCTTTTTTTAAATTAAACTTAATTTTATAAAATGGATTTTTATACATATTATTTGATTCAAGGTAATTGAAGAAATTTTTTAGTACAATTACTTTTCTGACAATACTTGAATTTTTATAATGTAGTTTTAATGTAGTAACATATTTTACAATAGTTTCCTTTGTTATTTTTTTCATATTATTTTCATATAGATATTTAAAAAAAATATTTAAATCATATTCGTATGATTTAATAGTTAGCGTTGATAAATTTTTTGTTGATTTAATATAATCTAAGTAATAAATAATGTATTTTTTTAATTTCATTTATAAATCCTCCAGTTGAACATTGTGTATTATAGCAAAATATGCTATAATTTGGTTACAATAATATACAATTATTGGGAGGAAAAAAGAATGAAAAGAAATAAAACAAAAATAATTATTTCGGTTGTATTTTTAGTGATTTTAATTTCTTTTAAATGTTTCATAGAATTAAATAAGAATTTTACTGGTGGAGTGTTTGAATTGTTTAAATCTGATTTTTTTCTATTGCTTATAGTTATAGCACCGTTTGCTTTTGAACAATTAAAGCCCTTAATTTCAAATAGTAATGAATATGTTTTCAATCAAAGTAATAATTATTTTGAATCATTTGACAGAACGCCTGTAGTAATCAAAATAGGGGAGGAAGCACGTTTATTTAAAAAAGATTCAAAAAAAATAAAAGTCTTAATTCTTAATTGCCAAAATATTAATGCAATTGAAATAAAAAATATTAAATATCAATTATATAATGGCTTGTCATCAAGTAATAAGGATAGGAATTTTAAAAAGTATCAAAGAATAATTGGAGATATAAAAATCCCTCAAAATTTTGATATTGAAAGCTTTTGTTCGTATATTAATAGTCTTCATAAATATAACCCTATTTATAATAATTATGTAAACCTACTCATTTTAGATGATCAATCTTTTGATTTAAGTGATTTATTTAGAGTAAATCAACAAAAAATTAATAAGAAGGTTCTAGTTGTACATTTAACAAATAATTTACATTATCAGAATAAAATGAACAATATTATTAACTTAAATGAATTAAAGCACAGTAATTTAAATTATACCTTCAAAAAAGATAGTCCTATAAATTATTATAATAAGTTTATTGATTTAATTGAGACTAATATTGAAAATGATCCCTTAAATGCATACGCTTTAAAGAAAGTTATCGATTCAAATAAAATTTTTTTAGATATGAATGAAAATTTTATAATTCCTTTATACTATAATAAAATAGGCAACTATGAAAAGGCATTACAATATATGCTTGCTAACATAAATTCTAAATTTGATGAAACCACAGATGTATATAAATATATATTAGCTGATACATTCCATCTTAATGGTGAATATATTATTGCTGCTTCAATTTTAAAAAATATTTCGAATAAAAGTGCTTTTGTTACAAAATTAGAAATGCATTTAGAAAAACATTTAGGTAATTTTTCGAATTATTCGGCAACAACAGATTATTCTAATTTAAAATTATTGAGTATTGCAATGATTGATTTAATTGATAAATCCATTAATAATGTAGTAGCCAAGAAAATTAATTTTGTGACTGCTAATAACCCAAATTTGGATATAAATAAATATGAAATTAAATCAACAGAAATATCAAATTACAATATGTATCGTGCTGTATTTCTTGCATCTGATAATAAATTAAATGAAGCATTAGAGTTAATTAATAACTGTATTGCTAAATTTGAGTCAGAAAATGATCATTATTATTATAATGCATATTATATTAAAGCTGAAATTTTAAGAATAATGAACGATTTTAGCGAGGCGTATAAATTTTATCTTAAATCCTCTGGAATTTTAGATGATCATGTAGATATTAATTTGTTAGATCAAAATTATTTTTCAACAAAATCCTTAGAACTTCTTGGATATGTTCATGGAGATGCATCTGACAGAATCATAGCATATAAAGAAAGTCATTATGATAAACTTAACCATAAAAAATACATTTCAAATATAAAAATACCTGAAATGTATGATGAGTGTTTAAAAGAAAAGATTAATTTACGCTTTAATCAAAAGATATTAAATATTATTAATGAAACTTCATTAAATGATAAAGACTGGAGTAAACTTAAAACAATCTTATTAAATAATATTTTTATCATTTTGTAAATAAGTCATCAAATACATATCTATTCGCTTTATTTTTAGCTAAATAATTAATTTTATCAATTATGTTTTGTGGATTTTCTTTTGTAATTTCATAAATTATATAAGCTAATATATCTAGCTCGTCTTTTTCCCAACCATATCTTGTAATTTCTTGAACACCAAGTCTTATTCCATATCCATTAAAAAGAGGCTTGGTTTTTGTATTTAATGTGATACCATATTTAGACGCATTGTCATATATTAGATTCATTTGTTCTTTATTTTTACATAATATAAAGATTTGATGCGTATTGGTATAAATTTGTTCATTTATTTTGGCAATATTTAAGTCATATTCTTCAAGTTTTTTCGCTAGATAATTAGCGTTTTCAATTATCTTTTTTTCATATTGCTCCCCAAATTGCTCCAATTCTATTAATGCAAGTAATAGACTAGCAATGTTATTTGGCTGAACGTTTCTTAAAATATCTGGGCTTATGCTTGGCTCAAGTCTATCAGCATAATTTGTATTATTAGTTAAAATAAGTCCACAAGTTGGTCCTGGTATAGTTTTATGTGTTCCACCAATTAAAACAATATTATTCTTTATTAATAGTGGATTTTGATGAATTCCAGTTGCTATCATTCCAAATGTTTGTGTTGCATCAAAAATTATAAGAATATTATTATCATCTATTTTAGAAACATCAATTGTATTAATTAAATCTGATTGTGCAAAAATGATTGCATCAAAATGATCAAGCTGAAGTTTTTTATTTAATTCAGAATAATTAATTTCACGGTTAAGATAATCATAAGGAATTTCTTCATATCCTATACCTGAAAGACCAAGTAGAATTGGAACTGATGAATGTCCTCCTTGCTTAGAGGTTGTAAGTAAAACTTTATCTCCTCTGTTTAATAATGAATTTATTGTTACAGCCATACAGTTCATTCCAGAAAGTGTTCTTGCATCTGTATATTTTGCTTTAAATAGTTTATTGCATTCTAATGATAATAAATCAAATAATCGATGAACATATTCACTTCCAATGAAGTTATTATTTGGTGAATAATCTCTATTACCAATGCAATATTTTCCTTCAAAATCACTTACTAAGCCTTCCTTAACAAAGTCTGAAACATATGTTTCAGCAGCAGATAAAGGTATTTTTTTAGAATTATATAATTTATATTCTTTTAAAAGATTTAAATACTCTTGATAAATATTCATATTTACCTCCATGGGAAATGACAGTCGTTATTAATCTTAGTTAACATATGTGTATCTATAGGTTGTCCCATTGTTCTTTGCGCAGTATAATCAGCTGCAAATGTTAGGGTAGTTGTAGCTTTAATATTCAACTTTTCAGTAAAATAATTATAGATACTTACAATTGTATTGCTTGTGATTGCAACATCATCAAATATTAAAATCTTATCATCAACATTGAAAAGAGTATCATCAATTATTATCCAAAATTTATATGTTTCGATCATATTAATATTATATTTGCTATAAAATTTATATTTTTCAGTTTCAAATTTGTTAAAAATATCAATTTTAATTATATTGTTTTTAGCAATATTTAATTTTGATTGTACATACTGAAATAATTTATTAGTATTATCGCCAATTAATACTATTTTAGTTGGAGAAATTGTATTAATCTTGCAAGCAATATCTTTTACACCTTTTTTTAACTCTAATTTTGTACAAAAACTACCATCAATAAATTCTTTATAGATTATATAGATTGATATTAAAGAAATTATAAATGAACTTATGGCAATTATAAATTCAATTATAGATATAAATTTACTTAAAAGAATATTGATAGTAACAATAAAAATTAATTCTAGTATAGTTAATATTATTATGACTAAAAATAATTTGTAAGCATTTGTTTTATTTCTTTTCATTCTTTTTTCCTCCCAATAATTGTATATTATTGTAACCAAATTATATAAATTAAGTGAAATTGATAGTTAGGTGTTGGTGTGGTTAATGTTGAATGTAGTGGTGAAATGAGATGAGAGTTGATCTGCAAATAACTGATCTTGTAAGTCAAGCTTCATATGAGCTAGAAGCTCAAAATTACAATGAGGATATGCGCTTTAAAGACTTTTTAAAAGCTAATTAAGAAGATTAATTCTAATGTAGTGTATATGGTATAATGAAACTGAACCATTTGAAAGAAAATCCTTAATAGAAAACTGAGTCACTAATGATAAAATACGAATAGAAGATAAGGATAATAAAAAATCAAAAGAAGAAAGATAAAAAAGTTTTTAGGAGCGTTTACTAAAAGTGGACAGGAGCTTCAAAAGGATGGTGAAAGGATGGTGATTTACTTATGTCACCAATAGGAAATCGAATTGAAGAATTTAATAATGATGAAGAAAGAAGAAGAGCCGCCTTTGAATATGAGTGGAAGTAAATCAATGATAGACGCCTTCAACTTGAAAATGATGAGCTAGCCAAGGAGATTGAAGATTTAAAGGTATTAAATCAAAAGAAGGATAATTTAATAACTGCTAAAGATACTTTAATTTCTACTTTAGTAAAAAATCTAAGAAGCTTAGGTAAAACCAATAAGAAAATAGCTGATGTACTGGCTTACTAGTTGAAGAAGTAAATAATATGTAATAAAGAATATAGAGGTATTTAATAATACTGTATTAATTAAATGATACCTCTTTTTTTGCTCATAAGCATTAAAATGTCGAAATTTGCTAATATTTTTATTTAGTGTTATAATGTGTAATAGGATATTGATAATTTTAGCAAAAAAGAGGCGATGTTACGTGAATAAGAAATTTTTATATATATCAGCTAGTGTTTTAGTAGCTACTGCTGCTTTCCTTGCTGTTTTTTTACCAATAAAATTCAATAAAGCAAAAGATAATAATAAAATTACATCAGGAAGTTTGGTTAATGCAAATGGTGCTAAATTGAGCTGGGATGAACTTTTAAATGAAAAGTCTGATACTGATAGTGATAAAAATAAAATAGTTGTTGAAGAGAATGTTATTACTTATGTTGATTCAGCCTTAGATGGTGAATTGACTCTTCCTACCTCCATTGTAGGAATCGGCGCAAACGCCTTTAAATATTCTAAACTTCAAGCAGTTAATTTTAATGAGGGCTTGGTAACAATTGGTGTTGATGCTTTTTTAGAATCATCTTTAATAAAGCTTTCTTTACCAAGCACGGTAACAACCATTGAAAAGGATGCTTTTTGGAATTGTACAAGCTTAACTAATATTACATTAAATGATGGTCTTCAGGTTATAGGATATAACGCTTTTTATAATTGTCAATTTACCTCTTTAATAATTCCATCATCTGTAACGACTATCGAAGAAGGCGCATTTATTAATTGTAATAAAATCATAGGAACGGTTACGCTTCCTCAAAATATTACTGTAATAAAAAATAGTACATTTAAAGGCTGTAGCAGTGTAAAAGAGTTTGTATTAGGAAATGTTGAAAATATTGAATTTCAAGCATTTTTAGAATGTACATCATTAGAAAAAATTAATTTGCCTAGCACATTAACAAGTATTCAAGATGATGCATTTAGAGATTGTACTAAGCTTAGTACGCTTGCATTTCCAATTGCACTTCAAAGTATTGGCTCACACACCTTTGATGGTTGTAGATCATTAGAAACGGTAACCTTAAATCAAAATATTGCAAAACTAGGAGTTGCCACATTTAGTAATTGCATTAGCTTAAATTCAATTAATATACCACAATCAATCAATTCAATCCCTGATTCATGCTTTTATGGATGCAGTTCATTAACAAGTATTGATTTAAGTAGTGTAGAAATAATTGGTTATAACGCATTTTTTGGCTGTAAGAACGTAACATTTGTATTAGATGATAATGAGAATGTTCATTATGTTGCATCAAAGGATAAGGATTTTTCTTCATTAGAAGAAATATCAAACGATAAATTTAAAGAATATGCTTTAAAAAATTATTATATAAAAAAAGTAGAGGGTAAAATCAATGAAAATAATTAAGAAACTTATTTCCTTTACAACAGTAATTTTTAGCTTATTTTTTATCATTAGTTGCTCTAAAACAGCTTCAACAACATCTAGCATCGAATTGTTAAATATCGAAGCTTCAGGCATTAATAATGAAACAGTTTATCAAGGCTTTAGCTATTCTAAGTCTTCATCTGTAATAATTACAGCCACTTTTAGCGATGGAACTGAAAAAAATGTAACAAATGATGCTAAATTTGGTAAAATTTCAACCTCAAAAGTAGGACCTGTTGAACAAAATGTAAACTATACATTTAATGGCAAAACAGTTTCTACAACATATGAGGTTTTAGTTTTAGATTACAGCTCACAACGAATTAATCTTGATACAGCTAATGTAAAAACAATTTATAATTTAAATGAAAAATTAACTCTTAATAATTTACGTGTTACAGCATTTTATCCTAATGGTGCTCAAATCAAAGTATCACAATATGATGTAGAATTAACGGATATTTATAATGTTAAATGCGATATTAATAAGACGTTTATTCATGATGGTGTTTATGATGTTAAAATTTCATATCAAAATTGTAATTCAAGTTTTTCGATTATGGTATATAATGATGAAATGACATCATTTCATTATAAGGTAAGTAATTCTCTTGATTATGAAAAAAATCAAAATGTTAATTTTTTAAATGGAAAAGATTTATTTAAGTCTTTATATGCTAATGTTTATATGAAGGGTGAGAATTGCACATATGATTATAATGCTTTGACATATAATGAAATGAATTATGAAGCAGCTCTTAAAATTAAATCTTCTATCTCAAATGAAAAAACAGATGGATTAACTATTGCTGTTACAAGACCAGTTAAAGTTGTAATGCTTATAAGACTTGATGCAAATACATTATCTATTCGTGACAGTAGTGAAATGGTAATAAAAAGATATGGTATTACTTCAGGTGTTGGCTATGTAAGCTTTGAACTTGAAGCTGGTACTTATACTATTTCATCTGTTGATAGTTATGCCTATATTTATGATTTATACTTTGTGTATGATTCGGATTTAAACTTAAAAAAATATGATACGATTGAAATTGATAAATCATCTTTAAAGGATGAGTATCATTATAATGATTCATTTGATGTTAATAACTTTAAGGTTAATGGCATTATTGGCTCTTCTAATGAAGTTCTTGATGTAAATAATTATAGAATTCAATTATATTATAATGGAAATGAAGTTTCAGACTTTAGTTTTGAGGGTGAATATCAAATAAAATTATCATATATAGGTAACGATTTATGCGATGAACCAGTTAAAAGATATTCTATTAATTTTAACTTTACAGATATGGATAAATTATATTTAAGCAAAATTGTTGTTAATGGGGTTTTAGTTGATATTTCTAAAAATCAATTTAGTTATTATATTATTGTTGATAAAGATATAACTGAAGTTTCATTGGAACTTGAAAGTGTTGGAGACGGTATTATTACGGTTAATGGAATTGAATATACGAAAGGTATGAAAGTCTCAATAGGTAAAGAAAGTATAAAAATTAACGTAACGGATGGCTCTCGAACAACCGGATATGAATTAATAATTAGGGAATGACTTGGAGATGTTTGAATGAAAAAAATTGTCAATTTGTTTTTGTTTGTTGTAATTTTAGTTTGCATGTTAGTTGCATTTGGATTGATTATTTTCTACAATAATAAAAATTATAAAACAAAAATCACTGAGGTTTTAATGCATGATATTGTAATAGTTGATATTAATGCCATGTTGTAAGCCTAACTTTAAACAAGAATGAAGTATTGTTCTTTTGGAAAGATGAAATTATATGTATTTAGTAGAAATATCAACTATGTGCTTGCATTAAATGGATAATATAGCAAGTTAGCAATAACAATTTTTCAATATTTGAAAAAAATAAAATGAGAGGAGGATGTTGAGTTTTGTTATCTGCTCGACAAAATATATATGAGATATGGATTTTTTCCTAAAACGATGTGGAAGCTATTTAATGGAAGTTTTAAAAGACAGCTTAAGAAAGAATTACATGAACCTAAAGTAGGTACTGTAATGAAGAATGCCAAAAAACGCTATAAGGAAATTGTTGAATCAATTCAAGAGTTTGATAAAGGAGATAGATTCCTGTTTAATATTTTAAGCTGTGCTATGCTTTCTTCAGTTTTATTATCAGTAACAAATCATTATACAGTATCAGAAATTACAAGTTATTATAGTAAAGCTATGAATACAAAGATGTTAAGGAAAACAGTAAAGAAGAGTACTGCCTATACAGCAAAAGGCAGGGAGATATTAAAAAATCAGGCTAAAAATAGTGAACTTCAGTCTAATCCTTATTCTTGGGTATTTGAAATTCAAGATGGTGAAAATCTAAATGAATATACAGCAACCTTTAAAACATGTGGCATTTGTCATTTGATGAAGGAACTTAATCTTGAAGAATATATTCCTGCAATGTGCGTTTTTGATTATGATATGGCTAAATTAAATAATACCGAATTTTCAAGACAATATACACTTGCATCGGGTGGTCCTTATTGTGATTGTCATTATAAGCATAATGGTAAAATAAAAAAATAACAAAAATAAAGGCCGAATGAAAAAAAGGAAATAACAAAATAAAAAAGGTAATGAATTTAATAAAATTATTAGTGATTTTACTTTAAGTTGATTGCTTTCTTTTTAATATTTAAAATATAATATACAAATTTTTTATTTCAAAAATTGACAATTTTACCAAGAAAAAGTATAATAATTTATGCAAAGCAGTAGCAATACTGTGACGCAAAGCTATAGGGTCTTTCTAAGATAGCCAGTTGCACAAGCAAGGCTATCTTTTTTTATTTATATATGCTAAAATTGTTGTGGAGGTTTTACTATGCGTGTAAGAGATACAAAAATATATATATTATTGACAGCATTAGTGTTCTTAATGGTAGTAACATTTAATATTTTTTACATTTCAAGTTTTACCACCCGAGCAAAAGAATTAACTTATAGTGATGCTATTAATGAAACTAAAAGTAACTTGATAAGTGTTTCTGAAAGAATAATTTATTATGAGCATGAATTTGAAACTAGTAATTATACTAATGTTGAATTAATCGAAAATCCTAAGGATAATTATATGAGATTATTTGATTATTCTAATTATGGTAATGTAGCTACAGCTTTGTTAAACTCGCAGGATATAGAGATAATTAATGCAGTTAATAAATACTATTTGTATATTGTTATAGATGACAGGCTAGGAAGATTAGATTTAGAACGTATTTTTGAGCCGGTTTCAAAACAAGGCTTTTATCTATTTAAAGGCTTAAACGGAGAGTATGTATATAGTGATTTAAGCTATGATCATTTTTTTACATATGTAGCTCCTGATGATTCAGACACATTTACAAATATGAAAAGCAAAATAGAAAATAAAGAAAATTTTGCCAATTTTGTTCGAATTGATGATGAAACCAAAATTGCATCTGGTATAAGTTTTGGAAAGGATTTTTATTTTTGTCAGTTTTTTGATTTGAATGAATATAAAACAAAAACTAAAGGTGTTGTAGTAATGGGCTTTATTTTGTCAGGTGTTATGGCATTAGGAATGGCAAGTATTATTTTGGTGTCAATTTATGCATTGCACAAGCAAAACAAGCTTATATCAATTTCAAGACGTGCTGCAAGACGCAGTGATGCTATTATTATTCGTGCGACAAGAAGTGGTCGTATTTTTGAAATAAATCATAACATTCCAGATTTAAATGGTAAAACATATAAAAATATTTTTGATTTCAAAACTGAAAATGATGAAAAATTTAAAGAATTAATAAAAAAACAAGATAATATCATGGCTTGTTTTGACGGAAAAGAAACTAAAAGATATATTGATTTTACAATATTTAAGTATAATTATACTTATTACCTTGTTGGTCGTGATATAACCGATGCGTATTTAAATAATGAAAGATTAAAGGAGTTAACAAGTAAAAATGCTATAACAGGTTTACCTAATTATTTCTCCCTTGTGGCAAATTATACTAAAATTAAACAGGAAAGTTTAAATAGAGTAATTACATTTTTATTAATTGATTTAGTTGAACATGAAGAAATAAGTAGTGTATTTGGAACCCCGACATATAATGCAATTCTTGATGAGGTAGCTAGTCGTATTCAAAAAACAATCGGCCAAAACAATCTATATCAAATTGAGAATAATTTGTTTATTTGCACGCTTAATGCTAATATGAAGGAAGAAAATGGAAAGATGATTGAGGATTTAATTAATAATCTTCATCAAACAATTGAAATAAAAAATAATACATTGTATGTTAAATATAAATTTTCTTCTTATGATGTCATAAATGTATCTAAAACAAATATTTCTCTTGACGATATTATTGATTCATTAAAGGTAACTCTTGATGTAGCCTTAAAATCAATTAATCGTGATTATATTAAACATGATGCTACAATTCAAAATATGATTAATCATCGTAAGCAAATGCAAGAGGATTTAGTTAAGGCCTTAGAAAATAATGAATTTATGATGTATTTCCAGCCTCAATATGATGTTCTTGAAAATCGTATTGCTGGCTTTGAGTCATTGATACGTTGGAATAATCCTAAATATATTAATATCTCTCCTCAAGAGTATATTGAACTTGCTGAGAAGAATGGTTTAATTATTGAAATAGGTAACTTTATTGTAAAAGATGTATTTAAAAATGCTAAATTATTTGAACCATATGGAATTGCTATATCTATAAATGTTTCTCCAGTTCAGCTTTTCCAGGCCGGATTTGTTGGATTTTTATTAGAGGAATTTGAAAAGAATAAGCTAAAACCGGGCTCAATTGCTGTTGAAATTACAGAAACATTCTTAATGGAAAACTTTAGTGTTGTTATTGAAAAACTTAACATTTTACGAAATCACGGCTTTAGAATTCATCTTGATGACTTTGGTACGGGGTATTCATCCTTGCAGTATCTTAAGGAGCTTCCAATTGATACGATAAAAACAGATAAGGAATTTATTAAAAATCTTGAGAATGATAAGACTTCACAACTTATTATTAAAGGAATTATTGGAATGGCTAAGTCAATTAATTTATCCGTAATATCGGAAGGTGTTGAAACAAAGGGGCAAGCTGAAATTTTAAAGCGAGCAGGGACTAATTATTTCCAAGGATGGTTAATCTCTAAGGCTGTCCCACTTGATAAAGCTCTTGATATGGCTAAAAATGGTGTAGATATTAATATGAAAGGTAAGTGATATAATGCTTGCGACAAATGCGTTTAATATTGTAATTACAATTACCGTAATTCTTATTATTGGTAGTTTGATTTATTTATTAATAAGATTAATGCTTCATAATGAGGCGAGATATCGAGAAGATAAAAATATTCTTACGGCTGATATGATTCCTAATTCCAAGATGAAAGGAATAGTTGATAATTATATTGCTCGTGTTGGTAAATTTGGTTCTTTTTATGTTATGCAAATTGATATTGATAACTTTAAAGGGTTAAATGAATTATATGGTCCTTCAAGATGTGATCAGGTTTTGCAGGAGCTTTCATATCGCATTACTAGTGGAGTTGAGCATTCGGTTGTCTCTCGTCTTAATGATGATAAAATATTTGTTCTTGTTAAGGATGATGTTAATTATGCGACCGTTGAGGAAGATGTATCTAATTTAATTGTGAAGTTAAAACAGACATACGAAAATGGCCATCAAACACCAGTTAATTTAACTGTGTCTGTTTCAATTGCATTATATCCTACTTGTGGAACAACCTATAAGGCCCTTTTAAGATCACTTGAATTAACTAATTACGTTGTTAAACGTAATGGTGGAGATAATTACATGATTTACTCATCTGATATTGATAGTAAAGAAACTTCGAATATGGATTATTTCAATGAAATTAGAACGGCAATTGATGATGGACAATTTTGTCTTTATTATCAACCAATTATTGATATAAGACAAAAAAAGCTTTTAGGTTTTGAAACCTTTTTAAGATGGAATCATCCAACCCAGGGTGTATTAACACCAGATAAATTTATTAAGATGCTTGAAACTAGTGGAGATATTAATTATATCTCTAAATGGGGTGTAGAGCAAATCGTAACTAAAATGGGTGAAATCCAATCTCACATTGGCGCCAATGATTTGATATACACGAATAATATTTCAACTAAACAGCTTATGTCAGATACTTTAGTAGAGGAACTAAAAAAGCTACTTCATAATACTAAGGCAAATCCTCATAAAATAGTTTTGGAAATTGAAGATTATATGATGTATGATAAAATGGATCAAGTAAAGCTTAACTTATTAAGACTTAGAGATTTGGGCTTTAGAATTAGTGTTGATGGTCTTAAGCTTGATTATGCAGCCTTATCTCAAATTGAAAAGGAACCAATTGATATTATTAAACTAGATAGATCATTCCTTAAGGATATTAATAATAATAAAATGAAGGAAAAATTTGTTGAGATGCTTGTAGATTCAGCTGAACATATGCATCGTATGGTAATAGCAGAAGGTGTTGAGGTATATGATCATATTTTATATCTTGAAAAAAATAATATTCAATATGGTCAAGGTTATTATTTCTCAAAGCCTTTTGAAGATAAATTTGTTTATGAGTTCATTGTTAACAAGGATTTTGAAGATAAATTAGATTTAAAGCATGCTAATTTGGTAGCTAACAATTTGAGTGAAGCTAAAGAAGTGGAGGCTTTGCAAGAAAAAGCCAATACCCAAAAGCAAGTCGATGATGAAGGCTCATCAGATAATATAACAATGTAATTAATAAAACCTCTAGTATTTTTGCTAGAGGTTTTATTATGTGGATTAAGTTAAATCATCGTAAGAAAAAATAAAAAGATTTTAAGCTTATTTTTTAACTCTATTTAGGTAAAAATGCCCTTTTTGGCCTTTTTTTGAGAAAAAGTGGTAAAAAAATATAATTGAATGATACTTTTTAAATAATTTTTCGAAAATATAAAACTTTATAAATATTTGACAAAATTTAACACTAGTGCTAATATCAAATTATAAAATATTTTATACTATTTTTAGTTAATTTGGAGGATATATGAAAGCTTATAATGATGATAATCGTTTTTTTAATTTAAGGTCTGATGTTTATTTTAAACATTTCTTTTCGGTTAAGAAGATACTTGCTATCTTCTTATCAAATCTATGGAATCAAAATGTAAATGAAGCTGATATTACATATGATAATACTGAATCAACCGTATTAGATGGTAAAAAGATAATTTATGAT
>ERZ1106923.16-NODE-16-length-85964-cov-379.919473_pt1 | contig 85964 bp, 95 predicted proteins | sample MGYA00403657_ERZ1106923 | MGnify/ENA primary metagenome ERZ1106923 (study PRJEB35170, sample SAMEA104062425) | human gut metagenome | biome: human gut; feature: human-associated habitat; material: faeces | place: Denmark | collected 2012-06-19 ...
ATTATTCTTTACTGCATTTTTATTTGTTGACGTTTCTTGTTTAATTAATTCTCCTAATTGAGTAATTGGTAATAATAACCATCCCCAAATAAAGTTATTAGCTACCCAATATGTTCCTTGTTCATTTACTACATTTACCATTCTTGCAACCATTACCATATAAGCTAAGTTTCTAACAAATGATTCAAGACCAGAGATACCACCAATTCTAACGAATTCTTTCATCCACTTGAAATCCATCTTCTCTTTGTTAAATACATTAACTTCATTCTTAACTAATAAGAATAATGTTGTACCAAAGATAATGAAATTAACGATAATATTTGTTACACCAATACCATTTACTCCCATATTAGCGGAACATGATAGTGATGAAACAAGGAATAAATCTAAGAATACACATAATACTAGTTTAACTACTATAAGAATATAAACTAGTTTATCTTTACCTAATGTTACTAATCCTACTAATGCAAATTGAGACAATATTCCAAACACATTAGCAATAGCTTCTATTCTAATATATGTAGCTGATGCATCTATAATAGATGGATCAGTTGCCATAGCTTTCAATAATGGATTAGTACAAGTCATTATAAATATTGATAATATTATATAAATACCTAAAGTAATTAATAATCCTGTCTTCATTCTATTGGTAAGTTCTTTCTTATCAGATAAAACCTTACCAACAAAATAGAATAAAGGTAATATAATTGCTTCATTAATCACTTCATAGATTAAATTAATCCATGATAATTGACCAGCAATTGAATATGACCAGTCTCCTGGTAAGTTTCCTAACCAGAATACTCTTAAAGTAGTATAGATTGTTGGAACTAATCCCATTACTAATAATGAGATAAATAATTTATGATTAATGTTTTTAAATGATGTAATAATTTTATTTATCATATTCTATTTATAACCCCTTTCTACTAATTTTTTATAATATTCTAATGGATTTTTATCTCTCAAATTTACAATATCATTTAATCGTTCTGTTCTTTATGATCTATAAATTCCAAATATTGCTCATACGAATATGATTTCCAATTTTGTAATAATGGAATATAAGTTTGGCCTGCAAAATTACTAAATCTATGTTTCTCATAAATTCTAGTATCAATTTGAACTTTTTTGCCATCAGCAAATTCAAATGCTTCATCATCCCATCCATTATTATTTGAATGGTATTGATACAACATGTTAGCGCCTGAATCCAACATTGCTTTTATAAATGGTAATGATTCAATTTCATCAACCGTTCTATCTCTTTCAATTGTCTTTGTTGGTTTTTTGGTGCCTCCAGACAATGAATATAAATCATCTTCGACTTCTTCTTTAATATGAATATTAGCATACAAAATAGGACAACCGTCTCAACAGTTTATCACAAACCACAAATTGAAATAATTCTATCAATTAATAAATAAATACTTATTAGTTATTATCATATAACCTAATTTAGCTCTTTGTCGTAGAATATTCTATTTAAAATTAGCAACTCACTTTGTAAAACCAATATCTGATGCTTTTAATCCTGAATATTTATATGATAAACTATAACTTGTGATTCTTGTTGTTCCAGAATTTGGAATTAATATTCCTTTTTCAACCCATCCATTCATCCATTTAGATATTGCACGTGGTGTTACACCAAATAAATTTGCAATCTCTTTGTTTTTTACAATTTTTAAATTATTTTCTATACAATATCTAAGTAATGTTAAATCTTTTTTATTTAGGCATTTTAAAAATTCATTTGACCCACTTTGTGATGCTTCTAATGCCTGCTCATATATCTTTTCAGCATTAAGCGCCATAATTTTACAGAAATACTCAATCCATATTTCTAAGTGAGGCGGATTTTCTCTACCAGAATAAAATAATGCTGGAAGTCCCATCTGAATAGATTCATAATATCCATTTAAATCAGACATATAATATTCTTCAAATGAATTAAAACCTTTAAAATCATAATCATGCTGCATAAGTACATATGTTGATAAAGCCCTTGATGTTCTACCGTTTCCATCTGTAAATGGATGAATTGTAACTACTGCATAATGCATGATTGCAGATAAAATTGGTACTGGTAAATCTTGATTATTATCATACCAGTTAATCAATTCATTAATAAGTGGTTCAATATCTAGCCATTCAGGTGGAATATATTCAGCTTGCTTTGATATAGAATCATATACTGCAAATAATACTCCTGGAGGAGTTTGTCCTCTAAAAGGTATTCTTGATAATTTACCTTTTTTTTGAATAATATCATGAAGTTTTAATATGAATTCCATATCAATTTTTGTATTTTTCTTTTTTTCTTCTTCAAGATAAGTTAGTGCATCCCAATAATTTTGAACCTCTTGTTCAGCGGTTATTCTATTATCCTTTTTATTTGCAATAACTCTTTCAACTTGATTATATGACAAAACATTTCCTTCTATACTTGTAGAAAAATGAGTTTTCTTTAATTTTGCTTCATACATTAACTTTTGCTTCTCTCTTGTAGGTAGCAACAAATAATCTAATGCTGTTTTATATTTTTCAATTTTTAAAAGACTATTTACTAATTCATTAGTATATTTAAATTCCAATTTCATTATATCAACCCACCTATATTATATCAAAATAAGGAACACAAAAGCAATATTTTCGTTCCTTATTTGTTCCTTATTCATTCCTTATTCGTTCCTTATTTAATCATTTATGTTTCCTAATTGTTCCTTATTTCATTATAAATAGAAAGAAAAATAGACTTTCAGCAAAAAAATATTATTAATAAAATTTTATTTGATTATGCTTAGTGAAAAAGCAAAAAAAGTGAACTACTCATAAAGAGTAAATTCACCAATATTATATTTATTTTTCAAGCTTTTTTGTAAGAGAAACTACAGATTCTGTTGAGCTTGTATTTGGGAACATATCAACCGGTTGAATTGAATTAACCTGATAATTATTACTTAAAATAGCCAAATCCTTTGCTAATGTTGCCGGATTACAAGATACATAAATAATTCTTTTAATTCCACTACCAGCAATCGTTTTAGCAACATATTCACCAAGTCCTAAACGAGGTGGATCACAAACTAAAACATCAACTGCCTCTTCTCTTAATGTTTGAGGAAGTAGCTCTAAAACCTTACCAGCCTTAAATTCCGCATTTCTAACCTTATTAATTACAGCATTAGTTTTAGCATTTTCAATTGAAATTTCATTTTGTTCTATTCCTATAATTCTTTTGGCAAGTCCAGATAAATAAATACCAATTGTACCAACACCACAATAAAGATCTAATACTGTTTCCTTCATTGAAAGCTTTGCAGCCTTTTTAACAACATCATAAAGCTTTTCTGTTTGAACAGGATTTAATTGGAAGAAGGTATCAGGACCAAGCTCAAATTTATATTTTCCAATTGTTTCTGTTATAGTATCCTTACCTTCAAGCTTCTTAGTTTGTCCAAAAATTAAAACACTATCTTCTTCATTATAAGACATAAAGACAGATACAACATGCTCAAGCTCCATTGTCTTTTTAGCAAGCTCACGTAAATTAGCCTTTTTATCTGTAACTACAAAAGTGACCTGTGCTTCCTTATTAAAATGAGATACACGAACAACTAGGCTCTTAAGAATCCCCTTATTTTGCTTAGGATCATAAACACTAATATGACACTCATCAATAAGCTCACATATCTTTTTATTAAGATTATTAACAATATCATTTTGATTTAAGCAAGAATCAATACCAACAATTACATTACTATTTGGTGCAATAAGTCCAACCGTTGTTTTGGCCTTAACTACCTTTAAAGGTAGAGCAGACTTAAACCGATAGCCCCATTGATTATTCGCTCCTATTGTTGGTTTAATTTCAAAGCTTCTTGGGTTAAGCTTTGTATATCTTGTAATAGCCTCAATTACACCATCTCTTTTAAATTCAAGCATCTTTTGATAATCAATATGAAGAGTTTGACAACCACCACATGCCTCATAATAAGGACATTTAGGTGTAACACGAAATGCTGCTGTATGCTTAAAATCAATTACTTCCGCAAATGCCATGTTCTTTTTAATATTTGTAATTCTTACATTAACACCCTCACCAGGAAGAGCATTTTTTACGAAGATTGCAAGTTTTTTATAATAAGCTATACCCTCTCCGTTAATACCTAATCTTTTTATATCAACAATTACTTCATCATTTACCTTTAATTCTGTTTGCATAAAATCACCACTTTTTTAAAATTACAACTAATTATATCATAAAAAATTTTACTAAACAATTACATTATAAATTACTTTTGATCTGATGGTAATATATCATTATAATCATGGTCAATATCAACAATTGCATAAAAGCTATTGTTAGCCTCATGAATTAAATTTTTAATATATTCTTCAATCTCTCCATCCGTTTGCTTAATACCATAAGGAACAATAATATCAAAAATAATATTTGTATGGGTAGGTCCTGACACAATTCTAAAATCATGAATTGACCAGTTAAAATCTAAATTTTCCTTTAAAATTGTTTTGGTAAATTCCTTAAGCTCGTCCGTTTTTTTATCTCCGACTAAAACCGGATCAAGGTGAATAGTTAAATGAACATTAAGCTCATTTCTAATTTCATGCTCAATTTGATCAATTTTATCATGAAGAAAAACTAAATCACCTTTTGAATCAACCTCTACATGACATGATGCAAAAATGATAGAAGGCCCATAACTATGAATTTCAAGGTCATGAATACCAATAACTACATCATGAGCTTTAATCCTTCTTTCAATTTCATGTACAAGCTCCTTACTAGGTGCTTCTCCAAGTAAAGGATTAGACGCCTCCATTACAAGCTTAATACCACTATAACAAACAAGTAAACCTACTCCTAGTCCAAAATAACCATCAAGATTATAGCCAGTAAATTTAGAAATAATTAGTCCAACTAATACAAGTGATGTTGAAATAACATCATTTCTCGAGTCAGTTGATGTAGCAATCAAGGTTTGTGAATTAATCTTCTTTCCAATTGAACGATAAAAAATAGCTTGATAAAGCTTAATTATAATAGCAAAGCACAAAATACCCAAATTCAAATAAAAATAGCTAACCTCAGAACCTGGATTTCTTATTTTATCAATTGCTTCCAATATAAGTTGAACTCCAAGGACACAAACAATAACAGATACAATAAAGCCTGCAATATATTCCATTCTTTGATGCCCATAAGGATGCTCCTTATCAGGCTTTTTTTGACTCATTTTAAAGCCTAATAAGGATACTATACTATTTAAAGCATCCGATAAGTTATTGATTCCATCAGCCAAAATTGATAATGCTCCACTTATTACGCCAATAACAATTTTAAACGCACAAATGATTACATTTGATACAATACCAAAAATGGAGGCTAAAGCTCCATATTTTATTCGAACATCCTCAGATTGCGTATTTTTATAATCCTTAATAAATAATTTAACTAAAATGCTATCCATAAAATCACCAGCTTAAAATTATACTTATATTATTATAGCATTTATAATTAAACAAATCTAGAGTTCATATAAGCTTTTAAAGCTATAACCATCACTTTTTAGCTTCTTAATTATTTTATCTAAATCCATCATATTATCTTTAGAAACTGTATGCATTAAAATAATAGCTCCATTATGAATTCTTTTCATTACCTCATTATAAGCATAATCATTTCCATTATATTTATCCTTATACCAATCAACATAAGCAAGAGACCAAAATATTGTTTTATAATCATTATTTTTTAAAGTATTAAGTGCCTCTTTATTAAATTCACCAGCTGGAGGTCTTACAAAATGAGAAATTTCACTACCCATTAAATCATAATACTTTTCTTCAAGCTTACTGATATCCTTAAGCATATCTGAACTACTTTCTTTAGTAAAATGCTTATGAGCATAGGTATGATTTCCGATAATATGACCATCATCTGTCATTCTTCTTACAAGGTCTGTACTTGATGTTAAATAATGTCCGGTAATAAAAAAGGTAGCCTTAACATCATTTTCCTTAAGCGTATCTAAAATAGATGATGTATAGCCATTTTCATAACCACAATCAAAGGTTAAATAAACACTTTTTTCATCCTTACCTAAATAATAACCGTTATTTTCTTCAATTTCATTTTTATAGGGTAATATTGGTCTTTCATGATTGTTTATTTTTCCAACCCCAAACCCAGTTGCGAACGTTACTGTTACATTTGTAAATATCATAAAAAAAGCGAGTATACTAAATATAAATATTTTTTTCATTTAATTCACCATTTATATTATTACTTAAACTTTTTGATTAATTATTCTATTTTTTGGTATGTGTTCATTTGCAACAAGGCCAATTATTAAACCAATTATTAAAATATATAAATAAATTACACCAATTATTATCATTGTAAATATACCATATAAAGCTTTAAAATTAGAAAAAAAACGTAAATAAAGCTCTAAAGTAAATGTGGAAATAATCCAGCTTGAAATAGTTATTAAATAACCAGGAATTATAGCTTTAAAGCTAATTTTATAAGGTGGGACAAAAATTAAGAAAAAAATAATAATAAACGAGGGAATAACCATCATCATTAATGTTTCAAATAATGATTTTAGCCAAATATTTTCAATATATTTTAAAATTATATTTCCTAAAATAATCATAAAAATCATAAGTAAAATTAAAACCATAAAAATAACCACTAAAAAGATAGCTACTACTCTATGCATTAAATAATATCTTTTTCTTTTTTGATTATAGATTATTTCACCAATAAGCATAATATGATAAAAAAGAGTTGATGATGACCATAGTGAGGTTATACTTAATATAACATGTGAGGCATTAATTCTTTTAGTATTTTCATCAAAGAAATTTAAAATATTAGTAAAAAAATCATTAGCAAATACACCTTCACTTGGTATTTTAAAATTAAAAAGATGCAAAATAGAAGCCACAAGAAAAAATAAAGAACCACAATTAACAATAACAAAAAAAGCAATAGCTCCTGCCATTGTTGTAAAATGTCTTTCCTTTAAATCCTTATATAGCCTCAATATTCGCCTCACATTATCACCATTTATATTATGGATTTTATTTTTAATCATTAAACAAAAAAATCCTAATTTTACCAGAAAATATAGGTATAATTAGGATTAATATTATAAAATTAAAAGCAATAATGGAATCGTTATAACACACAAAATTGTTGTTAATAAAACGACATTAGCACAAAGCTCCTGTTCAGTATCATGTAATTCTGCAAGTGACAATATAATGGCACCTGAAGGAGCTGCACTTAAAATTAAAATACATGATTTAAAGGTTTCATCTAAAAATGGCAAGAAATAAACACATAAATAAGCAAAAAGAGGGAATATGATTAGCTTCATTGCACAAGCTAGGTAAGCAAATGGTCTTTTAAAAAGACTTAAAATATTGACAGTTGATAATCGCATTCCTAACACTATCATACATAAAGGGGTTGTCATTTTACCCAAAATATTAATAGCATTTCCTAATACTTGAGGAAAATGAATTTTAAATATATAAAGTGGTAAAGCAACAAAAATAGCAAGAGAGGTTGGATTAAGTATCGCTGTTTTTAAAGAAACATACTTAGCCTCTTGCGTTATTAAAAATACACCTAAGGTAAATGCAATAATATTCATACTCATTACATAAACAGATGAGTAACAAGAAACAATAGGATCATTTGGAAATAATGCTTGTACTAATGGAAGACCAAAAAATCCTACATTTCCACAAGCTGCTCCAAAGGTTAAAACACGATATTTAGCATCAGAAAACTTTTTTCTTAAGGCATAATATAAAATCATAATGACTAAAACTTGAATTAACAAGCTTGCAAGAAAAAAGATTCCCATTTGTTTAAGATTATCTAAAGAGTATTCTACTGCTTCAAAGGCACTTAAAATCATAGCAGGTCCACAAACATATAAAAGTAAAGCTGACAATGTTTTAGCATGAGAAGCTGTAGCCTTCTTAGCCTTTGTAACAATAAAACCAATTGCCATATAAAATAGCATTATTAAAACATTAAATAATGTTGTTGTAAAATTCATACTATCACCACACGTGCAAACATTATACGCTCTTTTTTTTCAAATTCAAGTTTTTTTATATGCTTTGTTAAATGATAGCGCTTTAATTATAACTAGTACAAATTTTCAAAATTTGTTTTTTACTATACGTTTATCTATACTATTATTTAAAACCGCGATAGTATATCATTCGATATTAAAAATCGTACTTTATTTTTCCTAATACAAAAGTTAAATAATGTGGAATTGTAATAATATTTCCTTCTTCACTTATATTATAATCACCAATTTTTATCAATTTTGTTTTACCATAATGTTCGGGACGATTCATTACTGTTTTACTAGATTTTGTATTTCCTGTTTTAGCTTTAGCCTCCACAAGAGTAGGGTATCCATTATAAGATACAACAAAATCAATTTCTAATCCACTGCCTTTGGCAAAATAATATGGTTCTAAACCTGCCTTGCTTAATGAATCAAAAACTAAAGCTTTTCTTCAGTAACACTAACAACATCTTGTTCTGCCAATAAATTAACTATTTCAATATTAGAATTAATGAAATCGTAATTTTCATCATATTTATCGCCCTCAAATACGTATTTTCCATCAACAACTGATATTGAATCTTCATATAAGTCAGAAATCTCATCATCTAAAACTAATGATTCTTTTGTTAATTCTACTGCTTCTGAATACACATCATCACAATCATCTGTTCCAACAGCATAAACATTAAAATCAACATTCATAAAAAGTATCACACAACATAATACAGTTATGATTAATAAATAAATTTTTTTCATATTTTCACCCTCTCGTATAATTAAATTATATTATTTTATTATTTAATAAACACTTTAAGAAAAATCAAGCGACTTTTCAAGATTCTTTAAGAAAAATCAAGCGACTTTTTTGTTTTTTCATTTTTTTCAAAATAAAAAAGGTCGCTAAATTGCGACCAATTAATTAATTAATTAACGTTTCCAATACGGCAAACATCACGAGCAATCATAACTTCCTCATTTGTAGGTAATACATATACCTTTACCTTAGAATTTGGAGTTGAGATTTCCTTTTCAATTCCGTATGCTTGGTTGTTAGCTTCCTTATCAATTTCAACGCCCATAACACCTAAACGGTTACAAATCTTCTCACGTAGGTGGCAAAGATTTTCTCCCATACCAGCTGTAAAGCAAATAGCGTCACATCCACCCATGTAAACATAGTAAGAACCAATGTAGTCCATAATACGCTTAGATTGAACGTTGAATGCCATAATACAACGGTGATCTCCTTCGTTCATACCCTTTGTAACGTCACGAGCATCGTTTGTACGACCACCCATACCAAGAAGACCTGACTTCTTGTTAAGGATATTGATAAGCTCAGAAATGCTTTGACCTTCATGCTTAGCAACTACCTCAAGAGCAGTTGGGTCAATATTACCTGAACGAGTACCCATAGGAATACCCTCAAGTGGTGTAAGACCCATTGAAGTATCAATACATTTTCCACCCTTAACAGCAGAAATTGAAGCACCATTTCCTAAATGACAAACAATAATCTTAGTATCCTCAAGTGGCTTACCCATAATTTCAGCACATCTTTGAGAAACATACTTATGGCTTGTACCATGAGCACCATACTTACGAATACCATACTTTGTATACCACTCATATGGTGTAGCATACATATAAGCTTCTTCAGCCATTGTTTGATGGAATGTAGTATCAAATACTGCAACCTCAGGAACATCTGGTAAAACCTTCATAAAAGCACGCATACCAACAACATGAGCTCTATTATGTAAAGGAGCTAAATCAGCAAGCTCTAAAATCTTGTTAATTACAGTTCCATCTGGACCATCAATTAAAGTTGAATCCTTGAAGTATTCTCCACCTTGTACAACACGGTGACCAACACCAGCAATCTCAGAAAGATTTTCAACAATATGCTTTTCAAGTAAAGTCTTAAGTAAAAGCTCAACACCTTCTGCATGAGTAGGTAAAACAGGATTTGTTTCTTCCTTTACCTTTTCACCATTCTTAAAATACTTAAGAGTGAAAATACCCTCAGGTAAACCAATACGCTCCATTACACCTGAAGCAATTACTTCTTCAGCTGGCATTTCAAGTAATTGGAATTTAATTGAACTTGAACCAGCATTAACTGCCATAATTTTTGACATAACTAATTTCCTCACTTCGTTTATTTTTTATTAATATTATTTTCAAACCACGTTTCAATTTGAGCCAAAGCCTCATTAAAGCGCTTCGAATCATTAAAGCTTGGTAGTTTGACCATCATACACTTCTTATTCTCGATATGAGCACGTTGAATAAGAATAATTGATTTTGAATTATTCTTAAAGAATGTATCAGGAAGCTCAATCAAACCAATCATTGAATTTTCCTCATTTAATTCCTTTTTAAATTTCTGATCCTTATCATATGAGAAAAAATCATTAGGAATTAAACACATCATTACTCCATTGTCATTTAGGCCCTTTACATGATGAAGTATAACCTCATAAGGGAAATATTTACCATCTAAAGGATTTGAATAATCAAAATCACAAACAATATAGTCAAGATTAGAAACATTTACATTGCGTGTATCCTGAAAATAAATTTCAAGCTCTGTTTGAAGCATGTCACTTAAGCTTTGCATTATCTTAACTGATAGCTCATTATGCTCACAAGCAATAGCGTCTATTTCTAAATCTAAATGGTTAATTATTGTAAACAATAAATTACCAACACCTGCTAAAGGGTCAAATAATCTAATATGTCTCTTTGTAGGCTCAAACTTGGAAATTAAATAGGCAAATAACATTCCAATCGTATCAGGAGTAATTCCTCCATTACTAATTTTTTGTTCACTAAAGCCTTTTAAAACTATAGCTTGAAGAGCTTTTCTAATTGATTCAACATCCAAATTCATATTTTTTATTGGTTCATATATTTTTTCAAGCTTAGCTTTTTTATCATCAGATAAATCATTTAAAACCTCACCTGCTAAAATATTATCCACCGTTAAAAAGAATAAATCAAAATATTTCTTCTTATATTCATCATATAAAAATTCAATTGAAGCTTCAATAACATCATGGAATATTTCTAGACTATTTTCTTCTGCCATTTAATATCACCAAAAAAGATTATAACAAATATTATGTTTTTTGTAAATGTTTTGCGTTTTTTAATTTTTAAAAAAATGCTTATAAAACACTTTTATATACAAAAGCTAATAATTAATTACAAAAAGGGCCTGAGCCCTTTATTAGTTAATTTCAATATTAGAGGTGGTTCCTTCATAATTAAATGCCTTTTCTTTTCCACTAGCATTAAAATTATAATTATCCTTGCCATCTATCAGTTTAATATTAATATTTGAAGTAGTATATTTTAAATTTGCTTCTTTAGTTATTTTAATACTTGCATCTAAAGTTGTAACATCCATATCTATATCAAGTTTTTCTAATTCTAAATTTTCAAGATTTGAGGTTGTAGCATCATAATTAAATGTTCCTTTATTTATTAATGAATTTGAAATATTAGCCGTACCACCTTTAACATTTAATAATAATTCTGATGCTTCAATATTAGAGGCTGTAAATGATCCACCTTTTATATTGATAGATACATTACTTAAATTCACGTTTTGAAGCTTTAGATTTCCACCTTTAACATCTACCTCTAAAGCAAAGACGTAATCATTAGGTACCTCAATAAATAAAGCCTCATTTGCAAAGCCAAGTTCATTCATCCAGCCAATATTTAAAACATTTTCATACCATCTTCCATATTGACAATCAATATTTAATATCTCATCATCTTTAGTGATACTATATTTATAATTATTAATTTTTTTACTTTTAACATAAATATCGCTACGTTCTGAAGCTTTTATAACAATGCTATCAGCTTTTGTATTACATTTTATTAGATTTACATTAGTATCATATAAAGATTCTTCTACCTCAACATTTTCTGAAGCTATTTTTTTAATATCAAAGCGATTATATGCAAGTATTACTAATAGACCAATCAAGCCTATTATTGTAAAAATAAAACCTGGGATTAAAAACTTTTTAATTTTCACAGAAAACACCTCCAGTTATAATTAAAGCGATTTTCTTATATAACTTCTTAATCAAAGTAATTATTAAAGCTACAAGCTTATAGATTAAAGGTACAACAATTAGAGTTAAACCAATACTTAATATACCTAAGCTAATCATTATAACGCCTTGTGATATACTTGTATGCAAATTAATAATACCAAAGATAATCATTGCAATTCCTGAAAGGCCTAACGATAGACCTAAAGAAACACATAGACAAATTAAAGCAAGGTAAAGTGCAAATGCTACAATAGCCATCGGAAAATATAAGATTTTTGTTAATATATTTCCAGATGATGATTTATGTTTTTTCTTAGGAATTTCATTCTCATCATATTTTATCTTTTGATACACTCCACTTTGACTATTCGTTTCCCTTACAATATCATCAATATCGTCAAGGCGATCAATAACCTCTTCTTCTGTAAGCCCTGTTTTATCCATTTTATCTTCAATTAATTCATTATAATAAGCGATAATATCATCCTTATCATTACAATTCAATTTTTTTCTTAATCGTCTTAAAAATTCTCTTTTTGTCATTATCTTGTCCTCCGCTTAATAAAGCTTATAACCATTTCTATTTCTTGCCATTCATCTAAAAATTCTTCAATTCTTTTTTTTCCCTTTTTAGTTATTTCATAATATTTTCGAGTTCGGCCATTATACTGCCTATTATAGGTTTTAAGGAGGTCTTGAGCCTCAAGCCTTTTTAAAATAGGATAAAGTGTTGATTCTGATATTTCAATAATCTCTGATAAATCAGAAATTATTTTATAACCATAGGATGGCTCATCAGCTACCGCTCCTAAAACACAAACCTCTACAATACCTTTTTTCATTTGTACATTCATTAAATCACCTCTTAATACTATGCAATGCATAGCATAGAAACTAAAAAAATAAGCATATCCCTAAGATACGCCTAAATTATACTATGTATTACAAGGTATGTCAATAAATTTATTTCTAAATTCTTGTATCAACCAAAGGAATGACCAACTCTAATGTACCAATATATTCTTCATTTTCCTTAACAGCGATATATTTTACTAAATATGCTACATCATTTTTCTTCATTTGAAATGAAAATTCTCCTTTAGTTCCTGCTTTAAGTTCACTTATTATCTTTTTTACCGCATTAACCTTATCATGAGGATGACAATCATAAACACTTCTACCAATGGAAGCACTTGGTCTTTTAAAGGCTTTTTCACCTTCATTATAATAAGTATTTATATCATCTTCATTAATAAAGCTTATTTCATAAGGAATAGCGTTTAAAAGTGCATTAACCTGTTTAGGTGATAAAGAACCAAGCTTAAAATTAATTTTATAGTTATCGAATGTTAAATTTGTTTTCTTCTTTTCATCATATTTAATATCAAACAAGGGCTTATAGTCTTTCATATCCTCATACATTTGATTTAAATCTTCTTTTGATATTAATTCTAAACAGTTAGGAAAAAGAATATTATTTTCTCTATAAATCATTTCTTTAATTTCTTTTAAAATTCTAATAAGCTCATCATCTTCTTTAGTTGAATAATCCTTAAGCTTATTTATTCTTTCTTTAATTTCATTATCTTTATTCCACATTACCCTTGCAGGCCCTTCAAAACCATATTTTGTTTTAAGTAAAGGATAGATTAAATCGCCTTTTTTAGTATAATGAACTTTAACATCATTAAGTAAATCCTTAGCCCCTGTAAAAAGACCTGTATCTAAATAATAATCTATCCTTTCTTCAATTTCATTATTTTCAATCATCATTATTTCAATAGGATCATTTTTAATATATTCAAATTCATCAACATTTATATAATTGTTTAAATCATCATGGAATAAAGCTGAATGAATTTCACATAACCTTTCCATTTTATCTTCCATAATACCATTTCTTATTAATTCCTCTTCGGCTATTAAAACATCATTATAGCTTGCATTTTTAAAGTCAGAAACAAAATCAGCTCTAACCGTTTCAAGATTCTCACCATTTGTTAATCTTTCTAAATACTCCTTAAGCTTTAAAGCATTTTCACTAATCATTTTATTCACCATTTATATTATTTACAAATTAATTCGTAATATTAAAAAAAACAGCAGATTTACTCCACTGTTTAATTTAATATACTATGTAATAAATTCACAACATTTTTATACAAAGTTCAATTATACTAATATTTTTTTAGCATATTCTATATCGCATTTACAATCGATACAATTCCTATCACATTTCTTTCCATACAATTTATAAGTTCTTGTGATTTAAAATGTTCGCTTAGATCCTCAAATAGTTCTGAAAACCAATAAAAGATTCTAATGAACAATTATCTAAATAAATAATTGTTTCATTTAAATTTTGTATCAAGCAAGATAATAGTTCTTTATGATTTTCTTATGTTAAAACATCGTTTTGGGCATCAATATTTTTTCTTTTTCTATTATTTTTTTTAGTCTATTTATATCCATATTACTACTCCTTTTCTTCATCTTCAAAAACATCAAAATTATGCTTACTACCATATTCCTTCATATAATTTTCGTAAGTATCTTCACCTTCAAAATATTTAGCTTGGTTTCCTTTATTAAGCTCTGCGCTAAAATTTAATACTGCTTTTTTAATCCTAAACATATTTAAAACACCAGCCGCTATAATTATTCCACCAATTACAATTGTTACAACAAGTGCAAAATAATTTATTGAAGAAACCTGACCTGGCTCTACAATTAAAAAAGAAACATTATAACCTGTTTTTTGATAAAATATCTCTTGAGCATCATTTAAACTAGAAATACCATTAATCGTTCCATATTTAGTTTTATTGATAACTTTATATGCTTTAGGATTACTACTCTCATATTTAGTATAAAGGTTTTCATTAACCTTATCTAAAGATGTTGCAAGAGAAAAATATAAATTACCATAGTAGTTACGAGAAGGAACATTATCATTTACGGCATTTCCAAAGCTTGTTCCTATACCTCCAAAGCTTCTATCAATTTCATAATCTATATCATCACCAACAACGTTAAATAAAACATATTCATCATTATCTTTATATGCTACAAAACACACCAATATATTTTTTTCATAATAAGATGAGCTTTCATCATATGTTTTTTCATATTGATTTAAGGTATAATTTTCAATCGCATAATCAACGCTTGTTCCTTTATATATAATCGAAATAAGCATTATTATCATTATAATAATGGTAAAAGCTAATACAATAATACTATTTTTTAGAGCATAAAGCATTCTTTTATCAGAATCAAATGGAATATATACTCTATTATAATAAAAGCCAGGTCCCACGTAATATCTTGAATGAGGATGACCATATTTATCTGTTTTAGGTACTGATGACTTAAAGTTTGAGCTTCCTCTACCTGATGAATGAAATCCTCCACCACTACCTCCTCCACCTGCATGTGGCATAATATTCTCTCCTTTCACAACAAAATATTATTCTAATATAGCTTATTTAATTTTAGATATTTCATACATTAATATTGATCCTGCAACCCCTACATTTAATGACTCCATATTTTGCATCGGAATATATAAATTATTAAGCTTTAAATCACAAATTTCCTTAGAAACACCATTTCCTTCATTACCAAGAATTAGAATTATTTTATCACTAAATGTAACCTCATCTGGAGTTTTACCATTAATAACATTAGTTGAAAAAATTTGATATTCATTCTTATATTTATTTATAAATTCAAGCTTATCACCATATAAATAATTAAGCTTAAAAATCGCACCCTGACTAGATCTTATAACTTTATCATTGTAAACATCAACAGTGCCCTTTGCAAGAAATAAAGAATCAAAGCCAAAGGCCTTAGCACTTCTTAACAAAGTTCCTAAATTACCAGGATCTTGAATTCCATCAAGAAATAAAATTCTATTTCCTATTTTTTCATTCTTTTTAATATAGCAAATACCAATTTGAGGTGAAACAGTTTGGGTTTGACATAACTTTTTCATCACATTTATTGATACAAGCTCACCATCATATCTTTCATCAATTGTATAAGCTTCCTTAAGAACACCTGCCATTTTGGCTTCCTTAACTAAATGAGGCCCTTCTACAATAAATAAGCCCTCCTCATCCCTATATTTTGCATTTTTTAATTTAATAATATTTTTTACTCTTTCATTATTAACGCTTTCAATCATACAATCACATCCATGCTATAATTCTAACATTATTTAATAAGAAAATCCACTCATAACGAGTGGATTTACATTAGTTATTTTGCTTTCCTTTGTTTACAAGTTTCTTAGTCATAGAACCTCCAACACGTCCGTTTTGTCTAGCGGATGCATCTGGTCCAAGTTCAACTCCAAGTTCAGAAGCAGTTTCATATTTCATTGATTCAGTGTCAGTACTTTGCTTAGCACGATTAACTAACTCCTTAGTAATAGAGCCACCAACACGTCCGTTTTGTCTTGCAGATGTATCTGGTCCTAATTCAACACCAAGCTCTGATGCTACCTCGTACTTTAAATTACCACTTTTTGTAGCTTGTTGTTGATAATTTTGATAATTAGCATTTGCGCCTTTTCTGTTAGATGCCATAAATTGCACCTCCTTACACAAATAGTTTGGTGCAAATATAACAAATTATACAATTATTTTTTTAAATTTTCTAAAGCCTGTCGAACCTCAAGACCTAATAGCGATAAATCAAGGTCACTATCAGGAGTAATATAGATTGTTTTTGTGTTTTCAACACACCAATCAACTAATGCCTCATAATCGATTGCCTTTTCATATTCAATAGCCCGGTCAAGTTTAGGTGCAGTTGCAGGATTTTTAGGTAAATAAACTGTACAGCAATCCTCAAATGGTCTAATTGACATTTCATAAGTTCCAATCTTATGAGCAATAGAAACAATATCAACCTTATCATACACTGCAAGTGGTCTAATAATAGGGAAATTAGTTACATTATTAATCGTATACATTGATTGAAGCGTTTGAGACGCTACCTGTCCAACTGATTCACCATTTACAATACATAAGCAATTACGCTTTAAAGCAAGCTTGGTTGCTATTCTATACATCATTCTACGCATAATGGTAATAATATACGAATCAGGAATATGATCTAAAATAGCCATATGAAGTTCCTTAAATGGCACCATATGAAGAGCCATTTTATTTTCCTTAGAATACGCACTAATTGACTTTACAAGATCAACAACCTTTTGACTTGACTCAATTGATGTTAATGGCGTTGATTCAAAATGAAGACATTCAATTTCAATTCCTTGTTTCTGCGCTAAATATCCCGCAACAGGCGAATCAAGTCCACCAGATAACATAAGCATACCTTTTCCGGCAACACCAACAGGGAATCCTCCCATACCTCTTATCGCATTTAAATATAAATATGTTCCATCCTCACGAATTTCACAAGTTAAAACCTTCTCAGGATTATGAACATCAACATGTAATATCTTCATTTCCTTAAGAATGTATGATGAAAGCTCTTGGGTCATTTCCATTGAATTTAAAGGAAATTTCTTATTAGCTCTTCTTACTTCAAGCTTAAAGGTTGCAGGCTTTTTAATTTCATTTTGTAGCAATAAAAGACTATTCTTTTTAATATCTTCGATAGTTGATTCGCTATGAAGACAAAGTGAATAACTATATAAGCCAGAAACATGATCAAGAGCATTAATTACCTTTTTGTAATCCTCATCAAGTAAATCAATATAAATTCTATCATGTCTGTTAATAATATTAACATGTAAACCTTCAAGTTTTCTTCTTACAAGTGCATATTCACGATTTAAAAATTCCTTTTGATTCTTTCCTTTTAAAGTTAAATCACCAAATCTAACTAATATTTGATTATATATCATTATTATGCCTCCTTAGCATTTCCTGTTATTTTAAAATTAATATTACTATATTTAACAATTGTACCATTAGTTGCAAAAAGGCCAACATACATATTATTAAAGTCATGAGCCTGCAAGTCAAAATCAAGATATTCATTTTCATATGAAAACTCTTCATTTGAAACTCTTACAATAACCCTTTGTCCAAGTCTATTTAAATATAGCTTAAACTTATCACCCTTAAAGTAAGGATGATGAACTACATTACTACTTCTTGTAATTTCTGTTGTTGATTCTCTTTTATAATTTATCACGTATGATTTTGCATTGGTAATTACACCTGAAGTAATATAATTAGATGCAATTACTTCCTTAGCCGCTTTTTGATTTAAATATAGGTCATCTCTTAGCATGATACCAAATCCAGCTTGATCGACATAATTCACATCTATAATTGTCGCTTCTGCCTCAATAGTAAAATTATCTTTAATTGATATTTGTCTAAACATTCCACAAAGACCATCATTAGTTGAGCATAAAGTACCAAAGTTCTTTTCACCATATTGACCAACCAAATAATAATCATCTATTTTATTTGCCCTATAGCCATCTAATGAAAAATTATTAGTTCCTAAATTACCAAACGCTATACCATAAAATTCTCCATCAAAATTAAAGGTTTTATCCTGAGGAATATAGCTTTTCATATTTGGAGCCTCATAACTTAAAAGCTTATAATCAGGATTCATATGTAAATAAGAAATATCAGGTCTTTTAATATCTTCTTTAACATATTTTTCTAAATCCAGATTACTTTGTTTAATTTTTGCTGCAACATAATATGCAACAACATTAGCTCCATATTCATTTAAATGAGTTTTATCAACGGAAGATATGTCATAGCATAAAGTACCATCAACCATTTTCCCTGCAGTCATAGCATGATATAAAGCCGCTTTTTCATAACCTTCTTTGGCATCACTTAAAGTTGGTGTTGTAAGATCAATTCCTAATATATTTAACCTATCTGCAAGTTTTAAAATAGCTTCCTTATAATTTCCTGTTACAGTATCATGAATAGCAGTTCCTTGATATTCATTATTTTTTGCGATACGACAAATCGGTGTACATAAAATAGGAATAGCGTGTGTATCTAATGCCAATTTTACATAATAATTATATAAATAATACTGGAATGATGTCTCATCATCAAGAGGCCTGCTCGCATCTGTAAAACGAGATTCATCATCTGCCTTTTCATCATTATGCCCAAAGCCAATCAAAAGATAATCACCATCTTTTAACAATTCCTTAAGCTTAAGATAATTTTTCTCTTTAAGATAGCTTTTAGAGCTTCTTCCTGATAAAGCTAAATTAATAACCTCAACATTATTAAAATAGTCTTGAAGCTTAGTACCATAGCCAAAGCGAGGATAAAAATATGTATAATCATTAAATGATGCGACTGTTGAATCGCCAACAAGATATAGTTTCATAATAAATCAAATCCTTTAACGTGCAACATTATACCATATTTATATATTTTTTTGAATATCGATTTAAAAAGTCATTCATTTCTTTACTTTTTAAAAAATTAGTAGTAGAATACAAAACGTATAATTTTAAGAGTTTGGAGTTTATTTGTATGAAATATTTACGTATTTTTATTAGTTCATTTTTAGCTGGATGTTGTATCGTCTTTGGTGCAACCTGCTACTTAATTTGTGCTAGCCAAGGAACATTTGGTCTTAAGCTTGCGGGTTCCTTTATGTTTGGAATTGGCCTGTTTACTATTATCCATTTCAAATTATGGTTATATACTGGCAAGGTTGGCTATGCTTTTGATAATAAAGCAAGCTACATCCTTGAATTACTTACGTGTTTAGCTGGTAATTTAATTGGTGTATTTGCATTATCCTCTTTGCTTAAAGCAACCTATATTATTAATGATTCCGTAATCTTACTATGTCAAAGCCTAGTTAGTAAAAAACAAAGCGAATCCTGGATTGAGGTTTTAATTTTAGGTGTCATGTGTGGAGTTATGATATATCTTGCAGTTGAAGGTCATAAAAAGGTGGAATATCCTCTTGGCAAAGTTCTTTTCGCTTTTATGCCTATTTCCTTATTTATTCTTTGTGGCTTTGAGCACGTTGTAGCTAATGCTTGCTACTACACTTATGCTGGTGTATTTAATGGTAAGGTCATTTTATGGTTCTTACTAATGGCTATTGGTGATGGCATTGGTTCAATTGCCTTTGATGGAATTATAAAATTAATCAAATATCTTGAAAATGAAGAAGCTAAATAATTTAACACTTATAAAAAAAGGTGGATTTTTAATTTAATCCATCTTTTTTACTTCTTAAATTGATTTTTTTCATGAAGAAAATCACATTCATCCTCTTTTTTTGTTAACTCGGCCCATCTAGTTTCTAAAAGCTTGGCATAAGCTAAAGGATCTAGTCCATAACAGCCTAAAGAAAATGCGTCATTAACCTCAATTAATAAGGTTCTTCCATCATCAGTAACTCCAAAATCAAGCGTAAAGCCTGAAGGCTGCTCCTTATAATCATTTAAGCAATTTGTAATAATATTAGAATCATACACATATTTCCAAGAGCCACTATAATGCTTAACATCTAAAACTTTACCATATCTTACAAAGACACGATATTCTGATTTAAAATTTACGACCTCACTACAATAGATTTTTTCATTAAATGAACATCTTGTCTTATATAAATCATTTCTATCTTTAGCCACAAAGCCGGTAAAAAGTTTTGGTTCTAAAGGCTTAATAAACAAAGGATAATTAGCTTTTTGGTCTAATTCATTTAAGGTTGTAACCCACGTTTTTCTTCCAAGATATTTATTCAAAGATTTTGGATAATCAACGGTATCTGATTTAATACCATATTTAGCTAAAACAGCATTAGTAATAGCTACCACTCCTACTACGATATCCTCTTTATTAATTTCTTTTAAATCCTCAAATGTTTGAAAAAATTTTATTTCAAAGCCCATTTCCTTGAATCCATAATATGCATACGCAAAGTTTTTATTATAAGGCATATTACCCTCAGCTTGAATATAAACAATCATTTTATCATCTTCTTTATTCTAATAATTCCTTATATGATTTTATAAATAAATCACTATTTTGTTTTTTAGCCTCAATATAAGACTTTTGTGTTTCATCATCAACTGCAACCGTATAAAAGCCCGCATTGTGAGCTGTTTTTATTGCTTGAACGATATCTTCAAAAACCGCACATTTTTCTATTGAAACACCTAGCTTAGAAGCAGTAAAAAGATATATATCAGGAGATTCTTTACTTCCCTTAAATCCTGAAACATCACATATATAATCAAAAAAATGATCAATTTTATTTTTTTTAAGACATGGCATATAATATTCACTACTATTAGCTGTAGCAATACCAAGTTTTACTCCATTTTTCTTAAGATATTCTAAATATTCATATGCATAAGGCTTTAAAACAACATTATTTGTATATTGATATATTGCCGCATCATTCCATTCTTTAATAATTTCTTCTACAGTTTCTGGAAAATTAAAACGACATTTGGTATAAGAAGCTGCTTTTTTAAGACCTAAATGAGCAATAGCTTCAGCGTAATCATTAGGTATAATCATTCCTCTTTTTTTAAAAAAGTCAATATCAATTTGATGCCACATTGAGCAAGAATCAAACAAAGTCCCGTCAAGATCAAAAATAATTCCATCAATTTCTTTATCATTAATTTTCATAATTAACACCACCATATAAATTATATATATCACAAATCAGGATTAAAATCCATCAATTTTAGATTTTTTTCCTTGACTAAATTGTTACTTTTTAGTATAATTTTGTAGCAGGTAAAATCGCAGCAGTAATTAAATCAATTTAGACAATATCCAATCCCTATAGGAGGCATTAAGTAATCTCGGCTGCTTTAGGTGAAAGATGGTAATTGTGATATCCTAAATTTTTAATTATATCGATTCATTTACCTCTAAAATTAGACATATAGGAGGAAAAAATTATGTCACGTTATACAGGACCAAGCTGGAAAATTTCTCGTCGTCTTGGTTATTCAATCAGCGAAACTGGTAAAGAAATCGCTAAAAGAAACTATGCACCAGGTCAACATGGTCAAAACAGAACAAAATTAAAGGAATATGGAATTCAACAACAAGAAAAGCAAAGAGTAAGATATACTTATGGTATGTCTGAAAAGCAATTCCGTAAGGTATTTGCAGAAGCTTCTAAGATGTCTGGTAAGACTGGCGAAAACTTCTTAAAGTTATTAGAGTGCCGTCTTGATAACATCGTTTATCGTTTAGGATTTGCACGTACTCGTGCACAAGCTCGTCAATTAGTTAACCATGGTCACATTCTAGTTGATGGTAAGAAGGTAGACATTCCTTCATACAGATTAAGTGCTGGTCAAAAGGTGTCTTTAACAGATGCTGCTAAGAAGTTCGTTATCGTTACTTCTGCTTTAGAGGCTACTGTTTCTCGTCCTGAGTATGTATCATACGATGAAAATTCATTCACTGGTTCTCTTGTTAGAGTTCCTGAAAGAGATGAATTCTTAAAGGATATCAACGAACAACTTATCGTCGAATTCTACAACAGATAATCATTCAGATTTAAAAGGCTTAAAACTTTATGTTTTAGGTCTTTTTTTATATTTAAAGATAATTAACGTATTCATTTATAAAAACTTAATATATTAAACTTTAAATTTTAGAATTTATTTTTACATTTTGACTAAAAATATATTTGGTGATTATATGAAAGAAAAATACAAGTTTGAAGGTACAATGATGGACGAAAGACTAATAGGAGAATATAAGGATGAAATAAAATACGAGCTTGCGGATAGCTTAGGAATTGAGCTTGCACCCGATGCAGTTGTTGGTATTTCTAAAGAGCAGGATTTAATTAAAAAAACAAGAGCCAAAATAGATAAATAAAAGATAAAATAAATAGTATCATGTTTGGCTTTTTAATCAAGTTATGCTATAATAACTCTAGAATATATTTTTGGAGTTGATAAAATGAAAATTCAAGAATCTGCTGAAAATTATCTTGAAAGTATTTTAAAGTTAAGTGAGCAAATGCCACGTGTTCGTTCTATCGATATTGTAAATGAACTAGGCTTCTCTAAGCCAAGTGTTAGTATCGCGATGAAAAACCTAAAAGAAAATGGCTATATTACAATTAATGCCAATGGTTCAATCGAATTAACTGATAAAGGATATGAAATTGCCAGTAAAACCTATGATAAAGAAAAGCTAATCACAAAGCTTCTTACATCATTTGGTGTTTCTCATGAGCAAGCTCAAATTGATGCCTGTAGAATTGAACATATTATTTCCGAAGAATCTGTTCATTGTATTAAAAGGTATTTAAAAGAGGAAAACTAAAATGATTAAGCTTGCTAAAAATAACCCTATTATTAAGGATATCAAAGAGCTTCAGAAAAAAACAGTTAATGATCTTGTTTATGTAGATGACTTATCAAGTATAAAAACAATCGAAGGTACCAACAACGTAATTGATACCTTCATTTATTGTGATGAGCTTCAATACCACGATGACACAAAAAAATTAATTGACGCTTTAATAAAAAAAGCCCATCATTCTTATACTATTTCCAAACAAACATATGAATACCTAAGGCAAAAAGAAAATACTGCAGGATTAATTTGCACAGTCTTATTTAAAAATCACATTCTAGACGATTTTAAAAATAAAGAATTTATTGTCGTTTGTGATCGTCTTGAAATACCAGGCAATATCGGTACAATTTATCGAACGATGGATGCGACAAAAGCTGGAGCTATGATTTTAGTTGACGCTGTTGTAAAACCCCAAAGTGCAAAGCTAGCCCTTGCGTCAAGAGGTGCTAACTTCCTGCTCCCTACTGCTTCTGCAAGTTATGAAGAAACAATTAAATGGCTTTTAGAAAATAATTATACGATTTTTTTAGGAGAACCTAATTTAGGTAAATCCTACCGTGAATATAATTACCAAGGAAAGATAGCTATTGTAGTTGGTTCTGAAAGATTTGGAATTAATCCTGATTGGTATAATCACAAACATGAAAAAGTATTTATACCTATGTATGGCTCTAATAATAGCTTAAATGTCGGTGTTGCAGCCTCAATTTTAATTTATGAAGCAACGATGCGTCGCCAAAAAAAATAAACTCGGATTTTCTCCGAGTTTTTTATTTTTTAGAATCATTAAGAGCTCTTAAAGTTTCATTACACATTGTAATAAACTTATTAGGATCTAAAGCTGCTCCCCCAACAAGAGCACCATCAATATTTGGTTTAGAAAGTAATTCATAGCAATTAGAAGGATTAACTGACCCACCATAACAAATACGAATTTCTTCAGCTTCTTTAGAAGAATACAAGTCACCTATTATTTTTCTAATTAACCCACATTTTTGGTCAGCTAAATTGCTTGGCGCAGATTTTCCTGTACCAATTGCCCATATGGGCTCATATGCTAAAATAACCTTCGAAACATATTTAGCTTTTACACCTTTAAATGCAGTTTTAACCTGTTCTCTTAATATATAATCTGTATCTGCATGTTCAAATTGTTCTTCCGTTTCACCAAGACATACAATAGGAATAAGACCATGATTTATAGCTGCAATAAGCTTTAAATTGACGTCTTCTTCAGTTTCATTGTTATATCTTCTTCTTTCACTATGACCAATTATAACATACGTTACACCAGTTGAAACAAGCATATTAGGAGATATCTCTCCCGTATATGCTCCCTCATCAGCATAATGCATATTTTGTGCACCAATTCTGATATTTTCACCCTGTCTTTTTACAAGACTTCTCAAATGAATTGCTGGAGCGCAAATAATAGTTTCAATGATATCTTTGCTAGGAACGGCATCGTTTACGGCATAGATGAATTGTAAAGCCTCATCACGTGTCTTAAACATCTTCCAGTTCGCAGCCACTACTGGCTTTCGCATAGACACACGCTCCTTCCGTTTATTTTTCTAATAATTCTGCAATTTCATTAATAGCTTCTTCAGCATGATCTCCTGTTGCAACAATTGTTACATTTTCACCTTGTGGAATAGCAAGGGACATTAATCCTAAAATAGATTTAACATCTACAACCTTATCGTGATAGTAAAGATTGATGTCAACAGAGTACTTTGAAGCAGCTTGGACAACCTTAGCAGCTAAGCTAGCATGTAGTCCTACTGTACTTTTTACTAAAATTTTCTTTTCCATTTTTCTCAGTTCCTTTCCATTTTAATTACTTATCATTAACACAAGCAATACCAGGAAGAGTCTTACCTTCTAGGTATTCAAGAGAAGCTCCACCACCTGTTGAAATGTGAGAGAACTTATTCTTATATCCAAATTGAATTGCAGCTGCAGCTGAATCGCCACCACCTACAATGGTATTTGCATCATGAAGGTTAGCAATAGCATCACATACACCGATTGTACCATGAGCATAGTTAGGCATTTCAAATACACCCATAGGTCCATTCCATACAACAGTCTTAGCTGTCTTAATGATTTCTGCAAATTCCTCTACAGACTTTTGACCAATATCTAGACCCATTTCATCTGAGGCGATATCATCAACACTTACAGTCTTAAATGGAACATCATTTGAAAATTCCTTTGCAACTACAGTATCAACAGGAAGAACAATCTTACCGTTTGCTTTTTTTAAAAGCTCAGATGCAAGTTCTACCTTGTCATCCTCACACTTAGACTTTCCAACATTTTTTCCTAAAGCCTTTAAGAAAGTAAACATCATACCTCCACCGATAATTAATTTATCAGCCTTTTCAAGTAAAGCAGATATTACTTCAATCTTATCTGATACCTTAGAACCACCAAGAATGGCTACATATGGTCTTTGAGGATTATCAACAGCTCCGCCAATAAACTTAATTTCCTTTTCAAGTAAGAAACCAGCAGCTGTTTCACTAATATGAGCAGCAATACCTACGTTTGATGCAGCGGCTCTATGAGCTGTACCGAAGGCATCATTTACGAATACATCACCTAAAGATGCCCAATAAGCACCAAGTTCAGGATCATTCTTAGATTCCTTCTTTCCGTCTAAATCCTCATAACGAGTATTTTCAAACATGACGATTTCGCCATTTTCCATATTAGCAATGGCATCCTCTAATGCTTTACCACGAGTAACAGGAACAAACTTAACATTAATTCCAATTAACTCTTGAAGACGCTTAGCAACAGGAGCTAAAGTGTTCTTTGCTAAATCAGCCTCTTCCTTAATACGTCCTAGGTGTGAAAATACAATTGCCTTTCCACCATTTTCTACTACATATTTAATTGTTGGCAATGCTTCACGAATACGGTTATCATCAGTAATGACACCATCCTTCATAGGAACATTAAAATCAACTCTAATTAATACCTTTTTACCTTTTACATTTAAGTCTGTAATAACTTTCTTAGCCATTTTATTACCTCCATTACGATTAATGACCTTACAATATTATTATACCATTTGTATTATCTAATGACAATTAGAAATCGGTTACATATATTTTTAAAAAAATGTCATCCAAAGCTGGATGACACTATTATTATAAATCAGCAATGTTAATTTCAGTTTCGCAGTCAAAGAAATGACACTTATTCATATCAAATACAAGTTTAACATCTGAGTCAAATGTTAAATCTGAACGAGATTGTACTGACGCAATTAAGCTGCATCCACCAACCTCAGTGTAAATGTTAGTCTCTGCTCCTAAAAGCTCAGAGATTTTAACCTTACAATCAACAACCGCATTAGGGTATGTTTCAAACATAATTGGGTCACGTTCATCATGAATATTTTCAGGACGAATTCCTAAGAATATCTTTTTTCCAATAAAGTTTTTATCCTTTAGTAATTGAAGCTTTCCTTGAGGAATTTCAATCTTAACGTTTTCCTTAGAAGTTGTAAAAATACCATTCTCTGATGCAGTACCTTCAATAAAGTTCATAGGAGGAGTTCCAATGAATCCACCAACGAATACATTATGAGGGTGTGAATAAATTTCCTTTGGTGTACCAACTTGTTGAATACGACCATCTTTCATACAAACAATTCTTGTAGCCATTGTCATAGCTTCAATTTGGTCATGTGTTACATAAATAGTTGTAGCATTTAAACGACGATGAAGTTTAATAAGTTCTCCACGTGTAGAAACACGAAGCTTAGCATCTAGGTTAGAAAGAGGCTCATCCATTAAGAATACCTTAGCATCACGAACGATAGCACGACCTAAGGCAACACGTTGACATTGACCACCTGATAATTGTCTTGGCTTACGTTCAAGATAAGGTGTAAGACCCAAAATTTCAGCAGCTTGCTTAACCTTTTCTTTGATTACATCACGATCAATACGACGAAGACGAAGACCAAATGCCATATTTTCATAAACTGACATATGAGGATAAAGAGCGTAGCTTTGGAATACCATCGCAATATCACGATCCTTAGGTGATACGTCATTTACCATTCTATCATCAATCCATAATTCACCGGCTGAAATATCCTCAAGACCAGCGATCATACGAAGTGTTGTTGACTTTCCACATCCAGATGGACCTACGAAGCAAATAAATTCCTTATCTTTAATTTCAAGATTGAAATCAAAAACAGCTTGAGTTCCATTAGGATAAATTTTATTAATATTTTTTAAGCTTAATGTAGCCATAATATAAATCCTCCTGTAATTAATACACCCATATTATAGCAAATCATTTTTTAAAAAAGAATGTACAAACTGCACATTCTTTAAATTTATTCTCCTTTTATCATACTATAAATAATATAAGCATCCTTAAATCTTCTTAAATCATAGCCTGTTTTTTTATAGAATTTATCAAGCTTATTAATTAAGGTATTTCTATGCATATATAAATCAGCTGAAGTTTTTAAAATGTTTAAGTCATTACTAATGAATGTATTAACAATATTATGCATTTCTATATCGTTAAAATATTCCCCTAAAAGTTCTTTTTTTAATGATAAATCATTTAAGCAAATAGCTTCATCAATTAATTCCCACTCATGATATATTTCTTTTTTCTTTGCCAAGATAAAATACTTATAAATCATTTCATAATTATCTTTAATCGAGGCTTCTTCTATTTTTTTCGAAATATAACATTTAAAAAATGTATTTAAATCAAACATATAGGCTTTAATCGCTTCTTCAAACATTAATTCTTCATAATCATTATAAGGATATATAATAACATCATTATATAGTATAGGCTTTACCTGCCCAATCAATGAAAAGATAAGCGATGAAAGCTCATCGCTTGTATCTTTTTTTAAATATAAAAAATACTTATTCATCATCATCACTATCATTCAGATTGTTTTCATCATCTGAATCGTCATCTACAATTTCTGCGTCCTTTATTTCTTCTTTATTTGTATTAAATTGACTATTATTTTCATATAAATGACTACTCATATAAGGACTATATTCGTTTCCATTTTCTTGATTTAAAGCGGCTTCATCGTATCTTACCATTCTTGTTGATGACAATCTATCTCCTACTGAAATATGATCCCTTGTAATATAAATAACATTTATAATAAATGCTATGAAACAACAAATATTTAAAATATTATATAATCCAAAGCCTACTAAATCTCTTAATACTAACGTTCCCATCGTAGGGTCTTCACCCTCAAGACTTTCGACCTTAATTTTCATAAGCATTCGGCCAACGGTTTGTTTAGACCAATAATAACCTAATATATCATAATATAAGACGATTATTATCAAATAGCTCAAGAATGAAACTATAGACGATGTAAGAGTATACTTCATACTTGCAGATGCATAACTTCTACAGTCCTCAACACTATTAATGACCATACTAGAAAAATCAGAATCATATCTAGCACACGTATTTTTTACCGTTTCATCATCAACTAAATAATACACATATAAAGCTACTTGTTCATCATTAATATCAGTGGTTAGATTTGAATTTCCTGTGGGAGAAAGCTTATTATTTATCATTTCAACTAAAACAGGTTTAACGTGAGGGTCAATTTTTTCAAATTGAGGTTCTTTTACTCTAAAAACAACCAAAAGTAAAAGCGAAAGCAAAAATGTAACAAAACCAATAATAATTGTATCAATTAAAAATGCAACAAATCTTTGACTAGGATTTGCAAGTGTCTTCATATGAAACCACCAACCTTTGTCAAAATTATAGCATAAAATTATCTATTATACAAACGCATCTTATTTAAGTTTATTATTAAATTTAAGCACATCTAAATTAATGCTATTTTTCTTTCTCAATCTAAAAAAATGATCCTTTTTATTTTTTTCCACAAGTTCTTTTATAATTTTTTCAAAATCATCAAACATATAATAAGATAAACTACCCGGTATTGTATTAATCTCATTTAAATATATCTTACTGTCCTTATAAAAGAAATCAATTCTTACAATATCCTTTGCTCCTATTACCTTATAAGCTAAGGACCCAATTTCAAAAATTCTTTTAATAAGCTCATTATCATCTAAAAATAAATGGGAATATAATTTATGATTTGATAAATATTTTTCCTTGAAATCAAATATATCATCAGTGTAATTTATAAGTTCAACCTTAGACATTTTAATACTTCCATCATCATAAAAGGCCGCTGAGAATTCCTGCATATCTTCTAAATACTCCTCAATAATAAGTTCACTATCATATTTTAATGCCTTAAGTGATTTCTTTATCAATTCATCTTCATCTTTACATACACTTATTCCTAAAGACGATCCACACCTTTTAGGCTTTACAATAACCGGATAAGGAATCTCAACTAAATCATAAGGCTTATAGCTCTGTTTTTTAACTTGTAAAATTCCTTCGCTATTTAACATTTTATAGCATAGCCATTTATCCATTGCTACAACGCCAGGATAAACACCACTACCCAAATAAGGTATTTCATAAAAATCTAGAATAGCACCAATTGTATCTTCTATTCCATAACCATGATTTATAAGAATAATAAAATCAATTTTTTCAGCTGCCAATGCTTTTTTATTTAATAAAATTCTTTTTCCTTTTTCATTAACTATTTTATCCATTGTTGGCTTTTTAAAATAATATAATTCATTTTTAGAATCTAAATATAAAAATTTTACATCCGAGATTCTATGATACAAAGCCATTGCACTTACAATGGAAATTTCATGCTCGCTTGATGAACCACCACAAAGTAAACCAATCATTAAATCACCATTATAAAAATATGCTAAAGTTTATTATTTATTATAAATAAATATCGGGTACGTCATTTTCAATCAAAACAGCCTCATTATTAAAGCTTAACATAAGTCTTGCTTCATCTACACTTCTAACATAGGAATGGTTTATTTCAATTAAATCATATAAAATTTTACTAGTAGAAAGCTTCACTATATAAGCATAATCACATATTTCATTTATTCTTTTTGCATATTTTAAATATAAATTTGGTAACAGCTTCTTACATTCAACAAAACCAGGTGTAATAATTATTTTCTTCTTATTATAATGTTTTAACTGTTCTAAAGCTTTAAGAGCTCCTTTTAAATTGGAATTAAATGAGTCATCTATAATAATACTATTTCCGATTTCTAATATTCTTTGTCTAGATGCTGGTCTTTTAATATTTTCAAGTCTAAAAATCATTTGGTTATAATCAATTTTATATAAAACTCCTAAAATAATTCCAGGCATCATATTGGAAATATCAATTTCATCATAACCATTATTTTTAAATTTAAAAACGAACTCATTATAGGCATAGATATTTACATAATCCTCTAAAATTTGATAACTAAAATCAGCATTTTTACCATAGCTTATAAGATATGAAGCTCCATTATAGCTATAATTTCTTAAATATTCATTATCATAATTTAAAATCGCAATTCCTTTTTCACCAAGTCCATCTATAATTGACATTTTTTCCTTAATAATATTAGAAATATTTTTAAACGAATCCAAATGCATTGGTCCAATTCCCGTTACGACTGCGATATTAGGAAAAAAAGCACTAGTAAGCTTTTTAATATCATTAATATGATTGCTTCCCATTTCTAATATTAAGGCATTATAATACTTTAAATTATGGTTATTAAGTTCTAAAGAAATACCATTTAAAGTATTATAGGAAGCCTTAGTAGCCAAAGGTGTTATGTCGTCTAAAATTTGCGACATAAAATATTTAGTTGTTGTTTTGGCAAATGAACCTGTAATTCCAATTACATCATGATTAAATTCTTTTCTTTTTAAGATTGCTTTCTTTAAATAATAATGACTTATTTTTCGTTCAATTAGATTACTTATAAAAAAAGGAATACATAAGATAAAAATAAATAAATAGCTTATACATAAATAAGAATTGATATATAAAAAAGGTATCAAAATTATAAATAGTCTAATAATTCTTTTAGTAAATTTAAGCTTTATTCGTAATTTAGAATATAAATATAGTAAATAAACTAATATAAAAAAAACCATAATCAAAGAAATATAACCACTAATAAAATAGATAAGATACACCATTAATATTAATAATTCTAAGTAAAAATGGCGAATAAAATAATTAAGATATTCTTTAATATGATAATGAGCTTGTTGATAGATAGTTATAATTAAAGGAAGATATGAAAGCGATAAGACAAGTGATATAAAGCTAAGCATAATTTTCAATCACCTTACTAAGCAAAATTGTTTCCTTAAGATAAGCAAAATGATTCCCTTTTATTTCAATTAATCCAGACCCCTGCATTTTTCTTTTACCATAATAAGCTACTCTTTTAGGTACAACCTTATCATTATTAGCATAAATAATTAAAACCTTATTACCATCAATATTTTTAAATGATATTTTTTTCATATCACTAAATACATTATTCATCGTTTGTCTCATTAAGGGGGATGCATTTTTATAATCAGCAGAAGGCTTTGATATTTTAAATAGCTTATTAGTTAAAAGCTTAACCCTTGTTTTTAAAGTTCTATAATCATAAATAGGGGTTGAAATTAAAATTATTTTATAATGATAAAGCTCTGCCATTTTAAGCGCAATCCTTCCCCCAAATGAATGACCAATGATTAAAGGATTATCTATTTTCATATTTATAATAAAATCGTTTATTGATTTGGCATAATCATTTAAATTAAAAGCCATTTCTAGCTTAGATTCCCCAAAGCCAGGTAAATCTAGCAAATAAGACTTGAAATTAGAATCTAGATGAGAAGCTAAGGCTTTAAAGCAGTGATGAGAGCCACCAAAGCCATGAAGAAAAACAATTTCCTTCTTACCACTACCTAAGGTATCATAAAAAAGATTATTAATCGTCACCGTACCACCTAATTTAATATATGCCTAAGATAAAAAAATAGTCCCATTTTTGGGACTAATAAACTAATCGATAAATTCCATTTCATAAGAAAAAAGATATTCTTCACCTGGTTTTAAACTATTAATTCCTTCTTTCTTAGATAACTCCAAATTAGGCTTTTCAAAATCAGGAAGTCCATCCCATGGTTCAATACAAACAAAATCACCAGCATTAGGATTACTCCAAATAGATAAATACTTAGAATGAAATCTAAAGCTAATTCTTCTTCCATCCTTTCTTTTTAAAGTCAAATGATTGAAGTTATTATCACAAATTAAGGTTTTATATTTTCTAAAGAAATCCTTATCAACCTCTATTTTTTCCACCTCACCCAATGTCTTTTTTCTAGTAATAAAGAATCCATCATCATTAAGTTCATAATATGTGATTAATGTTTTCTTATCAAAAAGAACATAATTTCCTTTAGTATCATTATTTTCATAATTAACTCTTATAGCCGGATGACCGCCGATACCAAAATACATTATTTTATCATCTATATTTTTAACCTTATATTCAACATCCAAAATATTATTATTTCTTGTATAGGTGACATAGAGTTCAAATTTATAAGGATAATGTTTTAGCGTTTCTTCATTTGAGGTCAAATAAATAGTATCACTATTTTCACTCTTAGCAATAAGCTTAAAATTACTATATTTGGCAATACCATGAATTTTCATTGAATATTCCTTGTCATCTACCATATATTTTTCATTCTTAAGTCTAGCAACAAAAGGGAAAATAACATTATCCTGTCCCGACCAAATTGACTCATCTAAAATGAATAACCTTTCTTCATTTGAAACCATAATAGAAGTTAAAGATCCACCATCTAATTTATATTTATAGTTTAGCATTTTAACACCTCAAAGCTAATTCCAATTAGCTAAATATTTTTTAATTAGGAAAGAACAAAAGTAAGGAAATGTATAAATACCGTTAGCATTTCCAATATTAAAATCTCCTAATTTTATACCATGCTTTATATCTGAATAGTTTTCATTTTTTATTAACGCTTGAAGTGACTTAGACTGCTTAGCATTGCTTTTTACCTCAACCGGAATCAATTCACTCTTACTTCTAACAAAAAAATCTTCTTCTAACTGTGAATTTTCCTTTTTAAAATAATAAAGACCAAGGCCTTGTTTTATAAATGCTTCTGCTACAAAGTTTTCATATAAAGCACCTTTATAAACACCTAAATTTTTATTAACACGCAAATCCTCTTGAGCTTCATCATCAAGAGATGAAACAAGTAAGCCTGTATCAGGATAATATAATTTAAATCTCGCCTCATCTGTGTTTCCCCTTAAAGGTAATTCTGGATACATTAAGCAATTACATTTTAAGATAACACCAGCATCTATTAACCATTCAATACAACCACTATATTCTCTTGAACGAGCATTCTTATCAAGCTTATTAAACTGAAATTTTTTATTTTCTTTTGCAAGCTGAGCTGGTATATTTCGGTAAATACTTATTATTTTAGTTTGATCTAAACCAATGGCATATTTTCTAACATCCTCTTCATAATCGAGCATAATTTGTCTTTGAAGTTCCAATGTTTTTGAAAAATTATTATTTATAACATAGCTTTTTACAACGGCAGGCATTCCCCCTAAAACGCAATACTCTAAAAAAAGCTTTTTATATGTATTAATTTCTATTTCTGAAAAGGGCTCAAGTTCACACATATGAATCAAAATATCATTAATTTGCAAATCAGTATAACCTAAAGACCATAAAAACTCTTCAAAGTCAAAAGAATACATCGTATAATCTGTCTTATAACCAACACTATTACTATGAATTTTTTTATAATTGATTCCTAACATTGATCCACTGCAAATAACATCATATTTACCATCAATTTTAAATGCTTTAAGTGTCGTAGCTATATCAGGATATTCTTGAATTTCATCAAATATAATAATAGTTTCATAAGGCACTAACTTAAGTGTTGGATCAATTAATGATATATTTTTTAAAACACTTGAAGCGTCATAGCCATCATCTAAAATACCTTGAAATTTTTTATCGAAAACAAAATTAATATAAATTACATTTTTATAATGACTATTTGCAAAATGTAAAATTGACTCAGTCTTACCTATTTGTCTTGCACCTTTTACAATTAAAGGATTATGATCTACATCATTTTTCCAAGTCTCTAAAAAGGTATCTATTTTTCTTTTCAAATACATAATAAAACCTCCATATTTTAAGTCTATCACAAAATAATAGTCTATTCAATAAATATTATCACATTTTATGAGGCACTTTTATTATGTTTCATCACGTTTTATGAAAAACAGTCTCATTTCTGAGACTGTTTTTTTAATTTTATTTATAATTTAATTTATTTACTAGCTAAATTTAATGAATTTATTTTTTTTAAATGTTAATAATCTACTTAGAAGCATTATAAATGACATAATTACTACTATTATAATTCCAAGCCATGATGTATTGAATATCCTTATACTTGCATATTTTCCTCCACCACATGCTAAATTTAAAATTAAATTACAACCAAAATTTAAAAAAATCCCCAAAATTAATGAACATGCAATCATAAGTAAATCTTCAATTAAATATAGCTTCAAGGCGTCTGTTCCATTAAAGCCGTTAATCTTATATAAGTAATTAAAATCACTATTATTTTTTAAGAGTTTTATTGACTTATCATAATAAACTAAAATAGTAATTAAATATCCAATAAGTATGGTAGGAATCAAAATATTTTTGAAGAATATCATAATATTATTTGCATCTTGAATTTTCAAATACAAAGCTGATTCATCAGTCATTTTGTGTGTATACATATATTTAAAAGCATTATAATTTGTTTTTACTAAATATGAATCATAATACATCATCTCATTATTTTTAATTTCAAATAATAATTCACTTGAAGTGTAAATAATTGGTATAGTATCTAAATTTACCGTACTCATATTAATACAGTTATAGGCTTCAAAAAATTTATTATAATCACCAACAATAGTTTTTACTTTATCATTAATTACAACTTGATATTTACCATCAATTTTTTCATTGCTAATATTTTCATCAATTACCCATTTTATTGGAACTCCATCTAAAATCGATATAAACGTTCCTGATTCACAAGGTATATATAATAATGAATAAATATTTTTTATGTTATTACTAAAAATACTCCAATCATCCTTATTTGATTGTGAATATTCTTGTGGATATTTCGTATAATCTGTTTCAATTATTCCTGATATATTATAAATAAAATCATTAATTTTTATACCATTTGTAATAATATCTTCATAACTTCTATTTTCATACTGTTCAATTTTATCAGCAATGTAATCCGTAATTAAAAAATTACCTTTTTTGTAACATCCATATTTTAAACTTAAAAAATCTTGTTCAATAATACTTACGCCTGAAAAAGAAATATTAAAATCATACTTAATATCATCTTTAATAACTCTAGCTGTTTGAATTTTTTCAACCTGCTCCAAGATATTTAAATTAAAAGCTTCATCTTTTGAGTCATTAACTTGATAATTATTTTTAAATGAAACAATAGATTGCTTATTTTCATTATATGCATTGTATGCCATTTTAGGTAAATTTAAAAGTGATAGATTTATAAAAAACAACATTAATCCAATAAAAAAACCAATTATTAAAGAAAATAGAATTAACATTTTTTGATTATTCTTTATAAGATTTTTAATGCATAGCTTAAATCCCAATAGCTTTGCATCTTCGAATGAATCTACATCATGCTTTACAATAGTGTTATTTAATTTTTTTGTTGATGAATCTTCCAAAACATTAATTAAAATTTTATTACCATTTAGAGAAGTCAAATAATCAACAAGCTTATTTTTTTGTATACTGTTTAAATTCGTAGGTATCGTAAGAACATTATCATTCAAAATAATATCACCTTTATTATCACCACAGGTAATGACTTCTGCTTTATGATTATCTGTAATTTTAATTATCATATCCGAAAGATCATTAACTAAATCTTCATTATGAGATACAATTACTACTAATGATAATTTGCTTATTTCATGTAATACTTCAAATAATACTTTTTCTGTTTTTGAGTCTAAAGAATTAGTTGGTTCATCAATCAAGTAGCAGTCTCTTATTTTTGAAAGTTCTAATATTAAATTAGCTTTTTGCATTTGTCCACCAGACATTGTATCTATTCTTTTTTCTAAAAGTGATTCGAATGAAAAAGCCTTAACTAATTTATCAAACCTATTTTTATCATAGATATCCTTAAATAAATTCAATATTTCTATAAGTGAATATTTATAATTACGATATTCCTGTGAAACATAAGATATAAGCTTATTTCTTATATAAAAATAGTTATTTTCATCATATATAACATTATCAAACTTAACCGTACCAAATGAAGCACATAAAGTTGTAGATAAAATTCTAAGTAGGGTTGTTTTTCCACTACCATTATTACCAATAACGGATACCAAACCATTTGTTGGTAAAACAATATTAATACTATCTAAGGCTTGTTTGCCATTATAATCTTTACTTAAATTTTTTATTTCTATCATATAACTATTTTCTCTTAAGTCCAATATTTAATTATGCCAATGTTAACTGCAGTACTTCCCGTAATAGGCTTAATAATTATCGTTTCAAAATTTGAAAAATATCCAAGCTCATTCGATTCATCTGGCCTAATATTTTCTAATTTTTCTTTAGACGAATAATTATAAGCTTCTGCTTCTGATTTAGCATAGGCTATACCAAGGCTTCGACCTTCTACAATAATATAGCTTGTATCATCTGCAAGAACAAATGAATCATTTTCATCCCTATATACATTATAATAGGTGATTACAAATCCCGAAATACTAGTACTCTTATTTTCAAGTACTGGTGTCATATCAAGTTTAGAAGCTCTAATTTCTTTCAAACCACCTGCCCTAATACAAGATGTTAAAAGTAAAATAAAACTAATCATCATTAAAAAATATTTTTTCATATTATCTACCTCTCTTCCAACAAAATTCTACTTTAATTCTAAAGTTATGTCAAATACTCAAAAGTCAGCTTTTTGGTTGTATATATATCAAAAATACAAAAAAAGAGAAATATCATTTAAAAAAGCGAATGTTTCTCTTTAATATTATTATATTTTATCATTTAAAAATCATTTTTAATGCTCCTGAAAAATTCATCTTTAGACTTGAATTTTCAATAATATTCAATGATTTTTCATCATGTTTTTTTAAATATGAATCTAAAGCATTAAGTGCACTCGCTTCATTTTCATCTGATTTAGAAAGCAATTCATCTCGTGCTTCTTCATATTCCTTTTCTTTAAGCATATAAAGTGCTACAAGCTTACAATAAGCAACCGTCCTTAGAAGTTTAATTTTCCCATCTAAAATTGAAAGAATTTCCGAATATCTTTTCATCGCTATACATGAAACAGTTAAATAAGCTAACGTATCATCATTAAACTCAGTTTTTTTCCTATTCCCTTTAAAGATAAATATTGACTTTTAGCAAGATTATAACAACTCTGAAAATCAGTAATTTTAGAATAAACATTCATATAGGTATTATTTAAATACAAAACCCTCATAAAATTATTATCCTTTAAAAAATAATTTTTGGCTATATCAGCATAATAGAAAAACTTGATAACATCATTTTTCTTCACATATATTGACGAAATTATATAAAATTTTAGTCCATCATCAAAATCATTAATTGAATAATATTCTTGAAAATCGTCCAAGAAAAAAATATCATAAATTTCAAAAATGTTTTTAAGTTGAAAATTAAAAAAATTCTCATAGCATTTATTCTCTTTATAAATATCAAAAGCCTTTTTCTCTTCTTCTGGCTTTAATATCTTATTAAGCATCATAAAAGATTTAAAATTATATAATATTGGAAATAAAATACTATTTGTTGCAATCTCATGATCTAGGATATTCATATAGCTATCATAATTATCGAAGCATTTATAATACATATCGTTATAAATATTTGTAAATAGTATTTCCATATTTGAAATTTCTTCATTTGTTAAGAGTCTATAATTAAAATAGTCAGCTAAAATTTTAATTATTTCATGCCCTATCGCTTGTTCACTCTTACGGGCTCTTCTGTATGATGTTGGACTAATACCAATAGATATTAAAAATTCATCCTTATTTAAGTTTTTATTTTTAATTATTGCATCAAATAAATAAAAATATATACTTGTATTTTGATATTCACTAAGTTTTATATCTTTCACAAAAAACAACTCCTTTTAAAAAAATAGCCTCATTTTGAGACTATTTCAACATTAATAAGTATAGTTCTAATAATTACATTATAAATCAATTGTATTTAATCCATTTATAAAATAGTAATTCAATATCATTCACTATTCTTACTTAGTTTATCAATTTCATAAATAATAATACTACCATAGACAGCTATTTCAAAAACAATCAATGGTAAAAAACACACAACAAAGAATTTCGTTGCCTCCAATTTATGATCAAGAACAATCCATAAAACTAAGTCAAATATAGAAAAAAATGTTAATAATACCAATGCTTTTTTCATTACTTTTTACTGCCTCCATACTTTTATTATAATTAATATAATTATTAATTTTGTTGATTCTTATTTAAAGAATCTCTTATTTCTTCAAGTAATTCCACTACTGGATCTTTAGGAGCTGGTTTAGCTTCTTCTTCCTTTTTCTTAGCTTCTAAAGCTGCGGCTGCTTCTTCCTTAGCACGCTTTTCCTCTAAATAAGCTAATTCTTTCTTATTAAGCTTAATGCCCTTTGAATTTTTAAAGTTAATAATATTTTCAATATTTTTTGTCTTTTCAGCACCATCCTTAATATTATTGAACGTTCTAATAATTAAGAATAGAACAAAAGCTACAAGTAAGAAATTAATTATAGCACTAATAAATGCGCCCCAGTCAATTAAAATTGAATTAGCAAGGTCAAGAACTTGTTTGCCATCTTCAACCTTATATACCTTTACAAGAACAGTATACATTTTATCAAGAGCATCATTATCTCCACCGAAGCAATAATAAAGCACCATATTAATAATAGGCTTTAAAATACCATTTGATAAAGCTGTTACAATTGCTGTAAAAGCGGCACCAATAATAGTACCAACAGCCATATCCATTACATTTCCACGTGAAATAAACTTCTTAAATTCTTGAAAAAACTTCTTCATACACAATATCCTCCATAGCTATATTATAAAATTCTTAGACAAATTTCGCAAGATTATTTCTTTTTCATTTTAAAACGCTTTTCATGAGCAAGCATATCCTCATTCTTAATTTCTTTAAAGCCATTTCCTAAAACCTCAGATGTATCTGATACAATAACAAAGGCCTTGCTATCTATAGCTGATACCATTTCCTTAAGTTCATTTAATTGACCTGCCTTAACTACTGTCATTAAAATTCCTTTATCAAGCTTAGAATACATTCCAACTCCATCTATTTTAGTAACTCCTCTTGGTGAATGATTAATTAAATAATTACCAATTTCATCAGGCATATCAGTTACGATATAGCAAAGCTTTGATCTATTTAGGCCAATAATTATCATATCAGACATCTTAGCAGATAGGAAAATAACAATTAAAGCATATAGCACATTAGAAATGCTTTTCATACATATGGCACCAGATACAACAATAATACCATCAAGCATAGCTGTAAAAACAGGAATTGATAAAAACGGCATTAAATTATGTAGGAATCTTCCTAAAAGCTCCGTACCACCTGATGATACACGATATTTACAAAAAAGACCAATCGCTATACCTTGAATAACACCACCAAAACCCGCACCCATAAGGCCGTCATCCTTAACAATTGCCGGTACACGCTCAAACAAGGTAGTTGCAAGACCTAAGCATACAGTTGTGACAAGACAATTAATCGTAAATTTAACGCCTTCTTCAAAAAAACTAATAATTAAAATTGGAATATTACAAGCAATAATTATGATACCAACACTTATAGGAATATAGCGACTTAACAAAGTCGCAAGCCCCGAAATTCCACCGGCAACAATACTATTAGGTACGAGGAAGCAGTCCAAAGAAAATGCATACAACACACATGCTAGTATCATCATAAAATATCTTTTAATTTCTTTTTTTAGATTTATATTCATATTATGATTCAAGTCCACTAATAGGGGCTCTTTCCTCCAACCTAAATTCAACCTTTGCTATATCAGCCTTAAGGTTTATAATTTTTTTTATATAATCATCATTTAATTTTTCAAAATCAATTTGACCATTTTTGATATATTCAAAGGGAAATTCATTTTTAATTTTATTAATTTCTTCTTTGATATCATCAATATGCTTATTTATTAATTTAATATCGCTACATTTAGGTAAATCTTCATATTTAGCCTTTAATAATTCATCTAAATCTTCATTAATAAACGCTTCTAAATAAGTATTATATTGCTTTAAAGTCTCATCATTAGATGATTCTAAAACATATGGATGTAAGCTTAAAATTATATTTCTCATTGTAAATTCTAAAGCATCGTGATTTATATCATCAGATGTTTCAATATATTCTTCAGTCATTGATAGAATTGTTTTCGTTTCTTCAATTTCCTTAAGATTAGGTTCCGTAGCCTTATAGGCCTTATCCTCTAAAGAATCAACATTTTGATTATAGGGAATACTTCTTAAAATATCTTCCTTTGTTTTTAAATAGTTAAGCTTATATTTTAAATTTTGAAATTCAATAATTTGATCCTTAATTGCATAATTCATTTTAGCAATATAAACTGCCTTTTGATATAAAAGACATTCCTTAGCTAAAATAAAATCCGCTAAGCGATTAATTAAATAATTATTATATTGAGCCTTATAATAGTCAAAATAGCTATTTAATTTTTCTGCCTCAATATTATTAATTACCTTTCCAGCTTGTAAAGAGTTAACTATATAGTAGCTAAAATTTAGCGGATCACCCTCATGCATTGTAATCACCCTAAGATCTACATCTTGCGGAAAATCAACATTATAAAATAATACACGGGGAATTACCATTTCCTTTGCACCACCTGGATACCAAGCTCTTCCTAAATACTTTTTATTATTACCACTAGATATAACACGTGTATTAGCAAAAATAAAGCCATATTTGCTAGAAGCGTACGTATCAGGAGCGCATAAATAGGCATTAGAATCTAGAATTTGTAACATTTTAATCGTTGAATTATTAATAATCGCATCCCCACTACCAAAGATAAAATCAACATCACCTTCAATATAACAGTTATCAAAGTAATTATCACTAGCATCAATATATAATGTATCCTGCTCACTTATAAAATCAATATTGGTATATGTACCAAAGCACGCTTCTGTTTTAAACGCGACATTTTGATTTCCCTTATTTCCTAGTACACGGTGATAGCTATTTTCAATAATTAAATTTTCAAGACGAAGATATGTAGCACTTGGCTTTACTGTTAAAGACGCTGAGCCCGTTGTACCATAGGTTTTAACACCATCACCACCATCTTCCTTCCTTACAATCATTCCATTCCTTGCATCATAGGTAATTTTAGCCTTTGTAACACCAATAATTGTTAAATGTGAAGTTGTAATTACATATTTTCCATAATATGTATCATCATATAAGAAAATGGTATCATATTCCTTGGCAGCCAGAAGAGCCTCAGCCAATGTTTCAACTATTTTACCATCTCTATCTATTTTGCTTAAATTTTCTTTTTTTGACACTAAATATTTCATATAAAACACCTTAATTAATTCATTATAATTTTACACTTTATGGCTTTATTTTTCAATAATATAGTATTTTATTTTAAAAAAGGCTTATTTGCTTAGCAAATAAACCAATAAATTTTATTCAAGTTCAAAGGCACCAGTATATAATTGATAATAACGGCCTTTCTTTTCGATAAGCTCCTCATGTGAGCCACGTTCAATAATATGACCAAGCTCAAGAACCATAATAGCCTTTGAATTCTTAACGGTTGATAATCTATGGGCAATTACAAATACTGTACGACCATCCATTAGCTTATCCATACCATCTGTAACAAGTGCCTCGGTTCTAGTGTCAATCGATGAAGTTGCTTCATCAAGAATCAAAACAGGCGGATTTGAAATCGCAGCACGGGCAATAGAAAGCAATTGTCTTTGACCCTGTGACAATTGAGAGCCATTAGCAGTCAATACTGTATTATAGCCATCTGGTAAATGCTTAATAAATTGATCAGCATTAGCAAGCTTAGCAGCTGCATATACCTCTTCATCTGTCGCATCAAGCTTACCATAACGAATATTTTCCATAATAGTGCCTGTAAATAGATTAGTATCCTGTAAAACCATACCAAGAGCACGTCTTAGATCAGGCTTTTTGATTTTATTAATATTAATACCATCAAATCTAATCTTACCATCCTGAATATCATAGAAACGATTAATTAGATTCGTAATCGTTGTTTTACCTGCACCAGTAGCTCCAACAAAGGCGATTTTTTGACCAGGTTTTGCAAATAATGATACATCATGAAGAACAATCTTATCAGGATAATATCCAAAATCAACATCAAAGAATCTTACATCACCCTTTACCTCAGTATAAGTAATTGTACCATCATGATGAGGATGCTTCCAAGCCCAAAGACCTGTTCTTTCCTTAGCTTCCTTAAGCTCTCCATTTTCAATTTTTGCATTAACAAGTGTTACATAACCATGATCCTCTTCTGATTTTTCATCAAGAAGTTCAAAGATTCTTTCAGCACCAGCAAGTGCCATAATAATAGAATTAAACTGATTTGAAACCTGTGATACCTGATTACAGAACATCTTATTATATCCAAGATATGATACTAAAAGTCCTACTGTAAAACCTAAAATAGTATTTAATGCTAAATATGAGCCAACCATTAGAGTAACTGAATATGAAATGTATCCTAAGTTATTCATTACTGGCATTAAAATATTAGCATACATATTAGCCTTAGTAGCTGTTGCACATAATCTATCATTAACCTCATCAAAATCATGCTTAGCATCTTCTTCATGATTGAAGACCTTAACTACCTTTTGACCCTCAAGCATTTCTTCAACATATCCATTTAAAGAGCCAATATCAATTTGTTGTTTAACAAAACCCTTACCAGAACGAGATCCTAAGAATCTTGTAACTAAAACCATTAAGCAAACAGTAAATAAAACAATAAGTGCAAGAATAAAATTAGCTCTAAACATAAATACAGCCAGCATAATCATCATTATAATACTAGTTGTAAGCTGAGGAATTGATTGACTAATCATTTGACGAAGAGTATCTGTATCATTTGTATAACGAGACATTATCTCGCCATGAGTATGACGATCAAAATACATAATAGGTAAGCTTTGCATATGCTCAAACATCTCATCACGTACATTCTTTAATACACCGTTCGCAACGCTTACAACTGTACGAGCATTAATATATGAAGCAATAACCCCAATCGCATAGAAAATGATTACAGGCGTAATTTGATGCCATAGGTAGCTAGTATCAACACTATGAGTTATCTTATAAGTTTCTTGAAGCTTGGGAATTATCGTATCAATAAGTGTCGCATTGAAATTTGTACCATAAACAGTTGAAAATGATGTTATGCAAATACATATAATTACAATAATTAATTGAAGCCAATATTTTTTAAAAATTATCCCTAAAAGACGCTTTAGGGTCTTTAAAGGTGAATGTGCACCTTTTTTATTCTTCATATGAACCAGCTCCTTTCACTTGAGATGTATATACTTCTTTATAAATTTCATTACTTTTTAAAAGTTCTTCATGTGTACCAACGCCAGAAATATGGCCATCATCTAAAACAATAATCATATCAGCATCCTCAACTGAAGAAATTCTTTGGGCAATGATAATCTTAGTTGTATCAGGAATTTCCTCACGGAAGGCTTTTCTAATTAACGCATCAGTCTTAGTATCAACAGCACTTGTTGAATCATCCAAAATTAAAATCTTAGGATGCTTCATCAAAGCACGAGCAATACACAAACGTTGACGTTGTCCTCCTGAAACATTAGCACCACCCTGTTCAATATGAGAATTATATTTATCAGGGAAACGTGATACAAACTCATCAGCTTGAGCAAGCTTACTTGCATGTTCAATTTCTTCTTCGGTTGCAAATTCGTTACCCCATCTCAAATTGCTTGCAATAGTACCTGTAAATAAGACGTTCTTTTGAAGAACAACTGATACCTCATCACGTAGCGTTTTTATATCATAATCCTTAACCTCAACGCCACCAACCCTTAAAGAACCTGAAGTAATATCATAAAGACGAGGAATCAAATTAACAAGCGTTGACTTAGCACTACCAGTACCACCAACAATACCAACGGTCATACCAGATTTAATATTTAAGTTAATATCACTTAAAACAAGCTTATTCTCACTATCTTCGTAAGAAAAATCAACATGGTCAAAAACAATTGAGCCATCATTAACTGTATAAACCGGATTTTCACAATTTTTAATTGTTGGTTCTTCGTTAATTACAGCACTAATACGCTCAACAGAGGCTTTAGACATTGTAATCATTACAATAATCATCGAAAGCATCATAAGACTCATTAAAATTTGCATAATATATGTAAATAAGGCATTTAAATCACCCGTTGTGAATGTAGATGTATACGGAGCACAAAGTTTAGCACCCATAAATGATACAAACATAAAGCAAACATAAACAGCAGCCTGCATAAATGGATTATTAAATGCTAGCCATCCTTCAGCCTTAACTGAATATTTATAAATTTCTTCTGATGAATGTTTAAATTTCTTTGTTTCAAAGTCTTCACGTACAAAGGCTTTAACCGTTCTTGCACCAGCAACATTTTCTTGAACAACCGTATTTAGGTCATCATATTTAGCAAACATTTTCTTAAAATTAGGATGAGCTTTTGTCATAATGAAAAACAATGCTAAAGCAAGTACAGGCACAACAACTACGAAAATCATTGAAATTTTAGGACTAATAACAATTGACATAATGAATGCAAAAATAAGCATAAATGGAGCACGTACAGCAATACGAATTACCATTTGGAATGACATTTGAACATTAGTTACATCTGTTGTAGTACGAGTTATTAAGCTTGATGTTGAAAACTTATCAATGTTTGCAAAAGAGAAATCCTGAATTGAATAATAGATTTCCTTACGTAAATTTTTAGCAAAACCACATGATGCCTTAGCCGAAAAAATTCCCGATAGGACTCCAAAGCCAAGTGATAATATAGCAAAACCAATTAAAATGAAACCCGCAATAATAGCCGCCTTTTGGCTAGGAACATCGCTTAAAAATTTAAGTAAGGTTAGCTTTAATGTAGCACCCGCCTCATGCTTATTATTAAAATCAATAATATTAATTATATCTGACATTACAAGAGGAATTAATATTTCCATCACAACCTCTAGGGCAACTGTAATGGGAGACATAATTGTGGAAAATTTATAGCCGTTTATACACGACAAAATACTTTTTTTCTTCTTTTTTTCCATATATATCCGCTCCTTTTTTAATATTTTTCGATATTGTTAAGTATTCTCTTAAGAAGATCACTAAGTAATTGCTCTTCTTCTTTATTAATCGAAGAAAACGCTTCTTTTTCAACCTGTTCAATATTTTTTGTAATTTGATTATGAATATCTAACGCTTTTTTTGTTAATACAATTCTTTTAAGACGTTGATCCGTAGGAATAGATTCTCTTACAATAAAACCCATTTTTTCAAGATTTTGTAAAGTAGATGTAACCGATGACCCTCTAAGCTCGAAATGCTCCTCAATATCCTTTTGAAAAACATCACGATTTTTCGATTCACATCTAACATAACCAATTATTCTTCCTTGAACACCAGAAACCCCTAATTTTTGGTTTGCATGATCAATTTCTCGTTTCATTTTATGAGCGACCTTATGTATTAATCCACCTAAATTAGTCATAGCATCCTCCTTGATTACTTAGAAGCCTAACTAATTTTAACATAAAAAAATAACAAATTCAATTTTAAATTGAAAATGTTATTTAAAACTAAAACGTTTTCATTTTTTCTTACGTCCCTTATACTCTCTTAAAATAGATGCATAGGCATAAACATACTCATTATCATGCTTATAGGCTGATTCCTTTATTTGCTCAAAATATTCTGAGGTAGTTTTGTTTTTAGCCTTTTTAGCAGCTTTAATAATTTGTTCAATACTTGAATAGAACATTGGGTGATTAGCATCATAAATGCACTCAAAATGATGAACTAAATGCGAGTTGTCATCAAAAAAAGAAAATATCTTTGATAAAGCATTAGGAAGCCTTAAAGGTTTTACCATACTATTAAGATCTTCATCAGTAGCAATCATACTTATAAGCTTATATAAATGATAGCCCGTAACATATCTTTTTAATCCATCAGGATTTTTTTGATAATCAGTAAACAATCTTCCAATAAGCTTTATTCTTCTAAATACCCTACTACTAGAATTATTTTCATTATATTTTTTCTTAAATAATGATAAATGACTTCTAATATCTTCACCATTTAAAAATGTTTCATAAATATTAATCGCATCATCAAGCAAATAAGGAGTTTTAGCTGATGTAACATATAAATCTAACGCTGTTAATAGCTTAAAAGCTTCTTCCTTATAAGCAGTAAGTAAATTCTTAAAAATAACATGCTTTTTATATTCAACATCTGAAAAAACAGAATATGTAAATTCATCTTTTTTTATATCATCGGGATTTAAAATAGCATACTCAGTTTTATCGTCAACAATACGATTAGTAGGATGACCTACAACATCATTTCTAATATATTTAAGTTCTCTTAAAGCTTTATTATCATTAATACTAATAAAGTTTTTAGTTCCGGTAATTTTGAATGTTAAAGTATAAAGTGAATCTATACAAACAAATAAAGCCTGAAGGAGCCCATATAATCTTAATATCACCTCTCCCGAGTCAAAAGCCTCGTCCATACTTTTTTCAAAATATGAAATTGCATTATGATTATTTTTTAAAGTCATATAGCAAGCCTTGAGTACATTACTTTTAGAATCCATATCTTGTGCTAATTTATCAATAACGTTATTTACCTTTTCCATTTTATCACAGCCTTTAATATAATTATAATATACTCCTTAATAAAAAACAAAGGAATAATCCTTTGTAGCTAATTTATTGGCTTCTTTTTAATGATACTATCTATGTCAAAAAGCTTAGTAATATCACCTAAAATACTAGGCGCTTCTCTCATCATTCCCTCTAAGTCAAATTCATGATTTAAGCTATGTACCTGTACTCTTCCTTTGTTTGTTTCAATAAAGCACAATGGTGTCAAGCTTATTGTATGGGAATTTCCTTTAATAAGGCTTTTAGAATCCGAATCAATAACAATCTTTGAAAGCTTTACTTTATAAATAGGGATTAAAGCTAAATCCTCAGTTATACTTAATTTAGAGCCAAACACCAAATCAGATTTAAGATATTTCTTTATATCTTCAACAACACTATTAATATCTTCCATTAAATTATCACCTCAATATTATACTCATTTAACCAATAATGGATTTGGTAAATGAAAGCCATAAATGCATCATAACGCATTAACTGTCCAAACCAAGGAACATCAAGCTCCTTGTCACTTGCTGCAATTTCCTTAAGTCTACCTATATCAAATATTTTAGCAAGTGGAGTATCACTATTTAAAATTTTAATAACCTCGCCTCTTATTAGATTATGCCAGCTTTTAGCTTGAGACTTCGGATAAGGACTTTTCTTCCTTCTATATATTTCATCGGGAAGATACTCCTTCATTGCATCTCTTAAAATTTGTTTTTCAACGCCATTATGAGCCTTTTGTTCATAAGGAAGATTATAGCAATATTCAACAATTCTCTTATCGGCAAAAGGAACCCTTACCTCAAGAGATGATCCCATAGTCATAAAATCCTTTCTATGAAGTAACGTTGTCATAAAATATTTTAAATTTAAATAATTCATTTGTAATTCTTTTTGGGTTTCTTCACTATCACTAGGATCAATAGGTGCTTCTTTAATACACTCTTCATATTTTTTATTAAGATATTCTTTAAAATCCATTTTATCTTTTATATCATCTTTTAAAAGATTTATTCTTTGTTCAATGTTTCTAATCCAAGGGAATCCTTCAATATTTTGTTTTTTAAACCAAGGATATCCACCAAATAGCTCATCAGCACATTCTCCTGATAAAGATACCTTATGTTTAAGAGAAATCTCCTTTGCAAGGTATAGCATAGATGAATCAATATCGGCCATTCCCGGTGCATCTCTTAAATGAAGAGATACCTTTAAATAATCAAAAACGGTTTTAGTATCTATTAAAACTGATTTATGATTATATTTTCCTTCTTTAATTAAATAGCCAATATAATCCTCATCTCTTGAGGTTTCAAAGCTATTTGCCTTAAAATTTTCCTTATTACCTTCATAATCAATACTATATGTATCAATCACTCCCACTATATTTTGGGCAACGCTAGCTACAATTGAACTATCAAGTCCACCCGATAAAAAGCTAGATATACCAACATCTGATACTAAATTTCTTTTTATTGAATCTGTAAGTAAAAACTTAACCATTGATACATTATCTTCATAGGAAAGTGTATTTTTAACTCTCTTAAGCTTAAAATATTGATATTCCTTAATACCCTTTCTTGAAAATTTTAAATAATAGCCAGGCTTTACCTCATATATATTTTTATATAATGTTTTTCCTGGTGACGAAGATGGTGCAAGCGTTATAAGCTCTGCTATTTCATCAAGACCCATTTGTGGCTTAATTCCATACAAAAGTAAAGCTTTTATTTCAGAAGAAACCAAAATATCATTATCTAAAATAGTATAATAAAGAGGTTTTACGCCAACATAATCTCTTGCGATTATAACCTCATCATTATGAACATAAACAAATGCGAAAATTCCCATTATTTTTTCAATAATAGTTTCCCCATATTCCATTAAAAGCTTAAGTAATAGTTCTGTATCACTTCGTGATTCAACAGGATTTTTAAGCATTTTATTAAGTTCATCAAAATTATAAATTTCCCCATTATAAAGTAAATGATCATCTAAAATACTCATAGGCTGATGTCCTTTTGTTAAATCTCTAATTGATAATCTTCTATGGCCAAATGAATAATCTCTTGTGTATAAAATTCCTTCTTCATCTGGTCCTCTATGAGCAATTGATTCAACCGCCTTTTTAAATGAATCGTGTAACGTTTTTGAGTAGTAATTAGTTTTAAACATTATTCCACACATAATATCACTTCCTTTATTAAAATATGATATTATCCCTAAAAGGTGAAAAAAAGATATCAACAATTTAATGTTGATATCTCATGTCTTAAGATTATTTAGTTTATTTTAATATCTTATCTAGCTCATCTAAAGAAAGACCTGTTATAGAACTAATAAATTCAAAAGAAACGATATTATATTAATCATCTCTTTTATTAATTATTTAATTAATATTATTGTAATTAGAAATTAAAAGCATTTCATCAAGACCTGATACAACACCTACTCCAATATCCGAATCTAATATACTAGAAAGTTCATCTAATAAATAGGTTTGAGGATTAAAAGGCTCTTTACCATCTAATGTATTCCATTTGAAGTTTGAAGTACTAGTTGTACCACCTGAGCAATCGATAGAAACATTAGCCTCATCACTAATAATAGGACTACTTTCTGTTGCTTGATATGTAAAATTAACTAAATGATAACCACCATTATTGGTTGCACCATCATAACTTGATGCATTTACAATTGTAGAATCATTATTTTTAATTAAAGACTGAATACCTTTAAATATACAGCTGTTTGCACATACCGAACCACCATTTCCAACAACAATTCCTTGGGATGTAAATGCACATTTCCAGCTACTATTTATTTTTGAAACAGCAGATGCAGCAATACTCTTCATTTGACTTCTATAGCTCATATATTCAAAATTATCCACAATACAATTATACATATAAGCATTTCCACCACGAAGCTTAGGAATACGATCCTCGATATTTTTAAATTTAGAATTAGCAATAGAAACATTTAAATTTAAATTATAATAATATTCACTACCAGAATCACCTAATAAAAAAGCCTTTTTTTGAGGAATAGCAATCCCTTTTAAAATTTGCTCAAAGCTTAAGCCTGCATCTCTTAAAGCCTTATAATATAAATTATTTGTACTAGCACCATTAGCAGCCTCGTATTCATCTTCAATTTTCTTCATCATCTTATAGATATATCCATCCTCGCTGCTATCACCGGCATGAAAATCACACCAAGAAATATGAACGTCAGATGTACCATCCGCATTATATGGAGCAGAGGATGCTGTACCAAGTGACTCGTAATAAGGATTTGCAACATCAATTTGTCCATCAAAGGATTTGCCAAAACTACAATGATCAATCCAAATATTGTCAGAAAATCCAATTTTAAAATAAGCCCATCCGAAGGTATCATAATCACCCATTTTAACTTGCTTAGGATTTGAAGTGTCCTCCCATTGCCACATTTCATCCATATCTAAATTTCTAATTGATACATTATTACAATAATTGATTTTAAAGCCACCATGTGTAATACGGGCTCCATTTTTTGAATAAATTAATAAATCATTTGTTCTTTCAATCGCAATTTGTGATATGCCATTTTCGGTTGCCATTTGAGACATTGTAACTGTTTTAGCATTTTTTTCCTTAATATAGTTAGATACAAGACCACTTTTTTTAGCATCTTCAGAAATCAAATTGTAGCCTAAATTTAAATCTGATGCTATTTCAATAACATGTACTGTTTGTTCCTTTTTTAATGTTTGAACATATTTAGCACTAACTAAAGGTGAATCTTCATAATATACCATAGCTGTTGTATAGCTTTCATCTGAAAACGGAGTATCATCAGGAATTTTTGTATATGTTCCATCACTTTTTTTCAAATATAATCCTTTGGCAATAGCATTTTTCCAATTAGTTTCATTTTTTCTAACATTATTTCTAACAATATAGCCTTCATCATGCTCTGTTACTTTCGTTTCATAATCTAATCTTGCAAGCAACAATGCCTCAACTAACTCTTCTGGTGTATTAACAACTTTGTATGCATCAGTTCCCACATATTTAGAATAATCATTATTAACATCTGATAAGTATCCCGAAGCTGACATATTTGCCTTAGTTTTAGCTGAAAGTCCGACAACCTTTTTATAAGCCTCTGATTTAGGTGTTTCACTTTGAGTAGGCTCTGCCTTTTGTGTTGGCTTTACTTCCGTAGGTTTTGTTGTAACATTATTTGTACTTTCTAACACTACATCACCACAAGACGCAAGGCCTAAAATTAAACCTGCCGATAATAATACCTTACTTAATCTTTTCATCTATATCTTCTCCTTCAAAGTGAGTAATTTATAACACAATAAGCATATTTATGCAAGCGTTTTTATTGATGTGATACATTTTTTATAAATATGTATAAAAAAAGATTAGCATAAAACTAATCTCTTTTAATTATTTATTTTGGATGTAGCCTTTTTTACATAATAATTCCGCAAGCAATACAGCACCACCAGCTGCCCCTCTTAAAGTATTATGTGATAAACCAACAAACTTATAATCAAAAATTTTATCATCTCTAAGTCTTCCTAAAGAAATACCCATACCATTTTCAAGCATACGATCAAGCTTTGTTTGAGGACGGTTATCTTCAGAAAAATAAGTTAAAAATTGCTTCGGTGCAGAAGGAAGCTCTAATGCTTGAGGCTCGCCCTTATATTCCTTCCATCTTTTTAAGATTTCTTCTTTAGATGGCTTATTTTTAAATTTAACAAATACACAAGCTAAATGTCCATCAGATACAGATACTCTTACACATTGAGCTGTAATATTAGGAGTGGTAGCATTAACAATTTTATCATTTTCAATATGACCAAAAATCTTAAGTGGCTCTTCTTCTGATTTTTCCTCCTCACCTGAAATAAAAGGAATGCAGTTATCTACAATATCAGGGAAGGTTTTAAATGTTTTGCCAGCACCAGAAATAGCTTGATAAGTAGTACATGCAACATCAGTAATTCCTAAATCATATAGTGGTGCAAGAGCAGGCACATAGCTTTGTAAAGAGCAATTAGACTTAACCGCAATAAAGCCACGCTTAGTTCCTAAACGCTTTTTTTGAGCATCAATTATCCTTAAGTGATCACTATTAACCTCAGGAATAATCATTGGTACATCAGGTGTTTTACGATGTGCACTATTATTTGATACAACAGGGCATTCAAGCTTAGCATACATTTCCTCTAAGGCCTTAATTTCATCCTTTTTCATATTTACTGCGCAGAAAACAAAATCAACCTCTTGAGCAATCCTTTTAGCATCATTTGTGGCATCAAGTACAATCATATCCTTAACAGATGAAGGAATTTCTCCTTCCATAGCCCAGCGTCCATTTAAAGCCTCTTTATATGTATGTCCTGCTGATGAAGCGGACGCAGCTAAGGCCTTAATATGAAACCAAGGATGGCTTGCAAGTAGAGTTACAAATCTTTGACCAACCATACCTGTAGCGCCAATAATACCAACATTATAATGAAAATTTTCCATAAATCCTCCTTGCTAATCTACATATTTATATATATGTATAAATTAAGCATTTTATAATTTAAAATTTCATGCTACAATAGCATAGGTGATAAGATGAAGAAATGGATTATTAAACAAATTGAAAATTATCAACATGACAAAAGTCTTCATACAACTAAGAAATGTCGTTTTATTCCAACCTGCTCAGAATATGCCAAGGAATGCTATAAACGCTTTAATACACCCTATGCATCTTATCTTACGATTAAAAGAATCATAAAATGTAATCCTCTTCATCCAATGAAATATGATCCCGTCCCCCAAAAAAGAAAGGACAAAACCAAATTTGTTACCCTTGAAGAATCAATTGTAGCCTTAAGAATTAAAAGTAAGCTTAACTAGTTTACTTTTTTATTTTATTTTAATTGTATAACCATCTTTAAAATCCACAATATGGTCCTTATATAGACCACCTAATGCCCTTTTAAAGGCCTTTCGCGATAAATGAAGCTTAGCTTCAATTTCTTCGCTTGAGCTTTTAGCATCAATATGCATCTTTCCCCCATTTACCGTTAAATAATTTAAAATGATTTCTCTATCACTATCTATCATTTTTTCTTTATGCTCAATAAATGAGCCATTATAGCCTGATGCATTTTTATAAACTATTTTTACAACAACCATTTGTCCAACATGATAGGTATCTCTTATCATTGATTTATGTACAAAAACATTTACCATATCCTTTGTTACACAATTGATTCCCGCCTCACCAATTCGATATACATATGCCTCTTGATAGGTATTTATTTCATAAGATACATCCGTATGAATATCATCAATTTCAAATCGATTTAAAGGCTTACCTACAATGGTATCCTTTTTAACCTTAAGTTCAATTAAAAGAGTATCATCTACATTAGGCCACATATTATAGGCATAAGGAAGATAATCCTTTGAAATTAAAATATCTTTTCCTGTATTAATATTAACAAATACGCCAATAGATGATATTACATCACAAACCTTCGCAAATCCTGGCTTATTTAAAGATACAAAAGGTTCATTTTCAGTTGCACATAACCTTCCTTTTTTATCAAAATAAATAAAAACATGCAATGTATCACCAATATTATGTTCTCCATGAGCTTCCTTAAAATGAAGTAATACATCATCATTTTCCTCACCAAGCATATACCCTAAATCGGTTTTTCGAATAATCTTTAGTTCATAGCTTAAACCCGCTTGCATCATATCACCTAATTCCTATCTCCGTCTTTATAATTACGGTCTGTTTGTTTCAAATACATTTCTTTTTTATCCTTAAATGAGGTTTTCTTACGATTTCCCTCATATTTAGCTATTAAAGCCTTACGCTCTCTTTCATTTAGTGGTTGTGTCATAATCCTTTTTTACCTCTAATATACCTAATTCATCAAATCTTTTGCATAAATACGCAGCATTAGCTTCACCCTCGTAAGATGTTTTTATTCCTGCAAAAAACCGAACAGGTAAAAAATCATTTTCATTAATGAGCATAATTTGTCTTAAATTTTTCCCAATGGGCATAAAAGCATAATGTTTAAACATATTAAGTTTTATCTCAAAGTCACGCTTAGGCTGATACTTCATAAAAAAACTAGATAGACCATAAAAACGAAGATTATTATCATTAGTCAAAGTAATTACATAATATCCTTTTTTATTTTCAACTATATGACCAAAATTAGCAGGTATTTTAATAATAATAGGATAATGACCTCTTAAAACTTTAGTCTCCCGTAGTTTTAAAATAGGAGTTTTTAAATCCATTGCTTAAGTTCTCCTAAACGAGCAATTACTTTCTCTTTACCTAAAACATCAATAACATCCTCAACTGAGATACAATTAACCTTATGAGATAATGCTAAATTTAAAATTTGATAGAATTCGGTAAATAAACCTACATAAAGCTCAGGATTCTTATTATACTTTTTCTTATCCGTATAGCCTAAATTCTTAGCTAAATCCTTAAGAGTTGTACCTTCAGGAGTATTTGTAAAGTAATCAATATAAGCATCAAGTACTTTATTAATTCTTTCACTTGGTACATTTTCCTTAAAAGCATTTATCTCATCAAGAGACATATTTTTAAAATAATCATCATATAAGAAGCCAAATGTTTCCATAAAGTCAGAATATGTTTTCAAATCCTTACGATGCTCACGTGAATTTGGCCCTTGGGTCGATAAAATCTTTTTAACAAATTCAAGATCATTATTTAAAATTTCATAATCATCCTTATTATATTCATTGGCCCAAGCAAGTAAATTTTCAATATTTTTTTCCTGGGGAGTATCATAAATCATTTCTGATGATATATTATTTAGCTTTTCAATATCATATAAAGGACCAGATTTAGCCATAGCATCAAAAGTCATTTCAAATGAATCAAGATCCTTATCCTTATTAGCTAAATACCATTCCTCAAAATTAGAGTTAATTAATGTATATAAATAAACAAACAAAGCTTTAACAGGATAACCCTTTTCTAAATAAAATTCTGCATTTGACTCTGGATCCTTACGCTTAGATAGTTTTCTTCTCGATTCACCATCAAGCTTCATAACTGGTGCAACATGAGCATAATTTGGAAGTTTAAAGCCTAAAGCATTAAATAGTTCAACATGAATTGGTAAAGATGAAATCCATTCATCACCTCTAATTACATGAGTTGTATGCATTAAAAAATCGTCACAAGCATGTGCAAAATGATAGGTTGGAATACCATCAGCTTTTAATAAAACAAAATCATTAAAATTATTATCCATTTCAAGATCACCCTTAATTAAATCCTTAACTTGGATTCTTTCATGTGCATCATCTGGTACTCTAAATCTTAAAACATAAGGGCGGCCCTCTTCAATTAAAGCACGAACTTTATCAAGAGGACAATCACGGTAGATTGCATATTCTTTATAATAGCCTGGAGTTTTCCCTTCAAGCTCTTGTCTCGAACGAAGCTCTTCAAGCTCCTCTTCGGTTGCAAAGCAAGGATAAGCGTAGCCCTTTTCTACAAGATATGCTGCAAGAGCATGGTAAATTTCAACACGATTAGATTGTACATATGGGCCATATAAACCAATCTCTTTTGTATCAGATACAACACCCTCATCAATTTTAATTCCTAAATGATTAAAAATATTTGTAATTATTTTTCTACTTCCAGGAACCTCTCTTTTTTTATCAGTATCCTCAAGTCTTAGAAAAAAGACACCATCATTTTGACTAGCAAGCTTTCTGTTAATTAAAGATGTATAAACGCCACCAATATGTAAAAAGCCTGTAGGGCTTGGTGCAAAACGTGTTACAACATTTACCTTTCTTTCAGGATATCTATTTAATAATTCCTCTCTTGTTAATGTAACATTGGGAAATAATAATTTTTTTAGTTCAATTGACATAAAATATAACCTCCAAAATAAATTCATTATATCACAATATATTTAATTTAACAACTACTACTTTGTAGTAGACCCAAAGCCACCAACACGAATATCCTTAGCATCGTCATCTTCAACAATTCCATATTGCATAAAGATTCCTTGGGCAAAGCCTTCTCCTGCTTTAATATCTAAAGCTTTCCCTTCATTTGAATCATTCGTAATTTTAATCATAATATGGCCTTCATTTAAAGCATTATAATAATCACTATCAATTACTCCTACTGTATTGTTTAATTGTAGACGATATTTAAAGCCAAGTCCACTTCTTGGATAAATCATAAGAACATAATCTTCAGGCATTTTAGCTCTAATACCTGTTGGTATTTTAATTGTCATACCTGGTTCAAGATGAAAATCAAAAGGGCTATAAAAGTCATAGCCAGCTGACATTGCTGTTGCACGATGAGGCTTTTTTAATTTAGAATATACCTCACAAGCATCCTCCTTAAACTCAAAATCCTTAAGATATTGTTCCTTAGATACAAATTCAAATTTAGCTGCTATTTTCATAAAAACCTCCAACGCATATATTATTATTTTACAACTATTTTACTTTTTAGTAAATAATAGTTTATTGCATTTTATATATCCTTATGATATATTTCTAATGGTGATATTATGAATGAATATAAAGGTTTCTCCTACTATTTTGATCAAATAATGGAATACATTGATTACCATGATTGGTTAAATTATACAAAAAAGTATGTTTCTAAGGATAAAACAATACTTGATCTTGCTTGTGGTTCAGGTACTCTAGCTATTTTGCTATCGGTTGAAGGCTACAGGGTTGATGGTCTTGATTTATCTAGTGAAATGATTGGCCTTGCAAATGATAAATTTAAAGCCTACCATATTTTAAATAATCTATATGTTAAGGATATGTCTTCATTTAATCTTCCAAACAAGTATGATGTCATAACCTGCTACTTCGACTCCGTTAACCACTTACCGACTCTTAATGATGTCAAAAATATGATGAGCTGTGTATATGATGCCTTAAATTCCGATGGTCTTTTTCTTTTTGACCTCTTTTCGAAATCAAAATATGAAGCAATGGACAACACTGATATTAGTGAAGAATTCGATGACTTTTCCTATAACTGGAAAATAAACCTTAAAGCTCCTAATATCCTAACACATAATATTACAATAAATGGGGAGACAAATATTCATGAAATATATAATGAGTATTATTATGATATTAATGATTTTATTGACTTAAATAAATTTGAAATTTTAAACATAAGTGGCGATTTTAATGACGATTTAATGCCTGAAGATGAAAGAATTTTAGTTGTATTAAAAAAGAAAAGCTAGTCAATTGACTAGCCAATGATATCAGCATTTGCTGATATTTTTTTATTCCATTTTTGTCAAAATATTAGCACTATTTTTAATTAGATAATAATAAACAAAATATGCTGGGAATAAAATTAAAGCCGTTGTTGTAATAAAACCTAGCCATTTATTTAAAATTCCCAATAAAATTAATGATAATGCAACAGCTATTTCTATTAAAAAGCCAACAAGAGTACTTATAAGAACACTTGCAGAATTTTTAAATATTTCTCTTTCTTCTGTCCAATCAAAGCGATAAAATTTACTATTAACTGCAAGACCGATGATATTACATAATATTAAATAAGAAACATTCAAAAAAACTATTACAAGCCAGTCAAACCACGAAGCTTTAAGACAAATACCAAGTAGCACCATTCCTATTATATTAGCAACACATGAAAGTGATATTGATACTAAAATCTTGGCCTTAAACACCTTTTTAGCATCTACTGGTAAAGCCTTTAAGAGCCAAATTTTCTTACCTTCATAAGAAAAAGTTGATGTTGATGGTACAGCAATACTTGAAAAAAACATTGGTAAAAGGGAAAACATATAAGTATAATCCTTAAGGACTGACATGTCACCCTCGAGTGAACCTAAAGTAAAAAACATAGAAGCAATAACGGCAATAGAGGCGATTCCCCCACTAATGCTGTTTAATAAATAAAGCTTAGATGAGAATATTTTTTTATATTCAATACTCATCAACGCCTTAAGTCCCTTCTTTTTCTTACATTTAATCTGTCTTTTAGTTTTTGTATTAATATCAGCTATTCTATGTCCTAAATCATATATTCTTGCAATAAATATTATTGTAAAAACAGTAATAAGAATATTTATTAAAATAAAAAAACTTAAATATAAATATTTACCATTAAGGGCCATATCAAAAAATATAAGACTTGGATTTACATATCTAAACAAACCTGCAACACTTGCAAGATGATTAGATGACTGCAGCATTGAAAATAAAATACATACTAGCATTAAAACCAAATAGGCCAAAACATTAATAATACTTGCAAAACGTGAGCCATCTATTAAAAGCGTTAAAATACTACTAATCAATGTAGCAAGCATTATAGGAAAGCATGGTACAAAAAGAATAACTAATATTCCATATAAAATATAGATACTATTTCCAGTAAAAGAAACTGCAAAAATCATATTAGGGAGCAAAATTACAAGGGAATATACAACCTCAACAATATACATACTAAATATCTTAGATGCAATAATTGAACGATTTTTAATTGGTAATGCCTTTAGCATTTCATAATCATTACCATTAAATATTCCTTTTGCTCTAAAAATGCTAGTAGAAAATGTAATCATTGCACAATACCCACAAGCTATTATAACCGCATCATTATAATTTCCACCAGTTTCTTTAACCTGCATAAACATTGTAAAATTAACAATAGTAGATAAAAACAAATACAAAAAGCCCATCAAAACGAAGAAGGTAATAAATGATGTTAGGGCAGCCTTCTTCTTTTTGTATCTTCTTATATCAAAAGCGCCTCTTAAATTAGTTTTAACTAAAAGCCAAAAATTACTCTTTGTCATAAAGCTCTAAGAAGGCCTCCTCAAGTGAACTATCGCCCTTAACATCATCTGTAAGTCCACTACTAACAATTTGACCATTTTTTATAATCGCTATTTTATTACAAAACTTTTCTACGACTTCAAGAACATGACTTGAAAAGAAAACCATCATTCCATTTTGACAAAGTTCTTTGATAATCTCCTTAAGATCAAAGGCCGCTTTCGGATCAAGACCTACAAATGGTTCATCTAAAACAATAAGCTTAGGCTTATGAATAAGCGCTCCAATTAAAGCAATTTTTTGTTTCATTCCGTGAGAGTAGGTTCTAATCGGCTCTAAAAGGTTATTTTCAAGATTAAATTTCTTAGCAAGATTAATAATATCTTCTTTAGAAACATCCTCATCATATACATTTGAAACAAAATTAATATACTCCATGCCTGTTAAAAATTCATATAAATCCGGATTATCAGGAACATAGGAAATTTGGTGTTTAAATTCAATTGGATTGTCCTTAATAGATAACCCATCAAGCATTATACTTCCTTTTTCGAAGGAATGAATTCCTACAAGACATTTTATGGTTGTTGACTTTCCAGCACCATTAGGACCAATAAAACCATAAATATCACCATTTTCAATTGTAAGATTAATATCCTCAATTGCATTTTTATCTGCATTCTTATACTTCTTCGTTAATCCTTTTATTTCAAGCATTCTTTTCATCTCCAATTAAATATTTTGCAGCATAGGTACCAGCTTCATACTGAAGGTACGCTTGCTTTATTTTTACATCCTCCATATTCCTTACACAATACTTAGGATAATGATACCTTACATTCCTTAAAAAAGCCTCTCCTGCATTAGAAAGTCCACCTGCAATATGGACCTCTTTTATTCCTGTTGTAGCTACAACTGTAGCAATTGTAATAGCAAGATATCTAGCACAATCATTAATACATTTAATCGCAAGCTTATCCTTAGCTCTAGCTAAATCAAATAATTCCTTTGAATTAACATTAGTATGATTAATATCATTATAATCCTTAACGATTGCTTTGCAAGAAACATAAGCCTCACTACATCCAAGCTTACCACAACCACACATTCGACTATTAGCCCCAAAATGAACCTTTATATGGCCAATTTCTCCTGCAAAGCCATTTTTATTAAGAAGCTTACCATCAATAATGATTCCACCACCTAAGCCTGTTCCTATTGATATTAAAATTAAATCATCAAGGTCTGTAGCTTTAGCCTCTGCCATAGCCTGAAGATTAGCATCATTTTCAACAATTATATTATCATTTTCAAGTAATAAGCCTAGTTCCTCTTTAAAATTTAAGCCAAAAATATCCGTATTAGGTGCAAATACAACAACATCATTAAGTACAACACCTGGTATAGCTACAGTATAACCTAAAATATCACTTGGTTTATATTTTTTCTTAATTTCACAAACAATTGAAGGAATTACCTTTTCCTTTACCTTAGGGGTTTTTATCACCACTGAATTTACCTTTTTTTCACCATCAAAAAAGCCAAATTTTATATTGGTTCCTCCAATATCAATACCACATTTAAGCATTGCCTCACCACCATAAATTTATCAGCAATATTATATATTATTTTAATAAAAAAATAAAGTAGTGTTTCCACTACCTTATGATGTAAATCTAAAAATATGATTTAAGATCATTGTAATAATTAAAGATATAACCGCAATTACAACAATAGTACCACCTGGTTGGAAATCTGCATAATAGCTAATTATAAGCCCCAAAACAACTGAAAGTAAAGAAATTATGCAGGAGATAATCATACTTCTTTTATAGCTTTTAGTTAATTGCATACTGGCTGCATAAGGAATTACCATCAAGGCTGAAACCATTAAGGCACCAATTATTTTAGAGGCTATAGCAATAATAATAGCGGTTAAAATTGTTTCTACTAAATTAATTAAATTAACCTTAACACCGTCAAGACGAGCCTGCGTCTCATTATATGTTATATACATAATTTGATGATAAAAGCCAATATAAAATACAATTGTTACGATAAAAATTATAATAGTAAAAATTAATTCAACATTTCTAATTAAAAGAATAGAACCAAATAAATAAGAACTAAAGGAATTACCACTTGCAAAATTCGAAATAATTGCAGCAAAAGCAATAGACGCTGACATAACAATCGCAACAGAAAGCTCAGAATATTTGTTAAATTTTCTTCTTATAAATTCAATTACTAGGGATGCTATAATACAAGTAATTATCGCAATAACTAACGGATTGGCTCCACTTACAAGACCTATTGCAACCCCAAGCAAGGCTGTATGGGAAAGAGCATCACCTTTAGTTGAAAGTCGCTTTAAAACCGCTGTTTGTCCTACAAGAGGAATAATTAGGCTTAGCATTATACCAACAATAAAGGCATATCTCATAAATGAATAATTAAGCATTTAAAAATACCCCCTTATCTCTTACCTGATAAACAGCATCGCATTTATCTAAATTTGAAGGATTATGAGAAACAAAAATAATTGTTTTTTTCATAGCGTGTAAATGATTAATCATTTCAATAAGCATATCCTCAGATTCAAGGTCAATACCAGCAGTTGGCTCATCTAAAACAATAATGTCGGGATTAGATACTAATACCTTAGCAATTTTAACCTTTTGAGCTTGTCCTCCTGATAAAGTGCTCGTTGATTTATTTTTTAAAGCCTTTAAATTGAAAATCTCTAATGTTTTTAATACTAATTCTTGTTCTTCTTTAGTTATTCTTGAAAAAGGCTTTTTTCTTAACCCTAATGATACAATCTCAAATATTGTTGCCGGAAATCCCCCTTCTTCTGTAGATATTGTTTGATTAACATACCCCATTCTTATTCCTGGTGCTAATAATACCTCTCCACTTGTTGGTTTATTTACACCTAAAATAAGCTTTAAAAGAGTTGATTTGCCACTTCCATTTAAACCTACAATGCCGATAAATTCTCCTCTTTTAATATTTAGGTTAATATCACATAATACATCTTCATCATTATATCCAAATGATACATTTTTAAGACTTAATAGTATATCATTATTCATTACACAACGCCTCCTTTAAAGAAGCCAAATTAGATGTCATTAAGCTTATATAATCTTCATTTTGTGTCAAATCATTTAAAGCTTCTATTGTATTTAAGCTGCTTCTTTTAATATTCAATGATGATGCAATGGCATCTGAAAATGATGATGACTCACTAGCTTCACCAAAAATCACTTTAATATTTTTGCTCTTAAGCTCATCAGTTATTTTGGCAAGCTCCGAAGCCGTAGGACTATCTGCATTTGTAATTCCCATAATAGCGATTTCCTTTAACCCATAGTCTTTGCATAAGTAGCCGAAAGCTTCATGTGTTGTAGCTATATAATTTGTTTTTCTATCTTGTAATTCTTCCCTATATTTGATATCAAGTGCTTCAAATAACTCTTTATTTTTTAAATAATTAGCTTCATAATAAGTTTTATTATTTTCATCAATTTCAACCATTTTATTAACAATACTATCCATCATTTTAATTGCATTTTTTATTGATAGCCAAATATGAGGATTAACCGTTTCACTATCATGATCCTCAACGTCGTGTTCATGATCATGAGAATGATGAGAATACAATGGCTCTATTCCATCACTTAATGTTAATGCTTTATTTTTTATTTCATCCGGCAACGAATTAGTATATGCTTCAAAGCCAAAGCCAATCTCAATATAAAGCTTTGCATCGTATAATGCTCCTATTTTTTTAGCTGTTGGTTCATAATCGTGAGGCTCCTGTCCATTAGGAACAAATTGAGTAACCTCATATTTATCACCAACAATTCTTTTCGTCAAATCATAAGCAGGATAGGTTGAAGCAACAATCACATTAGTATCTATATTTAAACTACAAGCTGTAAATAACAATCCAATTCCAATTATAATAAAAAAACTAATAATTTTTTTCATAATTCCTCCTAAATGCAAATAGTTTGCATTTGCATTTGCGATTATAACATGTTATAATACTATTTGTCAATGGTGGTGATTTTATGGATTTAAGTAATTTTGGACTTAAAAATACAAAGGCTCGTGAATGCTTAATTAATCTTTTAAAGGAAAGTAAGGATCCTAAAACCGCTGAGGAGCTCTATTTAAACCTTCCTCAAGGCTTAACTAATCTTTCAACCGTTTATAGAACCCTTCACACATTTTGTGAGGCAGGTATTATCTCAAAAGAAATTAGACCGGATGGAAAAGCATTATACTCTTATTCATCCTTTGAGCATCACCACGTATTAATTTGTATCAAATGTAACAAAAAAATTTATTTAAGTGATTGCCCATATAAAAAAATAAATGATGAAATCTACCAAGAAACTGGCTTTTTAGTAGATAATCATCATATTGAACTTTATGGTTATTGTAAAGATTGTCAGAGTAGTAAATAAACTACCCTTTTTTATTTAAGAAGCATTCTTCTTCATGTGAATTAATAATACCAATTGCTTGAAGATATGCATAAATAATTGTTGTACCCACAAACTTCATTCCCCTTTTTTGAAGATCATTTGATATTTTATCAGATAATTCACTTTTAGTTTTACCAACCTCATAATATATTTTATTATTAGAAAATGTCAACAAATAATTAGCAAAGCCATTATATTCATTTTCAATTTTTTTAAATATTTTAGCATTCATAATGCTAGCTTTAATTTTCAGCTTATTTCTAATAATACCCTCATTATTAATAAGCTCTTCTATCTTTTTATCATCATACATAATGATTTTTTCAATATCAAAATTATCATAAGCACTTCTAAAAGCTTCTCTTTTATTCAAAATACATTCCCAGCTTAAACCAGCTTGAAATGATTCTAAAATAAGCATTTCAAATAAATATTTTTCATCCAGATTTAAAGCTCCCCACTCATTGTCATGATATTTGATATACAAAGGATTTTTTAAATTACACCAGCTACATCTTTTCATAATACTAACTTATAATATATAACACCTAAGTTTTTTCCAAACTTAAATCCGATATCATTTATTTGTCCTTCCTTATGAAAACCATTTCTTTCATGAAATTTTATTGAAGGTAAATTATCAGTTGTAACAACACTAATAATATTTTTAATACCATAGGTTGGAGCTATTTCAATTATTTTTTCAAGAAGCTGTGTCCCTAAAGCCTTACTGCGAGCATTAGGATCAACATATATTGATAAATCTGCACTCATAAATGCAGCTTTTCTATCAATAAAATAATCCAAATAAGCATAGCCTAAAACTTTATTTTCATACTCATAAACTAAATAAGGGAAATTCTTAGTTATGCGTTTTATTCTTTCTTTAAATTCATCTATATTTAAAGTATCACACTCAAAGGTAGCAGTTGATTCTTTAATATAAAAGTTATAAATATTAAGACATTGCTCAATATCTTTTTCTTCAATTTTTCTAATCATAATTTATTCTATAAAACAGGAAAACTATAGATAGTTAATTGAGCTAATCAATTTGTTTTATATTCTCCTTTACTACAAAATCAAAAATATAATGCATTATATCATATATAAATATTTCATAGTTTCATTTTAACATCATTTATTTTTTATGTCTAGCCTTATAAAAACTAAAAATTATTTCTTGTATATGATTATATTTTAGCCTATAATAACATAGAAAAGTAAGCTGTTTGAGGCTCTATTTTATGGAGCAATAGCTTACTTTTTTATTATATCAACATCCTTCTTATATTTAATTGTTGTTTTATTAATATGACACATTATTTGTCATTATAAAACAATAAAAGTAATTTGCTTGTTACGATATTGTAGGTACAATAATTATAATATCTAAAAAAATAATCCCATGGCAATTACTATCAAAATAAATTAGAATACCAATAGGAAGTCTATAAAACGGTGCTTGCTCCGAGTTTCACGTATTGGAGGTGGTACTCATGTTTTTAAATGCATGAGTCCTCCAAGAGTGTTCCTGGAGGACTCAACCAAATGCAAGAAATTATTGCTATCATTAACCTTATTGTATCAATAATAAGATTGATAGTACAAATTATTTCTTTGAAAAAAAGAGATAGTTTTTGAGTAATCAATTGCAAGAGGGAAAGAAAAACACCGTCGCATCGGTGTTCCTCTTGTAATTATTTTTGACTTACAGGAGTAAGCCGTTGAATAGGCTTCCCTCTACTTTTATTATATACAACATTTTTTATTTTATCAAGAAAAATGTAAAATTATTTTTTACAAATGTTTAAATTAGTTACCAACTTGTTGTTGGTATTTTTTGCTATTGCAAATATTATTTTTTTAATATAAAATACTTACAGAAAGTAAGCTGTCTTAAGGTTTCGTTTTATGACGAAACGATAGCTTACTTTTTCTTTTTTGACTAACCATATTAAATATTTATCTTTTTTTTTGAATATTTTTATACTTACCATCAATAGCAATTGTCATATTTTTTTGATATTTATAAAAAAAATCTATAATATAGTTAAAGAAGTAAAAAACGATGTTGATGTGTTGCCTTTTAGGTTTAACGCGCAAAGTTTTTTCTTCTTTTTTATTTAACTTATACAAACGTAAATTTTACAATACTAACATTGAAGTTAATTTACTTTTTTTGTTTTATTGTTTACATCTTAGATGGAACTGATATAAGGCTCAGTAAACTGTAAATTTAATACATAAATAAATTGAGTTATATCAATCAAGTAGAAACAATCATCTTTTTCCAAATTTAGTTAATCATAAAAACAATGTAACTACGTATAGAATTGAACAATCAATATCCGCTAATAAATGGCGTCACTCTTTAGCTACTGAGCTAATGAATAGTAATATACCACTTAAAGAAATACAAAACGTTTTAGGCCATACGGAGTTAAACACGACACAGAAGTATTTGCATAGCAATCAAGAAAAAACAAAAAAGGACATTCTAAATGTCCTCTCATTTCAAGAGATGTGAGTGTTTCTCTCATATCCTCAATCTATAAAAAATAGCTTAGCTATCTTGTTTTTATGGAGCAGGTGATGAGAATCGAACACATAAAAAACTATTTTTTTGAAAACAAATTCTAGTTCATTTATGTAGTTTTCATTAAACAAACCTTGTCAAAAACTGACAAATTTCGTTTACTTACGACTTTATATTACGTCAGTAATTATTATTTGTCAATATAAAATCTAAAAAAAGGAGCAAAAACTATCATGGAAAATCATTTCAAAGAAAATTTAGATTATCTAACACACGAAGAAAAATTTAATTGCAATGTAGCCGAACTTGCTAAAAAATTAAATATCACAAGACAATCAATTAGATATTATACAATTGGCAAAGCTAAGCCATCATTTGATAATTTAATTAAAATATGTGAAATATATGATATTACACCAACACAACTTATCACCTGGAATTTACAAGAAAGTTTTAAAAATCATTGATATTTTTTAGAAAAATACAATCAATATCTTGTTTTTTTAAATGCATGATGCTAAAATATTGATGCTAGGAGAAATCCTGGCCAACTCAACATCATTAATGAAAATGACTGATTTTCTTGCTTTACAATTTTGTAAAGTTTTTGAAAAAATCGGTCATTTTTTATTTGTCTTTTGACGGGGTAATGGATACAAGACTTTAACTAATTATTAAAAATAAAAAATGGCTTAAGTAAGATATAATATTATACTTTTTGTATCTATTAGGGGGCTGTTAGTGCAGCCCCCTCTGACCAAGGTCAGACTTTTTTTTGCCCGTTGGGCAAATTGTAAAGTTTTCGTTAAGAATTGCTAGTATTTTTTATTCTTAATCAATCCTGATTGAAAGGATAAAATCAATATTAAAGGATCATCTATTGTTTTTTTCTTTAAAAGCCCTAAGGCCCTGGTCTTTTTTCTCCATGATATCACCTCATTTTTAGGATAGCATAAAGAATTTCTAAGTAAATAACAAGCTACTTTTCAAGTTGTGCCATAAATGGCATTATTGACTTATAAATCCTTTATGCTTTTTTATTGATGCTGGAGGTGATACCATGAAGAAAAAAGAAAAAAAGACTCAAGCACCAGCCATGCTTAAGTCAATCTTAACAATTCTTGAAATTAGTAAGATAATATTCGAAATAGTAAAGATTATTATCTCTTTTTTCAAGTAATTACATTATAACAAAGTACTTGCAGCATTGCAAGTACTTTGCTCTTTTTTGGACCTTCACCCGCAGTCCCCAGCATTCTCAATACAAATTGAAAATGCTGCCTTCTTTTGTAAGCTTACGATGTTCTTGTTGTTTCTTTAAAACACCATTCATCTTAGCTTCAAGCTTCTCGCTTGCTTGTTCGATAGGATAGAAGCATTTTACTTCTACCATCTTATCATTAACTGGAGTCTCTTTTTCAAAGAGATCACCTTGACTATAATATAATATTCGGTAAATCCTTTGATACTCGTCAGTAAAAGATACTTGATAGTAAAGCATATCTAATAGATAAAGATCATCACCTACTAGTTCTTTACATAGCAACTCGTTTTTTATACTTCCATCTTCTTTTCTTGAATATCTTATTTCTAAAACTCTAAGCTTCAACACCTTAGATTCTAAACGTAAATAAATATTCCTTTTGAAGATATACTTTAATTTATCGTTTAATAATTCAATATCATCATTTATTGCATTCATTTTTACACCTCAACATTAAAATGGAAAAGTAAACTTATCAGTTAAGAACTGAACACGCTTCTTCATTTCATCCATCTTTTTATACACATCATCAAGAGACAATAATGTCATAGTATGATTAAATCTATATTGATTTATTAATGCTAAATCATTTGCATCTAGTGGTCTTTCTTCAAAATAATGGATCATCATTTCCATCTCATGAACAGCCCTGGCAATAGTTGGGTCCATCCAATCATTACCATGTTCATCACGACAATAAGCATCAGCTAAATCAAAGATTAAATTCATTCTAGTCATGGAATAATCTCTCCAACTCATTTTACGTTCAACATTACTAAAACGTTTAGGACTTACTGAGAATTTTGTCTTCTTTACGTTATTTAAAAATAACAACCAAGTTGCATCAGATTCCCATCTTGATTTATTAGTGTCTTTTTTAGAAGGCTTTTTTAAATCAATCATTCCTCTTAATAATTCACATGCATAAGCACCAATTTCATCAAGTTCATTATCTAAAATAAAATAAGAAAGCTCTGCAGCCTTTTGTTTAAAAAAACGCATTTCAAATCTTATCCAGTAATCACCCTCAAAATTCTCATGACGCACAATACGCTCCGCTTTTTTATCATAAACACATAAAATACGATCAGATGAATCACTACCTAAATAAACTGTAGTACCTTCTGAAATTTCAAAACGTGGAGTAGCTCCTTTTCCTTTCCATATTGAAGTAAACTCTAAAGCTCTTATTTTCTTAAGGAAATAAGATTGTGTTAAAGTGTCTCCACTTTTATCATCAATAGCTATATCGCAACGTGTGGCACGTCCCTTCAAATCTAAAAGGATATATCTAAAAAGGGCAATATAATCATTAAATCCATGAGCTTCTATTTCCCTGCAACCTGAACCTTTTAGCTCAAGCTGTGCTGAATAATAAACTTCTTCCTTCTCATTTCCCTTAGCATCAACCTCAACAACCTTCATCTTAGTAGCTTCACCACCATACCTAAATCTAACATTTACACCCATTATAAATTCTTGATTGTAATTATTAAAAGTATAGTCCTGGTGATGTAATTCATTTTCAAAATCAAAGTTAAATAATTGACACAATTCATACATAACTTGATTAGCTTTATTTATATAATCTTTTCCAAGTGGAAAAGTAAATGATAAATAGTCAAAATGTATTTCTAAATTAGAATCCATACAAATCAAAATCACCACCATTTGTTGATGAAGAATCATCTTTATTAAATTGTGCATTAATCAATTTATCATTAAAATGTTGATGCACATTTTTATTATAAAATTCAAAGCCAGGAGAAAGACTAGGCCATGAAGGAATATTTTCAAGATTTAAGGATTGCTGCTCCTTCTTACTTTTAATTTCTTGGAAGAAATTAAAATATTGACAAGACTCATAAAGCTTAGAACCTCTATGAGAAAGCTCACAAATGTTTATAGACCATTTTAATAAATCACCATGGTCAAAATTATCATCATAGGTAAAAGTGCCTGTAAACTTAATATATTGGAAATTATCAAAATATGAATATAGCTTATCAAATAAATTTGCAGTGCCTTTAATAATTAAATACATAACATTAACATCATTACGCTTAATCATCATAGGCTTATACCTCATAGAATGCTTTTCTACGGGCTTTTTACTGTTCCTGTATTCTCTAATCAATTTATGACAAAAGTTATCTATAAACACAACAGGACGTCGTAATAGGCTAATCCAAAAAGGATACTTATATTGCTTATTATCAATTCTAATAATTATTTCAGATACATCTCTTATACGCTTAATTAATTGGTCTTTAGATTGATAATCACCAAACACCTTTACATGACGTTTACAAATATGTGACAACATTGCAAAGAACGCTGATGTTCCATCATCACTTACCTCACCTCTTGAATCATGTGAATTAAATTCCTTATCCATTTCATACATGGTTAAAACTTCATAAGGCTCATGATAAAGCTTCATATCCTTCTGATACCATCTTAAAGAATCATAATCTAAAGCGTGTGAATAGGTTATTTCATCATTTTCTTCGTAATAAGGTTCTACAATACCTGAAGATGATGAAATCATGCATCCACGCACAAACAAGCGATAAAAAGTATCTATAAATCCATCATCACTTAAGAATAAAGGCTCGAGCTTATTGTATAGATCATCACATTCCTTAATTATTCCTGGATATAATTTTACAATATAATCCATTTCTTCTTTAGTAACCAAATTAAATATCATACGACATTTTAAATGAAATAAAGCAACATTAAATAAAGGATAATCAGCTTCCACTTGTAACAAAGCCTCTTCAAGGTCCTGGATAAACAATTCTTCAGCATCTAATGAAAAAGTAGTTATAGATAAAGACTTACCTGCAGAAGGCTTACCAGTCACAAGATTAAGAACACCTGTTTCACACGCAACAAGAGCCAATCTATGATTTTTATTTTTTCTAAGCTTCTTCTTAGATAAAGAAATTGCAACAAAATAAAATACAATAAGTCCAATAATTATATTTTCAAAAATCGAATTAGATTTAATAAATTTAATTACAAGAACTACAACAAGCTTAATTAGGCTAAACAAGAATTTATGTGAGGTAAAAGTCACAAGTGAAATTACATATTTAACAATATAAACGCCTGCCTCAAAAATAATGATAGAACCATATCCACTTGCAAAAAACAAAGTAATTGAAAGGATTATAATTTCTTTTTTATACTCATTCCAGAAGCTCTTAATAAATAGCTTGAAATTACTCACAAAAGCATTTAATCGATTAAACAAGCCAATAATCTTCCTAGCCATAAATGACGTTTTATAGCTAGGATTTTGGCCATTAAAATACATTGCAAGTAATATCCACATAATAGCAATAAATTGAATAACAAACACTGCATAAAGTAAGAAATTTGATATAAATTTAAAGATAGCTTTAAAAAGATTACAAATACCGCTCCATAAATTACTCCAGGATGTAAAAGCATGTCCTAATGATTTAAAGAAATTACCTAATCCTGATGTAAATGATTTCCACATTTCTAAAAATGTTTTAGAAGCTTCCACAGGATCTTTTACTGAGCCTGAAGAAATCATTCCTTTTACACGATCATAAATATAAGTAAAGTTTGGAGTAAATATATATACCAAGCACAAAGATATTACAAACAATACTAATATAAACAAAATCTTTCTTTTCATATTCCACCTCAACACCAGGTATCTAAAATAGATACCAATTTAAAGCAAAGTATCCAAAATAGATACTACTTTTTCTTAGCTAGCTGAATCTTTTCACCTAGTTTATAGCCAAGATATGATGCATATAATATAAGTATTACAGCACCAGCAATAATTAATAAAATCTTAACCAATTTATTCACCTCTAAAAGCCCTAATTAGCATCTTTTCTTGCTGCTAAGTATCCCATACGCCAGGAAGCTCCATTTGAAGTTAAAGGCTCATTTTTAACAGTTGTTAAATCATTACATAGTCTTTTCTTACTTCTTAGTTCTTGTGCGTACTTCTTAGCTTTTTGACTTGGATTTAAGAACTTTCTTTCCACGACTTGCTCCTTCACTATAAACAAAATTATTCTTCTTTGCTAAAGCAACTACATAATTTTCAAAGTTCTTTTTATCATTTGGATAAATTGTCCTTGATTCTACAGGTAGACCTTACTTTGTTTTAAACTTATTAATTTTTATAATTGCTTTTTTGTCAGAAGACAAAATCACTTTATCAGCTTTTTCAAACGGATTAAATTTTGTTCCTTTGATTTTCATAAAAACTAACCTGAATAATTATTTTTCTTCGCAGCTTCAGCATATAATGAAATAGATGTCCTTTTTCTTAAATCACCAAAACCGCAATCATCACCCAAGCCATTAACATGTTGCTTTGCACGTATCCAACATAAGCCATGATAATCAACTATAGTTGCACCTTTTTTAGTAAGATAAAGGTTCGAATCCATACCATCATCCAAATGTTTTCGATGATAAGCCATGTTTTCTTTCCAAGTCATTTTCTTACCAGGCTTTTTATTTTGCTTTTTAATAGTATTAATAAAAATCACCTATCCTTTACTTTTTTATTTTTGCTATTGCAAATGTTATTTTTTTAGCATATAATATTTCTAGAAAAGTAAGCTGTCTTGAGGTTTCGTTTTATAACGAAACGATAGCTTACTTTTTCTTTTTTATCGATTCAATTAAAGGTTTATCATCCTTTTTGATAGAACATTCTTTTAATTCTTTTCTCCATTTAAAATGCCTATGGCTTGATTCAATAGGATTATTATGAACATAAGATACATCTCGTGTTTTTGAATTAATACTATGTTTTAATTTAGTTCTACCTTTTCCATCTTTAGATGTAAAACAAACAGCTTTATATCTATCATTGTTTATATCTCTATCATAAATCAATGACGGATGACCACCATTTGCATCACGATGAATATAGAATCGATTAAGCTTCATATATGCCTTATTTTTAACTTTTGGCACCTATTTTCAAGCCCCTTTCATAAATCACTAACAAGCCACCTATGGTGGAACACCACATGAAAACATTTAAATCACATTCCTTTCATTTATTGTAAATAACACACAACTGGCAAATTTAAATTCCAGGTATTAAACATAAAGCTCCTAAATGGATCTACTTTTATGTTTGCAACTCTTATTTCCATTTCATTAGGATTAAATTCAACCTCATCTGCAGCTACAGGATCAAACTCTAAATTATTATCTCTTAAAGCTTTTCCTATTTGTAGGTAAAGCTTTTCTTTTGGTGTCATCCTACTAGCTACTATCTGATGTACTCTTCCTTGAAATCTTAAAGTTGCAGTCACATTAATCACCGTCTTCATTTTCTTTATTATTATCACTTTCATAATTTCTTTTTTCTTCAAAATATTGACGATGTTCACTAATTAATTCTTCTTCAGGAACATGTGATAAAGCTTCAATACCTAATATTGTTGCCAAAGGGTATTTATCTTTATAATGTAAATACAAATTAAACATACTAAGTCCAAACCATCTATACTGGCCAATTTCAGCATATTCATTATTATTTCTTTTATAAACTCTAGCAGTAACAGCCGGATTATATCCAACATCAAATTCAAATCTTATTTGATAAGATACGTTTTTTATAAAAAGACCATCAAAATCAAGAGTATCTAATAAACAACCATCTTTTTCATCAAATTCAATAGTACCTGAATTATATTTAAATTTAGCAGTTGGACAAAACTTATAAATTCCTTTTATCACATATATTAATTCTTCAAATGATAATAAATCTACAACTTCATTATATTTATCATAAAAAGTATCTAAATCAGATAAACTAAATCTACTACTAGCTAATTCTTGCTTTAAACGTTTTAGCCTTTCTTTTTCGAAAGCTTTTTTATTTTCTTCTTCAAGCTCGTTTTGATATTCTTTAATTTCATCATTTAATTTACTAGTAAATTCTTTTTTCTTTGAAGGTATTAATCCATCAGCATAATCTTTAAAATTAACATACATAATAAATGGTGAAGTTATACTAATTTTACCTTCAGTATATACATAAGCTTCAATACTCATTTTAAATTTTTCTAAGGTTGCATTAAAATCAATTTTCATATAAAAATATGAATCATCCATTTTTCTTGCAGACACAAGCTTTAATTCAACAGGTTCTTTCTTACCAGGATATTTATATGAAGTCGAATTACACAAGTCATTTATTAATTTTACTAATGCTCCTCTTGGATATGCTGGATCAAGCTCATTTTCAAGTTGCTCCTTAGCTTTTAGATATGCTTTATTTTCTCTAATAGCCTTTACTGACATTGTTGGCTTAAATTCTTTAATCTTATCTTCAGAGACAGCTACAAGCTCAACCAATTGTGACATATTATAATCTTTATATTCAGGCTTAAGTTCAATATAACAAGTATTAAATGAATCATCTTCCAACTTTGCAAACTTACGATATATCGCAATGAAATTTTTTCCTGTAGATCTTGAAAAACCGTATTCACCTTCTATAAATTCTTCAAAACTTTTATAATCAAGTTGTTTATAGTATTGTTTTCTTACGACATAATCAAATAACTTACCTAATTTTAAATAATTCTCTTTAACCGCATTAATACAATTATTAATTTGATTTCTAATATTATTAAACTCACATGAAACTTTATAATCTTCTATTAGATGGGCAGACGTCTGCCCATCAGTTGATACAACTTCTGTATCAATTACCTCACTTTTTTTCATCAACATTCACCACCATTAATCTTATTAAACAAATAATCTGATAGATTAAATGCTACATAATCATACCTTGTAAAAGCTTTATTTAAATCTTTTACATTCATACAAACATGAACACAAGCTTGTCTATTATAATAATTAATTTCTTCTAAATTAAATAATCCAATATACTTTTCATCACATGCATAACCAAGGTCATTTTCAGTCCAAAAATATATTTTATTTTCTCTTTTCCTGGCAATTACATATAAATTATCAAGCAACATTATTTAAAGCCTCCTGAAGCATCTTTTGTACTTCTTCTAAATAAACATCTACAGGAACAAATAAAGCTCCACATTTCTTAAGGACATCAATCATTGGTACTTCTCTTGTAATACGTTGACCAAAGCAAATATAAGAATCTAAAGGATCATCTGGTTTATTACTTAACATAAAAGCTTCCTGAAAAGTCATTACACTAGCTTCTCTAAATATACTTGTCCATTTATTTCTTTTATAAGTTAAATATTCTATCTTATGATTAGGATTAAACCTAACTGCAATATAAATATTACTTGGATCTTTTGAATACTCTTCTTTCAATGCTTTAATTCTTTTCTTTTTACTAAATAACATTTTTAAACACCTCATCATCAACATCAAATTTTTTTTATTATTTCTCTTATATAACTTGTAAATGGAACTGCTACTTGATTATATCTTCTAAGATATTTATCTAAATTATTAACATCATTACAAATTACTGTCTTTTTTTCACTTGCACAAAACATTTTAGTAAATGTATTTGCATCCTTAATTTCTTCTGAAAAGAATACTTGATTTTTAGTCATAAATAATTTCTTATTTTTGACCATTCTTATGATTATATATAACTCATTCGTGGTACATCACCCCGAATTTCTTCCAATAATTATTTAAATCTTTATATATCAACATTTCTTTATTAGAATATTGATATATTTCTAAAGCACGTTCTAATGCTTTAAGCTTAACATCAAAAGAATACAGGCCTCTATGATATTGCCAAGAATCAAACACAACATGCCAAGCCCAATAAACACCCTGATAAAACTCATATTGCTTTAAATCATGATCATTTATTGTTTTTTCAATTTTCTTTTCTATATCAAGTCCAGGTATCATTGATTTTAATTGCTTATCTGTCATCTTATCATAACAATAAACAATTCCCTGGGCCCAATACGGCAGCATTCCTGTAAGCTCTTTTTCCATCTTTTCATCAATTATCATTTTTATCACCTCATCATCATCAACTTTTAACAAAAAATCTAAGCAGTCAATTTCCTACACCAAAGGGAAAATACGAAAATGTATTCAATTGGCTGCTTACTAAAATTTATATTTGCAGGGAAGTGCTAAATATAAATTTCTTTTTTGTTTGACATTTAAAGCAAATAGCTTTATAATATCACCATAGAAATAAAACAGTTAACCATTTTATGTGTGTTACCTTTATAGGTGTACGTGCTCACGCGTTTTATTTCTTTTTTTATTTGACTTTTACAAAAATAAATTTTATAATACTACTAAAGAAGTAAAATACAATGTGGGTGTGTTGCCTTTTAGGTTTAACGTGCGAAGTTTTTACTTCTTTTTTTGTTTTCTTTTTTCAATTAGTGAAGTAACATAATCATCATCTTGTTTAGACAATTTCATATTTTTAATTATGTAATCACTATATTGGTCTTTATTAGCACTTTCCATTTGTTTTCTAATATAACTATCCCTTTTATCATTTTTATTTGGATTTGAATCTAAAAGATGATTCTTATGTTTTTTACCTTTTATATCTTTATGAGTAAAACCAAAAGAATAATAATTTGTATTAGTTTCACCAACAATATAATTAGGATGCCTAGAAACAACATTAACATTATTTACTTTCTTAACACATCGTCTATCTCTAAAATGACGATCACTTTTATTTTCGTAAAAGCCATCACTATCAGTTCTACGATTTACTTTCAAATTGTTAAAACTTCTTTTCTCTCTTTTAAACATCTTATAACTTCCATTCTTTTTCTTTAGTTATCACCTCAACATCAACATTTTACAAAGTGCTAGTTTTAATGTTATAATGGCCTTGGAGGATATTTCCTCCTGACAAGGTACGTTTAATATCCTCACAACATGCGGTAAAGGAGAACTAAACATATGACCGACAAAGATTTAATAAAACTAGCTAACATTTTGAAAGGAGAAAATATTGATAATCTTTTAATAACAGATGCTTGGAATAATTATATTTCTGCTGCACCTCTTACTTGCAGGGAAGAAACTATTAAATATTATAAGCATGAGTGGAGTTATGCATTTAAATATATCACTTCAAGAAAACTTGTTTTCTTAAGAGAAATTGATATTAATTTCTTAACGCAGCTCCAGGTTCATTACAAGAATTTAGGATATTCAAATACATCCATCAATAAATTCACCGACATCATCAAGATTGTCTACCGATTTAATTTTGTACATGGTTTTATTTCAAGTGATCCAATCAGAGATATTAAAAAGCTTAAAGAACAAACCCCTGAAACGATTACAATTGAAGATAAGACACGTACTAAAATCTTAAAGTACTTAGATACTCTTGATAACAAGGATATTTTCAATCTAATAAACAAGCTTATTATTTATATCTTAGATGAAACTGGTGTAAGACTTAATGAACTTCTACACATTAAAACTAAAAATGTGGATGTAGAAAACAATACCATTTTTTTGGAATTCACCAAAACAGGTAAGCCTAGAGAGGTTTTCTTCTCGGAAAAAACAAAAGGATTTATCAAGCAATATCTTGCAGCGATAAATCCTTCAATGTATTTCTTCCAGGACCTTGTTAATTCTAAACCTATGACAAGAGTCTCAGTTTACAAGCTTCTTGATAAAGTTAAACGAGTCTTAAAAATTGAACAATCAATTACACCTCACAAATGGAGGCATACTCTAGCGACTAACCTAATGAACAATAATTTACCAATAAAGGAGGTTCAAACAGTATTAGGGCACACTCAATTGACAACAACTCAACGATATCTTCATTCTAATCAGAAGAAAACAAAAAAGGACGTACTAGACGTCCTCAAAAAAACTAAAGATTAATATGTGACTAAAATTCACATCACCTTTATCTATAAAAAACAGCTTAGCTGTCTAATTTCATTGGAGCAGGTGATGAGAATCGAACTCACGTAGTCAGCTTGGAAGGCTGAGGTTCTACCATTAAACTACACCTGCATAAAGAATGGTCGGAAAGACAGGATTTGAACCTGCGACCTCCTGGTCCCAAACCAGGCGCTCTACCAAGCTAAGCTACTTTCCGATCTTGACAAAATTGCACTTAAAATTATATCAAATCTCATTTGCAATGTCAATAGAAAATTATAAGATATTTTAAAAGATGGCGCACCGTAGAGGACTCGAACCCCTAGCCTTTTGGTCCGTAGCCAAACGATCTATCCAATTGATCTAACGGTGCAAAAGTTGGCGGTTCGGACGGGACTTGAACCCGCGATCTCCAGTGTGACAGACTAGCATGTTAACCACTACACCACCGAACCAATTTTATAAATTACTACTAAATTACTTGCAGCTCCTATATGTTACCATAACTAAAACTGATTTGCAAGAGTTTTTTTATAATTTTAACAAAAAGTTTTCCTAATTTACCTGTAATATAAATTTTTTACATTATTTTTTCATATAAAAATCTTTTCCATTTTTGAAAACTTATTTCAAATAAAAATAACAAGGAGGGATATCCCTCCTTAATTATCATTACTTTAATCTATCAATAATAATATGTGCAGCCTTCTTACCATCAACCATACTTCTTACAACAGTATCTGCACCTCTTACAATATCTCCACCAGCTAAAATACGTTCGTCAGATGTTGTAATTCCATCGTTTGATACAATATATCCTGAGTTAAGCTCAATTCCAAACTTCTCAGTTAAATTCTTATCTGGAGACTGACCAATCGCTACAATTACATTATCACACTTAAATTCTTCATATTTTCCTGAGCCAACTGGACTTCTTCTTCCTGATTCATCAGGTTCTCCAAGTTCCATAATTTCACATTTAATAGCTTTTACCTTACCATTTTCTGTAATAATTTCAACAGGATTATGTAAGAAATTAAATGAAACACCCTCTGCCATTGCATCATCAAGTTCATCCTTTGAAGCAGGTGCCTCTTCTAAACTTCTTCTATATACAACAACCGTCTTATCAGAGCCAACTCTTTGGCTTGTACGGCAACAATCCATTGCTACATTACCAGCTCCTACAACATAAGTAATTCCTTGAAGTTTAACACCTTCACCCTCGCCATAGGATTCTTTCATATTTACAGCCTTCAAGAAATCACCAGCACTATACACGCCCTTGGCATCTTCACCAGGTATTCTAAGTGATTTATATTTACCGAGTCCACAGCCAATAAATACCATATCATAATTATTTAATAATTCATTAGGAATAGCTTCATGCTCAGTTACATAATTTACACCCATTCGCTTAGTAAATTCAATATGCTCATTTAATAACTTTTTAGGAAGACGATATTCAGGTATACCATAGCTCATTACCCCTCCTAAATGCTTTTCTCTTTCATAGATGGTGGCGTGAATTCCATTTTTTACAAGTTCAAGTGCACATGAAATTCCTGCTGGACCTGAGCCAATAATAGCTACCTTCTTATCACTCCACGTAGTTACAGGTTTTAATTCAATTGTTTTATTTTCCATTACATAACGCTCTAGTGGTCCTACATGAACAGGATCTTGTGTTTTCATCTTATTACGGATACAATTCCCAATACATTGCTTACGATGATCACATACACGTGAGCAGATTGGCGATAAATTAGTACCATCCATTAAAATCTCATATGCACCATTCACATCATCATTTTTTAAGCAAGCAATAAATTCATTTATTCTCAATCCTGCTGGGCAACCATTCTTCTTACAAAATGGCACCTTACAGTTTAAGCATCGTGAAGCTTCCTTTATTGCTTCATCATGCGTATATGTTCTTGTTACTTCTTTAAAATCTAACATCTTATTCACCTAATATTCCTTTATTTACCATATATAAATCACAAAGCCCAATTGCACACATAGCTTCAAGCACAGGAAGTGCTCTTAATATGATTGCTGTATCATGACGGCCCTCAATTAAAAGGCTTTCAATCTTATCAGCCTTAAAATTATAAGTATTTTGTGCAACACCAATTGATGGTGTGGGTTTCATCATAATTCTTAACTCAATATCATTTGAATTCGTAATTCCACCATTAATTCCCCCATTATTATTCGTTTTCGTTTTACCAAACCTATCAATGTATGGATCATTAAATTCTGACCCATATAGTCCAACACCATCAAAGCCAACACCAAATTCAACACCCTTTACCCCACCTACAGAAAATAAAAGATGGGATAAAACTGATTCGACACTGTCAAAATAAGGTTCACCTAATGCAGCTGGTACACTAGAAATAGTAATTTTTACAATTCCCCCAACACTATCATGCTTATCAATTGCTTCTTCTAAAATAGACCTAAATTTAGACTCATCAGTACTACCATTTAGATTAACAATTTTCGTATTATATTTAAGTGGTAATATCTTTTTAGCAATTACTCCCGCAGCTACAATACCAAGCGTAAGTCTTCCTGAAAATGAACCACCACCACGATAATCATTAAATCCTTTATATTTTATTTTAGCAGTTAAATCGGCATGTGATGGTCTTGGATGATTAACCAAATTAGAATAATCCTTACTTTTAGTATTTTGATTTAAAAATCTAATTAAAATCGGCGCCCCCGTCGTAAAACCATTAAAAAGTCCACTTTCGATTATTGGCTCATCGGCTTCAATTCTTGGCGTTGTACCTAATCCTTGCGCTTTTCTTCTTAAAAGGTCAGACTCAAAATCATGACTATCAAGCTTAATACCTGCAGGCACCCCATCTACAAGAACTCCTACTGAGATCCCATGAGATTCACCAAAAATTGAAACTCTAAATAACCTACCAATGCTATTCACCAATATCACCCCTTACGTCTTCAATGATTTTATTATAATCAATATCATATACTTTATCAAGCCAAATATCTTCTGCCTCTGCAGCTTGAAAAATAAGCATTAAAAGTCCATTATAACTGTTCTTATTATAGCTCATAAGCTTAGTCTTAGACGGATTAAAAACAATATCCACAATACATTTAGCTTTTGAAGCTATTTCCTCATCAAGAGGTGAATCATCCATGTGAGGATACATTCCAACCGGTGTAGTATTAACAATTAAATCAATTTTCTTTGATTTTAAATCCTCATATCCTATTATGTTATTTTTAGGATGACGAGATACTAAGGTAACATTAGCATTCATATTTTCTAATGCCTTGGTAATCGCTTTTGAAGCTCCACCAGTACCTAGGACATAAGCATTTTGTTTTTCAACCTTAATATTATAATATTCAAGTTCTCTTTTAAAGCCAAAATAATCTGTATTATAACCAACCACCTTGCCATTTTTCATACATATTGTATTTACAGAACCAATCGCCAAAGCTTCAGGTGATATTTCATCTAAATATTTCATTATTTCAATTTTATAAGGAATAGTAACATTAAAGCCATCATATTCGCCTGACTTTAACTCATCAATTCTTTTTTTTAAATTTTCAGGCGTTGTTTCTAAAAGTTTGTAAGATGCATCAATGTTTTTTATACCAAAAAGATGTTTATGAATTAAAGGTGAAAAACTATGTCCAAGGGGATTGCCAATTAAACCAAAACACTTCATTATTTATTTTGCTCCTTAATCAGCTCTTCTTGATAATCCTTAGAGGCCTTAAGCATTCCTTCTAAAAAAGTAATATAGTAGCCTTCTAATTCTTGATCATTTAGAATTTGCGTATTACGCTTAATAAGTTCATTTTCTCTTTTTAAATCTAAAATAGGAAGATTATTTGATGCCTTATATTCTGCCACCATTTTAGCAGCACTCATCCTTTTTTTGAATAAAGTAATCATTTCCTTATCACATTCATTAATAATTATTCTTGCATCATCTAATTTACTCATAGCTTATTACACCTCCTAAAGAAGCCAATACCTCAAAAAAGTTAGGATAGCTTTTGTTTACTGCTTCTGCACCTTCAATTACAAGGTCTTCTGATACAACTGTTGATAACATCGCTAAAGCCATTACAACTCTATGGTCATTATGAGAAGAAACTACTCCTCCATGAAGACTACTACCATAGATGTCCATACCATCAGGAAATTCCTCAATATGACCTCCAAGACGCTCTACTTCCTCTTTCATCGCACTAATACGATCACATTCCTTAATCCTAAGCCTTGAAGCATCATAAAAATGAGAACGTTCATTTCTTATTGTACTTGCAAGTACAGTTAAAGCTGGGCCTAAATCTGGAGATTGAGCGAATGAAATATTAGCACTATGAAGATTAATTGGTAAAGCCTTAAGGCCTTCAGCTTCATGCTTAATAACACCACCAAAATCAGAAATATCAGAAATAATCTTTTTGTCTCCTTGAAATGATGCTAAATTCATTCCTTTAAGTATAATATCATTCCCAAGCATATTAGCAAGAAAGAAAAAAGCTGATTGGGAAAAATCTCCTTCAACTTGATAATCACAAGGTTTAAAGTTTTGATTTCCTTTAATATCTATTTCTTCTTCAAAAACATCAATAGTAATTCCAAATCGTCTTAAAATATCAACAGTAAGATCAATATACCCCTTAGATTCAAGTTTAGTTGTAATAATAATTTTTGAATCTCCATTTAAAAGTGGCAGGGTGTACAAAAGACCCGTAATAAACTGACTTGATACATTGCCGGGAACCTCATATATTCCAGGCTTAAGACTGCCCTTAAGCTTTAAAGGTAAATATGCATCTTTCGGATGTGAATAAGCAATCCCTTTCTTTTCAAACAAATCATAATATACATCAAGTGGTCTATTTACCAATCTATTATGTCCAACAAATGTAATCTCTTCTTTATTAATTAAGGCAATAGGAATCAAAAATCTTAAAGTAGAACCCGATTCGTTTGCATCAATAACATTTTTAATCCTTTCTACATTAGAGCCTTTAATTAAAAGATAATCACTATAACATTCTATATTAGCACCTAACGCCTTCATTCCTTCAATTGTAGCCTTTATGTCCTCAGAATAAGCTATGTTAGTTATTTTAGAAATACCATTTGCTAAAGAGGCCGCAATAATAGCTCTATGAGCAAGACTCTTTGATGGCGGTATTATTACTTCCCCCTTCAAGCGGCCAGGTTTAATTCTTACATTCATAATTTAAAAGCTCACTTTCACTAAATTTTTTAGCAAATACTGCACCAAAATCACTGATTAATATAAAGGAAACCTCACCAGCAATGTTCTTTTTATCATAAACTGTGTTTTTAATAATTTCCTTATAATCATAGTTTTTAATAGGCAAGTCATATTTAAGTAATATTTTTTTTAGCGTATCATAACAAGAAGGATTTGTTAGACCTAAATCAATACCCATTTGTATTGCCATAAGCATTCCATTCGCAACAGCCTCACCATGTCTTAAATGACCATCAAGCTCAACGATATGGCCGAATGTATGACCAAAATTTAAAAACATTCTTTCCTTTAAATCAAAAGGATCAATTTCTACAATGTTTTTTTTAACACATAATGATTCATAAATAATTTCTTCTGTTATTTTAACATCACTATTTAAAAGCATGTCTAACAGTTTTCTATTACCGATACAGCCGTGTTTAATAAGTTCCCCCATACCATTATTAAATTCAACCTTGGGCAAAGTTTCTAAAGCATTAGGATCAATAATAACCTTAAGAGGTTGTTTAAAGGCCCCAATTATATTTTTTCTACCATAAAAATCAATACCTGTTTTACCACCAATTGAAGAATCCATTTGAGCTAATAACGAGGTCGGTATTTGAATATAGGGATTACCTCTATAAATACTTGAGGCAACAAATCCTGTTAAATCACCAATTACCCCACCCCCAAGCGCAATTAGTAATTCTCCTCTTTTTATTTCTAAATCAAGAAGCTTAGTTAAAACCTCTTTATAGGTTTCAAAACTCTTTGATTGTTCTCCTGCTTCAACACATACAGAATAAACTTTAAAGTCATGAAGTTCATTTTTAATTTTATCTAAGTATAATGGACCAACATTAGAATCAGTTATAATATATATTTTTTGCTTATCATAAACTGCTTTAATTTCCTCATTCATCTTATTATAAGCACCCTTTTTAATCACTATATCATAGGAATTAGGTCCTAAATTCATTTTAAGTATCATTTTTCCATCTCTTTTCGTTTATTCTTTGATTTAATAAAGATTTCCTTTAAACCTTCCTTATTATTTTCAACAAGACAAAGTTTAAGTTTTAAAAGCTCGGATTCAAAATTGGTTATCTCAGATAACAAATATTCTCGATTTGCAAAAAATAAATCACTCCATAAATTTTCATTAATCATAGCTATCCTTGTAAGATCTCTGTATGAATCGCCAATAAAATTTTTGGTATCATCTTCCGTATCACTATTTACAAGAGATACAGCAATAGCATGTGTAAGCTGTGAAGTAAATCCTATCATTTTATCATGATATTTAGGGCTCATAAGAGAAATACGCCCAAAGCCTAAATCATGACCTATTTGTTTTAAAATATTAATTTCATATTCTTTATTTTCTACATTTACAATTAAGAAATTCATACCATCAAATATTTTATTATCAGCATATTCTATTCCTGATTTTTCCCTACCAGCCATAGGATGATGTGAGATATAAATTGCAGGTGATGCAAGTTTAATTGCTCTGTGGATAAATGCTGATTTAACACCACAAACATCAGTTATAACCTGTTTAGAATTAAAAAGGGAATGATAGCTTTCTAAAAATTCTAGAATATGATCAGGATAAAGCCCAATAATAATCAAATCCGAAATAGTAATAAATTCAGATGCATCAAGGGAGACGGCATCACACATGTTATGTGATAAAGCATAATCAAGCGTGCTTTGCTTAACATCAACTCCATATATTTTATGCCCAGCTTTTTTTAGCCCCATCGCATAGGAGCCACCAATAAGACCAAGACCTACTATTAATATATTCAAAATATCAACTCCATTTTGTTTTCTACTTTTATTTTATCATATTTAAGCTTTTTTTAAAAGAAAACCTGTTTCATTCATCAGTAATTTATAATGATAATATTTAACTAAAAAGATTGAATATAAGTAGATTTTATTTTGCATCAGATCATTAAAATCCATATCATACATGTCAGACATTTTCATAAGTCGATATGATACGGTATTTCTATGAATATAGAGCTTATTTGCAGCTATGCTTAAGCTTTTATCATAACTCAAATAAAAATAAAGGGTATTAATATTATCCGTTTCATTTTTCATATCATCATTATATATTTTCATAATTTTCAAATCAATAAAGTTTTTTATTTCATTTATATTATACTTATCAGTAAAAAATGGTAAATATATTTTATAATCAGCCTCAAAATAAAGAACACTTTTTTTACTTTCTTCTAAAAATCTAAGTAAATTAGTCAATGCTTTATAATAAATATTAAATGAGAAATAATCTAAAATTTTCTTTACGTAAAGTGCTGTCAAGTTATTATCAATTAATATATCAGTAATTTTACTAAGAGGCATATTATCATTATTAAAAAAAATTAAAACATTATCATCATAAGCAATTACCGCATTAACAGCTAAAACACTTTCTAGCTTAACCTTTAAATAATTATTTTGAGAAAAGCTCGCTTTTGAAAGAGAAATAATTAAAAGACTTGCATCTAAATTAACCTTATAATCTTCAATTTTAGTTTTTAAAATATCCTTCGTTTTATATTCAGAATTAAGCAATGCTTTATAAAAAGTTTGGATATTAGCATCATTTTTCTTATAATCATCTAAATATAGAATTTTGCCAATTGAGTTAACAAGATGTTTTAATGTATCGTAATCTAATTCATCAAATGTTGAATTTTCCTCCTCTCGTATAATATATTTGTATTAATTATTTAATGATGTTAATACACAAACATCTATTTAATATTCAATTCTTATTGAATACATGTTAATATATTTTTGATAA
>ERZ1106923.22-NODE-22-length-79736-cov-17.025238_pt1 | contig 79736 bp, 141 predicted proteins | sample MGYA00403657_ERZ1106923 | MGnify/ENA primary metagenome ERZ1106923 (study PRJEB35170, sample SAMEA104062425) | human gut metagenome | biome: human gut; feature: human-associated habitat; material: faeces | place: Denmark | collected 2012-06-19 ...
ACCTTTCCACCGGTCAAACGACGCTTATGACGAGAATCACGGCAAATACCTACACCGGCGTTACACAGCAATCACTCAACCAGAAACACAATCCTAGTCAAAACACATCATACCCATGCTGAAGGAGCTTTGTTACAGCGATTATTGACGGGAGAACAAAGGACTGCACAGTGATTATTCGTAGCCACACATCACTATCCACTCCCACCACTCCCACAGATTCCGATCCACGTTCCCATTCGCCGAGGCACAACAACAGTACGGCTATGTTTCCTCCCTCCTCCAAACGGCTAAGGAACTGGCACTATTGTGGCAGTCTGCTCGTGATCGTACCGCTTGCTCCTCCTGTCTCATCCGTAGTCCATGATGCTGTTCTGCATCCGTTTCAGACTGTTGGACCAGGAAGTGCGCATGAACAGCGGTTACGCGTTTGACCTCGACAATGCGCACTGTCGTTCAGACGCGTTCCATTCGTATCACTATTTGCTATTGTCCCCTCTCCTCATCTCTTTCACGAGTAGGAATACGGAGAGTCCGAATCTTGAAACAAAGCATCCCTATTTGCTTGCGCTCTGTACTACTATGTACGCTAATGTACGTTTCGCTGCTGTTGTGTTCCGTAGAAACCAACGGAGGCGATTCTCCTCTTTATGCGTTCCTATTCGTTGCTGCAGCGCTCGTATAACATGAAGGTCGTCATCTTCAGCGAGAGTCAAACGATACAGGAGCTAGGGAAGGAGTACGGGATTCGGGTGCTTCCCGATGTCGAGTTATTCTTCACTATCGTCTTCACTGTAGACTAAACAAGTACCACAAGCCTGTTTTCCCCTCCCTCGTTCAGTCCCTGGAGAGAGAGGTCAGTGCCTCCTTTTACGGGTATGTGAACGGCGACATTCTTCTCTCTTCCTCCGTCATCCAGGTCCTTGAAGGACTGTGGAGTGGACGCGATTCTTCCCTGTTTGATCACGGGGTGCTTTTGTGTGGCCGAGTGAACGAGGTACCGTTTGTGCGCATCGACACATCAACGGTTGAGTCGTATCAGCAGAGCTTTGAGTCCTCCTTCATCTCGGGGAAGCAGCGAAATCCCTTTTCAGCCGTACTCCATCATTGCTACACACGATGAATAGGACTACTTCATCTACTACGGACAGATGTACTCGGAGCTGGCGAATCGCACCAGGAAGGTCGTTTTGGGACGCTACTACATTGACAACTGGATCATGGGGAGCATTCAGCTGAAGCGCGGAATCCTGGTGGATACCACCGACTCGAGTGAGCTCCTGGATCGTGTGTGACCGTGTAGTTCATGGGATCCACATCGGGACGGACACGTACTGGAAGAAGTCGCTGAAGAACTTCATTTCGCTGGATGACTTCTACTACAACAAGCGAATCGAGAGCGCCGATTATCCTTGGGGCTCCCTGACGCGAGCGAACTACACGCTGTGTACAGACTCACTGCCTTGCATTACGTATAGCACTCGGAGAGAGCAGCGTTCTTCTGTACCATAACAACTGCGTTTGAACGAGTTTGTTCCGAAACACGCTTTAGAATACAACTATATACGGAAGCACGCGTTCTCCTTATCGATCTGCAACTTCTCCTCCTCCGTGAGATCATCCTCCACCTGGAAGAACTCGCGCAGCTCTGTCACGTTCTTTCCGTTGATCATGCTAGCCGTGTACGCGGCACTACCGTTAACCCAGCCGACTGTCCCTACCAAAGAGCCACGAGAGAATCGTTCTGGAGCGTCTGCGCCGTGTAGAGGAGGTCGAAGATTTCGTCTCTGCTCAGTCGCATCACCAAATCGCTGTCAAAGTCGTCTTCGATGTTGTTTCTGAAGTTCTGATAGTCCGTGAGTGGCTTGGGAATGGCGGCCATCGGTTTGTCCACATGGTACTCCACTAGGCGTGACGAAACACCAACCACTCTTACAGAAATCCTTCGCAAGCAAAAGAGAAGCATAGGGGATGGACGTGTTGATGTTACCGCACTCAGGATCCTCTTTTAGAACCGTCTGCAGGTACTTTGATGTTTTGGCCGCCTCCTCGTTGATCTCCACTTCCTTTCCCTCCTTCGATAGAATCTTCACGGTTTTACTCATGATGGACAGCGTTTTGCGTCGTCTTCTTGTGATCGGGTTTTGACGAGTCTAACTCCCAAACAGAGAATCATCATTTCACACGGAAACAACGTGCCTTGTCTCGCACCATGGAGACAAGCGATTCTCAAACGGATTTCCGCTTTGATTCCTTGCGAGTGGGGAATAGTCGTCTGCACTCTCTTTTCCTGAACGGGGGTGAAGGATTCGTGAGTCTTGCTTGTGTCAGTTCATCGTAGGGGAAACTGGACGATCATCTCGAAGAGGAGCGTATTGTCGAGGAGGATGTGTATGGATTGCACTGCAATTGTGACGAAAAGACAGAGCGAACCATCCACAACGGTTTGCGTCGATGGTGCTGATCGCGATGAAAGCGATACGGGTTCCTGTCATTCGGATCGTGTAGTTGGGTGGATGTGGTATCAATGATAGGAGATCCCTCTGATAGAGTCCATGAGGACAAGGACCGTGTTTTGCATTCCAATTGTTAGTGAGTATTGCGCGACTCATGAGTAGGAACAGATTGAAGCAGTGTACAACGAAGAGATGAAGCGATGCAACGCAAAGACAGCAGACAACCGAGCGGATTTGGTCGGGTCCATCAACAAATGTGTGTGTGACCGTCTGCTGTGCGACGTCTTCCATCTGCCCCTGGTTCTTTCTTCTCTCCTCCAGGCGCGTTTGCGCGAACTGTACTATCAGAGCCAGTCATCCAGCGAGCCGATTCTCCTTCTCTGCTCCGACTACAAGTCCTTCTACACCCAGTTCATGCACAATCGCACCGAATCATCTGCCGTGTTCACTATCGTTTTGTTTCTGATAATGGATTACGGTTAGCTCTCCTCCAATAGCCATTCCATCTCCAGGGATGATTTGCGCTCCTTGGTCTCCTGTTCGTCCTAAACGTGCGTGTTATGCATAGCGGTTGTCGAGAGCAACGAGTATCTGCGCCAGCAACTCGCGGATGCTGACCTGGAGAGCGCATTCATTACCACCACGGTGAGCGTGATTCTGTTTCGAGTGCGAGTTGTTTTGTGGTGATTCTCGTAGACGAGTGCGTGCTATCTGCAGGAAGTGTCCGAAGAGGAATTGGAGCACAGCGACCTGATCGCTGAATTGCGTGCTGTTGACGACGCAGCCGCGCAGCTATCGTCTGGATGGTTTAGTTATCAAGCCTTCTACGTCATATGGACCTCCTTCACCGCGCTCGATTCGGACAGCGACGGCTTCTTAACTGAAGACGATCTTCGCCAGTACGGGAACCAATGCTTTACGTACCATTTTGTTCACCCTGTCCCGATTAGGGATCTGACGGTCTCCCGGCTGATGGAGGGAGCGGGCCAGTGCTTCGTGAAGGAAACGCCCGGAGTGTTGAGTTACGAAGAGTTCATTTGTACCCGTGTGGCGTGGCTGTGACTGTAGTCGTTCTGCTTGCCGACGCGAACAAGCGCGCGCCCGAGTCCATTCGGTACTGGTTCCACCTGCTGGACCTGAACGGCGCCGAGCGCGTGGACCGCTCCTGCATCTACGAGTTCTACTTGTCGCAGGTGGCTGACAGAGAGTGGCGTGAGGGGTAGAAGGCGCACTTGGAGGCGTTGGGCGTGCTGTGCATCCCGTTCGACGTGTTTTACATGAACATGTGAGGGAAGAGAGAGGGGTTGACGCGTAGCTGCGACCTGCTGGGGGAGAAGAAGCCGTGGTTCACGCTCGCGGACTTCCTGCCGTCTTCGGCGGAGTACCTGCTTCCCCAGGTCCCGCAGAGCGTGGCGATCGACATGCTGGTGAATTCGGTGATGTACGTGAAGCACGAGAGTCACGAGCTCCCGACGACGGGAGAGTATGACGCGAAGCGCTGGCGGTATTCGTGGAGGCGGATGCGTGGTGTTAGGAGTAGTGACTGGGACTGCTTCGTGGAGAGGGAGTTCGAGAGCAGGGTGGCTGGAAACAGTCAGCGTAGGGGTAGGGTGTTCAAGTGATGTGTAGGAGATGACGATGGAGAAGGCATGTGTGGGTTGTTGGAGAACGGGGAGTGTAACTATGAAACGATAATGCAACAGTACTGTGAGTGGTGTGTTTGTTCGATGTGAGGTGTGTAATGAAACGTCCAACAGCACAATGAACGGACTGACCAACAAACAACGCTATTCTGCCAGCTCCTTCTCCAGCTCCTCAGGAATCCTCTCCGGAACTCTTGCTCCCGTCTTCACTCTCTTCACGTCACCACTGCCTCGTTCACCTACCTGCGCTATCGAATACACCACAGCGAACTGCGAGCGGTTCATGGGGTACGCTCGGTCCTTCATCACCAGCGCCAGACTACTCCTCAACCGCCTCCTCCACAACGCACATCGCATTCGCGTCCTCCTCCTCCACTCCAGCCGAGCGCAAGTACGCTTCGACCTCCTCCTTCGTCGCGCCCTCCTCCGTCGCCACCGTGGCGAAGACGTCACTCTTCGCCTTGTCCACCTCCTCCTCGTCCACGCTCCAGTCGCTGTCCGTCGTCAGGTGCACGTCCACCGGGTTGTTGTCCTTGATCGACGATCGGCGACTGCGCGACGACCGCGACGACCGCGAGCCCGCCGAGTTGACTGAGGAGATGGAGAACGAGGGCTTGCGGTACGTCGGCGCCTCCTCCTTCTCCTTCACCGACTCCACCACGCGCGAGTTGAACAGTGCGCTCGCCCCGGGCGTTTCATCCTCGTCAGACGAAACGCTCGCCACATCCTCCTTCAAATACTCCTTCAGCTCGGCAGGCAAGAAGGTGGAGATGCTGGCGCCCTTGTTCCACTTCTACGGGTCAGCTCAGTGTCGCGCACGCCACCTGGGCCATGAATACTGCGACGACGAACTCCTTCTTTGAGAGCGTGTCTCGGTCCGACACGACGAGATTGAGGCTGAGCGTGAGAGAGGGAAATGGAAGTTACATTTGGCGGCAAATGGGCGGGTTCTTGCAAATCTGAGACAATTCCGTCTTTGCCGATTTTACGCCGATTTTGTCCTTCCCCTTCGCTACAGAGTCCCACAACGCCCCAATCTCTTCAATCTTCTTCTCGTTCAAATCCCACATCTTCTTGGCGGGAGCCGCCACCACCTTCTTCGGCAGCAGTCCACGCAGTGGCAACGGCAAGTGTTTCGGCAGCGACGCGCCCTGCTGGATCTTCTTCAGGATGAATACGATCACCGCGAACTCGATGGGTGTGAAGGACATGGTGTTGGGCGCGACCAGAGCACAGCTATCCGTGAGAGCGTGGAGTCGCACCTACACGTCGTCGATCACCTTCTCCTCCATCCCGCTCTGCGTCACCACCTCCTTGATCGCCTCAATGCCCACCGCGTCGCTCCCGTGCGCCACCTTGTTGAACACCTCCTTCGTCAGCGTCTCCTTCACCTCCTCGCTCATGCGCCAACTCGCCTTCTTCTCCTCCTTCTCCGCCGCGACCGGCTTCTCCTCCTTCGTCGAACTGGACGCTTTCGGAACAACCGGCTCCATAGCCTTCACCACACGCTTCCGAGCGAATGCGGCATGTGTTCCCGTTTGGGGGATTTCGTCCGACTCGTCACTGTAGTCGCTGTACGAGCTGTAATCACTGTACGAGTAGTCATCATAATCGCTGTAGTCACTGTACGCGCTGGAGGACTCGCTCTCGCTGGACGAGGATTCGTCAGACCCCGACACGTTCAACTTCTGCTTGAACGAAAACGGCAGTGTTTTGGGCAGGCGTTTCCCCTCGCACACTCTCTGTGAGTGAGGGAATCACAACAACTGTACGTTAGCCAAAAACATGGCAATGCAGAATTCGTCCTGATTCAGGAATTCCTCCTTTTCTCCCTCCAACACCAACGCAATGCTACGTCTGACCTCGTTTCCCATCACTCACATTTCATTCCCCGTTGCCTCGTCCAGACCCAGGTTCTCGAACTCCTCCTGCATCGTGCTCACGTGCACGCCGTTGTCGCCGTCGCACAGCGAGGCGTATTGCTGTAGGAGGGACGACTCGGTGGCGGCAGACATCGTCCACTCGTCCGGCTTGGCGGGCTGCTTGGCGGGCTTTGGCGCGGATGGCTTGTGTGCGCGCACACGGCGGTGGATTGGCGGGAGTTTGGGTTTGGGTGTTTCCATCGGTGTTTCATTCGTTTCGGGGGTTTCATTTGCATCGGGGGTTTCATTTGCGTCGGGCGTTTCATGTGCCTCACTTATTTCCGCGACCTCAGCGAAGGGGTTTGTCTTTCTTCTGACAATAGACTGCGCTCGCTCCGCCTCAGACGCGCTCTGAGCGAACGGATTCGTCTTCCTTACAACGCTCGATTCAGACTCCGACCCAGCGAACGGGTTCGTCTTCCTCACAACGCTCGACTCCGACCCAGCGAACGGATTCGTCTTCCTCACAACGCTCGACTCCGACCCAGCGAACGGATTCGTCTTCCTTACAACGCTTGATTCAGACTCCGACCCAGCGAACGGATTCGTCTTCTTCTTGGGCAGAAGCTTCTTCAGATTTTCCACCTCCACCTTCAACATCGCGTTCTCCGCGATCAACTCGCTGTTCTCCTTCTCCTTGGCTCTCAGCTGACTCTCCGCTTCGTGCAGGCGCTGGATGTACAGAAGCGGAGAGAACGAGGACACGTCGATCGACTCGGGCAACACGGGCGACTCTACACCTCACCCATCCCAACGACCCCAACGATTTGAATACACGGGGATGCCCTCCAGCACGTGATCCCTCAGCACGAAGCGGAGTTCTTCTTGCAGCGAAGCGCCGAGGGATGAGGCTATGTGTTAGGATGGGGAGGGATCCCAACAATTCACATGCACCTCGTGAAGGTGGAGCACACTCTGAACGGATTGGATCGACTCAAAAACACGCACGAGTCCGTCCACTCCCACTTTCGACCCTATTTTCGTCATCCGTGAACAAGTGCTACATGGAAGAACGAGAGAGGCAAGGGAAGCAGCAACGCCGTTCTCTGCTACTTCTTCGGAAAACAAGCCAATTTCCATGAAGGGCGTTTCATCTGCAAATGAGCCAAAACAGACACGAAAACCGTCAATGGTGAGATACTCGAGCGAATTGAGGGAATAACTCTGGAAGTCAGAAGCGACGGCATCCAAGAGGGTGGAAGGAACGGTGTCTAGCACTCAACCGACATCGATGATCACCACATTGCAGACGCATCTTCTTCAGTACGCTGTAGTCATGACTCCTGAACCCAGCCTCGATACGCGAAGCGGACGTTGCCTCATGCTCGTCGGAGAGCGTGAGACTGTGGAGATGCGCATCGGCCGGAAGAGACAGATGGATCTATGCGTGACACTTACGACTCATCCCCACAGGGAGAACAAACACTTCACTGCATGCAATCACACTCTCCAGAGTCTGGAGCAAAACGGTTGAAAACAGCAGATACGTGGTTGATGAATCGAAACCAAACTCCGTCTATCCGTGAAACAGTACAGAATGAAGTGCATTGCACGCTTCGGTAAGAGCGGCGATGGAGGAAATGGAAGACTTCTCCAGGAAGCACTCCTTCTCATTGAAACTCGCAATGACGTGGAGACGGGTGCTATCGGCAGTGCTCTTCGACTCCTCCGGAATAACGACCACATCCACCACACTTCCATAGGACAGTCCCGATTCGATAATGATCTTGTCCTTACCCACTTCCTTGCCTTGGGAGCAAATGCGGAGCGAGGATTCGGGAACGCTCTCAAACAGCGCCTTGTTTTCCTAGTCGTTACTGCAGAAGACTGTCACTACGTTGTACACCAGTGACACAAGGTCCTGAATCGATTTGTTGCAATCGATCGTGACATGCAGCTCTTTATCCATATACTTTGCGGTAATCTCAATGTTTGGGTTGTTGTAACACAGTGTGACATGACAGTGGTAGGATAACGCATAACTCATCAACAACTTGTCATCCTCCAGCAACACGTCGCCGATATACAGCGTTATGTACTTCGCGTCCATGGAAAAGTACTCCTACGCATAACGGAACAAGGCGGCCAACAAACCGCGATCGCTTGAATGTTCTCCTTCACTGTTTTGTCAGGATAGATGTAGCACGGATACTCTTCCCCGTAATAATCAATAATCACTTCCATCGTGTGTAGATTCAAAGATTGAAGAAAGGAAACGGTTTCCAGAAACAGTCTCGTTTTCCGCGCCAATCTCGCTTTCTCGCAACTCGCTCCCCTGTGCAGGAAACGAGGGAGGGAGTGCAGGGTAAGTCCTCGTTGCTGTTGGTCTTTCCGATGATGATGAAGTGGCAAAGAATCAGAGCCGCGTCTGGCTCTGAGCATGTCTGCACCTTACTCAACTGAGGAGAGTGTTGGATTCACACCATGCACGTGGGTGGTGTGCTTTTGATGAACGCGACTGCTTATCGCATGACTAGATATCTAGGAAGAGGGAGACGAGGTTGGGATTCACAATTGGAGTGTATGTTCGTCTGTTCGTCCTTTTGTTTTCTGTTTCTTGCATTCACTCGCCACTACCCAGAACCGAAGCACGGCACACTGCTACTGGCTATTCCTTGACTGACAGAAATCCGCACGAAAAGTGCCCCATTTCAAGAACGGAAAAGAAGCATCGTTCGGGGTGAGCATCATGATCATTCCCTTTCCGAACAGTTCAGTGTCGTTTTCGTATCCCCTCTACTTCTGGATACTCTTCTCTTTCTGCTTTTGTGCTCTTCATATCGCAAGCTACTTTGCATACCGAATTGCGGCGTATTATTTCAAATGGAAGCGAGACGAGAAGAGCGTTCACCAAATATTTGAAGAGATCGTGAAGTACATTGTGTTGGTCTTCGTGATCTACCTGGCGACCGACCACACGCGGATGTTTAGCTGTTCGATCGACCACACGGTGCTGGAGTACTTCATTCCGTTTCTCATAACCCTCTTCACCTCCGGGTTTCTTTGCGAGGTGCCGTACCTCCGCGTTCGCCTGATTGATATGCGCCAGTGGGGCATTCAAACGTGGGTGATTCTTGGTTGCATCATTGCCCTTCTCATCTTCCTTGTGGTGTTTTGCTTCACGCTGAGCAGCGAGAAGGGGGCGTACTTTGTTCCTGTAATACCTGTCGTAGTTTACTTTATCACGGGCTTTGTGATCTCTCTCTTCGCTCACCACCCCTCCCTCAAATTCCACCCGCGTTCCTACCAACTTGCCTTCATGCTTTGCCTTCTCCGCAAGAGGAACGACTTCTACTCCCGTCTTCTGGCAGCCGTTTCGGAAGGGTTTTTCCTCCGCTGCGTTGCAGCCAACCCGATGTTGTCTCTGCTTGAAGAGGAGAACGCAGAGGAGCAGGCGTCGCAGCCGGATGTCCCTCCCTCGCAGGAGACCTCGGATCATGCAGTGATTACGATGCCGAGCTCGGCTATCGAGGAGGAGACACTGTATCACCCACTGATCGTAAATGAGGAACCAATAGCGGTGCAGGAGCAGAGTGCCGATGCTTACGACGACAGTCGCGTTGAGGCGATGAACGAGACGATTCTGCAGGAGGACGAGAAGGACAACAGTTTTAGGTCCTTCTTGGATTCGAGCCGAGCTAGCGACTACGGCGATTGGAATGACCAGCAGAAGCAGGACTTGTCCGGCAACCACGATTAGCTATCATTGTACACTATTTGTAGCGGTGTTTGTGCAACAAAGACGCGATTCCACGTTCACGGTTGAGTTCACGGTTTCTCCATTCTTCTCGTACATTGCCTGCTTCGCAGAGAGGACGTACTCCTGCATGTGCTCCAGCTGCGAGCGACTCACGAAGGGAGACAGAATCACGGCGGCATAGTACAACACGGAATTGGCATATCTACCCCCTCACCATCACCGACGATGCGCACCTCACCAACATAGGAGTGACGAAGCGGTCGAACGCCTCAAACAGAGGATTGAGAATAACGGTATTCAGCAAAAGCGAGTGCTTCGGGTGAGCGGAACTACGATTCTCGTACCTTGTATAGTGTCAAAAAGGATACAACGGCGAGAATGATTCCCTTCGCCTCGTAGAAGAAAGGGAGCCTACGGTGAACCGATCGAAGCAGCAACTACCAGAAGATGAATGGCTCGACGGTTGATTCCAATATGGTGAACAGTCCCTGGAAGATACTACCTCTCAGGGGAAATGGCCACAGCGTACAAAAGGGAAAGAATGCACTGCCGAACGTCCTTCGAGTCGTCCGTCTCTTTGCTCGAAATCGATTTGTACGCCAAGAAGGAACTCAGAAGACCAACCAGACATCTACGCCATCACGCTCACTTCGACGACTCCTCACTTCTCCGCACTGAATAGAAGATATCCGGACATTTCCTTGCTTCTCCACAAAAGGATTACTGCGCTTCCTCCTATAGACAGCTCCTCTTGACCCCGGTCAGAAGAATCGATTCGTGATCCTATCTTGTGAAATGAACCGGTATCTATTGTATGTGGTCTGCTTCCTTCTGCTTTCTGTTCTGCGAGCCATGAAAGTCCGTGTAGCGCACAAGACCGTAGAGAATCGGGAATATGGGGTCCATCAGGTGAATCCGTGGCTCCCTTTTCTCGAGTACGAGTGTTCCTTCGTATACCACTTCCGTTATCCATTCTGACTCTGTGTCACCCAGTAGGACCTTCTCGTCCGTGGTGTCCGCATTGTGTCCTGGTTTCGGCGTCGTCAGAGAATGGAGAACAACTGCCTCCTCGTTGGGATTACAGCCCAGGGTCCTTTCGCGACTATCTGCGCGATGTGTATTTCCTGTCCTTTTACAACTCATCTCACCGCATCGTGTATTCGAAGCGCGGAACTACAGGTATTGCGGGTCAAATGAAGGGTGTGTGCGATTCGTTCCTGCTCGCCCTGTTAAAGAACTATTCCTTCCAATGTGACGGAGACGGCGATGCGTGATGGATAGTTGTGGCCAACCAAATTCCAGAAGATCTGTTCTCCTTTCCCTTCCCAGAAATGGTCGTTCCTTTACCGAACACTTCTTCTGTTGCGCTGATTGACCACGGCTCAAAGCCATATGCTGCAATTGACAGCGATGAGCCCCTTCCCCGCAATCAGTCCTATCTTCTGCTATCCAACCATGTCTTTGCGCACAACCTGCTTCGCTTCAAATCGAACCAGGAGCAGCTGCGACGGATGGGACTCAGTGACGAAATGCGCTTCGTTCGGAATTCCAACAGGCAATACGTGTGGTACAATCTGTGCATTCCCAACATGTTCCGTCCGTCTCCCGTACTCCAGCGCCTTCTTTCGACCTACCAACGCCAGTTTCTTCCGTATCGGATGATTGGCGTCCACGTCCGCATGGGAGGAGACCACGTGCGTTGGCACGAAAAAACGTCTTTCATGACGAAGCAAGGAATGAATACAATCAAGTCGATGTTGAAGAGACGGATTCGACTCTCTCTGAAGGAAGTTCGAATCTTTATCGCCAGTGATTGTCCGAGCGTTCTCCGGGAGTTCAATGCGTCGTTTCCTGGAAGGGTGATGTCCATACAGGACTTTCCTGTAGAACACGTGGGAATGAATTCCTCGCGCGACGGTGTGATTCGCTGCCTGTTGGATCTGTTTCTGCTGTCCTCTTGTGACGAACTGTTTCTCACGAAGAACAGCCACTTCAGTATGATGGCTGCTCATCTTGCTCTCAGAAGGGTTCCTATTACTATTCTGAACTAGCGTTCTGTTTGTTTGCAGAATTCGGCCGTATTTTCATCCCTCCTGTCACATAGAAACGGTCCTATTTCTGGCACTCGAGCTCATCTTGCAATCGGACGGATATGGGAGGTAGGGATTTGGAAAGGAGGAGGACTGATCGCATAGACCCCTATAAGAAGCTGGAGAAGAGGATTCGACTGGTTCTTTCCCTCAGCCAGGAGGATTTCATGTCTCTTTTGCCGTCGAAGTATAGGTGTGGAATGAAAGAAGGGAGTGAGGGACTAGAAACACGGAAGCAGCGATGGAGCTCTATCAGACCGTCCTTGCTGAATTTGAACGCAGAAAGACCATCGCCCTGGGATTTGTAAAGCAGATGCAGTCTCTGGATGCGCCGTCGCAGGTATCGGCTGTGGTTCGAGCTTATGCGCAGATAATGGACGACAAATCCGTGCGGGAAAAGATGAAGATGATGAAAATGATCCAGAAGACGGCGAGCGAAGCAACAGATCGAATGAAGGTGGAGTTACGACGTCGCAAAGAGCTGAAGCGGAAGTATGCAAAGAGAAGGTGGTTTACGCGATAGAGTCATGGCTTCTCTCGAGAAGGAGGATTCTGTGGACGAAGCTGTAGCGGATGATGTAAAGCATCTGTTCAACAAGTTGGCTAGAAGACTGCGCTTGTGAGTGTATCATGTGATTCCCTGTGCCTTATTCCTTTTGTGTCTGTTTCCTTGGAAATCGCTCAAATGGGCATTCTGGTTGCGCCAAACGATGTCTTACCCTGCTTACGAATTGTGTTCCGAGGAACAGTAATCGCTTATTCTCGATGAAGTGCTATTCCATTTTCATTTTGTTGCTGCTGCTCTCTTGCATGGGAGAGACGACCCGTTTCTTGTGTTCTGGTATCCTCAATCGTAGGATATGCGTCCGTTCGCAGGGTGGACGGAGAATGGGTGTTTACGGACGAAATTGACAAGTCCGCCGTGGCGTTCGGATCCCTCACTATTGCCATGAACCAGACGGGTAGCGTGTGGCCGTTCTCCGTTCAACATAGGCTGGAACATCCTGCGCGTGGAGTCTAACGAGAAGGAAAGCAACGAGGACCAGTCGAAGGCCGCGGGCTTGATTGAGGGCTATCTCACGGAGGATCTCATCTACACGCACTCCAAGAACATCTATGGAGAGAAGCAGCCGTCGAAGCACGTGGGAGGACGATCGGGAGTCGTCACGGGTAGATTCAGGGCATTCTTGACGAGAACGAGGCCTGGGAAGCGGAGGAGTCGAAGGTGGGCGACAGAGAGTACTGGGAGCATCGCAAGTGCCTCGACCTTCAGGTGGACGGCGTGTACGAGGGCTATATGATGGCGAACAAGGGAAAGCCCGAACGCGTAGTAGTCTCACGCCCTCTGTCACCGTGTAGGCTCTGAGCAAGTGGCAGATTCAGTACGCCAACTACGACGGCGATGTTGGCGACTGGAACGCCCTGTCCCACAACGACACCGAGGAGACGCACGACAAGTACGAGATCGACCGTCTGGACCACTGCTCTGCGCTCATTCGCATGACGGGTGATGATGATCGTCTTCACTGACCTCCAGACGACAAGTCGGACATCCTCATCGGACAGTCCACGTGGAGCGCCCTCCACACCATGTTCAAGGTCTACAAGATCTACAACATGCCTCTCCACACCGCCTCCGGCATCGTTCCCGGACGCGTTCAGGCCTTCAGTTCCTACCCCGCGCGTATCAGCTCTGGCGACGACTACTACACGATCAACGACAACGTGGTGGTGCAGGAGACCACCATCGGCAACTTCAACAAGGAGCTGGAGAAGTTCATGAACGGCAAAGCGGTGATGCAGTGGGCGAGAAACATCATCGCCAACCGTCTGGCGACGTAGCGGTGCGAGGGGGCGATGATGACTAGATCCCCGCGGGAGTGGTGCAAGCTGTACGCGCTGTACAACAACGGCTGCTACTCCAACCAGTGGATGGTTCTCGACTACGACTACTTCACCGCGGGAATCGGTCTGAAGGAGGGCGGCTTCTACATGATCGAACAACTCCCGGGGTACGTGCACTACGAAGATATGTCCTCGTACGCCTCGTGGTCGCCTCTCACCTAGATATCTGAATTCCCGCGGTTATTACGGCTCCTACAACATCGCCTTCTTCGACGACGTGTACAAGCTGGGCGGCACGGACAAGCTGTTCGAGAAGTACGGAAAGGATTATTCGTACGACCAGTGCCCGCGTGCGCAGATCTTCGCGCGCGATGTGCCGCGCGTGCAGTCGGAGCGCAGCTTCCGCGCCATTCTCCGTTACAACGACTTCAAGCACGACCCGCTGAGCCGCTGTCCGGGTGTCCCTGGGTATACGGGCTCATATGCGATTGGGTGCCGAAACGACCTGAACGACCCCAACGGAACGTACCCGCGTCCCGGACTGGGCCAGAGAAACCACGCCGCCACGGACGGCAAGATCACGAGTTTGAAGGTGGGGTTAGGGATTAATGCGTGATGGGTAGTTGATGAAGATGGGAGGAAGCAGTCAGATTATTGCTGGCCCTCCGTACAAGAACGTGGGCGTGTTTGACTGGGAGACGACGGCATTCAAGGATGCGCCCCACTGGAGACTTCCTCGGCGCTACGAGTTCCCCTGGATCCGCGTCGACGACCAGGGCAGAGTCGAGGAGGTGAGCTACGAGTACGACGATTCTCTTTAAGTGTGTTTGCATTGCAACAACGAAGAACTAAATAACTCAATTATTACTATTCGCAGACAGCCGCTTCAGCTTCTTATCGTCTCCACCTACGCATGAGCGCGGAACGTCGCAATCACCTGTCATCATCACCTCCTCGTTCTTCCACACGCCGCACAGAATCTTTCCGGCGTGGACGTGCTCCGCCACGTGCAGCGGGAACGCCGAGCGGATATCGAACAACGTGACGTTCGCCGCGTAGTCCGTCGCGCTCACCAACCAGTCGTTTGACGGGTGCCACGCCACGGCGGAACCGAACTCCTGCTTCCCCACCAGCGACATCACGTTGGCCTTCTCCTCTACACGTCACCTCCTCCAGCCTCGCTCACGGCGCTGGTCCCACAGACGCACGACGCCGTCCGGGTGCGCGGACGCGATGAGTTTGTTGGCGACGTGCACGGACAGGTGATTCACCACCTTGTTGCCTCTCTGCGCCTCACACGCCACCACCACGCCCTACCATGTCCTGCAGCATGCCCTCCGTCTCCAGGTCCCAGACGCGGATCACGTGGTCCCAGCCGCCACTCACAACATTTCCCTCCCACCAGTCCAGACCCGTGATGGCTTCTTCCGACTCCAGCAGGCTGTGCACCGGCTCCACGTCCGTCGCGCCCTCCTCCGGCTGCGTGTTCCACACGAGGATGCTCCCGTTCCAGGCGCCGGAGACGACGAGGCCATTCTGCGGATTCAGTTTGCAGCACATCACATGGCTCTTGTGGCCCTTGCAGGTTGCTACGTCCGCGAGAGCGCTGTCCACGACCTTCATGATGCGGACGGAGTTGTCGAGAGAAACGGAGGTGACGATGGGAACGGAATTGACGATCTGGCAGTCGATTCCCTTGATAGGACGCTTGTGGACCTCCTTCTTTGTCAGTAATGTGTCATCTTGGTTGTAAACGTGGACAGAGCCGTCGTAGCAGCCGACGGCGTAAACACTGCCGCTGTTCGCAATGCCGCTGACCCAGTCGGGCAAATCCTCCGACGATTTCTCCTCCGGCTTGCCGATAATGGGAACGTACTCCACCTCCACCGTGTTTTCCGTGGAAAGACCGTTCTCGCTCATGTACTCGCTGAGGGAAGTGCGGAGCAGCGTTCCGTTGATGACGAAATCGAAGGGAATGTGTTTTTCCAGCTCGAGCGTCTCGTTGACGAGCTTTGATAAGTCGATTCTTGAGAACCGCGCGGGGAGACTGATGGCATCCGTACCAATCTGATAGCGTTCGTACTTCGTGAACAGCTTCACATTCACCTATATCGATCACAGTTTGAAAGGAACGCAAGTACAAATGTCTCGTTCTCAATATCCATCTCAAGCGAGCTCCTCTGGTGGTACATTATGGAGAAATCGCGGAAAAGAAGGGGGACCGAATTCGCGCTTCCTTCCGGAATGATTGATAATCGCCCGTATTTGTCTCATTTTGTCTTTCATACTGACCCGATTGTCGGTTTGAATATGAGTATCTACAGCTCTATCCTCGTCGAGAATCTCAGTCCCACTGCGGATGAAGTGGGTCTGCTCCTTCATGCTCACTTCTAGAATTCGCTGTTTAACGTGTTCAGTCGATTTGGAAAGGTGGATTCAATCCAGGTGTTCAGTCCTGTGGAAGTACTACTTCTCGTCTCGGTCTTGAGCGTAGGGCATGTACGTCGCCTATATTCAATTCGCAACCATCGCATCGGGTAGTGGGGGCGCGTTTGCACTGATTCGTAGCTGTCGAGGCACAGAAACAATTGGATGGTCAGCCCATTGAGGGAAAGCCCTGCATGGTTTCGCTAGAGCCGCACGTGGTCATTGTCGACAATCTCCCTGACGGGATGAGCATCGATGACATGGTGAACGTGTACGCGAAGTACGGAGACATTCAGGACGCAAACATTGAGGTGGTGGAGGAGGGTGGCGTGCGCTTCAATCGCGGATACATCGGCTTCTTGGGAATTCAGGCTGCCAAGAACGCCGTTCATCATACGAACGGGAAGAGCATTCACGGCCATGCGCTCACTCTGTCGATGGCTCCCGAAGGCTTCATCATTCCGTATGACAAATCTGGTAATCGGGAGGCAGTGCCGCATCCAGAGTCGCAGAGAAGAGCGCAGGCGTCCGAGGTGTCTGAGATGCGTGATCGTCCCGAGTCATCGCAGTCCTTGCCTCAAGAGATGCAGAATCCGTCTTCTCTCCAGAACCAGGCGTCTCTCCAGACCATGCAACAACCTATTCAATCAATGCAACAACCACTTCAGACCACGTACTCGCAACCACCCCAGGAAACGCCCCGCGACGCTCCCGGGGTCATTTCCGTTCTGCCGCCCTCCGTCGTGATGACGCCCGAGCTGGTGCCGGCCACCTGCACCTCCGTTCTCGTCCGCGGCCAGGCGGACCTCTCCGCACGCACGCTGGGTCAGCTGCTGCGGCCCTGCGGACGCGTGCGCCAGATCGACCAGATCCCCGAGGGCTTCAAGGTGAAGACGGAGTCGCACGACACGGTGATGAACGTGCTGGACTACTGCCGCGCGCCCATCACCGACGGCAAGGGTAAGCAGTGGGAGTTGGTGGTGCAGCCCATCGTGGAGGAGTCCGCGCAGCCGGCGGAGCGCAGAGAGTCGTCGCGCAACAAGGGCAGGGCGAAGAAGAGGAACGACGCTGCTGGGTCGGAGTGGGACGAAACGCCGATCATCCCCACAAGGCGCGGACGTAACGGGCGCAGGAACCCGGACACCCCGGGCAGTCTGGGCAACCTGGGCAACCAACAGCCGCGCGTGTTTGGGAGTGACGGAAACGCGGGAAGGAACCAGCGCACCCAGCGAGGCGGACGAGGCGGGCGCGACAACGGCCGGAATACCCGCGGGAACCGACGCAACGACGCGAACGAGACGATGGTGATAACGAGCGACCTGACGAGCTGGGACCAGACGGAGCGCAGGACGGCGAACCGAGGCAGAGGCGGGAGCAGAGGCCGAAGGAGCGATCGCGAGCCCGAGCTGGTGATGCCGTCGGCGTGGAACGATGCGGGGAACGGGCGTGGGAGGCGGAGGAACAACGGGGGCGAGGAGTGGAGGAGAGAGGGAGAGGGAGCGAGGAATTGGGACGGGCCCAATAGCGATGTGAGTTGGGACGGTCGGTACAACAACAGGAAGGAGCGCGCGTTTGAGGACAACCGCGGGAGCGCGAGGAAGGAGCCGGGCTTCTTTGCGTCGGGTCGCAAGCCCGTGCGCGAGATCCAGGAGTTCCATCCCAAAGACGGCGGCGACAGTGGTCTGCCCTATCAGCCCTACCAGCCCTACCAGCAGTATCAGATGCCGTACCAGCCCTACCAGCCTTATCAGATGCCCTATCAACCCTACCAGCCCTACCAGCCTCCGTACCAGCCTTATCAACCCTACCAGCCCTACCAGCAGTACCAGATGCCGTACCAGCCGTACCAGCCGCTGCTGCAGGAGAGCGAGAACGGTCTGTTGGTGGAGGACCTGAACGTGCAGTGCAACGAGGCCATGGTGCGCAGCATCTTCCGCACCTTCGGTCCGATCCAGCGCGTGCAGTTTGTGGACAGCAGCGTGGTGTGGGGGATGATGCGCGGCGTGAGGGATAGAGCGGTGTACTTCGTGCGGACGGCGGACGCGATGACGGCGAAGAAGGCGATGAACGGACAGGAGATCGAGGGCTCGAAGATTCGCATCAGCGTGCTGGTGAAGAACGGCGGCGAGGCGGACGAGAAGCCGCAGAAGCAGACCACGCTGTAGGAGCGAGATGACGGACTGAGGGGTAGAGACGGCGTGGCGAAGCAGGCGGTGAAGGAGTACCACAAGAAGTACATCAACTCGCTCATCGGTGCTGGCGAGCCGCCGTATCAGACGTACGCGAACGCTCCGGCGATGGGGTCGGAGTCGTTCCCGCAGAGCGGCAGTGAGAATGCGGGTTGTGGGAGAAGCGAGGAGGTGTGAGGCGTAGATCAGCGTCCGGCTGCCTCGATGCCCGTGACGGACGAGCAGAACACCGTCTTTGAGGTGCGCAGAGGCGCCATCAAGGAGACGGCGCAGCCCGTGGAGGAGGCGGTCGAGCGGATCGCTCCGGTGCAGGTGCCTCAGGTGCCTCAGCAGGTGTCTCAGATGTCGCAGCAGGTGCCTCAGGTGCCTCAGCAGGTGCCTCAGGTGCCTCAGCAGGTGCCCCAAAACCTTCAACAGATGCCTCAGATATCGCAGCAGGTGCTTCAGAATACTCAGCAGATACCTCAGCAGACGACAACACAGCAAATAGCAACCCAACAGACAACTCAAAACCCTCAAGCCACTTCTGTAACGGAATCGTTGGAGCAGGACGCGGCGGTGGAGGAATGCATTCAGAAGATCCAGGAAGTGGTAGCCGTTCATCCACTACTGTGAGAATAGATGGATTCGCTGGGAGGCGTCGCGATTGAGTCTCTGGATGGGTTGGACGAGGAGGAGAAGAACGAGTACTTGAAGGAGTTTTTGCTGCCCATCATCGCCTCTGTTGACGAGGAGAACGCGTCAGCGATTACGGAGGAGATGTTGAAGGTGGACGAGGAGAGCATTGTTCACGCGATCAATGATGCGGACATCATGTTCGACGCGATTTCAGATATAAGGGACCGATTAGGGTTGTATCGCTGTTTGTTGTAGAATTCTTTTCCCTCCAAGTGGAAAGAGGAGGATGTTCGCCACTTCGTATTATGTCCCACTTCCAACGCCTATTCAGTGACATAGGCAGAGCGTGGGACCTTGGCGCGGATGATCCTGATTCCGTTCTCTATATCGTTAACGAAGTGAGGAACTCTCTCCAAAAGAGTGATTGCGTATTACAAGATAAAGAAAGGAGCGATATCGTCGAAGAACTCTGCGATGTGACAATCCAGCTGCTCCAGCAACGTCAGTCCTCCTCGTTTAGTGCACAAATGAGTGCAGAGTCGCTGTCGATTTCAAAGCGGATCCCCGCAAAGCAAGGTGCGTCTATACACGAGTTGTGACTGTGTAGGGTCTGTATCAAAGAGAGTGCGCCTCGGTGGAAGTGCCTCGAGTACCCCCTGCTCGGAGGTGCAACGTGATGAGCAATTCCGCGTCAACTGGCAGGATATCGTGGGCCAGGACGATGCGAAGAGGGCTCTGTACGAGAGCTGCATCCTCCCCACACTGCTTCCCTCTTCCCTGTTCGTGGGGAGTCGACAGTTGTGCACCACGATCCTTCTCTATGGTCCTCCTGGAACAGGAAAGACAACGCTCGTCCGCGCAGTGGCAAATGAGAGTCGTACGGTTTCGTAGAAGCATTGAGTGTAGACAACTACCTGTTGGAACTGTCTCCGTCATCTTGCCTATCGAAATGGGCCGGAGAGGCAGAGCGACGCATCCAAGCCTTCTTCATGGAGGCGAAACGCCGATCTCCTTCCATCCTCTTCCTCGACGAGTTTGACGCGCTGGCAATGAAGCGAGAGAGCGCAGAAGACGTTGGCGCACGAAGAGTGCTAAGCGAGCTGCTGATTCAGCTGACATCCATACAGGCAAGCGATCGGATCACCATCATTGCGTCGACAAACCGCGTGAGCGATCTCGATCCGGCGGTGGTGCGGAGATTCCAAAAGATGGTGGAGGTTCCATTGCCGTCGATGGAGGAGAGGGAGAGGATCATTCAGAAGGGACTGTGTGGCATCACGCACCAGCTGTCTCCGGAGGACTTCCATTTCCTGAGTGAATCGACCCAGGGATGGTCGGGGTCTCTTCTTCAGGTTTCCATGGCGCGGTTGTTTGACGGACTAGAATCTCACTCGCGAAGCTGTCATGATGCCCGTGCTCGAAGCCTCCCAATTGCTGCTGTCCAATGCGCCGTCATCCGCGCTCGACCTCAGCGTTTCTTCGCACCGATGCACTCCTTCGTCAAGCGATACGACGGAAATGATGGAGGGCTCGTGCGACAGACAGATGAAGGATAGCGTGCTGGATATTCGTCCGGTGCGGATCGGCGACTTCGAGGAGGCGTTGGCGAATCTTCAGATCCGAAGATCTCTGGAAGGGGGCAGCCATTCCCCACTCTTTCTTGTTTCTTCCTAACAAACTGCCTGTAAGTGGTGTGCGTGCGATTGCTGTTCTCGTGAATACTCGACACGATGCAGAGGTCAGAGGAATTGACGATCTGAAAGAGAGTCGAGTGAAATGAAAACGGTGGCTGGAATTTGAGTGACCGATGATATCCATTAGTTTGTCTGATGCTTTCCGAAGCAAATGATCCGAGGAGAGTGCACCTCCATTCCTTCCTTCTATGCGTGGCGAAACGCGATAGAAAACGGAGAGTACTCACATATGTGTAGGAAACAGGGAAACGTACAAGTCTCAATGAGAACGGTTCCACTGACTGAGGAAGAAGCCGACTCCCATCATAGCAATAGACCAAACAATAATTAACAAAATGGAGATAGGACGCGTGGAATTAGAGGTGCTCTTCACAACTCCCTACGCGCTTGAGACTATTGTCATTGCATACAGTAGGGCATTCGTGAACAGGCTCGCTCTCGCTGTTGGCAGAAGAGGGGTTGAGCATCTCCTCCTGAGGCTGCGAATCCAGTGAACGTTAAGCACTCCAAGAAAGCGGTATGAGGATATGTTTATATACGACAGCAATGCGGGACTTCGTCACCTCTTCCGGTTCCACATTCATCGTGTCGATGGTCTCTTCTCTCGAGTTGTCGATGGACTGGAACGCGTGCATCTTCTCGTTTGCTTTGAACTACGCATGAGCCAAAAGAGGGAATCGGACCCTCTTCCGGATAATGTCGCACAAATCGTTCGGTCTGTTGGAGGCCATGTCGGAGAAGACGTTCGACACCCTCATCGCGAGGATCTCAATCTTGTCCCTAGTTCTAACCCTTCTGCACAAGCAACGACCTTGAGGGCAACTCCCTTTTCAGCAAATCCTCCTTCACGTTCTTCTTTAAGTTGACTAGGGATCAATCGCCAAAGCAAATGCTACAACGCACGACGGAGGATCCGTTCGGCTCGAGGAAGAATTTGGTGGGACGCACTGTGAATTTTACTTTTGAATTCGTCCGGATCGAGAAAATCAGCTAGACTCAACGCCAGACAAGAACGGAATACATTATTGTCACTCGTGTTGCGGATCGTCAAGAAATCCTCGCAATCATCGTCAGCATTCACTAAGCATCAGCGGTTTCGGGAACACAGAAATACAGTCAAAGAGAATCCTCTCTTTCTCTTCCATAGAGAATGTGGCCATCTCAAACGCACAACCTTGAATCGGAATAAGAACGACGCTTTGGAATCCGAGGCATCCCCACTATTCGAGCGGATGGGGGTCCCGAAACCGCGTCCTTTTCCGACGCCATCGAGCAAGCAAATCGTTCGGAATTCGGGCACGGTTTAGAAAGCGCACCCGCATATCCAACTGGAAGCGAAGACGATGCTCTCTTTGTGGTTTGAAACGGAGTGGACTTAGCGCGTAGGAAACGAGCGAAAGCGATTGTATTCCCTTCCTTTGTGTGCAGCGTTGTACTGTAGCGCGTTGCGTGGTGCGTTCACTGTAGAATAACGCTGAGCTGCTTCTATGTGAATAAGGTGTATGACAAGGAGCCCAGCACGATTGTGATTCTTGTATGCGAATAATCACCGTATAGCCCTGGTTCACAGGTCCGCTGTATAGAGACGGAAAGAAGCTGTACATTCCCGGAAGTGTGCCCGAGAGTCCTCTGCTGCAAAAGCGAGCAGCCGAGTACAAGGTGCAAGAGCTCGTGATGGGAGTGGAAGACAGTCAGCGCCCCTACAACAGTGCCTCGTTGTCAGTGTCGGTTCCGAACAAAGAAATGAACCAGAAGCGCGCCATTCCCGTGGAGAAGGTGCAGATTCGCAAAATGGACGCAGTGCGCTCCGATGAGAGCGTCGCGGAGACAACGAGCGACAAGGACCTCGAATTTGTGCTCATCACGAACTTCGAGGAGCGCAAGTCGTCCATCTACAACCTGAAAACGGAAGTGAAGACTCCCGTGACCGTCTGTGCCGAGACGGTGAAGCAGTACTTCGGCAATGTCGGAGTCCATCCGTCCGACGTCACGATGACGTTGCAGGGAACGTAGATGTCGCCCCAAAGCATGATGCGTAGTCTGGTCCGTTTCAGCTATTACGCGATGTTTTTGAGGAAGTGGGGCGGGTCTCGTCTTCGTTTCTGTGTTACGTGTAGTCCAATCTCGGCCGTGATCTGGATCAAGGAATCGGAGCTCGCCGCCACTCTCAACACGATCAAGGCGTCCAACTTCCCTCGCCGACTGATCCTGAACCTGGTTGTGAACGACGAGGAGAACTACCCCATCAATTACCTCCGCAATCTCGGTATCCCAGAAACCCTCTCGTTACGGAATAGCGATTGCCCCCGTGACGACGACGCACTTCTTCCTCGCGGACATGGACATTTGGCCCACGCGTAGGCATTTCGCGGGAGTTTCATCATAGCGACGTTGTACAGCACGGTCATTTCGATTCTGAACGCAGTTCCTTCCGATTCGTATTCGGGACCGAATAACCTCAATCCGGCTCTGATTCACGATGTCGCGAATCGGGACACCTCCGCCATTATTGTCCCAGTGTACGAGTACACCAAGGCGTGTTCCAGTTTCACCAACTGCGTGAAAGAGTGAGTTCGTGTCGCGATGCTCATCATCAGACGAGAGAACCGAATTCCCGCGGAAAAGACGCACTTGCAAAAGTGCCTCCGCCGGAAGGTGTGTCGCGAGTTCCGCGAGGGCCAGAACCTGCACAACTACTACTTCGCCGACTGGCTGAACGCGAGCTTCGCACAGCCGCTGGTGAAGGTGCGTTGTTTCGTGAAGGACAAGCAGGAGCCGTGGGCGCGTGGGCGTGGTGTGACGGGTAGCTATCTGATCGTCCGTCGCTCGGCGTCGCTTCCGCGCTTCGACGAGCGGTTTGTGAACTACGGGTACAACAAGGTGCAGTGGGTGGCGAACCTGCGTTACGAGGGCTATCGCTTCTACGTGTTGGGCACGGACTTCGCGATGGACGTGGCGCATCCGCGGTGGGAGAGGAGGGAGATGGTGACGCGTAGATCCAAACTGCAGGTGTCGTTTTTGAATACGATGCGCGAGAAGCACGTGATCATGAACCAGGACCTGTACGCTTCGTTTTTGAACGGCTTGCTGAAGAGCAGGAAGAGTGTGACCAGGACGTGTGGAAGGGGCGGCGTGGAGGTGGAGCTCGATGCCTCGATCGACTTTTGACCTGTTTCTTACAAACACTCCATCGTTTTCGCTTTTCGCAGTTGTCGCACGGGATGTTGTCCTTCTCGTCGCACAGTCGACTCCGCGAGGTGCGTTCTCCGAAGTGCTCCACCAGCAGGTTGCGTCGACACCGCTCCTTCTCCTCGCAGTACTCCCGCATGCGGTCCAGCGCGTCCACCTGCCGCTGGTACGACGCTCGCGACGTGTGGAGTTCGCGCGACGACAGCGCCAGCAACTGCTTGACTCGCGAGTAGTCGCTCTTTCTATAGTACAATCGGCACAGCGCCGGCTTGCCGTCTCGCCCTGCCTACACCTAACCCACACTCGCCGCGCCCACGCGTCCCGCCTCCTGGTAGTAGCCCTCCATCGACTTGGACAAGCACGCGTGGAAGACGAACCGCACGTTCTCCTTGTCGATGCCCATACCATAGGCGATGGTGGCGCACACCACCTTCGTGAGACCCTCACTCCACTCCCGCTGCACCTGAATGCGCTACGCCTCACACCGCTTCTTCGCAACCACCTGTGCACTGGTCAGACCCGCGTGGTAGAACGCGCACGCAACGCCCTGCTCCTTCAGGTCCGCGCACAGGTTCTCTACGCATCACGCGCTCCCACAACACACACCCGCGTCCTGCCGCGACAACACGTAAATGATCCCGCTCTCGCTCTGATGACTCTTCAAATACTCCACGATTTCCTCGATGAACGTGTGCCGTTTCTTCTTCACTCCCTCCTTCTCGTCCTGCTTCTTCAGACGATCCACCTCCTTCTTCGTCAGCTTCTCGCACACCTCGTAACGCAGGTTCGGGCGGTTGAATGTCTATTCTTCATCACCCCACACCACCCCCACTCTTTGAAACTTCCGCACATTCCGAAAGTGGAGGAGTTTCACGCAGTCGTTGTACACCTCTTCCGTCGCCGTGGCGGTGAGAGCCATTATCGGGACACTACGCCTCAAATGCCTCCAAATGCCCCACTCCGGAAACTCCTTGCGAATCGAGGAGAGATTTCGGTACGCGGGTCTGAAGTCGTGCCCCCACGTGCTAATGCAATGCGCTTCGTCCACCACAAATCGGGCCAAATTTCCCTATTCCATAAACAAGGCCGATTTCAGAGACATCGCGATGGAGACGGTGGAGGAGGAGTTGGAGACGGGAGTTCAGCTCGAACAACTCGGGTGTGAGGTAGAGGAGTTTCAGACACGGCGGATTGGCTTCGGTGCTGGAGCCGAGCTCCTGGTACACCTTGTCTTTCACAGAGCGTGGCTGCGCGTGAGACGAAACAACGAACCGTACACAGTCGCCACTCAAGTACGCACACGGAATGCCGCCGCAGGGGCGTTTCAAGAGCGATTCGATCTGGTCCTGAAGGAGGGAAAGAAGAGGACAGAAGACGATGGTGACGCCCTTGGAGAGGACGGCGGGAACTTGGAAGCACAGACTCTTCCCGCCACCCGTGCACTTCAGCACGAACACGTCGTGTCCCGCGATGGCGGAGGCGACGATTTCGCGTTGGTCGTCGCGGTAGGAGGGGTATTGGAACACGTAGCGGAGCGCGAAGTCTAGGTGTGAGGAGGGGACGAGTGTTTCACCGATGGGGTGCATCGCTCTGAAGTCGGTTGCGACTTGGGGGAGCGAGGGGGTGCTGGTGTTGGGGGAGGTGACGTCGAGCACGCTTTGGTTGAGAGAGGAACGCCAGTCGTGGGAGGGGAGTGTGTTGAATTGAGAGGGGTGTGTGTTGAATTGAGAGGGGAGTGTGTTGAACTGAGAAGGAGGCATATCATACGGAGAAGGAGGTATATTAAACTGAGAAGGAGGCACATTAAACTGAGAAGGAGGCACATTAAACTGAGAAGGAGGCATGCTTGCTTGAGAAGGAATACGATTCAATTGCGAGGGAGACGCATTCATCTCAGAAGACGCTCCCTGCGAAAAGGCCAACTGCAGGTACTCTCTGAACTCGTGCATCGTCAGCGGCTGTGGGAGAGTCTGAATACACAGGGGAGTGTACACGATATTAGGACAATTCTGGAGAATTTCGAATTTGGTGATGGAAACGAGTCCAATGTTGACGCGATGAACGGCATACATCCTAATCCGAATCACATCGCCCGCCGAAATGGCTCGAATGGACTTCTGGATGTTGTGCACTGTCATTACAAAGTTATCGGCATATCGCTCGCCATCCCATATGAAGAGTCTACGGATTACGCGCGCCTTTGCTCCTTTACTTGTACAATTTGCTCTGCAGTATATTACTCGGCACTCTGATTTCCATGACCTACAAATAAGCGAGAGTGTTCTTCATCACCTGGATCGTGTAGTCGCACGCAGTCACCATTCCCAATGGACTGTTCTGCATCGCGTCGATGCACCGACGCGTCAGTTCCATTGTTCAGATTTGAGGCGGGAAGACTATGCCTTTTTCGTCGAGTGCGCGGTTGCTGCTCCCAAATTCAAATCGGGGAGGAGTGATGATTCGTAAGCAGTCGGGGCGAAACGCGTCTATGAGGAACGGCTCACTGCGCTGTGTTCGATATGCGTGGGACAGGAGACGGAGTGGTCCAATCTGACGAACACCCAAAACTCAAAAGCGGTACCGATATCGAAACCGCGAGGAAGAAGCAGAGGGAAACACCGAAATCGGGACCTGGCGGACGATAACACATTTCTCACCTAGTACGTTAGTCATTCATCTATCAAAAAGGGAGTGATCGCGATATTTCATAATGGAAGGAGTCAAATGCGTTACTGTGGGGTGGGATCTGTGAATAGGGTTTATGGATAGTGATGGTACTGTTGGTAAGACGTGTATGCTTATTTCCTATGCTACGGATACCTTCCCTAGTGATTATGTGCCGACAGGTAATTTGGTTCATTCCTTGCGCAAACGATAGTGTTCGATAACTACCAGGCGTCGGTGATGGTAGATAAGAAGCCCATCAGCCTGGGCTTGTGGGATACTGCTGGTGGGCGTTCCGCGGCGCCGTAATTCGTAGGACAGGAGGATTACGATCGTCTTCGTCCTTTGAGCTATCCCCGCACTGACGTTTTCCTGTTGTGTTTCGCTATTGATAAGTAAGGCTGCGTGAGCGTCCTCACGAGTAGTCCTGTGTCGTTTGAAAACATCGAGAAGAAGGTGACTCCTCGGCCGTGCGTTGATGTGTAGTGGCACCCCGAAATCAGTCACCACTGGCAGAATACAAAGATTCCCGTTCCCTGCATTTTAGTTGGCTTGAAGGCGGATCTCCGCAACGATGCGGAGACCGTGAAGGAGTTGGCGAAGAAGAACACTGAACCTATTTCCATCGCGCAGGGCGAGAAGCTCGCTGCGCGCATTCAGGCAGATTGCTATATGGAGTGCTCCGCAAAGACCCAGGTGGGACTGAAGGAGGTGTTTGACAGAGCGATCAAGATCGCGCTGAATAACAAGTCCGCGAGTGCTTCTGCCGATAGAAAAGGATGTGGTTGCTGTATTATGTAGTTTGTATGTTCTGTCCTCTTTGCTACAAACACACCACGACTGCAGCTTCTCGAACAGAGTACTTTGCAGCAATAGGGGAGATAGCACTTCCGTAACGAAATCAGACCACTCCGGGTCTTTACCTAAAACCGAGCGCACTCGCTCGTTCTCTCCACAATTTTGGACCCGTTCCGCAATTTGCATCAACACCCCAACGTACCCCACCTGCATCTGCCTTCCCTTTCTCACACTCGCGGCAACCACGTCCTGGATTCTCAGGTCCTCGAAGAAATAGAGAAGGAACTCGGAGTCCTCGCAGGAAAGCGCGTAGGAGAAGAACGCCACACAGTTGCTGTGCAACGCCGAGTTCCACGGGAACGCCTGCATCAACTCCTACGCGTGACCCCACACTTTCGACCCCACGAGGAGCAGCATCGGAATCCCACACGTCTTCACTACGCTCTTCACCTCGTCGCCACCAACACTCATCATCGTGGCACACAGCGAGACGAGTTGCACTCGCGCACACCCACACCGATTCACCACGCACGCGTTGGACGGGTTCTTCCTCTCTCGTTCCAGACACCGCGACTACATGTGACAGCGAGGTGTATCGCGCACGGGCGGAGTGCGCAGATAGGTGGCGACGATTGACATGTTGTCAAGCACTAGCCGAATCAGCTGATTGGACGGGTCTGCTTTGACGCGCAGGATGTATTCCTCGACGGCTCGTAGCGAGGATGCTAAAACGGAGGGGTAGCACAACATGTCTTCCAACGCCTCCTGATCCTGCGCGGCGACGGCAAATCCCTCGTAGTACGTCGGCACTGGCGATTCGACCCTACCCGTCAACCGAACACCAGAACCCGACTGCATGACGCTTCGATACAACTCGTCGAGAGCGTGAAGCACCACACAGAACGCGTGTCGCTGCTCCTGACACTCCCTCGCCTCGTAGTCAATGCTATCCTGTCAGTCTTTACCTCGTCAGCCACCTCGTGTCCACCGAAACGACGATGTTGCACTCGCTCATTGTTGACAGACGGCGGAATGGCTTCGCTTGCTGGGACGTCATCAGCACTCCCGATATATCGATTTCCTTCATGTTTAGCGCGCTCTCTACGAGTAAGTGGACGCGCTCTGCGAAACCCAGGAAATCGGCAACCACGGGAAGACAGTTGTGGGTGATGTGATTCCCCGAAAGGTCGAGAGAGGTGAGGCGGTCGCAGTCTTGAAGAAAGAACAGCAAATGACGCAGCCCCTCGTCATCAATGGCGTTGTTGCGAAGACTGAGGGAGAGGAGCGACTTCGACTGCGAGATCCTGCCGAAAGCGGGCACGTCACTGTCACAGAAGCTAGGAATGACTCCCTTCCCTCATTCGGACGAGGTGTTGTCCAACACGAGTGTGGATAATCCGCAATGAATCGCAGTGTCTGCGATCAGAGCAAACGAATCCTCGCTGATGGCGTTGCCCCTAGCACGATGAAAGAGGGCGGCAAGCCGTACGATAGATCGAGTGACGAGACGGCCGATCCGGATTGGATGCACTCGCATATCGTCTGAATTCCTTCGGGCGGGAGCTAGAATCACAGAGACGACAGGGGACCCACCGATGCGCTCTGAATCACCACCTGCGTACAGGAAGGATGCTCCCGCAAATAGTTGCACACTGCTTCCACATCCCCCTCTGTTAACGAAATATCTACGCGGAATGACCCACGTGGCTGAATAATTACTGGACAGCGAAAAGGATTCGTCAGATATCGTCGCCCTTGACAGCACATCCTCCGTCCTCTCTTTCGTCTACCGAATAAGCGTCTGGTTTGCTGGACCAATCCTACATCCATGGTGGAAAGAATGGGGTCTCCGCTTCTTGATTATGCCAAACAAAGACATCTCCCTATTCCATTGGAGACTCGGACTGCTCGTTTTGGATTCGCCTTGTGTGAGTTGAAGTATTTTTCTCCCTCTTCGACAAATCGCCTCCCTCTCCTTTCCTAGCATTCCGAATGAAGAATCGAATTATCACACATCTGTACATTGTATGTTTGGCGCTCTGTTGTGCCTATGCTTGCTATTACGCAATCGCACGGAAGGAGGGTTTCGTTTGGTTTTCGTTCTGACTTGTAGTCTTACAGAGCAACACCTATGAAGATCCGTCTATCTGTACCGGGTTATCTGCTCGTGTAATGGATAGTGTGTAGCGGGTTCGATTTGCACATTGAGGAGAGCAACAACATGCTTAGCGGGAGGGTTGCGAACGATTCTCTCATCATCATCGTGCTGCTGTCCAAATCCACTGCTCCGGTGACCATAAAGGACGTGCTGGATAACGGCGATATTGTGGGACGGTTTGGCTACGGGGAGAGATGGTCCTATCGAACGGACGGGTACAGTGAGAGCGATGGCACGCTGTACGTTCTGGGTGTTTCACTTTTGCATTCCTGCACTTCCAGCATTTACCAGTTCAAACCGTCCGCTGCAAACAGTACGCATAGTTGTCTTATTTCTCTTTGTAGTTGATTCCAAGGAGGCTTGCGCTTCCAGCTTGGACGTCGCCATTCTTCACGGTGGGTCTTTGCGTTTCTTGACGAGCGTAGATCGAGTCGTCGTGCATTATCCCTGCGCTGATGATGTTGCCTATTCCGTTGCCTCGTCCTCTTTCCGCTGCGACCGATACGTGTACTTCGCCAACGAACCCATCGTGTGCGAATCGCTCCGTGCGTGCGTGATTCGTAGAATGGAGAGCTCTTCCTTTCTGTCCCTTCCCATTTCTGCCGCAAACTTTACGAGGAAGGGGATTTGCATCCGAGCGACGTGTGGCACGTGCACGAGCGATTCTCTGCTCATCACCTCTTCCATGCTTCCGCCTCCCAGTATTTCTTGTTGTGCAATTGAACCGCAGGAAACAACGGGAGTTCCCTCGCCAGACAGCTTCACATGACGGCGCAGAATCGGAGCCAGCATTACACCATTTCTGCCAAGATACACCACTCCTTCTCCTACCAGACCTACGAGCCGATTGAGAGGAAGAGCCGTGAGTGTCGTGTGCGATGATCATCAACAGACTACTCGAGTTGCCGGGGATCGATGGACGATCCGCTCGAGATCGTGTCGCTGAAGACGATATCCCGCGTTCTCTTTCTGAAGGTGAAGGTGAATGCGTACCACTCTCATCTGTACTACCTCATTCTTCCGGACGGGTATAAGACGAAGACGATTCGCGACGTCGATGTTGCGAAGTACGGGAAGCTGGCGGGACGGTGCGATGAGGAGATCGTGACCATAGCGACGACGGACTACTTCGAGTACTCTTGGAACGTTGCCTACTTTGCGATTGTGTCTGGGTCGTGTGTGATGCGCATGGTAAAACGGCGCTTTATCCCCTGGGCGTGTTTGTTTCAGTTCTCGTTTATGGAAGGCAAGTTCAATTCGTATGTGGAGGCCTTCTACCTGGCCCTCTCCGACGAAGAGTTTGACAAAGCGAGACAGCAGATAGACCTGATGAAGAAGTGGTACACGGCCTATCTCCGTTGCATTGACGGGCTGGACGGATCCGAGGCCGTGGCGAAAATGAAGGAAAATAGCCCGCTTTTGCAGCAAGTGGGTGCGGATTGTCTTGTTCATGTCTCAGATGCTGAATCACTGCGAGAAGCGTCTCTCCGATGCAGTTTTCGCGAAGTACCGGGAGTATATCCGCAAGATGGTGTGCTTTCCTTCAGACTTCTGGGGTACGCGCTTCTTTTGCCACTTCATGGTAGACACATGCGAGGAGAACCATTTGAAGGATAGCGTCGTTCACTTCTTCACACACGACGGTCTTCTTCAAGTCCGGAGTCTCATCGAGGAGTGCACGCACCGCGAAATGGAGGCAGTGGACGCGTCACAAGCGATCGATGGGGCTCAGATCGACTTGTCGGGATTCATCGTGAAGGACTTGTCTGCGTTCTGCTCCTGCTCTAACTACGTATTTCTGATTGTATACAGTCACGTGCAGGTCGTCCATCTCGTTTCTCTGTGCACTCAGTCTCCCTATCGCTCGTCCCTGGAGCCGTTCCTTTCGGTATCCGTGTGTTGCATTCCTAACGTCAAGCAAGTGCATTCCCTATTGATGAGCGCCTACCACACCTTCGAGAAGTGCATCTTGGCATTGACGACGGTTCAGCATTGCGAGAGCATCATGCAGCAGTGGAACGCATATCTGCCAACAGCGTAGTCGTTGCAGTCTGCGTTGAGTGTGTAGCATGAGCGAATGCAGCCTCCTTCAGTTCCAAGCGGAAATGCAGATACCCGTCGAGGATCTCCAGGAAATGGCTTCTCTCTTGTCATTGCTGTCGTCCTTTCTGCACAGCGTGAGCCAGGTGGAGTCCTTCGTGAATCACGACTCGCCGTCCTTTCCCTCCATTGCCGCTTTGTTCAGACGACTGGACACGAGCTACACTCAGATCTGTCTCTATTCTCTTCTCGAGTCTGATCATCACGTCCGCTCGCCATCACGCCCTCATTCGTAGACAACCTTCCTCTCGAGTCCGGCTCTCACAGACGACGTTTTCTACCTCCTCCGCGAGTCGATCAAGCGCCAGAGCATCGCCCAGCAGCAGGTCGATGTGAGTTCGTTTCTCTCTTCGTTCCTTCTTCCGTACGAGGACGCCGTGCTGAACCGCCTGCCGCGCGAGCGAGAGGAGGAGGAGTGGCTGCGCGTGAATTCCCACATGCTTGTCGCCTTCGACGGGTACCGATTGAAATGGGGCATAATCGCTAGCATGTCCCTATTCTGCCACTACCTGCGGGAAATGAGCGAGCAGTTGAAGTCCGGCGATTTGGAGGGAATTGTCGCTCACGTGGAGGTACCCTTTCCCTCCAAGCTCAATTCTAGACCCAAATCCAGTCGCTCCAGCAGGACATCCTCGTGACAGCGCAAGGTGCCGTCGCAGCCATAGTTGACGCAGACTGGAGATGGCGGGAGTTTCAGCTGACGCCCGAGGCGTACGATTCCCTCCTTCTGGAGCCGGTCGCATTTCCCGCCATTTCTTCGTTGGCGTGTGCCATCGTGACAACGGAGGAGGCGACGACGCGCCTGAACCAGTCCGCGTGCGCGCTGTACTGCGACGCTGTCATCGAGTGCCTCAAACAGAAGCGATTCACGGAGTGCGGTGGTCTGTGGCTGAAGAAGGTGGTGAGAGAGGCTCAGGAGGTGTTGGTGAAGGTGCTGGGCGATGAAGTGTACGGACTGCTGGAGATGCGAAAGCTGCGGCTGTTTGCGATTCTCGTTAGTCTGCCGATCGATGTGCTGGATGTGTCCAGCGTGTGTGCTTCTGCCCAGATTGAGTTGCCGGAAGAGGAATTGTCTTGTATTCTGTCCCTGCGCGTGAGTGATGTACAATAGCGGTGTTTGTTGACGTTCCTGTCCGCAGTTACGGCAAATTGTTGATGAGATCACGAGCACTGCATCTGTGAAAGCAAGAGTGTTACACCATTTCTAACACACCATGAAGACAACACTCCTACTAATAGGAAACGAAGTGAACACCCTTCCTCCCAACAAACAACGGAAAAGTACATTAAACAGAACCATCCGCGCGCTTCTTCACAACGGTAATACCCATCGACTTGGTGGAATTGATAATCTGCGACACAATACTCTGGAGAGGGATGCTTTGCAGATTGGGGTCCTTTTGCTTCACCTTGGCAATCTCGTAGATTTGCTTCAGGGTCACCTCTCCCACGTTCACGTGACCCGGCTCGGAGCTAACCGTCATTTCCAGCGCCCAATCCCCACCTGCACTTCTCAACTCCGGCGCAGCGCTTGATAAACCACGACGTTTGCGGCGACTTCGTGTCGAAGTGGTAGGAGTGATCGGAGAAGGCGGTGAGAGTGAGCTGGATGGGAACGCCAGCAACGTACTGCGAAGTGGCGGCGTTCACCTCCTTGCAGAAGTCTCTCATATTGATGCCCAGGGGACCGAGAGCCTACAGGGTGAACAGAGCCGGAATGAGCAAACTTGACCAATTGCAGCCGACGGCTTTGCCTGCTGTGCCGCGATGCGAAGCCGAATACAAGCAGTCATGACAGGTTTCGACATGGTGATGGGAACGCTCGATGACTTCTATTTCTCTAGGCAAAGGAGTGACAGAAGTACCCCCGATTTGGTGCATGGAGTCACGTGGAGGGCAATTCGTGGGGAGAGTGGGATCGATGGCATCGGATTACGCGACTATCGTGTCGTAAATGGAGGATTACAGCAAGGTGGTGAAAACGAAGCTCAAATTCAAGGGGAATGTGCTGCCGACGAAGGAGAAGTCGTCCAAGTCGCTGCGTGATTGCGGTGTCACGGCTTAGAAAGAAGAAATCACACAAGGACAAATTGGAAAAGCTAATCGTGAAACCCGGGGAAGAAAAGGACTATCATTCCGTGAAAGAGCCGGAGGACACGCGGACGGACGCGGAAAAGCGCTTCGACGAACATCTGAAACAGAAGGTGTGGATTACGGGGAGTGCTTAGCGTATAGGAAAAGGACTTCATTCAAAAGCGTGCCAGAATGTCGTATCAGGACGTGATCGAGGTCATGGACTGCATTGGAAGTGATGGGTAGGAACTGAACTCAAAGCTGGAGAAGCTGACCGATCACAACGACATGCCTCGTATTGCCGCCGCCGGTCTAGGATAGTTGTTTCTCGTCTTTGTTCAACAAAGCCGACTACAAGAGAATGAGCGAGATCATAATGAATCCCATTCCGCAGAGAAAAGCAACTGTAGTGTAATTCTTCTCGGGGCTGAGGAGAATGCCCGTTGGAATCAACTCGAAAATGCAGATGTGCGTCATGATTCCTCCCGTGAAGCCGAACAGAAAGCCGAACACGTTCTCGCTCACGAACTGCTGCAGCACGAGCATGCACAGGAACGCGCCGAAGGGCTCGGCCAAGCCGGAGAAGAGGGACCACAAGAAGGCCCGATTTCTGGAGTTGGTGGCGTAGTAGACGGGAAGCGCGACGGACAGTCCCTCGGGGATGTTGTGCGTGGCGATTCCGATGGCGAGCGAGATGCCCACCACGGGGTTGTCGACGTATCCGATGAAGGTGACAATGCCCTCAGGGATGTTGTGCAGCGTGATCGCCACTGCAGACAGTACGCCCACCGTCTTCATTCGCGAGTTCATGTCCGTGTCGATGGAGACGGGGCTCTTGTCCTCGTCGTTCTCGTTGATCAGCGACTCGTTCTTCACCCGATCGTTGGGGTCTGTTGCCTTCTTCGCAGGACTGTGCGCATGCGGTAGAATACTGTCGTCGTCTGCACTGTGCTTGTACTCCTTCTTCAGGAGCGACTTTGTGTTCGCTACGCGTGATCTGAGAATGGCGTTCCCACCGATATTGCGGTTTCCAGCATGAACCGTTCTGCGGATCGTTTTCTCATCTCCCTGAGGAAGCTCGAACTCAACAGAGCTGCTCTTGTGGAGAATGCCTTCGAGGAGGAATGCAGTGAAGATCCCGCTAAAGAGACTCAGACAAGCATATAGCATGCTAGGATTGAGGAAGAGGAGAATAGGATACGCAATGTGCTCATTGGACGTTGCGTTGAGGAAGTGCTCTTTCGATTCGATGAATATCTCGGCAAAGGATAGGAATAACATGACGCCTAGAGCAATGACAGAGTGACACAATTCCGACCAGCCGAGAAACCGAGTGCGGCCGATAGGAAGGATTTGTTTGCCAGTTTGACGAGTCGCTTAAAGTACACGATGCTCCCTCCGAATGCCGTAGCGAGACCGGCAAGGAGAGACAGACTGATAGCGATCCAGCGCTAGGAGTGATTCGCAAAGCGTTCGAAACCCACTCTTGAAGCGACGCTGCTGCCCGATGAGAGGAGCACAGAAGCCATTTTTGAATTCGTGCAGGCAATTGGAGGAGAAAGCGGTTCATCCAATCAGGTGGTCTCATGTCCGATTCGTTATTCCATTCCGAGGAGGGCATTTGTGCTATCGATTTGGCTGCATCCGGCATGTATATTGTATGCAAAACGCTCCACGATCATCACACGGTTCACCCTAATGATCGATGGAATTGCGGAGAGTTGGGAGTGGGGGTGATGAGCTGAGTTGATATTATGTTGCGTGATACAATTTGAAATCCAAAGAAGGGTTTTGATCTGTAGCGAAGAAACGAAACGTTTAACACGAAGAGAGTGATTCCAACACTTAACTACAGAACGCTGACGTCGTTTCCGCCCTTCATTCTTCTCATGGAACAACACCAAGAAACGGAACCAACGAAAGAAGAGAATGAACGTAACACTATCTGTGTGATGCTGAGTGTGTAGTCGCGCAACTGTTGCTGATGTCGTGCTTCGGTTATCCGTAGTGGAGAGGTAGTGAACGTGCTACAGCAGAACATCGGAGCGGTATCAAACAACCTTCTGGTCGCGTATAAGAAGATGGCGGAGAGCATGGAGAACAACTTGAAGATGATGTCCAACATGAATAGAATGATGGAGTGCTTCGTTCTCCAGCACATAGACGCCAGTTGTTCCTGGGGCTGTCGTTCATGCTCTAGTTCCATCGATTTCTCGCAGCACGGACGACCGATTTGCCCTCGCTGTGCGTGTTATCAACAAGTCGAGCTTTCCGCTGAAGAAGATCCAACTCCGCGCCTCATTTGATGTTTGTGCGATGTTTGTGTGTTCCTCGTAGAAACGCAATGAAGACGATACAGATTGCGGTCTTTTCTTCCGTAATGACGACAGTCAGGGGTGGAGTTCGTGCTAGCGCCTTATTCCTAGCGAGTCTTCCTTCTCATCCGATCAGTTTGATTTGGGACCCGATGAGCACAAGGTGGTGGAGTGTTCCTTGTCGCTTCGCTCCCCGGTTTGCTTTATGTGCACGCGTGATCCATAGTGCAGTCTGAATCTTTGCGTGGCGCTGGCATCTCCAGGAACGGGGATAGAGATTTCGCGCGTGGTCCACAGCGCTGTTATGGTGCTGTAACGGGTTTGTTTCAAACAGAATCAAACTACGAACTGCTGATCAGTTCCTTCTCAAGTCCAATAAACGCGTTGCACTTGGGACAGAAGTGTCGACTACGATTGACTGGAGAGACCTGTACCCACGTTTTACCGTTCAGAATGAACGACATAAGATATACAATTCCAACGACCGTCACACCGCCAATACAAAACGCGATCTCAAATGTGGTGTTGACACCCAACACCACAAGGGTCAGTATGGACACGGTGAACAAGCCCACTGTAAACGGGAGACTATCCATCAGAGAGAGACGAGAAAAGCACATCCAACTCGTGATACTCTCGCGAACCACAGTGTTGATGGTCTCTTTGCACTTTGGGCATGTCATGTGCTTCGGTCTACACCGTTATAGCGAAATAGCACAGTTACCGTGTTCCTAGCACAGCCACTTTTCGCAGGGTTGACTTTGCATGCTTTCCCAGGAAAATCATCGGGTCTGCAATTCGGAGTGTCGCCAGATTCGATAGCAATTCCGAACTGGACGTTCGTCCCAGTCTTCCCGTATCTACGCATGACGACCGCTTTTGACAGTAACCCTCGTTTTCCAGCACCTTGCTCATGTGATTTCCCTCCACAACCGAAACGGCAGAATGATCATTGTTCGCATACTCCTTTAGCAGTGGATTTTGAATGACCTATTCCATAACGCAAGGCAGAGCTTCGGGGTACATTCTCCGCGCTTTCCATAGCAAAAGTGTGACAAGCGAGTTCACGTGGAAGTGGCACTTGGTTGTGCTTTATTCTTGAATGACTGCTCTGTCGTGGGGTCGGAGAGTCGTTTTACCAGGAAGTGGGATTGTGAAAGGAAGTGGGACTATTCCTTCTCTAGTATGCATAATGTTCACATGAAAAACGCAAGGAGAGCAAGCAATCACACCATGAGCACACATCACCCTCTCACTCAACACGTTTCAACAAAGGAGTGTATGTACGGGAAGAACGAAATACGCGTGTTTGATGTTCGTGTTTGTCCATGAAGAGTAATGAAATGAGTTTTGATACGTTGTACGCTGAAACGAAACAGATCCTGAACGTACTACTCATTCCAGCATTCAACCGTAGGACATTCAGTACGCAAAGAGTACGCACAATCCTTACGTTACTTCATACCAACACAACATGCAACTCCTTGTAGCCGAAGAGAAGATTCGGGAAATGTGGTCAATTCTGGTGTCCATGGCCATCACCAACACCAAAGAGTACGAGAGCCGCGTTCCCCTGGTGTACCAGTTGCTTTGCCAATGGCACCAGCTGCACGCGTTATGCGCGCGACGAGAATCAGAGACAAATGTGTACTGGGAGGAGATGGTTGATCATTCCTAGTCTGTTTCGCGAAGAAGAACTCCAACCACTTCCTGACAGCGAGATCCATTTTGCGACATGGAAGTGCAGAGTCCTCCTGTCTCTCTGTATTCTTGCCACTGCCTTCACTCTCTTCTTGTGCCTTAGCTATCTCTGCCCTGTTTCCGAACAAACACACCACTTCATCCATCGCTTCTTCAGGAACGCGTTTCTTCTACGCAGCAGCTCCGTGAACGCCTTCATGGGATCACTCTCTCCCAGCGCCTCCTTCACGGAAGCCTCGTTTATCTACGCTTCATCTTCACTCCCCGCAACACACTCTGAAGAACGGATTCACCAACTTCTCGTCGTGCAGGCAGGTCGGCGTGCTGGGCTTGCTGCGCGCCTTCAACAGCGTGTGCTTCACGCCCCAACGGAGGTTCTTCGCATCCGCGTTCTTCGGCTCGATGGTCAATGCAAAGCGCAGCATCTCCTCCCCGTTCTCGTGTCCGTGGAAAATGCACGTCTCATCGGGGTAGTTCATGAGCTTGTCGTATATGAGGGAGTACAAGGATTGAGCATTCTCCTCGGGGACGTAGCCCACACCACCCATACACACCGTATCGCCAGTGAACAGGAAGGGGAAGCCGTTCTCCTCGGTAAACTCATAGATGAGAGAATCGGGAGAATGACAAGGAGCGGCAATCACCTTGAACGAGATGTCATCCAACTCCACCGTGTCGCCGTCATTCAGCACCTTTTCCACTTCGGGATTCGACTAGACATGAGCAACAACGAAGACCCCCACGTCCTGATACGGTCCTCCGTACACGGGAACTCCCTTGTACTCCTTGATCAGTTCTCCAAGACCGAGGATGTGTTTCCTACGAATCAGGTGCCGCGGGAGTATTCACCTGTGATGATGTGTCGCCAGTATTCCCTTCAAGTTGTACTTGCAGGACTTGATTGCGTCGTCAGCATACTTCGGACTCACGGGGTCAATGACAAGGCAGTTGTTGCTCTTCATGTTGGACAGGACGTATGCTACGCTGTGACGAGGGCAAACTCAGAACGCACAGAAGTTGTCCCTCAGAACGGGAATCGTCAGCACGTTGTACTTCGTGGGAACGTCCGCCATTTTGGAGAACGGACGCACCGCCATGGAGCGTGCCGCCAGTCGACGAGGAATTGCGCAGAGCATAGTGTGTTTGTTGCATTGTCCTTCCTGAAACAGATCGACTCCATTGCACCACCGTCTTATCCTGATCGTTTAGAAGTGCTTTGCCTCCCCCTTCCTTGAGGTGTAGGGCGATGTTGGACTATGTGCTTAAGATTCTGCTCATCGCCTCTTCCATCAGCGTGCATTCCTTCCAAGGCATATTTACTTCCGTTGGCTTCACCGTCTCGCTGTTGACCCTTGTAGCTTTCAAGGGGCAGCAGCTCTGGATACGAGTTTTCCATATTCATGTCTTCCCTTCTGACGGAGGTAGAATTGGGTTGGTTGGGTTTACGGCGAAGTCGTTCAAGCTGGTCGTTTCCTTCGTTCTCTTCCACTTCCAACTTCTGCGAGGAACGGCAAAGCGCTACAGCTACAGTCTGCGGGACATCTTTCTGTGGAGCATTCCGGCGCTGCTCTACATGATTGCGAACAACCTGTATTTCGTGGTCATCAGCATATCGGACTCGCCCATCACGCAGCAGGTCTTCGGCTCGCTGGAGATCGTGGTGGTGGGATTGGCGAACGTGGTTGTGTTGAAGAAGGAGTTTGTCTGCTTCGTGCAGTTAAGAATAGGCTCTCGTCCGTGCAATGGGCCTCGCTCCTCCTCCTCACGAGCAGCGTCGCATCGATTCAAATCGCCAAGTCGGGAACGCAGCAGCTCTCCATTCCCTTCCTTCCCGCATTTTTGACAGTGCTTTCCTCCAGTCTGGCCGGCTTGGCGGGCGTCGTCATCGAGAAGCTGATGAAGGGCGTGAAGGGCGTGTCGATCTTTCAGCAGAACATCTGGCTGAACTTGTCGCTCTCTTTTCCCTCCTTCACGCCTAGCTGGGGCGCCATCTTCAACTTCATCTCCCTCTTCCTCGAGAACGGCGCGCAGTTCCCGCAGTACCTGTCTCTCCAGGCGTTCAACGGCTACGCCCTGCTGACGGTGGCGAAGTGAGCGAGTGTTGTGGTCGTGAGGAGTAGCACTGTGCTGATGGGGCTGATCACCGTGGGCATTCTGAAGTACCTGTCCTCCGTGGTGAAGTCCTTCACGTCGTCCGCGTCGCTCGTCATGACGTCCATTCTCTCCTCCTTCCTTCTGGACGTGGAGTTGAAATATCCTATTGAGAGCGTCGCGCGGTCCTTGACGCCACTGCCGCGTTTTATCTCGCCGTCGTCAATCTCTCGATCGCGATCTACCTCTACAAGACGTATGCGCCGCCGCCGAAGAAGAAGAAGGCTGTCGAGACTCCGGTGGAGACAGTGCCTGATGCGATTGGGGATTCCGAGGAGGAGATGGTTTTTGTGAGGTGAGTTGGGTATTCGGTGTGGGAGGGGTTTTGTTGTGATTGCAATGCTATTGTTGAGTGAACTGCTTTCATTGCGTTGTTTGATGGAGGTACTCTCAATCATCGTATTTGATGGAAATACTCTCAATCCGCCCGCTTAATGAACACACCCTCAACAACCGCACTTGATACAACAAACACCTCCCCCAAACACGTATGACAGAAAACGATAAACGACTAAACGAAAAAGTGTTCCCCGTAGGAAATGTAATCACGATCCTGCATGATTGCTTGCTTGTTGTTCTCAATAGCGCCCTGAATCTACAGGTGAGGGATCCCTCGCACTCTCACTCGCTCGTTGGTGAAATAGTACACGGCACGTCCAACGATCAAATCCATCGAGATGGGACCAAAAACGGCACTATCGGCGCCTCCATTCCTCGTCTCGGACGACACCCATACAAGGGGGTTCTGACCCTTGTCCTCAGGAGAGATGATTCGTCGCACCCTCCGCACAAGGAGTCGATTCCGATTCCAGGGATTCTCGCAAACCACCAAATCGCCCAGGAACACAGTGTCGGGAGACGGGTCTTGAATGTCGCGTGCCAGCAACTATGAATGATCAGAAGAAACGGGATTCACCCTCGTATCACCAAAACCACGGTAAAGAGACGGAAACGCACGCACGTTATTGAGTTTCACGATCGCAGGCCTCACCCACTTCATTCGGGAAGCTTGAACACAACAAGAATGAAGAGGGGCTGACCCTTTGTCCCTATTGTGCGATTTGGGCCGGAGTGAACCCGAACCCTGGAACGGCTGGATGTGAAGCGAATAGTGCGTCTTCGATAAACAAATGGAGAGCAACTCCATAAGAAAGAGCGAGTCATCAGCATAACCAGTCTGCAACAAACACTCTGCACACGACCTCCCTCGCTTCATAAGCACGAATACGCAAGGGTTATAAGTCACCGAGAACCTCTGATGTGAACTGCGCGAACTCGTCAGCCGTAGCAACGTCAGAAGATAAAAACGGGTGTTCGAGCAGCTGACTTGCCGTCCATCGATCTCCAGGCTTCGCGTGAGTCCTCCACCCCTCACCTACTCGAATCTGAAGACAGGCATCGCAGAAATCGATTAGGTCCGAGCTCCACAACTCAGGGTGCAGCACAGGGAAATGACAGTCCTGTTTTGCGATAGCGAAAGACGCCTACGATCAACCCCTTTCACAGCACCCACCTTTTCCCGCGAAAGCGAAAAAAACGGAGGTTCTCCATTCACAAGCTCAAGCAGCACAATCCCGAGACTCCAGATATCGGCAGCAAAGCAGTACAATTCTCCACGGACGACCTCGGGCGCCATCCAGTAGATTGATCCGACACAGGCGTGTCTCCAGGGAAGCTAGAGGTGACGGAGAGGACGTGCGCGTACAGACTCCGTGAGGCAAGTGGCGTACCCGAAATCGCCGAGTTTGACCACGCCGTCACAGATGAGCAGATTGTCCGTTTTGACATCGCGATGCAAAAAACCGTGCTTATGAATACAGTCCAGAGCCGAAGTGCAAGATTGAATAATATACCGGATCATTCGTTCCGGCATGGAGGCGCTGCGAGCCAGTACGGAGTACACGTCCACGCGCATTTCCTCCATGACTAACTACGTGTGAAGGGCGCGCAGAGGAGGTACATAAATGGAATCCTTACACCAAAAACAGTCAAAGACGCGAGTGATGTTGGCATGCTTCAGCAACGAGTGGATTATACATTCACTCATCGTATGCCGGCGACTTGAAACACCCTTGACCGCGGGGAAAGACTTGAGAATGACTCTCTGCCCCTGGAGATCGACCGCTCGGTACACCGGGTTGCGAGAATGACAGCGGAACACGTGCACATGCTCGTAGCACGATGATATGTGTCTCAGATGTCTGATGACGACTATGCTCAACCAGAAGGTCTAGCCCCTACACTCCACCTCGAGCGACTTCCACGAACCGTCCTTCAGCAGGTACTTGTCGTAGCATTCCGGGACTGTCATGGAAAAGGAGAGATCGCAAGCGCTCCTCTCGCTCTTCTTCGCTTTCAAATCCTCCACGTCAATTTCGTCGAGGGAGAGCGGGGAATTGCACGGAGGCGGGGCTCTTCTACAATTCGTAACAATACGTTAAACTGTACCTCTCTGGTAAAGGAGGCGGAGATGGATTCGGTATAATAGCAGGGTTGGGCTTGTTTACTGGTACATCTGAAACAGATAGATAATCGTCGACTTGAGACAAAAGCGGCTCACGTTCTGTTGGATTGGAAAAGTCCGCCATTCGGGGTGAGATCCCTCTCTGTACGCGCTATAGCGATTGCTACGCTACTAATTATGCGAAAGTGGCTCCTACAAGGAACTACAACTTGTCAAAGAATAGGGGCGTGTATCGACATATTCCATCTATTTGAAGAAGTCGGCGATGTCGCTTCAGAATGACGTTGCTTGCCCCTTTTCGCTGTGACGACTAGATTATCTGCTTTTGTGATATCGGACAGAGTGTCGATGATCGCTCTGCCGCCTACTCCCACATTCTGAGTGCCGTACATCATTCGCTCTATTCATGACCCGAAGCTCGTGAACGGATCGGTTCGCATTCTCGACTTCGTTGATGAGGCGACGGGACTCAACTTGGACGACGATTCGACTCGAAGGAGGTACATCCTGCTGTTTCGCAAGCTGTTCGGAGAAGAAAGCCTCCACTTCGACGATCCCACGATTCAAGTGTTCTTCGATTTCTTCATGAACCGGCTGAACGACTCCAGCATCGCCGAGGAAGTGCTGAAAGCGATGACCGTGATCGCGCAGCACTATCCCTCCATCGTCGACGTGCTTCTCCTTCTCCCTCCTCATGGATAGCAAATCGCCAAGCCCCTATTTGACTTCCTTTCCACGGAGATCCACGTGGGCACATTCAAGTACTCGTGTCGCAAGCTCGCGTACAACCTCGTCACGCCTCTGCTGCAGTCCCCGAGTCTGCGCGAAGACCAGGACACCACCGTGAAAGCCATCGTGAACGTACGTCTCATCCTTCCTCTTCATGGCAGATTGTCGAAAACGAAAAGGACCCTCGCGGCGTCGTGCAGGTGTGCAAGATTCTGGAAACGGCGCTACAGACCTTTCCCTCCATTTCAAACAATTCGCTCAATGATCTCGTCATGCTGGGCGTCTCCTACTTCCCCGTCACATACATCACGCCTCCTCTCATTTCGGGCAACATCGACATCGTCACCTCCGTAATCCCTGCCATCTCGCTTCATCCTAGGAAGATGTCAAAACAGCCGTGATTTCCGTCCTCTCCGCCACGCGCTCCTGCATCCCCCTGGTCCTCCCCTTCCTCGAGACCTCCCTCCGCGACTCCAGTCCCAACAGCAAGTCCCAGGCCGCCTTCGCCCTGCTCACGCTCGCGCAGAAGTTCGGGTGGTCGCGTCAGATGACGAAGGACTACTGCATGACGGACGCCGAGGAGAGTCGCTGGTGCATGCTGCTGTTCGTAGGGCGTGTGCGCGAGGTGAGACCGTAGGAGGAGTTCGTGCAGAGCGCCAGCGGCTCGCTCGAGGAGAAGTACCTGCTGGAGGCGTTGCGCGTCATGATGGGCGGCGACGACGGATCCTGGGGGTCCCACTGGCTGCGCCTGTCCCTCGACAGCGTGCTGAAGGCGCCCGTCTCGCAAGAGAACGCGCACCACGCCAGCCTGCTCCGCCAGTGCTGCCTCGTTCCCGCCAACCTCCAGCGCGTGAGCTCTGAGCTCCTCCACACCCTTCGCCAGACCACCGACGTCGACATCCGGTCGCTATCTTTTACTTCTCTGACGCCTAGAACGGGCCTTCTGTCGGTGCTCTTCGTCGTGCTTCTGCCCCACTGTCGCGCTGGACTCGACGCCGTGCTGACGCCGGAGGACGCGGCTACGCTGCTGGCAATGACGAGGTCGCTGCTGCCCGAGAACTCCACCTCCTTGCCGCAAGACAAAATACCCCTGTTTTTGGTACGTGTGGACTTGGCTTGGGTGATGACCAGGGTTTCATTCTGCTGCTTTGTCGTCTGAGCGAAACGCTCTCGGAACCGAATTGTGTTTCCCTCCTTTCCCTCCCTCTTCAGTGCAACGACGACTTCTCCCTCCTTCTTTCCCTCCTTCTCGACTCTCCCTCCAAGCCGTCTCTGGTCCGCCAGCTCTTCCTCCTCCTGAAGAACGAAGACTCCCGCCAAACCGAGACCGCCGAGTTCGCGCTCTCTCTCGTGCTAGAGAAACCGCTTGACGCCGAAACGGTCGCCGTCTTCAACGACGTTTGCAGCCAAGCGGAATCCCCGAAATCGCTCCAATATCTGTCAAAGCGGGTGCTGAAGCAAGTCAGTGGGCATGCGTCGGAGTCTCTCCTGTTCTCTCCACTGACGCAAACAGCGATCGCAGCGCTGCAGGACGACACGCCAACTCTTCTTCGCGAAGTCATGCATCTGATGGAGTTCGTGAAAGGGAGGGAGAGTTCGCTCCTTGCCTTCTTGGAGGGAAGTGCTCCCGTGCTTCGTTCCCTGAGGGAGCTTCTGGAGTGTGAAGACGTTACCACGGTTTCGGACCGAATCACGGCGATGTGTTGCGATTCCAGAAATCGGGACGATTCTGGACTGGCTGTGCGTTTCACTCTTCGTTACGGCAGAGTCCAGCCGCTTCGTCTCCTTCAGTCACTGTTGCCCGCGTTGGCTGAGTTGGTAACGATGAATGAAACGCCCAGTCCCGAATGGGTGCAAAATCACCCCTTTTTCGGGAGCGTGTCTTCGCCGACTTCCGCCACACTCTTCGAAGAGTGTCCTTTTGTCCCTATTCTCATCGTTAGAGTGATCACCGACCCGATTCTGTTCCCCGCGGAAACTCGCCAGCGTCTGTTGCAGTGGTCGTTCTCCTCGCTCTCGCACGAACACGCCATCGCCCCCAGCGAAATGGAGTACCTGGAGACTGTTCTCCAACGCTCGGCGTTGCGGCTCCGTCTGTCGACGCAGGAGGCGGTGGATGTCGTGGAGAAGGTGATGGCGCATATGGCGTCGGAATCGAGCCTGCTGCTGGCGCTGAGTCTGTTCGGCGTGCTGGACAGTCAGGAGAAGGCGTTCCTGGAGCAGCAGATGCGCGTCGTGTTGCTGGTGAGGGTGTGGGGTGTGTATGAAGGGTAGGCGTTACAGCACCCGAAGACGGTGATTCCCGCGGTGAAGCGAACGGAGGAGTTGCTGTTGACGAACTCGGTGGTGGTGTCGGGGTTCTTGGATTCGCTGATTCCCGCCCTTCTGGAGGTTATGAATACACAGGAGAAGGACGTGGAGCGTCCCGTGCGTCAGCTTGTTGCGTTGAAGGTGATGAAGATGATGACCGATCTTCCCCTGGCAACCGTGTTCAAGTATACGAATCGCGTCGCGAAGGGACTCCTTCCTCTTTTGGACGACGAGCAGCGAGTCATTCGCGAGTACGCGGCGCGTGTGAGGAACTTGTGGTTAATGATTCACTAAGGAGTATTTGCTAAGAAACACGACCATTTTCGTTGCAAAAGGGAGTTGATATCGAACACATTCATCACAGAGGCGATTTGGTCAGGGACAAGCGTCATCGCGGGTCCCTCGTTCTCGAAAGCGTCCTCCTCGTCGCTGTCTCGCTCAATCCGCAGGTCACGCGTGGGGGGAGGAGGAACCTCCATCAGCGGCACATCATCCACCTTCCTCTGCTTTCGACTCGATTTCGTCGATTTCGTCGTCTTCGTCGTCTTCTTCGGTTCCTTTGGACGCTTGGTCGACTTTTTCGACGAAAACGAGCCGTAGGGCCGACCCGGTCCGCGAATCACCGTCAACTCTGGCGTCAGCTTCCGCTCCTCACGAAGATCGGTGTCAGAAGGGAGGTTGCGGAAGAGGAACGGCTGCAGGGGGCCTCGGTTCTTCCCTCTCCCGCGATTGCCGTTCTCCTCCAGATTTGAAAACACTTGTGTGAGAAACGTCTGGTTGTTCGTCGCGCCCGTCTTTTTGCACTCGTGAGGACGCAGGATGATCAGACCCGACGTGCTTCGCTTCTGGATCAGTGCGAGGTTTATATGCTTTCGGAACACCGCCGCGGGGAAATTGCGGCAAGCGTTGTACAGGGAGTAGTTCTTCTCCTCGTCGGTGAGAATGGCCGACTTCCGTTTCCGCACCTGCGCGCGCTTCTCCACCAGACTGTCCTCGGACTCAATCTCCATCTGGATCACGTCCTTCGTCTTCGGCGGCGGCTGGACCAGTTCCATTGCAATGACGGGCTTGGGGGCCTCAACCTCAACACGCAGCAGCTTGTATCTAATCGTCACACGCCCATCGATGGCAAACAGAGCGTCCACTCTCCTATCCAACTCCAGGTCATCCTTTCGATTCAATAAGACTTGCATACTGAAAAGCGCAAAACGGCAAGTCTTGTGTTGTTGATGAATGAGGATGGGGGGCGCCGTAATCGTTAAGAAGGAATCAGAGCACTGTAAAGAAAACAAAGAAACATAAAAGGAACTACTGCTTCATCTCCACCGAATCGCCATGATTCCTGATGCGGAGTCTTCCGCTGCGCTTCAGCTTCTTCAAATCGCTCTTCTCCGCCTCCGTGATGCGAGTGATGGAGAGTCTGTTGTTCACGATGGTCATGTTGAAGTCCTTCATATCCGAGATGTTACCCGCATCATCCTCGCGTTCAAAGCTGTCCAGGGTGATCTTGTATCCCTTGGGACGTCTCCTTTCCATCTCTTCTGCTGTGGGTTCACCCTTCACAGGAGTGTGTGGAACGACGGAAGCGTCAATGCCGAGCTTCTTTCTGTTTAGAGGCACATCATACACCGCCTTCTTCCCTGGGTACTATTCGATTAGTTGACACAACTGCGAATACGAGGCAGTTTCGCATGTATCCAGGACGCACAGTAACAACATCTCCCTTCTTTCCCAGGTTCCAAACATCCTGCATCAAAATAATCGGTACGGACTTTCTGCCCATTACAAGACCAGCACGAAACATACGTGACGCTGCGAACAAAGGCAAATTGGGGCTGAAGACTCACAACAGATCTACCCTGTGAGTGTTTTGACGATGCACTTACCGTAGAACCTGCATTTGAGTTCGTTAAGTGCTCTTTTGTTGAGCCCATCGAAAGCCAAAATCGTGCCTTCTTTTGGAATCGCGTGTGCTTTTGTTATTCAAGCTGCTTATGTGAGTAGGTGTGTGGTCTCAAACAAGGAGTATCGGAGATGAAACAATCTAAGACTATTCCGAATCCTCAAATCCACATACATAATCCTCAATGTTGTACTCTTCCTCATCACCGCCACTACAGATCATTCGTCTACAGTTCTTTGACGTTTCCTTCTCATCAGAGTCACTGACCATGATCTCTTCGCTCTCCTCTGTCACCCTCTTCTTTTCTTTCATCATTACAACAGCGTTAGCATCGCCCTTGCCATAGAAGTAGTAATCATCACTGTCGTCGCTATCCTCCACCATTTCGATCTCTTCACTGTCTGTGCTCTCGCTCTCTTGGTTTGTTTCCTTCTTCTCTTCCACCTTCTTCTCTTTCTCTCCCACATCCACCTCCTCCACCTCCTCCTCTTCACTTTCACTGTTATGATTAAACGCACCCACGTCTATCCCTCACACAGCCACACAACTCCCACCAGTGAAGTCAAAGTCATATCTGTCTCTGATCACGCTCACATCAAACCCAATCTCCATCAGCTTCGGCATATCTATCCCTCACACCCCACCTTCACCACCACTGTCGAACGTAACGCGATACGGGGTCATGAATGTGCCAGACCGACCCTTGTTCTGCGTCACGACAAACGACGTCAGCTCCGGCAAACCTGTGCTTCAGTCACACTCCCAAGCAGTACGGTTGATGTACAACTCCGTGTCGTCCCACCTCCGGTCGAAGCCGCACGAATCGCAGCCCAGCCGGATGGACTTCAGTTTGGGCATGTCTGATCATCATCTCTTCCTTCTTCTCTTACTGCAAATCACCACGGAATTGCCCAGCTGGAAGGATGCTGTGCCAATCTCCAGTGTCTTCAAGCGTGGGAAGCCTTTGCGTGAGTCCGAACGCCAACACCAAACCCGCAACCCGAAGCGAGCACTTCCAGAAGTTGGCAGAGAGGTGTACAGGATCCGCGTCGCCGATAGCAAGCGTGACCAAGGAGGGAAGTTTATCGATTTCGCACCTGGAGAAGTCGGAGAACGAGAACGCGCCGACTCGGAGCTCCTTCAAACGAGAACATCGCTTGACCAGGAAAAGACCGTTCGGTGTTCGGTTTCCGTACTCGTCGCAGTCGTCGTCGTAACGGCGCCGGCGGTTGAATTCGCCAAAGCCGTATCCAAAACCTCCATCTCCCAACACATCGTCCAGCCCAGCGTAATCGTCCTTCTCCTTCACGTACACGAAACACGAGTCCCCGACGACGAAACGCCTCAACTCGGGCATTTTGTAGGCCTTGCAGAGAGTCGCGAACTTGAAGGAGTGATTTCCGATCTCGATGCACCGGACCTGCTTCAGCGAGGAGAAGTTGATCGCCTTCAGGTTGGGGTCGTTGCCGCAGCCGCAGTCGATGACCAGCTCTGTGAGCGTGGGGCCGCACGACTCCAGTGACTGTAGGGTGCAGATGTTGGCGTGGATGTTGTGAGCGGGGATGGTGTGGTGGCTCTCGAAGGCGCCGGCGTCTGCGGGTGAGCGGGAGTGGGGAAGACCTACTGAAGACTCGCCACCGCAGCAGCGCGTGGAAGGAGGAGGGGAATTGGACGGTTGTGAGAGCGGGCATGTCTAGCGGTGATGGCACAGTACAGTTGCGACCCTCGAGATAGACGGCGTGAACGTTCAAGAACGTCTTGCTTCTCTTCCCCGCTTCCAGCGGCGAGGTGAGCGAGGTGAGTTTGGGCAGGTCTATTGCGTCACTTCGCTGAGAAGGAAGCACTTCGCATGACGAGTGTGTTCGCAGCATCCTTGAACTCGAACGCGCTCTTGCCCAGCTGAATGGATTCCAGCACGGGGAGGTCTGTGCAGTCAAACCAACAAGAAAGAACAACCCTCAAACACGGCACACGTCGTGCCAGCAAAGCACTTCCGTCCAAAGAAGCAGTGCTTCAGAGAAGGCGCGTCTGTTCGTCACTCACTCCTCGAAATCCCACTCCTCAGCTCCAACGAAGCCTCCCAAAAACACGAAGCCTTCCACAAGTCATCCTTCGACCCCATTTCGATCTCCTCCAGCGAGGACAGGTTCTTGATGACGCACTTGGTGAAGGAAACGAACGAATTCCTCCCGATGCTGAGCTTTCTGAGCCGCGGGCAGTCCCTCAACACGAAGGATCCTTTGCCGCTGCTGCCAAAGCTCTCGCCCGAATAGCAGTTGTCGCCTATAACCAGCTCCTCCAAGTGACTCATTCCGACGAACTCAGCAGTTCCGATCGACCGGAAGCATCCATAGCCCATCGTCAGCTTTCTGAGCACGGTGAGCCACTGGAAATCGAATGCAGGGACCTTCTTATACGAGAAGCCGTCACGGAACGTCAACTCCTCAACAAGACAAGGAATGAAATCCTTGCCATGACCACTAGAAATAGAAAGAGTCTTCTTGATTGGGTTGTCATTTATCCACTCCCCATCGTACAAAACACCCCCATCGCGATCATAGTGAGCACCGCGTCCCCATCTCCGTCCCTTGAATAGCTCGCCCTCGTATTCGATTCTGGGGGTATCTGCGTAGTACTGACGACCATAGAGAGTGTTGGAGTCACCAATCCGAAAGCCTTCGTACACCATGTGATTGTCTTTGTCGTACAACACACCCCAGCCGTAGGGTTTATCGTCCAGCACGTCGCCTTCCCAACGATCGCCCTCCTCGCTTAACGAAAGTGTTTGGTTGTGTTTTATTTGTTCCAATTTCGCATCAGACACAAAAGTGAGCGCTCTTTCCTTCAGAATAGCGCTCATGAATGATAGAGGCGCTCTTGCATGCACTGTCTTCCCACTCACATGCATAATGCCAATATCACTATCAAGTTTGCCATTCTTGCACTCTCTTGCGTAATACCGAACAACGTCTCCGGATTCGTCTTTATCAATAATCGCTCTCTCAATACTGCTGATGCTACACTTCAAAGGCGGCAACAAGCATTCTACAGGGATTCAATTTGGTTATCGAGTTCTTCAATGTGTCTGGACTTGGACGATCCGTTTCTCATTTCTACAGGCGCCACGCTCCAGAATTCCTTGTGAATTGGCAACATGAAGAGAGGCGGTAACCGCGGTTATTTGTCTTTCACGTGGATCGTAATGGATTCACTCGAGAATCGGGTGGGAATGCGTCCCTATGCAGCTACGATCAACAGGCAATGCATTGCCCCATTATCAAACAGAAAGCGAAATGTGCTCCTCATTCGGCTCGGATCCATTTCCAACAAACAGTATCAGCTAGAAGTACCTGGAGAGTGCTCCGGCATCTACATGTGAACGAGCGGAAGAATGACGACTGTCTTTCCGTATGTCCCTCTTGAAGAAGAAGGCTCTCTTCGTCAAAGCCACGTTCGTGAGATTTGGCAAGCCTACGCCTCAGAGTTTTGTAAAGCGACTACCCGCCAGGATCACACTGTGCGGGTATCGGAACGTGTTGCTCTTCTCGCCGACAGTTGTCAGAGTTGTTAGTTTGGGCAAGTCTGGACAATGAGCCCAACAACGAGTGATCACCTCGCAAGACCAACTGCGACGAATCATCATCACACTTGTAGAAGTGGAACGCGTCCTCTCCGAACTGGATGGACTCCAACTCGGGCAAGTCTAGCGCATGACGCCCTTCTTCTCCAACCCACTCTCAAAGACAGCGCTGCTGCAGTCGCCAAACACCCACTTCCCAAACAAGAGCGTCTTCAGCTTCGGCATGTCTATTCATCACAAACATGCTCATTGCGCACTCTTCAGTTCCAACGAAGCCGAGTAGAAGCTGTGGCAGTACTGCTTCGGGTCCAGGTTGCCGATCTCAATCACCTCCAACGAAGGCGTGTCCTTGATCACACACGTGCGGTACTCGGAGAAGGTGAAGCGTCCGAAGCGAAGCTCCTTCAGTTTGGGGCAGTTCGTCAAGGAGAAGTTGCCGTTCGATCCCTTGAAGGAGACGGCACCGATGACCACGCTCAACAGCTCGGGCATGCCGACCAGCTTCAGCTCCCTCACGTAAGCAAGACAGCTCGATCCGATTTCGATCCGTTCCAGTCGCTGGCATTGCGAGAAGTCTAGCGACGTGATCGCGCGGTCATTGCAGCTCCCGTAGTCCACGACGATCTCGGTGACGGTCGGCGTCAGTTTCATCAGGCCGTCGCTGTTGCAGATGTTGCTGCTGATGGTGGGGGAGAGGAGAGCGGCGTTGTTCTCGAAGGCTCCCGCATCTATGCATCACTGTCACGACAAGCCTCTTTCTCGTCATCGTGACGTCTTCTCCGTATTCAAAGGCGTACGGGAGAGTCACCGTGGTCACATTCGGCGTGTCTAAGGATGATTTCCCTTCCATAGAGAGTTGCCTTCGAGCGTGATGTGGTGCGAATAGCGGAAGGAGTAGCTGTACTCGCCGCACGTTGTGACGGTGGTGAGCTTGGGCAGGTCTAGTCCTCATTCCCGATTCTGAGACGCACTTCGCATCACCAGAGCAGGGTCGCCCGAGTGGAAGAAGCGGAACGCGCTCCGGTTCAGCCGAATAGACTCCAGCTCAGGCAGGTCTGTTGTGTGACACCCAACCATCAATCGCACTCTCCAAAACCACCCGATCGCAGTTGCCGAACGCCTCGCAACCGCACGTGATTGTCGTCAAGGCAGGAAGGTCTACTTCAACAACTCTCACTACACACGACTCTTCAGCTCGAGAGAAGCGCTCTTGAAGCACAGCGACTCCTCGATGGGGTGCAAGTCGCCGATCTCCAGCGTGGTTAGCGACGGCACGTCGTCGATCTCGCACACCGAATAGTTGATGAAAGAGTACCGACCGATGCGCACATCCTTGAGCGCGCGACACTGCTTCAGCGTGAAACTCCCGCCCTTCGCCTTGAACGCGTTCACGCCGATCTTCACGCTCTCCAGGCAGTCCAGTCCAACGAGGACGACGCTCTTCACACAGCAGAGACTGTAGTCGCCGATCTCGAGCGTTGTCACGTTCTTCATCGGAGACAGGTCGAGCACGGTCATGTCGTGCTCGTTGCAACACCCGCTGTCGATGATGACGCTCCTGACAGTGGCTTCGAGAGACAGCACGTCGTGGGTGTTGAACACCGTGGCGTTGGGGTTGTGTGAGGGGAGAGAGGGGTCGTTGGTCAGCACGCCCACATCTATTCCTCACTCCCAACTGCATGTCCTGCTTGAAACGCTCCACTCCGTCTTCAGCTTGAACGCCTTCGCCATGCGGAACGTGGTGAGAGAAGGCATGTCTGTCCGTTACGTGTCACAAATGGAGGAACCTTTGAGGATGATGCGTCGCGCGTAGGAGAAGGTGTAGCTGGCGTCGCTGATCGTTGTGACGGAAGTGAGTTTGGGCAAGTCTGGGCTTCATTCAATCCACTTGCCCTCACTTCGCATGATGAGTTCCGCGGGCTCGTAGCCGTAGTTGAAGTGGAACGCGTCCTTGCCAAACTGCATGGACTCCAGCTCAGGCAAGTCTAGTCCGTCAGGCGAGGAACAAGAAGTCACTCTCGAACGCGACGTGGTGGCACTCTCCAAACGCGCCTCTGCCGAACACCAGCGTTTTCAACGAAGGCAGGTCTATTTATCAGTCTCTTGGGGGAGTTTCACCTTTCAGGGCAAACGAGGAGTGGCAGAAGCTGCGGCACCACGTGGATTCCTCCTCCAAATCGCCCATTTGAATGGTTGTCAGCGCATCCACGCGCTCAATCTCGCACAGCGTGTAGTCAGAGAACGAGAAACGCCCGATGACCAATTCAGTTATCGACGGACAATCCTTCAGGAAGAAGTGGTGGTTTGGGTCCTCTCCGACGCTGTTCGGTCTTTCGGTGAAGCAGTTCTCTCCAATGTGCACCGTAATCAAGTGCTTCAGCCCGATCACCTTCACTTCGCTCACATGGTTGAAGCAGTTGTTGCCAATCACTAGCGTTTGCAGCAAACGGACTTCGTGAAGGTCCAGAGCAACCCAGTTCCTGTCGTTACAGCAATCCTTGCCGATAGTCAACTTCTCAATGTTGTTGTGGAATTGGACGGGCACCAGGTTCTCTAAGGAAATGTGAACGGCGCGACTCGTTTTCTCGTCGTTGATCCATTCGCCCTCGTAGACCTTCTTTCCATTTCGGTCATAGAATATGCCCTTTCCCCACCTCATTCCGTCACACCACTCGCCCTCGTACTGAATGAAGTCAAGATCACGGTAATACAAGCGACCATAGCACACGTTCTGTCCGCCAATTCGGAAGCCCTCATACTCCCTGTTGTTGTCCTCTCCGTACTGAATGCCCCAGCCATATGGGAGAGTCGTGAACCCGTTTACGCCACGACGATTCCTCATCACATCTCCCTCCCAGCGATCTCCCTCATCACTTATGTTCAGAATCTGGTCATGAAGGACTCCAGAAAGATCGTCCTCATTGACACGCAACAACTGCCTGATTTGAATGTCCACAACCACCACTCTCTTGCTGCTCAGCTGGATGATGATACGATCCTCCATCTCCACAACGCCGCCGTTAACTGAAAACCCTGTGGGTTCCTGTGTTAGCGACAAGGACGAGTAGGGAAAGCGATCAGCCATGGATAGAATCGCATCTCTCGACAAATGGAGCACTCTACGCGTCATTTCCTCTCAAACGAGCTCACTCGCTCAACGACACTTCTTCCTGTTCTTCTGTCATTGTTTCAGTTATGGGAAACAAGAGAATGCGGGAAAACGGGCGCCGCTTCTTTCATCAGACAGTTATTGGAATAGGGGATTAGGTGCCATATTGGTTGGGTCCGTCTCAAACAAAAGGGGGAACGAAATCAGTTAACGTGTCAGTGGAAGAAAGGAGGAAAGGGTTGTCTAGAAAACAGCAGTACAAGAAACTAGACTGATTGGGCTTCCTTTCTCTGGATAGGAAGAGTTGGTTTGCGTGGCTTCTTCAGGAGGAGGACGATGATAATGACAACCAGCAATGCAATCACGATGATTGCTATGAAGAGCAGCATCTGAAGGGAAGATGATTCATGATTGGGGTTTGGAGTGGGCTCAGGAGTAGGATAAGGAGTGGGCTCAGGAGTGGGCTCAGGAGTGGGATGAGCCGCCTGGCAGCTTTCTAGAATCTGCCACTCGCCATTCTTCTTTCCAAGAACACAGGCTCTTCTCTCATAACCAGTATAGTCTCCCTTCAGAGTACAATCATACACAACCGTTTCACCCACACTCGTGCGCTCGAACACGCCCTCGGGAGCACAGTAGCCCTTGCGCACACTTATCGTGATCGCAACGAACGTCTCGCCAGCAGGGTTCTTACCACGCACCGTATAAGACCTTGAGTCCAGAGTTGCTCTGGGAATGCCTTTGATCTCGCCCGTCGTCCTGTCGATCCTCAGACCCTCGGGCAGAGGCGTGCTAGTCTGCATGTAGAACTCTTGGATGATGTTGCGGTACGTCGGCACACCGCTCGACACCTCCGTGTCCATGATGAACTGCATGTTGTTGTTGCGGTAGTTGATCATCGCTGGCACCTTGTAGGCGCACATATCGTTCAGCACATCGCCCAACACACCATTCGTGCATATCCTGTACGAGTAGCCTTTGAAGCCCTCAGCGCACTTCGTCGGAGATATCTCGCCCTCGCCCACAGCAGGGTACTCGCCCACAGCCGGACACGTGCCGCTGCCGCTCGGCTTGCAATACTGCATCACGTACGCGTTCGTGCTTACCGTCCCAGACGCTATATAATCTACCACGAAACGGAACTGGCTGAAACCAGCCATACCCACCGGCATCGCCCACGCTGAACGATCCATGTTCTTCGTTGACTGACCCGTCACCGCCAACGCGCTCGTGTACTCGTCAGTGCTCTCCCAGCGACCATATACAGAGAAGCCGTAACCCGTTCTAGCAGTGTTTGTCTGGAGCGCGAAACTGTTGAACCTTGAGCCCTCCAGATTCTCCACCACCCACGCCAGGAACGCGTTCTCTGCGTTGGGGATGTTGCCGAACGTCGTCGGCTTCAGGTCCAACAACTCCTCCTTCGTACAGCCTGACACAGTGCTGCTGCTGATGGAGGAGAACGAGTCCACCACGATCGAACAGTCGTTCACGCCGAACACGCCCGTCGCGTCGAACACCACAGCGCTCTGACCAGATGTGCGGTGGATCTCGAACGCCATCACGTTCTTACCACTCACAGCGCCAGCCGTCGACAACACCACGTGGAACTTCGAGAACAGAGACGCGTCGTGCACAGACAACGCTTCCGTCGAGGCGTCGAAACCCTCCTCCAGGTTGAAGCGAGCCACCAAGTGACCATTGAAGTACGCCGCCACACCACCCGTGTACTTCACGCGCACGTTCAACACGTGGTAGTCATCCAGCGAAGGAATGTTCACCTCGTGTCTGATGTACGCCGTCGTGCCCATGTGGTTACCCAACTCTGCCGCCTTCTTCGTCTCCCACGTCGAGTCGTTGAAGTCCTTCCCATTCCAGCCAGACGCCGCCGCCTCACCAGTGTTCCACACCTTCCAACTGTCGTACTCGATCTGGAACGGCAACAAAGAAGAGAACATGGTAGAGATCGAGGGCGTGCTGCGTGGGAACTGGCCCATGTCGAACACCATCTCGCCCACATCCACCGTCAAGTACCAACCAGCAGGGTTGTTCCAACCATCGCTCTTCGAGTCGTACAGCACCAACGTGTAGATGTTGTGAGGCACACAGAAGTCGGCGTAGTTCAGACCGCTCGCCACCTGGAACGCGGTGTTCGACGCCACCACCTGACCGCTCGTGCCCTTCCCAGAGAACAGCTTGTACGAACCCTCTTCAGGCCAGCCATCCAGCCGCGCCACCAGCGTGATCAGACTCTTCCCACCGAAACACGTCTCCACAGAGATCGTCACCACCGCCGTCGAACTGCCGCCACCGTACTTCTTCGCCGTGATTTGGTACGTCGTCGCAGTCATCAGCGTGCTCGTCGTCCCCGATATCTTACCCGTGTTCGGATCGATCGAGATGCCCGTCGGCAGCGCCGGAGACACGCTGAAGTCGAAGTAGTAGTCAGAGTTCGGGTACACCTCGCCCATCTCAACACCAATAGTGATTGCAAGAGGGGTTGTGTACGACAACTCCGGAACCACCGGAATCGCGTCCGCTGTGAAATCCAAACCACCCACTCTCCACGCACAGTTGGACGAATCACCCGTGGCGATGTTCTCCAGACGGTACTGGTTGTACGGCTTGCTGTTCTCCAGCCACAGCTTCGTGTGCTCGCCGGCCAACGACCACGTCATGCCCGTCACGTTCTTGATCAGCGTCCAGTCCTCCAGATTCGTGTTGCGCGCCTTCACAAGGAACTGGTGAGGTTGTTTGTCGGATTGAGTAGGTTCCAGGTACACCGTCACCGCAGACAACCACTCGCGACGGTCGTTCGAGAACGTCATCGTCCAGTAGTTTGAGTCACAGTTGTCGCGGAACATATTATAGCCGCTGAACAGATCCGCAATAACCGAATAGTCTCCGCTGATACTACTAGAATCCACCGTGTAGTCAAACACGCGCGAGTCAGAGCCGGTCATCAGACGCACTGCGCAGTCGAACACAGAACTCGTCTGCGATGACATCTGCGCCACCACCGCGATCGCGATCGTGTTCGAGCCCTCCTGCAAGTAGTTCACGGCAGGAGTAACATCCATAACCGTTACAGGGAGTGAGATTTGACGATAGAAAAGATCCGTGTACGCGTTCAGACCGATGCTCGACACGCTCACATCACCCGTCACGCCGTTGCGGAACGCCTCGTGACCGTTCAGGTAGATCACACAACCATACAGATAGCGCAGCGAAATCACCAACCCCGATATCTCATTCAGTGACGCCACGTTGAACGTCTGCTTGTACAGCTGAATCTGGTTCGTTGCAGCTGGGAACGAGTCCATTGAGCCCGTACTCCAACCCGACGTGTCTCCATTAAACCAATTCGCGGGCACATCGCCCATCTTGTAGAACCACTGCGCGTGCGGCGCCACCGACCACTTGGCGTTGATCATATGACTCTCAGAAAGACCTAAACTAGCGTCGTAACGGATACGCGCGATTGTATCATACTCGTCGCCACTCAACATCGCGCGCATATACATGAACGAATCAGATTCCCAGAAATTGGTCGATGAACCCACGTCGATCTCGTACTTCGACCCCGTCAAGCACAACACGCCCGTCCAGTCCTCGTTGTTCACCTGACCCGAGTTGTACGCCACGCTCATCACCACCTGCTGCGTCGCCGTGTCCTTTATCGAAAACGACTCGTAGTACGCGTTCGTCTTGTACGTGCGCAACACCTTCGTCAGCGTCGCCGAACACGTCAGCACCTGAAGAGAGAATGTGCCCTGGTAGTTCTGACCACTCATCGCCGACGTCATCGTGAACGTCGTCTGCGTCAGCGCCGCGCTCACAGTGCCCGATATCGTACACGTCGTCGAGTCCAGCGTCAGACCACTCGGCAGCGCCGGAGCCACCGAACAGTTCGTGAAATCCTGGTTCTCGGGACGGATGCTCACCTGCTCGTAGCCAGCGTACACGGAGTACGTCGACGGGTTGAACTCAATGTTCGTCGAAAGGGAAACAGAGCACGTCGCCAGCTGCGCCTCCACCACGTACACACTCCCTCCGCTCACTCCAGAAGTGATGGTGAGACGGTATGACTGGAACGGCTTTGCGTTGAAGTACCCGTAGAACGTCTTGTACGCGCTCGCCGTGTACGACGCGCCAGACATCGACACCACGTTCGTATACGTGCTCGAAGAACTCATCGCGCCAGACAGCGTGAACGCCGCGGGAGACTGCGCTACGTACGTGTGTGGCCACACTCTCACACCGTTTACGTACGCGCGAGGACCATCCAACTCGTACGTCACTGTCACAGGAAGCACCGACGCCGCCGCGTTGTAGTAGTCCGTTCGTCCGAAGTTGAAGATGTTCGCAGGATTCGTGCCGCTCGTCGCACTCATCATCACAGAGTACGGGTACACGTAACACTTCGTGTTTTCCACGATCGGTGTCGACGGAGCCACCGCCGCCACGTACGCGTTGAAGTCCACCGCCGCGCTCGTCGTGCCCGCGGGAAAGTGCAGCTCCACCGCCAACACACTGTTACTCGCCTCGATCTCAGCCGCCGGACGAATTACACCGTGGTAATCGTACATCGCATACGCGCCATACGAAGCCGTCGACGGAATCACCACGCCATCAGGCATGTGGTCGCGGAACACCTCCACGCCGTTCACGTAGGCAATGATACCGAACTCGTAGCCCAGCTCCACCTCATATGCCGCCATGTTCGCAATCCCAGCGAACGACTTGCGGAAGTAATGACTGCCCGTCGCAGCCGTCGCCACAGAACCCAAAGTCACCGCGCTCCAACCACTCTCGCCGAAGTTCACTGCGTACCAGTCCGACGCGATACTGGAACTCGTGGCAGTCATCTTCCACTCCACACTCTTCATCACGGGGTAGTACAGCGACAACGCGTACAGCTCTTCGCGCTCCTCCACCAACGTCGCCTTCAGCACCACGTTCCCGTAGATGCCGGCCACGCTCACCCACGCACCGTTCGTCCACGAATCACCATACGAGTCGATGATCTTGAACGTGTACTGGTTGTTCGTCGTCGCCGTCAAACAGTACTCGTCCATACGCCGCTCGTGGTTCACAAATGTATCGCTCGTCTTCAATACTGTCGCTCCAGACAGAATCTGGTACGACTCTTCATTAGCATGGTTCTTAGACCGTTTCGTGACAGCCACGTACACTCCTATCCCATCACAATTCAGGAGGGTGAAAACAGGAAACACTACGAATCAGCAAAAGAAGACCATACAGACCCAACAAAGGAAACAACACGATGTAATGCATTACAAAATGGTAATGAGTGGCTGCTGTTTCTCAAGGGGAACAGTTATGTACGGTTGACAAACCGTATCTCTAACGATGGATGAAATGAGTAATCCTTTATATCGGCACGTAACCACTTAGAAGAGAGTGCCTTCCAGGGGAATCTCCTTGAGGGGTACATTACAGGACGTCGAGAGTTAGTATTCGCTAATTCCGTTGAATATGAAATCCAATACTTTCAGGGAGAGCATAGCAGCGAATATCTCGTGAGCCAGATGAAGAATGGCAAAGCGAATGGAAAGTGCCAGCTTTTCAAGGAGGGGTTGCTGCAACAATCATGGACTCAAGAAGACGGGAAGTATATCGGTGGATTTACCGTGTATGAGCAGGGAAAAGCGGTTCTCTTCCAGAACTGGAAAAACTGCTTCGGGGCACAGGAAATCCGCTATATCGAGAACACTGAAGGACCGCTGCAACTCGTTATTCGCGATCGGAGTTCTATGAAGGTGGTCTATCGAGGAGGCTTCCAGCAAGACCGACTGCTGCGCGAGGGGAGCGGCTACGAGTACGATGACGATGGTCGTCTTCTTCACTACGGTGTCTTTCACGAAGACACTCTCTTCCAGCTGTTTCAGCGCTTCGAGGACAACGAAATGGTGGAATACGCTGTGGAAGAAGGAGTAAGCAACATGCCGCTGAAGGAACGTCATCCCACATACAGGGGCGGATTCGTCTTCGACAAAACGAACAACGTGTATCTGCGCAATGGGAAGGGCTGCGTGTTTGACAAGAAGACGGGAATGATGGTCGGAGAGGGAGAGTGGGAGCAGGGCGTCGAGAAGGCGATGCGGTCGTTGCACAACGGTTGGTACGTCGAGGGCGTGGCGGACGAGTCTCTTCTCGCACTCCTACATGAGACAAAGAAATCGCCCTCTCCAGCACAGGAAGTCGCCACGGAGCCGACGATCGTTGCTCCCCCAGCCACGGAGGAGACGCCGCGTGTTCCGCTGGTGGACCAGACGCTCCACATTCAGAGCGACAAGACGCTCATCAGCCACATTCCGAGCCAGATCGTGGAGCTGAACGTGGACAACCGCACCTGCAACGACGCGAGCATCCGCGAGCTGGTCCTCCGCGACCTGCCGAACCTGCAGTCGATCCTCATCGGCGACGAATGTTTCATGCATGTGGGCGAGGTGACGCTGGACGGGCTGCCGTCGCTGAAGAGCATCTGCGTCGGCACGAACAGCTTCACGGAGAGCAAGAACGGCTGCGGCAAGAAGAAGAAGAAGTTCGCGGTGACGAACTGCTCTCAGCTGAGCACCGTCCAGATTGCGCCCTTCTCCTTCTCGGACTTCTCCACGTGTGTTTTGGAGAGTGGCGTTCACGACACGCTCTGAAGCATAGACCTTCCTCTTCTCCACTCGCTGCAGATCGGAGAACCCACGCTGGACTCGAGCAACTTCTACTGGGGCGATTTCTCCATTTCCGGTGGGATTCCAGAAACACCCTCATTTTCAGATCTCCCCGAGTTGGACCTTCTTCGGTTGGGGTACTACTCCTTCTACGGCTCGACGCACACGAAGCTGGAGAGTAGCGTTCGGATCGGCGTTCGACGTAGATTTGCCGCAATTGCGGACGATTGAGTTGGGTCCGTACTCCCTGTGCGGAATCGACTACCAGCGCAAGAACGACCTGGTTTTGCGAAGTGGGTGGTCGCGAACGGCTGTGAAATAGACTTGCCGCGGTTGGAGACGATCACTGCGGGCGACGCCTGCTTCTACAATCCGCGCAGCGTCACGATCGAGAGTGGGATTGGGCTGTTGCGGTGATGGTGATAGATGTTCCCAGTCTGCGTCAGTTGTCCTTAGCGAATCAGGAGTACTACTCCTTCTACTACGCGAGTGTGGTTCTGATGAAGAGTACGCGAAGTCGTGTGGCTTAAGGGTAGATGCTAGTCTCTTTGAGGTGAATGCGAACTTGATGAAAAGGTAGTGCTAGTTGCTTCTCTTTAGTTATCTTCACTATTTGTTCTTTCACAGGACGGAACCGGGTTGGAGGGGGTTGCATTCTTCACTATTGGGTTTGTTGTACCCCTCTTTTCCTAATGTCTGAAAGCCAGAGTTTGCCATCACGGTTTGAATTCTATTTCCGGGGTTGCACTCCTGTTCAGCAGTCTCTTATCGTTTGACGAAGGAATGCTTCGTTTGACGCGTAGATTACTGGAATGTGTTTGCTGGCGGTTTCTCCGTTCGTCCGCGTCATTGGGCTCTCGACGGTCGTGTTGATGTCCATTTCCGTTGGCGTCGCCTACTATCTTCAGTGCCGTGTTGTGATCGATGGGGCCGAGAAGAAGTCAGACGATGCGTATTTCGATTCGCGTGTTCGGTGAGGTGTAGGGTCGAAACGTCCTTCGAGCCTTCTACGGAGCCGGAGTCGAAGAGAGTCTTCTCGATGGAGGAAATCAGGGCGTTGAGGGAGAAGGCGACGAAGGATGTCCCCTTCATCCAGTACAAGATCATCCATCTCCGCCCCTCCTCACGCTCCTCCACGCCGATCGCGTTCCACCCTCGCGACAGCTCGAACAGCAGCCATCACCGAATCTCCTCTCGCTCTGCGTCTCCGATGGTGTTTTACACCGCAGGAGAGATGAGACCGAGTTCTCGCTCTGCCACCCCTGTTTTCCGTAAGCCGGTGGAGAGCGACTTCGACGCCGCCTCTTCGTTCTTGCACCGCAGCAAGAGTCCCGAAGAGCTGATGGACTACTACCACGACGATCCGTCCACGCTGCCTCAGGGCGACATCACGGGTCGCATTCAGTGGATGCATCAGAACAACGGGCGCATTCGAACTATCGGTCCCATTCTGGCTTCGCGTGACCTGTTTTTCCACTTCAATGACGTGGAGTTGAAGGAGGGTCAGGTTTTGGAGGTTGGCGATCGCGTCGTCTTCAGAGTTTCGATTTACAAGAATCTGGTGTGCGCTACGCACATTCGGAAGATGGAGCCAATCCGCTCAAAGTCTTCGCTGGTGACTCGTCAAGGGTAAGTCTTGTGCAACATCACTGTAACTATATCCGGCGTGTTTGTCTCACATAACCGAAATCGGGCGTGTTTTGGTCACGAGTTCTTTCAAGCGGTTTCGCAGTATTGCAAACGGATTCACTCAATGGTACTTGCGAATTGCCTTGTCGTGGAGCTAACATGTAGCCTGCCGTTGGATCGTCTAAGAATAACGAGCCTTGCAAGGTCTGCTGTGGTTGCGCCCTCCTGCCCTTCCGATCGTCTATCCGCGGACCGGCGATGCAGCCTACGGATCGTAACGGGGTTTGTGTGTTCCCGTGAGATGTAGCCGAGTATAAGGATATCGTGGAGGAGGCGCTGGAACTGTTTCGCGGAGACGTGTTCTTCGCGAATTTTGAGATCAAAGGACCTGCCGATCGTCTTTTGGTCGTTCTCATCCTGTATATTAGCCGAGTTGCTTTTGCAGCGACCCGTAACGCGTAGTGTCTGAAAGATATGGAGAAGTGCACAACCGCTGCGGAGGGTACGAGTCCTATCAATGATTCATGTTGTAGCATCGAGAGTGTTGTACGTGACAAACGCCAAGAAGATGCACACGCCGGGATCTCCTGGCTATGCCTTGAATCGCATTCTCTTCGCGCCGCAGAGCGAGCAGGAGAAGGGTATGCACTTCCATTCCTGCTGATGGAGTAGAGGAGTATCACGCATATATGGATCAGATCCGACAGGAATTGTCGCAGCGCCTCGTGGAGCGCGTGTATCGCGACGGCGACTGGAGCCGGAAGTGGTGGATGACCTTTGTAAAGCGCAGTTTCATGAACTTGGAGCTCACTCTCGTGTCTCCTGTTTGTTTCCGACTGTGCCGAACAAACACGCCAACTGGTACACTCTTCTTTCTTCTGTTCGATTATCCTACACAGCTTGTGGAACCATTCACTACACGTGATTCAGTGCCGAATACCCGACTCCTTCGAGGCAGCGATGTCCGCAGTGCAGCGGTTCCACATTTCGGGGTGCAGCAACGCAAACCGAGTCAATGCATCCACGTCCACGCACAGCAAATACAACACCAGCTTCCAATCATCGCTCGACAGGCTCGCAATCACGCGTCTACAGGTGACATGAAGTGGCAGCATAAACCCTGTTTCCACCACGATGGTTTCCCTTCTGTCTACTCGTAACGCCCAGCATCATCATTCCTACATCGCGCCACCATCTCCTGGAACAAATCGGTCTCCTCAAAGATGTCTTGCGGCGGAAGAGGAAGTGCCGACGCGTTCTTCATCCTCTCCAGAGAGCCAGCGAAATTGGTCACGGAGATGGGAGAAGGAAGGGTGGTCCACGTGAACGGAATCGCTTTGGTGAGAGAAAGGAATGGAGTGAGAAGACCCCTGTTGAGAAGAGAAAGAGCGCATGTGGTCAGAATGACGTCGACATGAAAAAGGTGGGGAAGTGGGTGGTCCATTTCCGCGTGTCGTTTCTCCTCCATGAGAACGAATCGGTACACATCACTCACACTCGAGAAGTCAGAGCGCATCACGGACATGAGGAGAAGCTCGATGCCTGCCTTGTGTGCCACGCACTCGCCCTCCACGCCCTCGACGCGCTTCCAGACGAATGGGAACAGGTCGAGAAGGAAGGCGTAGTCGGGGCGGATGTGCTCGCGGATGCACTGCTCGTCGCACCAGAGGTAGAGGTCGCTTGGGAGTGGGGTGGGGTGAAGATCATTCGATGGAGAGTGGTGAAGTTCACTTGAAGGAGGCGAATACAACTCACTTGAAGGAGAAGACGAGTGTAACTCACTCGAAGGAGAAGATGGATGCGGCAGCGCGAACTCGGAGGCGGAGCAGTCGACGCCCTGCAGCACGGAGATGGTGGCGGTGGCGAAGGCGATCGCGCCGTGGTTCAGACAAGCGCGGAAGATGAAGAGGATGTCGAGCGGGTTGTGAAGCGCCTTCTTCCAGGTGGAACGCTCCTCCTTGCGCAGACAGTCCACCAGGATGGCGGGAAAGAGCGGGAGCGAGGAGAGGAGGAGGAGTGTCTCGTGGAGCAGAGAAGGAGAACCATGGTTGAGAGCGGAGTGCACCATGAACTCCAGCGAGTGGGACAGCGAGGGCATGTGAAGCGCGTACACGTACCGCAGAAGACGGCTTGCCTCATCCGGCTGGTGGTGCGCGAGGCAGGACAGCAGAGGAGAGGAGAGAATGGAAGTGACCTCGAGCGGCGCCTCGCCGTCGTTCGCGTGGTGGAAGAAGGTGTTGTAGAAGGAGAGGCAGCACCACGCGTCGGGGAACACGCCGAAGGGAACGAAGGCGAACTGGTACTGCTTCGGGCCGATCCAGCTCTGAAGCACCTTGGGACACGGTTCGAGCGACGGGATCCACGTCTACGCCTCAGCGGAGGAGCCAGTGCCGACGTTGTAGCGGTGCTTGCCGAAGAGGACGAGCGATGACTGCAGAAAGGAGGGCGCGTGCGCGCTGGGCTTCAGCAGGAACACGCACAGCGCGTCGTCGCTCAGCTGTTTGCGCTCGCCGTCCGCGAGCGAGACGAGGTCCACCGTGTGGTCGTGATTGATCACCACGACGCTTCGCAGCTCCTCCTCGCTCACACTCGCAACGTCCTCGCTCTCGTCGCTCTCGTCGCCCTTCGCGCAGCCAAACACCTCGGCAGCGTCGTCCTGCGCGCTGGACTGTTGCGACGACAGCAGGACGGGGAACAGCGAGACTGGGACGCCCGAGGACGGAGAGAATGTGAGGCGCAGCGTGGACTGGAGAGGCAGAAGCACCACGTGACTGTCGCTCCGATCGACTACGCCTGAGGGAGAGTGGCGAGGACTACAGGAGGCGGCGATGGAGAAGACGTGCACGACGGAGGTGGAGGTGAGGAGAAGAAGGAACTTGCCCTGGCACGCGATGTGCCGCACCCTCATCGGCTGCGTGTCCTCGACGGTGAGTTCTTGAATGCACTGCTCGCTGCAGATCTGACGCACGTTGAACGCCCTCAGCGTGCTGGCGTGCGGTGAGTGCGTCGAGGACACGGCGAGGACGAAGACGAAGTCGGACACCCACGCGCACGCAGTGATGTACTCGTGGTCCTAAGAGTGAGCGTGACTTCGCAAGCGCACCTCGGTCAGTCCCGTCGCCACCTTCCACAGGTCCAGGTCCTCGAGGTACACGCAGACGTCGCTGCACGTGTAGAGAAGCACACGGGAGCCGCTGTCGTTGGCGCACATCCCGAGGAGGGGCCAGTTGCAGTTGTGCGTGAAGGACTGAGGGATGGAGTAGACGGTGGGCAGCACGCTGCGGTCCTGCGGCGAGGACGCGATGAAGAGCGTGTTGGTGTTGTAGGCGGCGAAGGAGCCGTGGGAGCTACGTGTGAGGGGTGGAGTGATGATCGACTTGCAGACCACCGCGTTGTTGGTGAGCAGGAACGACTGGCAGAGAAGCTCGTGGTCCCTGCCCGGGAAGAGCAGCGCATCGCCGATGGCAGAGAAGCAGCAGCAGTATTGCGGCTCCGTGTAGGCGTACCAGTAGATGGGACTCTCCTGAGCGTTCCACACCACCAGTCCACGGTCCTCGTATATCACCGCCAAGTGGTCGTTCTCCCAGTTCCACGTCAGCGCGGTGATGGCAGTGGAGGGAGTGTCGGTGGAGGGTGGGTAGAGGTGGTCGTACACGGCGATGTTGAAGGTGAGCTCCTCCTTGGGAAGAAGCGAGTCGTTCACCCACTGGAGACGGTACACGAGGATCGAGCCGTCCTTCTGCACCGTCGCGAGGAGGTGGTTGTAGCGGCCGAGGACACTTCGGATGCAGTCCCTGGGTTGGAGGACGAAGCCATTGTTGAAGTGGATGCGGTTTGTGTAGAGGATGTGGAAGAGGATGCACATGCCGTTGCTCAGCACGAGGACGATGATGCGGAGGGAAGAGCTGTAGTTGATGGACGTGATTTGCAGCGAAGAAGGCAGATCCCTCCCCACCTCTGGAAGATAGATCATGATGGGAGCGGTGATGGGATACCCGCGAGACGTGCCATCCCACTCCATTTCCACTAAAATCCCCTGGTCCGTGCCCAGGAGAATGCTGGACTGAAGAGAATCCACGCAAAGCGGGCAGCCAAACTCGTCGATGATCTTCAGGCACGTCATGTGAATGGAGCACGTCGGAAAATACGCCGTGCTCTCCGTAGAACTGTCCAATTCGAAGAGGCTCTCCTCGTACTCCACAGCGAATATCTCCACAATGCCCTCGCCACACACCACAGCCAGGCTGGAACAGTCCTCCCTCCATACAAGGAGGATTTGGCGAAGTTGCTGGGCAGTCGCGTTCGAAGAGCGTTGGACCGCTCGTTCGGCTAGCAGAAACAGACTCGGTCCGGCGGACCACAGTTGGATCGAATTCGCTGTGGCAATCGCATACAATTTTCCATCGGGACTCAACTCGATAGCACAGAGCGTCGAATCCTTTCCGGGATCCACGGAGATCTTCTGCCCGTATGGAATCAGCATAGCAACGAACTGTGATTTGCACCGAAATAGAGACTTCTCGGAGAATGGCGGAAGGGAGGGCCATTTCGGTTGTTCTTTGTCCTTTCAATCGACTGCTTTGTTCTTTGGAATTGAGCAAGAATGGAAACCAGCGAAGAGAGTACGCCCCAGAATAACATTGTTTCGGGTACAGTGTGTCGCCCTCCTTTCAGTCACTAGTTCTCCGAAAGAACATATCTCTGTTGAACGGCGAAGCGAAGGCGAATGAAGTTTCTGTGATCCACCGCGTGCTGCTGTTCACTCCCTCGATTCGCAAGTGCCTGGACCTGAGCACAATCGACGCGATTATAAAAGAGTGCGTGAGCGACAAGTCCCCGTTTAAGAGCGAATTGCTTGCGATTATCGCGAAGTACACCGTAGGGCTGTCTTCGCCGTCTTAATGGTGTAGGAAGTGTCGACGGAGGTGAAGACGTCGGAAACGCCGTCGAGGGACATTGTCGATTACTATCTCGCGAGCATTGTCGTCTACATGCTGCTAACCATGCAAAAGTATGACGATGTATGGACTGGTTTCCGGTATTCATCGTAGTGTCTTCGAATCATCAACATCCTCATCACCCACTTCATGAGTGAAGGCTATATGGACATCCAGAAGGAGTACATCATCTCCCGCACCTGCACATATCTCATGCTGTTATATAACCGCCACTACTCCATCCCCTCGCTCATGAAGTGATTCTCTCCCCCGCCTCTCACGCCTAGCACTCTCCTGTCAAACTACCGCGTCTGCTGTCTCCACAACAACCACATCGTTTGCGTAGGGCTTCTCGTCTCGCCTCACCGCAGAGCGCCTTCTACAACTGCATTCTGCGAGTGTACGTCTGCGAGAAGCAGTACATCACGGCGGCGCGCTTCATCGCTGCTGCCCCCTTCCCGGAAGGTGGCTCGGACAAGCAGTTCATGCGCTACTCCTACTACCGAGGTACATTGTCGTGATCATCTGCGATTGTAGCGCTGGTGTCCACGGTGCTTCTGGACTACACCGAGGCGGAGCACTCGCTGTTCGCCATTCACAAGAAGTCGGGAGGCCAAGAAATCGGGCCGTTTTTCGGCGAGGTGGAAAAGCTCTCGATTTTGGTCACGCTGCTGATCGGTGAGAAGCCCGACCTCAACCAGATCAAGAACCAGCGCAACCTGGCTCCGTACAAGGAGCTTGCGACGGTGGGAGCGTGGTTCCTCCGTGATGATTAGGCTGTGATGAAGGGCGACTTGACCGCGTACCGACGCGTGCTGGCGCAGCGCCACTCCTTCTTCAAGGAAGACGGACTGGACCGGATCGTGAATCGGTGGCGCGTTGCGGGGGCGAGTGAGGAATAGACTGCACAACACGGTGATTCGCATCGCGCTGGTGAAGCTGAGCAAGAGCTACAGCCGCATTTCGCTGGACGAGATCGCGTCGGTGCTGCAGCTGGACGGGGCGGAGGAGGCGCGCTACACCTGCATGCGAGTGAGTGAGGTGGTGTGTCATGAGGTGCAGAATATCCGCGACGGCATTGTCACGGGGTCCATCGAGGGCAACTACTTTGTGGCGGAGGATCACGCATGCGTCTGCTTCTCGGATGATTCATAGGAGCTGGGCGTCGTTTCGAGCCGACCGAGAGAGTTGTTCGGCCGAAGGATCCAGTTCTGTCTGAATTTGAGGAAGGATATCATCAAGAGCAGCGTGTAAGGCGTCTGTTTGTTGTCACACGTCCAGTGATGGGGCGCTTCGTTATCAAGGGAACCCCAATCACTGCACGCTTCCATCCCAACCACCATTGATTTGTTCATAGAAGGGGAACAGGGGTCTCTATGTGTTCCGATACCTGTAAGGAGTGTGATGGATGGACGGGCAGTGGCTCGCATGGTCAACAGTACGCGTTCACTTCGACCGTGAGCTGCTGCGAGAGGGAGTCGGTTCGCTCTCCACGGAGGCTTGCTTGTGACATTCCTTCACTATTACGTGAACCACATCTCACGCTTTGTAGTCGTATGAAAGAGGGGCGTTATGCGTTGGAATAGGTAAGTGGTGTGACGATGCGATATTGGCGATTCGAAGCGTCCCATATCGAGTTAATGCTATGTGATGTCAAAAGTCTGCCTAAAGACCAGAGTGGTTATTGGATGTGGCTGATATGTGTGTATCACTCACCAGAACGATTCTAACAGGTGTGTAGGTAAGAAACGTGAGTGTTGTTCGTCCGGAATCCCATTTGCCCATGGATGTCGCTTCCATGAAAGCATAAGTTTATTCCGGGAGAGAGGAGTCCTTCTACAGTCTGCAAGGAGATCCGTGCTTTGTAGATAGTTGCACGTACTCATATGTGTTTAGTGATATTCCGCGAACGCATAGAGTGTGGGTAGGGTAGGTAGCGTGATGGTGTTCGCATATCAAACCAGGAGGGTGGCTCTCGTGCCGCTTCTTCTTCAATAGTATGCGCATATGGAAAATGGATTTCGACCGATGATGCGTCTACTGGCATCACACGGATTTCACCCCACTAACAGTTCTTTAGTGTTGTGTGTTTGTTAGGAAACAGTTCTAGTTGTCGTCCATGTAGTCGTTACTCAGGTCGTGACTATCATACATCACGGAATTAATCCACGAATTCACACTACACGTGACGGTTGAACAAAAAACAAACCTCGTATAGGTCGTACCGTTCGTCTCCACCGAATTCCCGTCTTCCAGGATCTTCCCCACCAGCTCGCCCTTCTTCGTGATGGACTTCGTCAAAATGACGGTTCCCAAGTCTCGCTTGCCCTCCATGCAAAAGAAGAATGAGAGAAAAAAGCTGCGGGTTGTGAGGATCGAACTCACGACCTTAGGATTATGAGACCTACGCTCTTCCAACTGAGCCAAACTCGCCTTCAAACCAACTCCAAACCGCTTCCCTACGTAACGCGGCTCCCTCTTCGTGCAGACTCTCACTTTTGTTGTATCTCATGTACTCAAACGGAAAGAGTCGGGACGAGGGCGTGAGCAGGACCCTGTGGCAGCGCGTGAGGGTGATGGTCGTCATCGTCGCTGAAGTGTAGAGAATGATTCGCCTGCGCAAATCCCTCGTCATTCTCATCGTCCTAATGACCGTTTTCTTCTGTTCCGTGTGTTTCTGTCTGTGCTCCTCCATTGCTCTGTACGAGTTCCTCTGCTACGAGCTCGTGCCGAAGAGTCCCCAGCCGCTCGAGCTGAACTTCAATTACACGTAATCATGTGCATCTCCGATTCCTTCTAGATCCTACTACAAACCGAAGGGAGATCGGATCCAGCAGGATATCGTGCCATCGGCGACCATAAACTACACGGCTCTCATGAATACCGTGAAGCTGTCCAAGAGTCAGGTGGGAGTGATTGCGTATCGTCACGTCCAGAGCAAGGCTTCCCACGTGGAGTTCGAGATCGTGTACACCCTTCCCTACTTGCTTCCAAACTACCTGGAGAACGTGTACACGATCGAGGCGCAGGTGCTGAGTAAGAACCGCACAGTGCTGGCGGCGTCGAACTACACGTACACGAACGACCTGCGCTTCGCGATCAACGCCGTGCTGACGTACACGTTCCTGTACCCGCTGGTTGCGTTCGGAGTGGTTCGCAACGGCGAGGTCCGTCGAATGCCGTGTTTCGTGCAGGAGGATTTCGTGGTCTCTTCTTCCTCCTTGTCATGTCTAGCAAGTGCGGAGCGAGATCGAGTTCATCCACGTCATTCTCCACAACCCGAGCGTCATTCTGACGGACTGCCACCTCGACACGCACGTCGCGATTGGCGGGTTCCGCTCCTATCTGCAGAATCACCACGTGCTGGTTGGGATGCTGTTTGTGGGAGTGATGGTGAGAAAGAGGAGAGAGGAGCTGACGCGTAGACGATGAGTGGGACGGTGATGTGCATGGTGGTGACGGTTCTGGTTGGAGTGAAGGTGAATCGGTGGCTGTCACGGGACGAGGAGGGTTGTGAGGGAGTTGCTCGTGTTGGGAAGGAGTTGCGTTCTGTGAGAGAGGGTTTGCGTTATATGAGAGAGAGGAGTTATGAAGGGGAGGAGTCTCCGTTGAAGAAGGGAGAGTCTTCATTGAAGAAGGAAGAGTCTCCGTTGAAGAAGGAAGAGTCTCCGTTGAAGAAGGAAGAGTCTTCGTTGAAGAAGGGACAATCTCCATCCGCAAACGAAGACACGCCTGCTGAAAGGAAAGGCACCTCTCAACATGAAACGAAAGAAGTGCACACCCAGCAAAATCATCCCATATCCAGTGACTTCGCATTCACTCTTATGAAGGGTACTGATTCCAAGGAATCCTCACGTCTAGAAACAGAACGAGAGTTGGAGAGCTCACTACGGCATAGAAGAAAGAGCTCGTCTTCCAGTCCTGTATCCTTTTAGTCTCTGTTTGGTTTGAAAGGTGTGTGTTCATTATCGACTACGATATATCCCTTCTTCTTATGGAAGCAAGTGCAGCCCAGACAGAAACGGAAACTGCCGAAGTCGCTCCTCCAGAACCCCAAGAATCCTCCGTTACCGTTTCGGACTCAAATCCAGCAAGTTCAAATACACTTAGCAATGAACAGGTCAAATTAACAGAAGATGAAATCAAAATCGATGTAGATGACCCAAATCTTCGTGCGTTGATGTTGCAACCCGTAATGCCTAGAAACCACAACCAACGAAGAGAACAAAGAGAATGAAACTCCAAAACAAATCGATCCCGAACCGCATTCTGTGTTTTCATTCTCCTTCTACCCCAGAACGGGGGGACGACTCGGAAACAACTACCTGCTGTGGGGAGATGAACTGAAGCATGTGTACTTCCCATTCATCTGTCTCGTGGGTCCAGACTGGCCCACCACGCTCGTCACATACGCCTTCATGTTCTTCACTCTCGGCGGAGACCTATATCTGTTGAAGTGTCTTCTTCGAGTTCAAGTCAGTTCTAGATCGGGAACGAAGACGTGGATTCCGTTCAGCATCGGTCTCGTCGTTTGCATAGTTGCTCTCTTCTTCCTCCTCCTCACCACGTGCTCCAATCCGGGAATCATCTTCCGTGGTCAGCCCCCTTCATTCAAGGGAGAAAAGGCGAGCGTTTGCCGTTGTGCTTCTGTTTCCAAGTCATCCGTAGGAATGTGTGGAGTGGAGCGTCCTCGCTACGCCTACCACTGTGACAGGTGCGACACTTGCTGTGAAAGCGTACTTCATTCTGCTCTGAGAGTGAATTGTATAGTTGGACCACCACTGTCCGTGGATGGGCAAGTGCATTGCCAAGAACAATATCGTCTCTTTCTATATTGCGGTTGGGTGCGTGTTCGGATCCATTGTTGCTGCCGCCATGATCATGGTGGCAACCGCCGGTATTCCTTGGGTATAGTTGTGTTCTGTTTGATGGAAGGAAATTTCCCGGAATATTCGTGTGAATTCGTTCATCGATGAATTGCCCTTCATTCTTTCTGAATGTCCATCCACCACCTCGGTTCCGTAGTACTCGAGACGAAGCGACTCCTCCTCAGACAGTTTGTTGCCACCGACGCTCCCGACATGTTTAAATACGCATCCGATAAGGAAACAACACAGTTCATGCGTTTTCCGACGCATCAGTCCCTCCAGGATTCAAAAGATATCATCGATTCGTGGGTGAAGGAGTACAACAACAAAAACTTCTACAACTGGGCAGTCGTGTGCAAGGAGTGCGGTGAAGTCATCGGATCCATCGGAATGCTGGATGTGAACGAGTTCCACAGACTCGCCGAAGTCGGTTATATTCTGCGCAAAGACCACTGGAGAAGGGGACTCGCCACGGAGGCGTTGCGGAGAGTCGTCCGATTCTGTTTCGATGACCTCGGTTTCTTCCGTCTCGAGGCGCTGCACTCTGTCGAGAATCCCGCGTCTGGACGTGTAATGATAAAGGCTGGACTGGTGCGCGAGGGCGTGCGAAGGGAGTACTTCCCTTCGGACCACGGTCTGATCGATTGCATCACGTATGGAATTACGCGGAGCGATTACGAAAGGAACAGGGAGAGCTACACGTAATGCGTCCTTGTTGCAACAAACAGCCGCAAAAATCACTCCCACTATTGGTACACATGCTAACAGCAGCACTCTTCTTGATCGCGTTCACAATACGACTCTGCCGAGAATACATACCACGAACCTCCTCCCGATCGAACGCCTTCCCCGTAATCACCAAGTCGTAGATGCGTCCCGTGAAAAGATGGTCCCTGTCACTCGTCCCGCCCACAGTCAGATTCCGTCGACCCAGTATCTCATCCTTATTATCGCCGGAAATGGCACTCAAAAAGCGGATCGACTTCTTTGACACGATGAGCTCGCCATTCACATACACCTCGAGGATCATCGGATACACGAGGTCCGCTAATGATCACCCACGTTCATAACCCAAAACCAAAGTACTCCTGCTTCGCATCCTTGTCCGCAGGCTTGAAGACAACAGCGATGTGCGTCCACGTTCGCGCCGGAATGATGCGCTGTGAAAGGACCGTTTCGCAGCGAGAAGATTTTGACCTCCACATTACACCAATGTTGCTACGCCCATCACCCACTCCGTACACCCCTCACCTCTCCTCGTAGTCGTAGAATACACTGTATCCAATGGATCGGTGCCCTCTCTCGCACTCCAGGAACCGGTTTCCCACAATGACGCCGCATGAAGCGTTTGGATTTTCATTCACCTTGAACCAGAAGAATATCTTTATGTGAATTCAAACGAAGAGGGGAAACAGAGAGAAACGGACTATCAACGTTAATCGGGCAGGGCAGAACAGATTCGCCAGTGAATGCAGTTCCTGCATGCTCTCTATTTGTAGCGGCAAAGGAAATGAACTACTCGGGGACATAGCTAACTGGCCTATCAAACCACCCCTTCTCGTCGAACAGAACATACGAGAAGACGACTCGACTTGCCAGAAAGCCCGTGAGAATAGCAGTGATGACAAGGATGCAAAGGGCAGCGAAACAGACCATCTGCTCCCTTTCTAGCTGTTATCCATGCCAATCCAACGTTTACTTGTCCGTCTTCTGTACCTTCCTCGATTCATCTGGAATGGGATATCGAATTGTGATCACCCACTTCTTCTCTCATTCTCCGCCCCTCAGTCACGGAAGCCGAGAGGATGCGAATTTGAGTAATAATCCATGGATTTGTTGAGAATGTGTTTTGGCGAAACAGTAGCAACCTCAAAACCGGCGCGTCCAATGAAAACGCGCACCATAGATGTCCTTTCATACACGTCGTTGTCACTTTTCTTTTCGATTCTTTCTCTTCACGACGATTCGGTAACAGTTGGGATGTACCAGTTTTATGATGAGTAGCTTCGCAAAAGATGACACTGTCAGCAAAGAACAAGCGTATTATCATATTCGCGTTTATCACCGTGTTCATTGACACGTTAAACTACGCACTTATCGTTCCTATCCTGCCCTACTTGGAGAAGGATCTGCATTCAACCAGTATGCAAGAGGGTATTCTCTTTAGCTCGTACGCTGTTTTCCAGCTCATTAGTATGGATTCGGGGGAGGGTTCATTTCTAGGTCTTCTGATTATGGGTCCGTGCAGTGATATCTACGGCAGAAAGCCGTTCCTCCTGCTTTCGCTCTTCGGATCTTGCTTTGGTTTGCGCTCTTTCCGGAGATGACCACTAGGTTCCCTCTTCCAGGGCATGTCCTACACGATGTGGACACTCATTATCTGGAGATCCTTCACGGGTTTGTTTGCCGGTTCTCTGATTCTGGTCCAGGCGTATTGGCTGCTTGTGATTCTTAAGGACTAGCGTCATCGCCGATGTGGTTCCCGCGGAGAACCGCAACGTCTTTTTATCGCGACTGGATGCGTGCGTCACTGCCGCGTTCATCATCGGACCCGCCCTTGGAGGCGTTTTGGGTCAAGTCAACAATCATTTCCCGTTGTAAGTGTTTTGACTGTGTGTTCATTCTAGCTACGTCGCTGGTGTCGCTTCGGGTATTGCGATGATTGTTGCAATTCTGTTCCTCCAGGAGTCGAATCCGATCGTTCTTCAGCGTCGTGCGGCGAAGAACGGAGAGAAGAGTGTCGATGCGGAGAAGAAGGAGGAGAACGTGACAGAGAAGAAGGAGGAGAGCGTGACGGAAAAGGAGGAGAAGCCCCTGAAGAAGGAGAAGATTCGCATCACGCCCACCATGCTTCTCTGCTTCTGCTTCGAGTTCTGTCTCCGCTGGACGGTGAACGCGTTCGATTCGCGTTACGGCATTTACCTCACCGCCGTGTTCAACACGCCGTCGATCGTCTTCTCGTAGCCGTCCGCACGCCCCGTCACCTCTAGAGCACTCATCATCATTCAGAGCGTGCTGTGCTGCGTGCTGCAGTCGCTTCTCTACCCCTGGCTGACCGGCACGCTGAAGGTGCCGATTCCCTACCTCGCCTTGACGGGCATGATTCTGGAGTTCTTCTCCTATCTCGGAATGACGATGGACAGCGAGTACGGGTCGATGGCGTGGACGCTGGTGCTGTGGATTGGCTTCAGTCTGGCTGCCCCCACCTCCGTGTCGATCATTAGCGTAGGCGAAGCGCGGCGGGTTGAGGAGTAGAGCACCACGCACCCGAGCGTGCAGGGACAGGCGCTGTCCTACAACAACTTCTTCTGGCAGACCTCGCTGATCATCTCGCCTCTGATTCTGTCCGCCATTTACGATTTGAGCAAGAAGTGGATCTACTACTTCTCGTCGTTTACCGCGCTCGTCGGCGTGATCATTATGGGATACATCGCCACCTGGGACAACGTGAAGGATATCGGAAGAACCGCCACCTACAAGGTGGACGAGCCGAAGGAGATCGAGATGCAGACGAACGAGAAGAAGGACGAGGTGAAGATTGATCTGCCCAACGACGTGAGTCTGAGTCCCCAGGGCGATCAGAAACCGGTTGAAATGAGTGCTTGGGGTGTTTGTCACAAACAGTCGATTGCTGTCCGGAGAGCGTGTAAAGGACGTCAAGGGACATGGAACTCAAAAGCTCGGGATCGGTCTCGAGTTGGAGGTACTGAAAGACGGTGTATACGAGCGTGCACGAGACAAAGAAGCACTCCAAAGCACACCCCAAGTCTCTGCACGAGAAGGTTAGGTGCAGCTCGTCGCGCCACTCCGCCATGTTCCTCAAACAGAACAGGAGCTGCATCGACTTGCACTCATCGAACAGCGTGCGCAGGAACTCCATGGTGATGCTGCGAATGACAGAGGGAAAGGAAGACCCACGTGTAGCAGCACCACCGGAAAAGATGCGGCTGCGAGAACCGTGTCGGCGCCGAACGCAGCGACGGGTGGAACTGCAGGAGCATTTGGATCCGCGCGCTCTTGTCGAGTGCCTTCACTCGCATGCAGTTTGCAATACGCTTCTTCAAGACGGGGTACGGATTCGCTATGCTGCATGTTACGGGCTCGGAATGGCACCCACCGCTCTTCCACAGCCTCGCGAGAAGGGCGGTACTCGCCGTGCGTGAAGTCGAAGTAGGGGTCGTTGTTGCCGTCGTCTACCAAATCGTAGGTCCTCTTGATGAAGGAGGCGAGCAGCTCAAAGTCTATGGGTGATGGCACGGACAAAGGAGAACAGTTGTCATCGTTGTGGAACAGCGTGATGTACACGGAGGTGATGGGCGTGAAGATGCGATCGAACAGAGAATCGGACAGTTGGGTATGGTACGACTTGACCAATGCGAGCAGGGATTCTAAGCGTTGACAGGGCGAGACAGCGATACCCCTCGTCACACCGCACTTCGCATAGGCTTCTCCATCGTAGTGATCTGTGAGGAGGGACATGGGAAAGGGAGGGTAGGTCACGACATCGTATTTCCTCCTCACCATGTTGAAACGCTCGCGAATCGCCTCCTCCTTGATGTCCGGCAACTGCTCTTTGCAGTCCTGAAGCAGGGCTTCAAACTTGTCTGGTAAGGCAGATATGTGACTGAGAATGGATTCCATGGGGGACACCGATGGATTCTCACGAACGCACTTCGCGACCACATCATCAACGAAGTCATTCCTTCGTAGCACTGCGGCGTACTGCAGCTTTTGATGGCTCAGATGAAGCACATGCATAAGCCACCTGTGCGAAATGACGCAAACGGATGAGAGTGTCCCTCTATAGAAGAAGGCGCTCAGGGCATTCTTCATAAACACAATACCGGGAACAGGAAAGACATAGAAGTCCGAATCATCCGTCAGTACATAACACTGGTGATAATGCGCATACTTCGCAATCTCGCTACAAGCTCAGAACTGCAGAAAGGAAGGTACCGATCCGGGTCTTTGCAGCCATAACACATTCTCCCTCCATATCTTCCCAGGAAGTCTCGCACTGCATCACGAATCGAGAACAAGCACAACCGGATATGCGGCATGCCGTTGGCCAGTTTCTTGTCCATGGGGCGAGTAAAGTCGTTGTCATAGGCTTCCCTTATTATTTTCCCTCGATTCTGGTTGGATTCACAGCGACGAGCCACCGTTTCCACCTTGTCCATGTCGAACAGAGTATCAACGAAATACGCATCAACAATGATATTGCACGACCTGAGGGCTTCAAAGAAGCTCGTGGTAAACTCATATAGGTATTCGTAAGAACAGGCTTTGATGGGAGAACGCGTCATGAGTAGTTCTTCAATAAGACACTCTACGCCAAGGCCATCGACTGCAATGTGAAGAATAGGGGAACTGGGAATGAACGGAGCGGGAGATACTCACTTTCTTGTTTGGTGCCTTTGAAGTGTGTCCCTTCTTTGTCTGATGTATGTGTATAGACCTCGTATTCCCATTGTTTGTCTGCTCGCTCATCTGTGGGCTTTCAGTTAGAGTGACAGGGAAGTGGATTTCGTCGCTCATTAAGGATTACTGTGAGTGAGAAGGTGATAACAAGGAAAGATTCGACCGAAAGAATGAGAAACAAACAGAATCAAGCATCATTACAGTCAAGCAACTCGACTAAGGACATCTTCGTCAACATAGAGTCATCCGTTTCCAACTGTAAGAACTGGAACAAGGCGTACACAACACTGCAGGCAGATGAAAAGCACTCGAAAGCCCAGTTCAAGCGCGTTCTGGAGAGCGGTGTTGTCAATTTCGATCGATCGCCGACCATATTCTTGATGGCATTCATCAAGTCTTCTGTCTGTTCTTCCACCTCCTTCTGCTCGTCCGCCGTCAATTCTACACCCTCGCCTTTTATCATCTTCTTCTGACTTTCACACACACGCTGCAGCAGCTTCTGCGCAACGCTATTCCTCACCACACGCACACACACTCACATGAAACAACAGGTACGGAACAGTTCGCCAGAAGACTCCTCTTCCTTCACATCGGCGAACAACGCGTGAGCTCTTCGCAGGAGAGCCACTCTTTCAGAGACGGGCAGTTCCTGCACGTCTCGACAATACTGAAGTCTTCGCTTCAAAACGGGGTACGGATCCGCCTGTCTGGCATAGACTGCCTCTTTGGACGGAACAAACTCGCACGATGCCACGATGACAGCATACGGGTCCACCCGCCCGCCGCCAATGAGGTTGTAGAGCGCCTCGTACAGCTCCAGGAGCTGGTTGTCGTCTATTCCTCACTCACCGCTCCGTCCCCTACACAGCGCACTATCAAAAAACAGCGGCACCGGAGTGGACACTCGGGGGAGGAAGATGGAATCGAAGAGGAACAAGGAGTACACCGTATGATAGGAGTCCACAAGACGGGAGAACTCGCCTACTCCTCAACTCGCCCTCTCTCCCCTACCCTGCGAAATCCCACACGCCTCGTACACCTCCTGCTCCTTCTCACGGTCGTCCGTCAGCAGCGACAGAGGGAACTCGGGGTAGGAGTCAATGTCGTACTTGCGCTTCACAGTGCGATAGCGCTCCTCCACCTCTTCTTCCGTCAGGGGAGACAGCTGCTCCTTGCAAAACGCGAGCAGCGCTTCTTCCGTGTCTTTCACCGCCGGAAGGAAATTAATAACAAGCTCAAGAACCATTCTCTCCTTCTTCCCGTTTCTCTCCTGCTCGTTTGAATCTTCACCAAGTTCCATGGCTCCTTCTCCGGACGTCTCCAGAAAGTTGTCTCCATACCATGTTCTCAAAAACTTGGGAACTTGCTTGTTCACATAGTCATTGCCACGCAGGACTGCCAAACAGATCAGCCGATTTGGAGTGAGTCCGAGCTGTGCGCGTATCTTGCTATTCACGATGTACGGAATGGTGCTCCAGCCCTCCGAAAAAGCCTTGACGCAGGAAGAGGGAGAAACCATTCCCTCTACAGGGAAAATGGCAAAATCGAAATCATCCGTCATTACGAGGCACTGGTGTTCGTACGCAAACTTTGCTATCTCTCTACAGGTCAGTAAAACGGTGATTCACCACCTGTCTGGGTCCGTGCATCCAAAATGGATTAGACTCGTATCGCCATTGAGAAACTGCAGCACGCCATCTCTCACTGCTGATTTGCAGACACGAGGATAGGGAAAGCCTTTACAGGGAAACCTCGGCCTATATGCGTTATAGGTTCTACCGAGCCGCTCTCTCAAAACACCCGCGTAGACTACCTGTCTCTTCCGCTTGTGGGAATCGCGCAGCTTCTCATTCTCAGACAACAAATCAAAGAAGAAGCAAGTAATATGGACCCCGCTCCTCCTCAGCCAGACCAACAGATCGTATACAAAGTCCTTTATGCATTCGTAAGAACAACCCATATCCACTCGTTGGTTTATTAGGTGCTGAACGACGATATGCTCAAGGTTGTTTCCGTCCACTACCACGGACAAACTACTGCGCCTAGCAATCATCTCGCTTAGAAACTCATTACCCCGGGAAATGCAGCTCTCTAATGGATTTCACCCTCTCTAGTAAGTACGTTCGCAATCCATAGACGCCCATTCTTTTCCTGCGCTTCTGTTCCAGGCGTTTCGTGACATGACTATCATATGCACTGGGAATGTCGTTATGATTCTCATCTCTCTGCCTCCCTACTCTTCGTTGTTACGTGAACTATTTTACTCCACGTCCTTTCAAACCCCTCCTCCCATCGTTCGCAACAAACACGCCACATAGGTTACACTTCCTCCACACGCATCTCCTCCATCTTCTGCTTCTTCTG